>Ga0184634_10000177_pt1 | contig 14801 bp, 13 predicted proteins | sample PLM31_200_b1_FD_133016 | JGI IMG/M metagenome (GOLD analysis project Ga0184634, IMG submission 133016) | Groundwater sediment microbial communities from an aquifer in East River, Colorado, USA - PLM3-1_200_b1 | ecosystem: Environmental > Terrestrial > Soil > Riparian zone | place: USA: East... | reverse complement strand
TCTTGGTCCACCAAAGCCGGATCAAATGGATCTCCGGGGCGAGCTTTGACATGGAGGCGAATCCCCTCTTCCTCGACCCTGAGATTTCCTTGAATGCGGATCTCCTTGAGAGTCGCCTTTTCCTGAGCTCTCGAGGCGGCGAAAGGGCCCAAAATAGAGAAAAGAAAGGCGAGGCAGAAGCATGCGCGGAAGAATCGGGGATCTGTTTTTGCCATAGGCGGTGAACTCGTCTCCAGCTCCAGAGACACTTTTTTTAACAAATCCGGCAACTTTTGTAAAGTTAAACCGTCATGACCCACCCCCTGATAAGGGGCAAAGACGGCCTTCTCGCAACTCCATTTGCCGTCCTATTCTGGTAGCGAATTCCCGGTTGTGAGTGGCCACCACCAAGGCCACATTTCTCTCTTCATTGAAGCGCAGCATAAGATCTTGAACTTCCCCTCCGGTGCGTGGATCGAGATCGCCCGTGGGTTCGTCCGCCAGGAGGAGGGGAGGTTCCAAAATGATCGAGCGAGCGATGGCGACCCGTTGTTGCTCCCCCCCCGAGAGCTTCCCCGGGCGGTGTCCGGCTCGATCTTTCAACCCGACCGCCTCCAGCAACTGCATCGCCTGGCTTCGGGCTTTATCCCAAGGCCACCGCTGTATCAGGGCCGGCAACATGACATTCTCCAGGGCATTGAAGTCGGGCAGCAAATAATGAAACTGAAAAACAAATCCGATCTCTTCGTTCCTGAGCTTTGCCAGTTCATCGGGGCGCAACCGTAACAACTCTTTCCCCCGGTAAACCACCTTCCCGCCCGTGGGACGGTCCAGCGTTCCTAAAATGTGAAGAAGTGTGCTTTTCCCCACACCTGATTCCCCCACAATCGCCAACCGCTCCCCTTCCTTTAATTCCAGATCCAATCCCCGGAGAACGGAGATTTCCTTCCCGCCTTCCAGAAAGGACTTCGACAGGTTTTCAGCTTGCAGCATCAGCGTCATAACCGCCTCACTCGTATCGGATGATCTCCACGGGGTCCAGTTGAGCCGCTTTCCGGGCCGGATAGATGCTCGCCAAGAGACAAATCAGAAAAGAGGCGACCCCAACCACCGCAAAGTTGATGAAATAAATGCGCACGGGAACCGTAGAAATGAGGAAGACGTCCTTCGGCAGCTCAATGAATTGATATCTCTGAATCAACAGACAAACCAGATACCCGAAAATGACACCGAGCACAGTCCCGACAAAACCAATCAGGCATCCTTTGATCATGAAAATCCGCCAGATCCCTCGCCGCGTGGCGCCCATCGACTGCAGGATGGCGATGTCTCTCCGCTTCTCCATGACCACCATGATCAAAGTGGAAACGATATTGAAAGCCCCGATCAGCACCATCAGGAGAAGGACCAAAAAATAGACGGTCTTTTCCAACCGCAACGCGGAAAACAAATTAGGCCACAACCGGGACCAATCCTCGGCCACATACGGGACACGAGACCTCCCAAATAGTACCTCTACAGCGCTTCTGAACGGCTTGTCACCTGAGAGCTTTAACAGCTCATCTCTTTCTTCCGTCAACATCACTCCATTAAAAATCAGAAGCTTTCTGGCTGGATCGTAACGTATTTTCTGCCTGAGAGACTCCGGGAACTTTACTCCCTGAGGCCAATTCTCCAGGGGTGCAGACCCCAGCTTCTCCTCAATCCTGTTAGCTACTTCTTGAGCTTGATAGACATCCCGAACTCGGACCTCGATGCTGGTCACCGCATCCTTCAAATCAAAAAATCGCTGCGCATCGGAAAGATTCATGTAGACCAAGCTACTGTCGTACTCGTGCATACCTGAATCAAAGAGACCTGCGACGACGAAGCGTCTTATCTTGGGAATGATCCCCAAGGGACCGAGGGTGCCAAGAGGAGAGATCACCTGAATGGGGTCTCCCATCATGACTCCAAGCTGCCCCGCCAGTCGGCTGCCTAAAATGAGCCCCGGCAGAGACGTCGTTTTCCCGTCGAGCATGACCGAATGAGGGTTTTTCAGCGCCTCCAGACTTCCCTCCTTCATATATCGCTGGATTTCGATCACGCGAGTCATCCGGTCCGGATCGATCCCGCGAACCACCACGCCGGATACCCGGCGCCCGGAAGAGAGCATAACCTGCCCGAAAATGGAAGGGGCCGCGGCCTCTACCCCTTTTTCCTGAACGACGGCCGCCGTCAAACGCTCATAATCAGTTAAAATATCCCCCGGTTTCAACACAGCGACATGGGCATTGATTCCCAACAGGCGGTCTCTGAGAACCTCTTCAAATCCGGTCATCACCGCCATCACGACGTTCAGTGTCATCACCCCGATCATCACCCCAAGTACGGAAATCAGAGTGATCAGGGAGATAAACGTTTCTCGCCGACGGGCAAAGAGGTAGCGCAGCCCGACAAAAAGTTCATATCTCATCGAAATCCCTGTGGTCGTGTCACCGCTCAGATCGGAGAAGGGGGAAAAGAATCACATCACGAATCGAAGGCGCGTCCGTGAAGAGCAAAACCATCCGATCGACACCGATTCCCTCCCCTCCCGCCGGGGGCATCCCATACTCCAAGGCCCGCAGGTAGTCCTCGTCCACGGCGCCTGGAAGCGGATGGGTTTCGTCCCGAGCCTCGGCCTGCCGCTGAAATCGGTCCCGTTGATCGAAGGGATCGTTCAGCTCCGAAAAGGCATTGGCCAGTTCCCGGCCCCCGATATAGAGTTCAAACCGGTCTACCCAGGAAGGATCGGAGTCATTCTTCCTCGCCAGAGGGGAAACCTCGATCGGATAACCCACGACAAAGGTCGGTTGAATCAAACAGGGCTCCGCTACGTTTTCAAAGATTTCCACGAGTAGCTTCCCATAAGAAAGTCCCGGGTCGACTTCCAAAGCTCGACGACCGGCAAAAGCGCGCAGCCCCTCCACGGTCGCTGTTTCTGCGCGGGCAGCGCCTCCGTACTGCTCGATAGCCTCGGCGAGGGTGACGCGCCTCCAGGGCGGTTGGAGATCCAACGCGTGGTCTCCATAGGAAAACTGGAGCGATCCCAGGATCTCCCGCGCCACAGCGGCAAAAAGCTCTTCCGTCAACGCCATGAGGTCTTCGTGCGTCGCGTAGGCCTGATAGAATTCAGCATGGTAAATTCCGGATTGTGGCGCACTGAGATTCCCTCGTTGCGAAAATTTCGGTTCAACTCGAAGACCCTCTCCAAACCGCCCACCAAGAGGCGTTTAAGAAAAAGCTCCGGGGCTACCCGAAGATAGAGATCCATATTCAGCGCATTGTGGTGAGTGACGAAAGGCTTGGCGGCGGCGCCTCCGGGAATCGGCTGCATCATCGGCGTCTCGACTTCCAGGAAGTCTCGCTCCTCGAAAAAGCGGCGCACAAAGCGGATCATCCGGGAGCGTTTTTCAAAAACCTCCCGAACCGCAGGATTGACCATGAGGTCCACGTATCTTTGGCGGTAGCGGACCTCGACGTCCGCGAGGCCATGCCACTTCTCCGGCAGGGGCCGCACGCACTTGCTGAGCAAGCGCAGACCCTGGGCCTCCAAAGTGATCTCCCGCGTCTTGGTGCGAAAAAGTGGTCCCCACACCCCGACGATGTCTCCCAAATCCAGAGATTGAAAGAGCCGATAGGTTTCGTCGTCGACCCGGTCCTTGCGAATGTAAACCTGGAGCTTTCCTTTTCGATCTTGGAGATGGAAAAACGAGGCCTTGCCGAAGGATCGGATGCCCATAATTCGACCGGCCAGGGCGTTGTTCGTTTGAAGAGCCGCGAGTTGCTCGTCCGTCAGGCTGCCGCCGTCTGACAAGACCTGAGCCGTCGAGTGGGTGGGTTTGAAATTGTTCGGGTAAAGGGGATAACCGGATTCCCGGAGCTTCAGGAGTTTCTGCTGGCGCACCGTTGTCTGTTCGTTGAGATCGTCCATGATGGCGTTTCCTTCGGGCGATGGTCTGTCGAGCTTTTTTTCCACCCTATACCCCTGGATGGGCGAATTCAACGCAGATCCATCTTCCCTGATTCATCGATAAGGGACGCTTGCTGCGTTGTCGCTTCGGGCTCGCATCCTCACGACCTTTGCTCGTACGCTCCGGTGCGATCCCTCGCTCCGCCTTGCACCCGCCGCCTTCTCGACGGCCAGGGTTTCCAAGGTGTTGCAAGTTTACCAACGGATTATGGATCTTCACGAGGCGGCTTAGAGACCGAGATTCCGCGCGATCGCCTTCACGGAACGGGATTTGTTGAGGGAATAAAAATGAATGCCCGGGACCCCAAAGCGAAGCAGGCCTTCGCACTGTGTCGTGGCATAATCGATTCCCAACTGGACCGCACCCTCTTCGTCGCTCTCTACCCGCTGGATCATTTGCTCGAGCCGCGGCGGGATCTTCGCGCCGCACAGGGCCGTGAAACGCCGTAGTTGCGGAACCGAAAGAATCGGGAGCAGACCGGGAATGATCGGCACGCGGACTCCGAGCCGTCTCACGTCCTCGACATAGCGGTAGAAATCTTCATTATCGAAAAAGAGCTGGGTGATGACCGCATCCGCCCCCGCGTCCACTTTTTCTTTAAGATATCGAAGGTCCGCTTCCCGGCTCTCCGCTTTTGGGTGAAGCTCGGGGAATCCTGCGACCGCGATGGAGAACCACTCGTACGCCGCCGCTTCCTGGACCAACTCAATCGAATGTTGAAACCCGTCCGGGTGAGGCTTCCAGTCCGGCTCATCTCCGGGCGGATCCCCTCCCAGAGCAATGATGTTTTCGATTCCCCGGCGCTTGAGCTCGACTAGAACTCCGCGAACCTGGTCCTTCGATTGACCCACCAAAGTCAAATGGCACATCACTTCCAGGCCGCATTTCCGATGGACCCGATCGACAAGCTCCACGGTCCGCTCGCGCGTGCTCCCGCCGGCGCCGTAGGTGACCGAGCAAAAGGCCGGATGGATCTCTTTCAAGATCTGAATCTCCTTAAACAGACTCTCATCGCCCTTGTCGGTCTTCGGCGGAAAAAACTCGATGGAAAGGGTCAGTTCCGGCCGCGCGTAAAGGTCTCGGATCTTCACTCCCGCGTTGCCTTTCTGCCATGTGAGCCCGAAAGCTCCAAAGCCCCTGCCTCCTGGTTGCCGCAAAGAAATCAAGATTTTAAGAACTTATATCAGAAAGCGGTGTTTGGAGCTAGGAATTTTTCGAGGATTGATGGAGGGCCCAGCAACAGCCGCCTAAAAAGAAGACTCCAGCAGCTTGAGAAGTTCGGCGCAAGAGAAAAGCGCCCAGTGCTTCAAGTCTACCGTTGACCTTTTAGTAGTTTCTTAATCTTTGCCAACCCCTAAAGGTCAACGGTAGATTTGACCCCTTTATTTGACCCCTTTATTAAAGGTCAACGGTAGATTTGACCCCTTTATTGACCCCTTTATCCTTTATTAACAATCCCCATAGCCGGTAGTAACGTCGCGCTACGCGGTTTAGTCCAACACGTTTTATCCCCAATGCCACCTAGGGGATTCTGTCAAAACTCTATCCCTCAAAGGCATCAGCAAGGGATAAAACGCTATACGTTAGAGGTACGAGAGGAGATGCAGGTGGATCTCAAAGCTGCCCTTCCGGATTTGCTTCCAAAAGCGATCTCGTGGGCCGAAGCCGAGGCCATCCGCGGTGCCGGTGCTGGTCGCGAGCTCACCGACCGTGAGCGTGACTTTGCCCGGAAGGTCGGCGTGACTCACCCCGAGCGAATCCGCGTCATCACTCTCGACGCGTTACCCATGCCGACTGATCCGCCACTACGTGCTGCCGCGAAGCAGACAGGATTCCTGGATCCAGGAATGGTCGGCCTTACCCTTGGACACTCAGTATTCATCTGTCGCGGTCACGAGATCCCTCGCCTGCTCTCGCACGAGTTTCGCCACGTGTATCAGTACGAGCAGGCCGGATCGATCGCAGAATTTCTGCCGGGTATCTACTTCAAATCGTCGAGCATGGCTACGCTGCGACAACCTTCGAGACTGACGCGCGAGCTCATGAGCGCACCGACCTCTAACTCCACGTTCGAGCGGACCGCTGGCTCGCATGCTCTCGCCGCGGCCGCTCACCGCGCGCGTTGAGGCTGTAGGAAAAGGTCGGTGAAAAAATTTTCGCAAAAAACGACCGCCGTATTTGGCTTTAAAGCGACGATCTCGGGTCAAGGAATGGTTTTGCTACCCCCAATTTGCAGGAGACTGTACCGTATAACCCGCCGCTTAAGCTGGCCCTCCGATGAGGTCGAAGCAGCTTAGCGGCATCGCGTTGAGCCTGTAGAAAAAGATAGAGATGAAGTTTCAAACTTGGAGAATGGGTGCCGGATCACATTTTTCCCGGCGTCGCTTGCTTGGAAAACACCGCGGTGTCAGTTACACTTGCTTCGGAGATGCAGGACAAACTTCAAACACTCATCGGCAACGTCAGTCAGGTTATCCGGGGCAAAGACGAAGCCATTCGTCTGGCGGTCGTCTGTCTTCTGGCGCGCGGCCATTTGCTGATCGAAGACGTTCCGGGCGTAGGAAAGACCAGCCTGGCCTCGGCCCTGGCCAAGTCTCTGGACTGCTCCTTTCAGCGGATCCAGTTCACCAACGACCTACTTCCCTCCGATCTCCTGGGCACCGTGATCTACAGCGCTTCAAGTCTGAAGTTCGACCTCAAACCGGGACCGATCTTTCATCACATGGTCCTCGCGGATGAGATCAACCGGACTCCCCCGCGAACGCAGAGCGCCCTCCTGGAAGCGATGAACGAGGGGCAGGTCACCATCGACAGCCATACGTATCCTCTGCCCAAACCTTTTATGGTCCTCGCCACTCAAAATCCCGGCGAGTTCGCCGGCACCTATCCTCTTCCGGAATCCCAGCTGGACCGGTTCTTCATGCGCATCTCGCTGGGTTATCCTGACCGGGAGGCGGAGCGACAGGTGATCACCGGAACTCTCCTCCCGCAGGACTTGAGGCCCGTCATGCACGGCGAGGAAGTGGTGGAGATGCAGTCCCGGGTTGAAAAGGTCCGCGTGGAGGAGAGCCTGGTGACTTATATCCTCGACACGATCGAAGCCACTCGTAATTCCTCCGCCATCTCCCTGGGCGGCAGTCCACGCGCCGCCAAGTCCCTCTACCGGGCCGCGCAGGCCTCCGCCTTTCTGGAGGGGTCCGACTACGTCCTCCCGCGACACATCAAAGAGCTGGCCGTGCCGATTCTGGCGCACCGTCTCCTGCTCCGCGAGCAAACACTGGGGGGCGCTCCCCTCGCGCGCGCGGAGACGATCCTCAAAGCCATTCTCGAAGAGGTGACGGTTCCGTTGTGACCGCCCGTGTCCGCTCCTTCACCTTAAAATGGGGCGAGCGGCGCCGCCTCCGCTTCACTGCAGAGGGATGGGTCTTTACCTTTATCGCCGTGAGCATGGGCCTCGTCGCGGTGAACACGGGGCACAATCTGTTTTACCTCATCTTCAGCCTGCTCCTGAGCGTGGTGATCGTCTCCGGAATTCTCTCGGAGATCGTTCTTAGACAGATCCAAGTCCATCGCCAGATCCCGGCCGAAGTCACCGCCCGCATTCCTTTTGCGGTGGTGGTCGAGGCGCGTAACACTTCACGGAAGCGATACAGCTATTCCTTGACGATCAACGACGTCGGCGGCTCTTTTCCTCGCCGCAACCTGGGGTATCTCCCGCACCTCGCCCCCGGCGAATCAAAAACTTTTCACACTCTCATGCAGGTGGAAAAACGGGGGTTGCACCGCTTCGAGGCTGTTCATTTGGTGACCCGCTTTCCTTTCGGTCTTTTTGAAAAAACCCGTCTCGTTCGCCTCAATGACGATTTTGTGGCTTATCCCGCCCACCGGGAAGTGGCGCGCTCGGCAGCCTTGGCGTACGGCCGGGAAGAGATGGGAATGAAAAAATCGCGCTGGGGAGAAGAAATTCTAAGTTTGAGGCCTGCCTTGGCCGAGGACGACTACCGGTCGATTCACTGGCGGACCTCCGCCCGAATGGGCTCTCTCGTGGTCAAAGAGTTCGCCGAGGAAGCCGGCCAACCGCGCCCTCTCTTCTTCGATCATCGAGGACCGGAAGGACCATCATTGGAGCGGGCCGTAGAGACCGCCGCCAGCCTCCTCCGGTGGCTCGCCTCCGAGAGAATTCCCGTTACTTTCTTTACTTGGGAGAATTCCTTCGATCTCAACGCGGGCGCCGAAGAGGTCAAGCGGGCCCTGCGCCATCTGGCGCTGATTGCCCCGATGGAGGGTCCGAACCAAGAGGGTTATGAGAAATGGCGAGGAATGGCCCTCCGGGAAGGTGTAGGACTTTTCATCCGCGGCGATATCCCTCCACCCTCTTCTCTTCCATCCTGCCAGGTGATTTTCATATGACATTGACCTTCGTCTTCACCATTTCTTCCTATCTTCTTATCTTGCTGGGGCTCATCGGTCTCGCGCTGACGGGAGAACTGTCCTGGATTTACCTGCTCGCGGCCGCGGCGGCCCTTGCCGTGAGCGTCCTCGGTGAAGTCCGGCGAGGCAAAGGTTTTTTGCCCGCGTCTCTGGCCAATGCGGCCATGGTGATCATTTTTATCGTCGTCCTCGCCTCCATCTTCATACTCAAGGCGCTGCCGCTCCAGGAGCTCGCCCATTTTCTTCTTTCCCTCCAGTCTGTCAAGCTCCTCTCCGTCAAAAGAGGCCGCGACTGGCTTCAACTCTACCTGCTCTCCTTTTTCAGCCTGATCGCCGCTACGGCTCTCAGCGTGGAGATCTCCACCGCCGCGATCCTCGCCCTCTACCTGGTCGGCGGCCCCTGGGTTCTTGTGCTATTCCATCTCCAGCATGCCCGGGATCCCCTGGGCAAGAATCATGAGACGAAGGGCCCATGGCCGATCTGGCCCCTCTTTCGTCAGGTCGCCGGAATGAGCGGGGTGCTCTTGGTCCTGACGCTCTTTTTCTTCGTCATCTTTCCCCGCTTCGGCACCGGTTACCTGGGCGACCTCTGGGCCAGCGTTGCTGCGACTACGGGCTTCTCCGACGCCTTGGCCCTGGGCGAGATCGCCGCGATCAGGAAGAACAACGCGACGGCCATGCGGGTCAGAGTCGACCGGCACGACCTCCTCGGCAAAAGAGCGCTCTACTGGCGCGGGATCGCCCTGGACCATTTCGACGGCAAGAAGTGGGAGAGGAGCAAAACCGGCACGACCCCTTTGAGACTCGCAGGAACAGGCTATTTCGTGGACGCCCAAGGGGATTCCGGCGGGCCGTTGATTCGCCAGGAAATTTTTCTGGAACCCACCGGCTCGCCGGCGCTTTTTTTTCTCGGCCGACCCCTCTCATTGAGCGGCGGCCTGCGCACCCTCCTTCGGGATCCGCTGGGAAATCTCCGCGCGATCTATCCGTTCCCTTTTCAGATTTCCTATGAGGTTCTCTCTGATCTGAACGGCGCCCCGAAGGACGATCTCTCCACCGAAGATTTCCTTCAGGTCCCCGCGATCGATCCCCGCATCGCTCAGCTGTCGCAAAGAATCACGGAGGGGATAGACGGCGACCTCCAAAAAGCTCGGGCCTTGGAGGGATACCTTAGGACCCAGTACCGCTACAGCCTGGAGGGTCTCCCGGTGGGGAGCAGCGATCCCCTCTCCCTTTTTCTCTTTCAGGTGCGGCAGGGCGACTGCGAATATTTTTCCTCGGCTCTGGCGATCATGCTGCGGCAGATCGGAATTCCCGCCAGGGTGATCAATGGTTACCTTGGCGGCGAGTGGAACATCTATGGCCATTACTACCTCGTGCAGCAAAGCCATGCCCATAGCTGGGTTGAGGCTTACTTCGACGGCGCCGGTTGGGCCACCCTGGATGCCACCCCGGCGGGGCCTGCACTCAGGACTTTCTCATTCCTGTCTCCCATTTCCGACTTCGTCGATTTTTTACGACTCCGTTGGTACCGTTACGTGATTAACTTCGGCCTCCAGGATCAGGTTTCCCTGTTCACGGGACTCATGCGGCCTTATACCTGGTTCAAGCCTACGCTCCCGAATTTTTCAATGCGGGAAGGGATCAAGGGATTCCTCACCGATCCGAAGCAATGGATCGGGCTTGGGCTGGCTCTCTTATGCATTGCCGCAGCCGGCCTTTCCCGTCTCAGAAAAAAAATGGCCGCCACCTCCGGATATCGCTCCCGGGCCACTCAGCGATATGAACGCTTTTTGGCTCTGGCGGAGAAACGGGGCCTCAAGAAGAAGCCGGGCACGACCCCTGACGAGTTCAGCCGAATCGCCGGCAAGCTTGGAGAACATCGGGTCAGTGAATTCACCGTCCTCTACCAAAAAGCCCGTTTTTGCGGATCACATCCCGCCGAAGACGAGCTGCAAAGAATGGACCGAATCCTTGCGGAGTTGCAACGCTCAATGTGAATAGAGCCTGCAATCCCTATGGCTCGGGCCATGGAACCCGGCAACTTCACACCGGGCTTGGGCGCGATTGTTTTTGCCGCACCTCAGGTGTATGGTCGCGGTCTCTGTTTTAGAAAAACTGCCGTGCCTAGGTAAGGAGTGTAAAAAATGCAACGTTTGTTTTTTCTCTGCGCGGGTTTTTTCGGCCTGCTCCTTCTGCCTTCCATCGCTCTCACCCAAAAGGAAAAAGAGACCCCGGTCATCAAAAACGGCACCGTAGTCAGCTTCGAGTACACGCTGACGGACGAAAAAGGAAAGGTCATTGAGTCCAACAAGGGAAAAACTCCGCTCTCTTACACTCATGGCTCCGGTCAGATCCTTCCGGGGCTGCAAAAGGGCCTTGACGGCATGAAGGTCAGCGAACAGAAAGCCGTCAAGCTGAAGCCCGAAGAGGCGTACGGCCAAATTGATCCCAAGGCGGTCAGTGAAGTTCCGCGCGAGCAAATCCCCCTGAAGCGCAGAAGGCGGGCGCTACGGTCTTCGCCCGCAACGCCAAAGGCACCTTTCCCGTGCGGGTCCGCGAGGTCAAAGAAAAAACCGTGCTCCTGGACTTCAACCACCCTCTGGCGGGAAAGGCGCTCACTTTCAACGTCAAAATCCTCGACATCAAACAAGCTACGACGAAGTAAGCCGACGTCCTCCAAAATACCCACTAATCAGGTGCGCCGCTGAAACTCTCACCCATGCCCAGGTCCGAAGAAATGGATGGGCTCTTTACGGAGCCGCTACCCTGAGAATAAGGTCAGGCCTAAATAACAATTAGGAGGACTACCTAGCTCGGTAAAATAACTGTCCCCATCGCAAACAATCGATTTGTAACGATTCTGAAATAGATGCCCATACTGGCGATGCCGTAAATTATAGCTGACCGCATAGCCAGTCATGAACCGTCGCATGAAATTTGATAAACCTTGCGGACCTCTGCTTAAGAGAATATGAGCATGGTTGGTCATCAGTGCCCAGGCATAGATCGAGGTCCGGCTTTGTGTGGCAAGCTTCCTAGCCGAGAGACAAAGTTCTTTCGGTCCTCCTCATCCTCGACGATCCTTCTCCTCTCTATCCCTCTAACCATCACGTGGTGCAGTGTGCCGGGACAATCCAGTTTCGCCTGCCGTGGCATCTCTCTTCCCTCCCCCCAAACAAAACCAGTTCATTATCTTAGTAAGTCAACTCAATCAACAACGTCCCCTACCCTCTCCTGGAATTCGAAGCGCCTGAATAGCCGTCCGCATCCCATCAACCTTTAAGAAAATCGATGACCACACGGTTGAACTCTTCGGCTTGCTCATACTGTGGCCAGTGCCCGGCGTTTTTAACCAGATGGAAGCGCGAACCGGTAAGGAGCCTGTGCGCCTTCTCCGCTACCTGCCAAGGAGTCGTAGGATTGTGGTCAGTCCAGAGAAAAAAGAACGGAGCTTTGATCTGGAGCAGGCGCTCGCGCGTCAACTGCCACTCTTGGGCGCCGCTCCGCTGGCCTGGTGGCCTTGCGGGTCCCCGCTGCCGACGTCCCGCGTAGATCTGGTAGCGCGTTTCCAGCAACTCCCGGGTGATCGATTTTTCTGGATCAAGGAAAAGCCAGGCAAGCCGCTGTCTTACCGATTCCCGCGTAGGCTCAGAGAGCGCCTGCTGCGAGAGTCTCACAAAGGCCTCACGGCCGGCTGCTGCGAGTTCCCGATCTTGGGGATCGAGATCAAGCCCGGCTCCACAAACATAAACCACCTTGTTCACCCGCTCGGGGTATTTAATCGCCGCCCAGGCGCTTACCGATCCTCCCATCGACTCTCCCAAGAGGTGCGCTCTCCTCACTCCGACAGCGTCCATGAACTTCATCAGATGGTCGAGTAGGGCCGGCACGCCGCCTCCCGTCGGGGGATCGTCGGTGAAGCCATGGCCGACCATGTCGATGGCGTAGACATGAAAGTGCTCGGAGAGGGGCACGACATTCTTGATATAACTCTCGGCATGCCCGCCGGAGCCATGCATCAAGATTAGAGGCTCTCCTTTCCCAGCCTCCAGACAGCGGGTCCTGATACCGCCCGCATTGTAGTAGGAAATCGCTCCTCCAAGGAGATCTATCCAGAAAGTTGAATTTTCCATGGCCTCTCCTTCCTTTCTCACTTCAACACGAGATCTTGAAACAGAATGGAAATACCCCCGAGTGGCGTTTTAGGGTCATGGGACTCCGCGTCAGGTTTGCAATGCTACCTCTTCTTCCACGCTTCATTCACGAGTCTCCGCACCGGCTCCATGTCTCTTCCTTCGGGAGTATCTGTATTCACATAGGTCACGCCTTCGATGCGCCGCGCCCAGGCCCCGACGTTATCCTTGGGGATGTCGATCCTGAGCGAATCCTTGTCGCGGAAAATATTCTGGTAGGCGATCTGGGCCTCTCGCGTGAGGAGCCAGTTCACGAGGATCTTGGCCGCGTTCGGATGCGGCGCCCGGTTGAGGAGCCCTACGTTGCCGGTGCTGGTGCTCAAAGGGACTCCTTCTTTGAGATTCCGGGGGCCAAACCAGTCTACCGGAAGCCCCTGCGCCTTGGCGTCGTCGAGACGGATACGCCCCACAGTCGTGAACATGGAAATAGCGTACCGCCCCGCTCCCAGCCAGTCCGTGATCTGCCGGCCATCGCGGCTTGTCGTCAAATCCATCTCACTCAAGAGCCGCCGGAGATAGCCGGGTCCCAACTGGGGATGGGAATAGAAAAAAACCAACGCGGTATCCACGGCGCTCCCCAGCGTCGGATCGTAGCCGACGATTTTTCCCTTCCACTTTGGATTCAGCAGATCCCAGTAGGATTTGAATTCGTCGGGATGGACCAGTTTCGAGTTGTAGCCGACAAACGGAAGGGCGACGCTATTGAAGGCGAGAAGATACTGACCTTCTTCGTCGATGTAGCGGTGGCTCCCCTTCCACCATTTGGACTGATCCACGACTTCGGGCAAGACCAGAGTCGGCTTGATCGGGTCGAACGCCTTTGCCTTATAGAGCACGTTATAGCCGCTGTTGGCGCCGCCGATGTAGATGTCCGGGATGTATCTTCCCGCCCGCCGCTCCGCCATGATCCGCTGGATCGTCTCCGGTCCGAGTCCGATAACCGTCACAACATTGATCTCCGGAAACTTCTTCTGAAACTCGCGGAAGAACTCGTCGTACTGATTCGAGACGTACAACACGACCCGCCCCTCGCTCTTCGCCGCCCGAAGCGTTTGGTCCCAATCGGTTTGCCAATCCTGCTTGATTTCTCCGGCGACGGCCAACCCGAGGGCCAAAAGGACGGTGAACATCGTATAGACGGCAAACGCGTTAACCCTAAGACGTCCTTTCATAAAGATCCTCTCAGATTCTTCATCATCAACTTTTGCCAATGACCGTAAAATCCTCGCTCGTTGAGATCTCCGGGAAAAGATTGCTTATAGGCTATGCCCGGACCGGGCCATTCTTCGTCCTTTTCGACGGTCATTCCCATATTGTATTGCAACCGGAGCGTCCGGGCCATGGGGCTCTTCAGCGCGCGGGTAACCTCGCCCCAATTTTCCGTGTCGTCCTGCTCGAACATCCCCGCCATGCCGAAGGTCCGCACATAACATTGTCTGGAGGCCTCTTTCCACCACTCTGGCGCATTCTTGTCGACGAAGAGCCAGGACCACACCTCCATCTTGTCTACGGCCTTGGGTTGCCACTGGCGCACCGTGAGAAACGGGATCAGTCCTCCCTCCGGGCCCCCCCATTCTTCGGGGGGATGCTTGGAGACGGTCAAGAAGCTCGTGTTCGGGAAGATGTTCCCCACCGAGCCGACAAGCGGCTTGAAGACCTTCAATTGGTCGGGAGTCAAATGACCTTCCAGTTCAGGCCAGATCTCGCGCGGCAATGCGAGATAGGGCGCGGCGATCTCATCGGGCGGCCAAAATGTAAAGACGGCGGCATGGCCGTTTCTGATAGGCACAGTACAATTTCTGATTTGGGGTCCGCGCAAGGTTCCCAGATTGAGCGCCTTGAGAAAGCCGTGCGTGACGGGAATGTGCGTTCCGTCCCCGGCGAAGTTGGCGGCGCCGAGCTTCCAGTTCGCATCCACCTCCCACCTCATCGGACTACCCACCACCTCCATCCCGTCGCTCCGCCGAAACATCAGATCCATCACCCACTTCATCTCCCCCAAATAATCCCCCAAACTCCCCTTCCCCTTCTCCCAACTCACAAACATCATCCCCCCATAACTCTCCACCCTCCCGGCCTCGTACAACCCTATCTCCCCCATGTCCCAACCCCCCAGATACCCATAATAGAACGCCCCCGTGACCAACTCCCCCCTGTTGCTGTACGTCCAGCCGTGATACGGACGCCGTGATTGCGCCGC
>Ga0184634_10000175_pt1 | contig 14810 bp, 19 predicted proteins | sample PLM31_200_b1_FD_133016 | JGI IMG/M metagenome (GOLD analysis project Ga0184634, IMG submission 133016) | Groundwater sediment microbial communities from an aquifer in East River, Colorado, USA - PLM3-1_200_b1 | ecosystem: Environmental > Terrestrial > Soil > Riparian zone | place: USA: East... | reverse complement strand
CTTCTCGAACGTGCTAGGCGAGTTGGGCATCAAGTCCGGCCTCTATCCGCTCTACGAAATCGTCGAAGGCAACGTCATCTATACCTGGGACGCGCGCAAGACGGGCAAGGGAAGAATCCCCGTGAAGGAGTTCCTCACCAAGCAAGGGCGCTTCGATCATCTCAAAGAAGAGCACTTCACCTACATTCAGAAAAGGGTCGACGAGATGTGGGATGAGTGGGAGATTCCGGGAGTGGTGCCGATCAAGGGGATTTTGAAGGCAAGAATCTAACAGACCGTTCCACGCAAAAGGAATTCAAAAGCAAAAAAGGGGAGTGGTCCTACCCAACCACTCCCCTTTTTATTTCATGAAATGGAAAGAGCTACCAGCGACCGCCGCCGCCTCGCCTGCCACCACCGCTTCGTAGATTTCCTCGAAGAGGGGCAAACCGACCCGTTGCCCCCTTCAAGGTTACTCAGCGAGAAAACTACCAGCGATTCCGGCCGCCGCCGCTTCTGCCTCCTCGTCCGCCACCGCCGCCTCCACCGCCACCGCCATCACGCCTTTCCATAGGCTTGGCCTCATTGACCACCAGGGTGCGCCCCTCGAGCTGAGTGCCGTTCAGGGCCTCGATCGCCTTTTGGGCCTCGCCCCCGGAGCTCATCTCCACGAAGCCGAAACCTCTGGACTGACCGGTGAACTTATCCGAGATCACCTTGGCCGATTCCACGGTCCCGTGCGCCGAGAATATTTCCTGCAGTCGCCCTTCCGTTACGGAATAAGGCAAACCGCCGACATACAATTTATTACCCATGTTCTCCTCCTTATGAGAGAATGTTAGTGTCTCTGACCCTGAGAACCTGACCGCTAATAGGAGCAGAACATGGAGAACAAAAAGGCTGGACCACGCTCTGGCCGGTTTTTCCTTTAGGTATCGTTTCGCAAGGAGAGACTGACCGGGCCTTCAACTCTTGTCTTTCCTCTTCCAGGAGGCCCCATACTGAAGTGGAAATATCAATGTAACCTGTTTTCTCCTTCTTTTCAACCACCCATGACCTTTTTCTTTGGGGCCAGTTTCCTGGCCAACCGCTTGACCTGTTTCGGACAGGGAGCTATATCTTGGCAAATTAAGCAGGATGGGCAGATCCATCCGCCGCATTGACAGCGACCCCCTGGCTTATCCGAACAGCCGAGCTTGCTCCAAAAAGGATAGTGACAAGAAGGACAGACGACCGCCACAACCCCCTCCAGGACCTCCAAATCCTCGCCCGGCGCGATCCGCCGCATGGACTCCCCGTCGATAACCACACGATATTGGAATGTCTGTTTGGTGTTGGGCCGGCTTAAAACCTCTCCTCTGGCGGTGAAGCAGGTTTTGATCTCCGTTGTGCCGTCTATTCGACCCTTGTAACCCGCCACCTTATGGCGAATCAGCGTTCCATCTTGCAGTTTGGCTTCGTCTATTGTCACTGACATATCGCCCTCCCGAATCCAAAAATAAAAAACCTCCGGCTCGTTTAAAGCTCAGAGGCTTCCCAGGGTCGGCAAAGAGTTGAACTCTAAAGAACGAGTTGAGCCTATCACTGTTAGCCTGAGCTAAGCAAACGGAGGGTTTGGAAGCCGGGCGTTGCTCCGGGCGCATGAGCTGAGCAAGCACGGTATTATACCTCTAGGCCCATGCGGCTTCGATCTCACGGTTCTTCAAAGATCTAAGGCCCTTAAAAAATCTATCCCCGTTTTGTCCGGTGCGGGAAGCCGCTGAGGAACGGCCAGATGAATAGAAGGATAGAGGAGATCACCAACACCGCGCTGATCGGGCTGGCAAAAAAGATCCCAGGGGACCCCTGAGACATAATCAGGCTCTGGCGCAGGGCAGACTCCGCCATATCGCCCAGGACCAAGGCGAGGACCATCGGGGCGATCGGATAATCGAGCTTCTTAAAGAGATAGCCCACGATGCCGAAGAGCATCATGTACCAGATGTCCGTCGTGCTGTTGTTGACCGCGAAGGCGCCGATAGCGCAGACATAGATGATGGAAGGAAAAAGGATGGCGAAGGGGACCCTGAGAATCGCGGCAAAAAAAGGCACGAAGAGAAGAACGATCAATACTCCGATCACGTTTCCCGTGTACATGCTCGCGATCAGCCCCCAGACAAAATCCGGTCTCTCCTTGAAGAGCATCGGCCCCGGCTGAAGACCCCAGATCAGAAGGCCCCCCAACATCACGGCAGCGGTGGGTGACCCGGGAATGCCCAGGGTGATCATGGGCAACAATGCGGAAACCCCAGCGGCGTGCGCTGCCGTCTCAGGGGCAACCACCCCTTCAATGGCCCCGCTGCCAAACTTCTCCGGATTCTTGGAAAACCTCTTGGCAAAACCATAGCTCATAAAGGAGGCCGGCGTGGCCCCGCCGGGTTTGATGCCCATCCAGGAACCGATCAATGCCCCGCAGATGAAAGTCCTCCAGTAATGGCGCAGATCTTTGAGCGTGTCCGCGACCGTGCGCCACGTGACCCGCGCCTGAATCCCTTTCAGCGCGAGCCCCTCCTCAACCGTCAGAAAGATCTCCCCGATACCAAAAAGGCCAATCACCGCCACAACAAAGCTGAAGCCGCGCATCAGCTCTACGGTGCCGAATGTCAGCCGCAATTGTCCGCTGACGATATCCAGGCCCACGGCCGCCATGATGAACCCGATAAATATAGAGGCGAGGGTCTTAGGGACGGAGGCGCCACCTAATCCTACGAAGGCGCTGAAGGTCAGCATCTGAATGCCCAGGAACTCGGGAGGTCCGAACTTGAGGGAAAACTCTGCGATGAGGGGAGCGAAAAAGGTGACGAGGACGATCGCGAAGGCCGCCCCAAAAAAAGAGGAGGTAAAGGCGGCAATCAGGGCCTCTCCCCCTCTGCCCTGCTTGGCCAGTGGATGGCCATCAAACGTCGTGGCTACTGACCAGGGTTCCCCGGGGATATTGAACAGGATCGAGGTGATGGCCCCGCCGAACAGGGCACCCCAATAGATGCACGAGAGCAGGATAATGGCCGAAGTCGGCGGCATGGCAAACGTAATCGGGAGAAGGATGGCCACGCCGTTGGCCCCACCCAGCCCCGGCAGGACGCCGATAATCGTCCCTAAAAATATCCCCGCAGTGGCCACCAACAGGTTATAAGGCGAAAGCGCAATCTGAAATCCCATGAGCAGGTTGCCAAAGGCTTCCATCGCACAGCGCCTTTCCTCAATAGAGCCCGCTAATCCAGGTCCAGTGGCCCTTCGGCATGGGGATGAGAAACCACCGATCAAAAATGAAGTAGCTGAAAACCGGCAAAAAAATACTCAGCAGGAGAGTCGTGACCCAACGGTGCTTTCCGACCCAGCGCATGTACACGGCAAGGTAGATCGCTGCCGCAGGATAGAGGCCGATAGCCTCCGTGAGGGCTACCATGCCGAAAGCCGGCAGCGCCGCTTTAGCGACCGGGACCAGTGCCTCTCTGCGGACAAAGGGTCTTTGGGAAGAAGGGGAGCGGTCGAGAAATGCCTTGATAACGACGATGGCACTGCATACCACAAGGCCGGTGGCGAGCCAGAAAGGGGAAAAACCCGCCTCCGGGCCGTTCAGCCCCCACCCGATCTTCAGCTCGAGCGATTCCCGCAGCACGAGCCCTCCCAAAACCAGCAGGACAAGCCCGCACGCGATATCCGCCTTGCGCATTCTCCTTTTTCCCTTTCTGGGACAGGCCGGTCTATTTCTTGATCAGCCCTCCCCGGGTCATGAGGTCCTGGTGGAGATTCTCCGCCTGCTCGAGCCATCGGATATATTCGGGGCCGGTCAGGAAGGCCCTCTTCAGGCCGCCCTCATCAGTGAATTTTTTCCATTCCGGAGTCTCGGTCACCTTCCCCATGAGATTACGGTACCACTGTTGAGCCTCCCCGGGGATTTCCGGGGCCGCAAAGATTCCCCTGAGCATCAGGTAATAGATATCGATCCCAAGGGCCTCTTTGACCGTCGGGATGGTTTTCCAATCCGGCAGGTCCAACCTCTCAGTATCAAAGATGGCCAGGGGTCTGACGCGGTTTGCCCTCCAGTGGTTCACGGCCTCATTGGGGTTGTTGACGGTGGAGTCCACATGCTTTCCAACCAGGTTGACAGCCACGTCTCCTCCGCCCTTGAACGGCACGTAGATAAACTTGAGGCCCAGGGCCTGCTCCAGCTGAACGGTAATGATCTGATCCTCCTGCGCGGCTCCTGTCCCTCCCATTTTGAATTTGCCAGGCGTCTTTTTGACCGCATTTAGATACTCCTTGGCCGTCTTATAGGGCGTCTCCGCGTTCACCCAAAGAACAAATTCGTCCAGGGCAAGACGGGCGACCGGTGTGAGGTCGCGCCAATTAAAGGGCACGCCGGTAGCAAGCGGTGTGGTGAAGAGATTGGAAAGCGTAATGATGATGACGTGGGGGTCGCCCTTCTTGCCTTTGACGTAGATAAAACCCTCGGCCCCGGCACCTCCAGACTTGTTGATGGCAATGAAGGGGTGCGGGGAGAGATGCTTGGCAATTATTAGGGAGATAAAACGGGCCATGACGTCGGCACCGCCGCCGGTGCCTGCCGGAATGATAAACTCAACCGGCCTACTCGGCTCCCAGCCGTAACCAGGGGAGTGGGAAATAAAGAGCGACGAGATAACAAAAAACAACAGATGGAGAGACCTGGTTGCCTTCATGTACCTTCCTCCTTTCGCCAAAGGGCTTCTCGATGACTATGAAAACATGCCCTCCTTATATCAAACTCACAGCTCATGTAAACCCCAAAAAAATCGTCCCCAGACCCACGACCTCCTCCTTATACGGCTGTCCGACACTTGAATCCATTTTACCTCGGGACTATAGTCGGGAAACTATTCTTCCACCAAAGCCAGGAGAAGACTTTGCGCGTAGTGACCCGCCGGCTCTCCAAGGCCTATGGATTTCTATGGGCCGTGAAAGATGCCAGCCTGGAGCTCCATTCAGGCGAGCGCGTCGCCCTGTTCGGCCCTAACGGGGCCGGCAAGACTACTCTGCTCAAGCTCCTCTCCGCCCTCCTCTCCCCGAGCAGCGGGGAGATTGAGATCGACGGTGCGCGCCTTCTTCCAGGCTCCTCAGGTCTGCGCTCCGCTATCGGTCTCCTCTCGCCCGAGGGATACCTTTACGAGAGCCTGACCGCGCGGGAGAATCTCCGGCTGTTTATCTCTCTCTATGCCAGACGGAGGGAGGCGCGCGAGGTGGCGGAGGCGCTCGATCAGGTGAAGCTCTCGCACTGGGCGGAGGAATATGTCTCCTCTCTCTCAACCGGGATGAAGTACCGCCTGGCGCTGGCCAAGTGGCTCCTTTTAGAGCCCAAGCTCCTTCTCCTGGACGAGCCCTATGCGGTCCTGGACGGCGCAGGAGTGGACCTCCTGGAAGACTACTTGGAGAGGCTCTGCCGCGGCGGCGGCATCGTGGTCATGGCCACGCACCATGTGCCGGCCGCCCTGAGCCGCTGTTCCCGGGCCATCATCCTCGATCAGGGAAGGATCATCTTCGACGAGCCGCGCCAGGAGCCGTGGGAGAGTTTTCAGCGCGCCTTTGCGGCATTCCTTCCCCGGGGCCGGTAGGTGTCGGGTGAAGGTTGTACGAGGGAGCGAGAGCGTAGGCCGTGGACACAGGGACGTGAAGTTTCAGTGCCGGCCCTGACCGTGGGAGTAATCACCCTTAATGGCGCTTTTTAGACAGACCACCTGGTTGCTCTGGAAGGATCTCCTCCTGGAGATGCGGCGGCGCGAGAGTCTCGTCTCGATGTTTTTTTTTGCTGCTCTCTTGCTCTTCCTGTTTCACTTTGCCTTTGAGTTCTCCACCGAAAGGGCGGCGGAGATGGCGCCCGGGCTTTTGTGGCTTGCCTCCATCTTCACCGGCACCTTGGGGCTCACTCAGCTCTTTCAAGCGGAGAGGGAGAACCACTGTCTGGAGGCCCTGCTCTTATCCCCCGTGGACCGGGGCGCCCTCTACCTGTCCAAGTTCGCCTTCCACCTGCTCTTGATGTGCCTGATGGAGCTCTTCACCTTTCCGCTTTTCGGGGTGCTTTTCAATCTCGATTTCTGGCGGCTCCTCCCTTCTCTGGGTCTCTTTGCCTTCGTCGGGACCGTGGGATTTTGCGTCCTGGGGACCCTCTTTTCGGCAGTCACGTTAAAGGCGCGCGCGCGCGAGCTCCTGCTGCCTCTTATCCTTTTTCCTCTCATGATCCCCGTGATCCTGGCCACCATCCGGGGGATGGAGATTATCCTCCGCACCGGGGAACTTGAGGAGGCCCTCCCCTGGTTGCGTCTTTTGATCGGATTTGATGTTATATTTCTCACCGCGGCCTTTCTCATCTTCGAGTGGGTGATCGAGGCCTGATGCCATGGCGCAGATAGAGCAAAAGGGTCTAGGAAGGAGGATCCTCGGAGGATTGGCGCTCCTGTTTGTCCTGCTGGGCCTCTACGTCGCTCTGGTCCAGGCGCCCCCGGACGCCTACCAGGGAGAGGTCCAAAGGATCATGTACCTGCACATCCCCAGCATCCTCGTCGCCTACCTCTCCTTTTTCATCGTCTTTGTCGGGAGCTGCCTTTTTCTCTGGAAGAGGGAGAAGCGGGATGATACCCTCGCCTACGCGGCGGCGGAGACCGGCGTGCTTTTTACCGGCCTGACCATCGTCGAGGGGTCGATATGGGGAAGGCCTACCTGGGGAGTCTGGTGGACCTGGGATGCCCGATTGACCTTGACGGCGATCCTCTTCTTGATCTTTGTCAGTTATCTCATGCTCCGCTCCCTGATCGAAGACGAGGAGCGCGGCGCCCTGTGCGGCGCTGTCCTGGGCATTATCGGCTTTCTCGACATACCGCTGATCCACATGTCGGTCTATTGGTGGAGGACCCTGCATCAGCCCCCTTCGATCCTGAGACCGGATAAGGCGCCGTGGGAGAACATCCATCCATCCATGCTCCTCGCCCTGGCGATCAACCTCGTCGCCTTTGCCTTGCTCTATTTCTATCTCCTCTCCCTGCGCTTCCGCCTTGGAGAGATGCGCGAGGAGCTCAAAAGAATCAAACTTTATGGAGGACCGTGATGGGCCCCTGGGGTTTTGTCTTTCTGGCTTATGGAATTGTCTGGGCAGTTGTTCTGGTTTATCTCTTATTCCTCAAGCATCGCCTGAGCCAGGTGGCGACTGAGCTGGAGCGACAGCGCACCTCGGAGGACGCGGCATCTCGACCGCGGGGATAACATGAAAGGGAGAAGCAGAAGATTCATCATCGGCGCGCTCATCATCCTCGCAGCCCTTTCCTATCTGATCTATACGGGCATGCGCGAGGCCGTGGTCTACTTTGTCACTCCCTCAGAGCTCAAGGCGCAGGAAGGGAGATCCAAAGACAGGTTCCTCAGGCTGGGGGGGATGGTCGTGCAGGGATCCTTACAAAAGGACCTGAAGAGCCTCACCTATCGTTTTCAAATCACTGACGGAGTGGAAACGGTCCCGGTCTTTTTCCGCGGCGTCCCGCCCGATCTATTTTCCGAGGGAAAGGGGGCTGTGGTCGAAGGAAGGTTTGGAGAAGATGGTCTCTTCCATGCCACGACCATTATGGCCAAGCACGCAGAGGAGTACAGCCCTCCCAAGGAGGGGAAGCCGGCCTACCCTCATAGCTTTGTCCCAGGCCAGGGGGAGAAACGGCCTTGACCGCCGCGATCGGTCATACGAGCATCCTGCTGGCCCTCGCCCTGGCGCTCTGGGGTCTGATGGCACCGATTCTGGCAGCCCGCACCCAGCGTCGAGGACTCTTCACCAGCATCTGGTTAGCCATCGGGGGACAATTTGTCCTGGTCACGCTGGCCAGCCTCTCTTTGATCTACGCCCTGGTGACCACGGACTTCTCCATCAAGTATGTGGCCTTTAATACCACCCGGGCCACGGCCATCTACTACCGGGTAACCGGCCTCTGGGGCGCCTTGGAGGGCTCGCTCCTTCTCTGGGAGTGGATCCTGATCATCTTCTCCGCGCTGGTAGCCTGGAACTATAGAAATCGCCTTCAGGAGTTCATGCCTTGGGTCTTGATGGTCTTCTCCGTAATCTCGGCCTTCTTCCTCTCCGTGATCGCCTTTGCCTCCAATCCCTTCGACCCGATCTTTCCGGTCCCGGCAGACGGCCGCGGGCTCAATCCGCTCCTGGAAGACGCCAATATGATCACCCACCCGCCGCTGCTCTATACCGGCTTTGTCGGCCTGACGGTTCCCTACGCCTTTGCCATGGCCGCCCTGATCCTGGGAAAGCTGGATGAGGCCTGGATTGTAACGACCCGCCGCTGGACCATCACCGCCTGGTTCTTCCTGACTATGGGCAACCTCGTAGGCGCGTGGTGGTCGTACCATGTCCTGGGCTGGGGCGGCTACTGGGCCTGGGACCCGGTCGAGAATGCGGCCTTCATGCCCTGGCTTCCGGCGACCGCCTTCCTTCACTCGATTCAGGTCCAGGAGCGCCGGCACATGCTCAAGGTCTGGAACCTCTCTTTAATCATCATCGCCTTCAGCCTGACCATCTTCGGCACCTTCCTTACCCGCTCCGGCATCCTCTCCTCGATCCACGCCTTTTCCAGCGGCCCGGTAGGGATCTTTTTTCTCTCTTTCCTCGCCTTCGTCCTGCTCGGCTCTTTTGGCCTTCTGGCCTACCGGGCAGACCGGCTCCGAGGACAGCCGGAGCTGGATTCGGTGGTCTGTCGGGAGTCGACACTTCTCTGCAACAACGTGGTCCTCGTCTCCGCCCTCTTCACCATCTTTCTCGGAACCATCTTTCCCCTGATCTCGGAGGCAGTGGCCGGGGTCCAGGTGAGCGTGGGTGCTCCCTACTTCAACGTGGTCACTGCGCCCCTCTTTCTCCTGCTGGTCTTTCTCATGGGCGTGGGACCGCTGATCGCCTGGAGAAAGGCCTCCTGGGATAACCTCAGGCGCAACTTCCTCTGGCCTGCGGCGGCCTCGCTGCTGCTCGCCCTTGTCCTCTTCATCTGGCGCGTGCGCGACTTCCTGCCCCTGCTTGGCTTTACCCTCCCGGCCTTTGTGGTCTTTACCATTCTGTTCGACACCGCGCTTGCGCTGCGCGCCCGGCGCAGGATCGCCGGCGAGGGACTGATCGCCGCCCTGGCGACGCTCACGCGGAGAAACCAGCGCCGCTATGGTGGCTTCATCGTCCACCTCGGTTTTGTCCTTCTGGTCCTAGGGATCGCCGGCTCCATGAGCTACAGCGTGGAGCGCGAGGCAACACTGCAAGTGGGGGAACAGCTCTCCGTGGGACGCTACCGGATTCAATTCGAGGGGCTGAAAGGCTCCGAGCAGCCGACCCATTTCCGCGTCGAGGGCTCCTTCCGGCTCTTCAACGAAGGGTATGAAGTAGGGGTCTTATCCCCGGCCCTCAAGTTTTTTCCCACGCAACAGGCCCCGGTCGGCCGGGCGGTATTTCGCAGCACGCTGCTTGAAGACATCTATCTCATTCTTTCCGGCTTCAGCGAGCTCAGCCAGAACCAGGCCACGCTCAAGGTCCTGGTCCGGCCTCTGATGGCATGGATATGGTTGGGTGGCTTCGTTATGGCCCTAGGTACTCTGGTAGCCATCTGGCCAGTTCGACGAATGCGGGAAGAGGAGGGCTGAGGTGCCCTGGAGCCGCATCCTCATTACCCTGGCGATCGTCCTCTCGCTCATCGCGCTCCTCGCCTATGGCTTTGGCCGCGACCCGCGCTACATCCCCTCTCCTTTGCTCGGTCGTCCTGCCCCTTCTTTCGCGGTAACGCTCTTCGATGGAGGAAAGCTCAGCCTCGAAGATCTCCGGGGAAAGGTCGTTTTTCTCAATTTCTGGGCCTCGTGGTGCCCTCCCTGCCGGGCTGAGGCGAAAGATCTGGAGGAGATCTGGCAGAGATGGAAGGATAAGGACGTTGTCTTCCTCGGGATCAACATTCAGGACCAAGAAGATGATGCCCTGGCCTTTCTCAAGGAGTTTCATATCACCTATCCCAATGGCCGGGATGGCTCAGGAAAGACTGCCATCGGCTACGGCGTCTGGGGCATCCCCGAAACCTTTTTCATCGACCGCAAAGGACGGATCACCTACAAGCACGTAGGCACGCTGGGCCAGACTCTCATCGCCGCCAAACTCGAAGAGGCCCGGCGCAGCCTGGTCAGCGCCAAAGAGGGCAAAGGGTCGTATCAGTCGATCAGATAGTGAGCAGTGAAGGGGAAAGTGATCAGTGAAAAGTGAAAAGTTTTTGAGACTTATCCCTTATCCCTTGTCCCTTTTCACCGTTTTACTGCTCGCTGTCTCACTTCTTTTTGCCGCCCAGCCGGTGGATCTCGAGGAACAGGTGCGCAGGATCGCCGCCGAGCTGCGCTGTCCGGTCTGTCAAAACCTCTCGGTTGCCGACTCCCCTTCAGAGCTGGCTCAACAGATGCGGGGAGTCGTTCTGGAACAGCTCAAAGAGGGCAAGAGTCCCGAGCAGATCAAAGCCTACTTTGTCTCCAAATACGGCGAGTGGGTCCTGCTCGCCCCTCAACCTAAAGGTTTCAATCTTCTGATCTGGTTGCTGCCCTTTGTGGCCGTGACTGCCGGGATAGTCCTGGTGGCCTTTGTCGTCAGACGGTGGGCGCGTAAAAAGCCCGGTGGCCAGCCGGCGACCGTGGACCCAGCCCTGATGAAGCGCGTGCAGCGCGAGGCGGCATTGGAACGACCGCTGGCAGTGGATCCGGAAGCAGAAGGGCCTCACGCCCCTCTCTTGCAGCAACAGGCCAGGCTTTATGCTGATCTTAAGGAGCTCGAGTTTGACTACCAGGCGGGAAAGTTGTCCCAGGCCGACTATCAGGATCTGCGCCAGCTCTCCGAAATCCAGGCGGCCAATGTTCTGAAGGAGATTGAGATCTCGCGCCGGCAAATAGCGAAAGCTCGGAAAGCAAAACCGATGGAGAGGCCGACGCCGGGGCGTGAAGCCGCCAGACCACTTTTTCGTCGGGGCTGGGTATTGGCTGGTGCGGGCCTCTTCCTTCTCCTCTTTGGCCTCACCCTGGGGATCTTGCTCAGCCGATCGCTCCGTCCCAGAGGATCGGAGCAGGAGACCATCACCGGTGATTTTCTTACAGGAAGCAGTAAAGAGCCCCAATCCCTTCTAGCTCAGGGCCGCTCCGCCTTTGAGCGGCAGGAGTGGGCGCAGGCCATCGAAGCCTTTAAGAAGGCCCTTGCCATCGATGCTACCAATCCTGAAGCGCATACCTACATGGGGTTGATCTTGGCTCAGGCTGGCCACTCGGAGGGCGCCCTTATGGCATTCGATCAGGCCCTCTCCCGTGATCCCAACTTTCCCCTGGCCCTCTGGGGCAAGGGCATGCTCCTCTACCGGGCCAAAGGAGACTTCTCCGGCGCGCGCCAGAATCTCGAGAAGCTGGCAAGCCTATTGCCGGCGGGAAAGGAGAAAGAAGAGCTTCAGCAGACCCTGGCCGAATTGAGCAGCCAGCAGGGCAAAAGGGTAAAAACAAAAAAGGCGGCAGGGCGCGCCCAAGAGATTCGCGGCGTTGTCTCCATCGATCCTAAACTCAAGGCGCAGGCAGACGGTCAGGCTGTCTTATTCATCATAGCGCGATTGGCGAATAGTCCGGGCGGATCTCCCCTCGCGGTCAAGAGGATCGACCGGCCGCTCTTCCCTCTCCCCTACTCCCTGGGCCAGGAAAATGTCATGATGGCGGGCGTGCCCCTCTCGGGCAAGGTAACCATCTCTGCCCGGTTGGACAAAGACGGGAACCTGATGACCAGAGAGGGAGACCTCATGGGAGAGTACAAGAAAAACCCTGTTGAAGTGGGGTCGGAGAAGATCGATATCGTTCTCGATCAGGTCATGTGAAGACAGGAGGGATCGATTGCAAGCAAGGACAGGTAAAAGGTTCCTGATACCTTGCCCTTCGGGATGGATCTTGGTTAATATGATGTACCCGCTATGTACATAAGGAGGTTCCCCATGCGCGCAACGGCCCTCAAGCATAAGCATCTTAAATTAGATCAGAAAAAGATCGACTTTGCCAAGCGGTATTTCGGCGTGGAGTCAGAGCAGGAGGCCATCGATAGGGCCCTCTCCTTGCTTATGGAGGAACAAAAGATCGTCAAGCAGTTAAAGCCTCTCAAGGGTCTTTTGAAAGGTGATGAGAGGCCGTGGCCGCACCTGTAGTTGGCAAGCTTCTTCTCGATACCAATGTGTTTGTTGACTATCTGCGTGCAGGTCTCCACGCCGATTGGGTCTTTGGACAGATCGGTGACACCATCCGTTTCCTCTCTTCTGTCGTTCTCATGGAGTTCCGTCTCGGCGCCAATACGCTTCGGCGAAAGAGAGCTGTGGATCAGATCAAGGCTGCCTTCCCAAAGGGGCGTCTGATCGCGCCTGTCCCACAACTATTTGATGATGCGGGGCGGTTATTTCGGGTTCTTTATGGGGACGGGTCTGGGCTCGCTGATAGGCTTGGACCGATAAATGATTTTCTGATCGCCCTAACCGCTAGGCAGATTGGTGCTGCGGTGGTCACCAGCAACCTGAAGGAGTTCCGCCAAATTGCTAGCCAGTTGCCAGGACTGACCGTGGTCTCTCCGGTCGGTAGGGCCTGAGCATCGGTTCTTGGCACGCAGCTTCTTCGCCATCCGCATCTGCCAGGCGTCGGAGCCATACGGCGTGCCACGGTTCTCAGAGCGGCGCAACACCTCCAGTTCCGCGGCAGACTGCGCCTCACTCACCTGCCCCAACCAGTCCGTCGGCATATCAATCGGCCAGGCACTCAGCAGCGATTCCTCATCCCCATTGAGCCTTCGCCATAGACTGCACCACCGCCAGTCCTGCACCCGCTCGACGAGATTGGCCCGCAGGGCGTTGCGCTCGACGTAGCGCAGCGCCATGAGCAGAGGTTCGTCCCGTTCGATGGGAAAACTCTTGAATCGGCCCTGATAGATGTGCCCCCAACCGGTCGTGTGACGATGCGCGTGCAGTCGCTGGCTGTGCGTGAAGGTGGCTGGCCACAGTGTAGACCAAAAACCTGAATTCAAGTATACTATCTTGGATATCAACTTGTCGCTTCGCGCTGGGCAGCTATTCCATCAGGGATGGGAAGTTTGTCGCGAATGGTTCGGAAACACCATGGATCAGTCGCTGCAACTGACGATCACGTCAAGAAAAAAGTTCCTGTCCCCTCTGTTTCTGACTTCCTATCATTTTCTCTTGTTCGCAGTTGTTCGGGATGCCAATTCGGGATTCCAAAAGGAAGGAGTTTATGATGCGTAGGATCAATGGGAAGTATCTCCATCTCGGCCTCATAGAGGCGATTCATGAGGTCACCGGGGTTATTCTCCAAAAGCAAGTTCTTATCATTTTGATTTTGTCGTCTGCCTTGCTTGCGGTCGGTGTCGTCGCACCCCGCACTGCTTCCGCCCAGACCCTCAATGACTGCTTCCAGGCAACGCTCGAAACCAGTAGCGATAAGGCGATCGCGGTCTGCGGCCAGGTGATTGCATCGGGCACCCTGCAAGGTCTGGATCTCGCGATAGCCTTCAACAATCGCGGACTGGGTTTCATGAAAAACAAGATCCCGGATCGCGCGATGAGCGATTTCAATGAGGCGATCCGCATCAGCCCGCAATATCCTTACCCCTACGATAACCGGGGCGATCTCTGGCGCGACAAAGGCGAACTCGATCGCGCCATCGCCGACTACAACAAAGCCATCCAGATCGATCCGACCTTTTCGAGCGCCTATCTCAACCGGGGGATTACCTACCAAAGGATGGGGAATTTCAGAAGCGCGCGCGCCGATTACGAGGCTGTGCTCACCCTGCCGGACAAACGACCCATTGACAAATGGGCGCACAAACAAGCGCGCAAGCGACTGTCCGAGTTAGGAGATGCGCGCTAACCCCGTCGTCTGAAAACGATAGGAATTTGAGGAGATACTGGGGTCACCTCAAAAGCTTTTTCTGTTCCTCAACCCGCCTCTCTTCTGGGTCTGCCGCTCAGGCGAAGGGTAAATTCCAGCCGCAGCTTCTTCGCCATCTACATCTGCCAGGCCTCAGAGCCATACGGCGTGCCACGGTTCACAGAGCGGCGCAACGCATCCAATTCCGACTAGTAACTGGCCGATGAGCAGTTTCCCGAAGTTTACCTCGTTTTGAACAAGGCGGGCATGGAGTAAGCAGCCCGGCCGACCGCCTCTGACTTTTGGCAGCGATTGAATAGCCGTGATATAATGTACCATCTCAAGCAGTATATTTATTGGGTTAGGCTGCATCGAGCGCACCGTGACTCCGATACTCATTGGCTATTTCCCGAAGCGCACCATGAAGCGTCCCGACTGGCTCAAGGCCGCTGGCGTAGAGGAGGTTTGCAGCGTGTCCACCTGCGTGTCGGAGGACCCTGACGGCTGGATTGACCAGCGGCGACACAACGAGATGTGGGTTTACGACACGCCCGAATTGGCTTGGAGTGTTGTGCCTGGTGCTGCGCGCCACGAGTTCGACCTTTACGCCTACCAGATGTTTCCGGTCGAGTTCGATGAGGGGCAGAATTCCGGGAATTCCGGGGACACCATACATAATTCTTGACTTTGGGCTTGCGACGCCATAGCGTTGCCCCATGGCAAGAATCGCCCGGGTCGTCGCGCCAGGCCTACCCCATCACATCACGCAACGGGGAAATCGCAGGCAGGCGACTTTTTTCTGTGAACAAGACTATGAGGAATACATCCGCCTGATGTCCGAGTGGTGCTCCCACTGGAACGTGGAGGTTTGG
>Ga0184634_10000174_pt1 | contig 14825 bp, 10 predicted proteins | sample PLM31_200_b1_FD_133016 | JGI IMG/M metagenome (GOLD analysis project Ga0184634, IMG submission 133016) | Groundwater sediment microbial communities from an aquifer in East River, Colorado, USA - PLM3-1_200_b1 | ecosystem: Environmental > Terrestrial > Soil > Riparian zone | place: USA: East... | reverse complement strand
CGCGATCCCGAAAGCGGCTACGTGAACGTCGGCACCTATCGCGTGCAGGTGCATGACGAACAAACCGTCGGTCTGTGGATTATTCCCGGCAAGCACGGCAACCTGATCGCGCAAAAATACTGGAGCAAGGGCGAAGACTGCCCGTTCGTGATCGCCTGCGGCGTGCCGCCCTCGATGATGCTCGCGAGCGTGGTGGGGATTCCCTGGGGGATGAGCGAATACGATTTTTTGGGAGGGCTTCTTGGCTGCCCGATTCCAGTTGTCAAAGGCAAGACCACGGGCTTGCCCATGCTCGCCAATGCGGAGCTGGCGCTCGAAGGTTTCGCGCCGCCGCCGGAGAAAGTCTCGCGCCCTGAAGGCCCTTTCGGCGAATGGCCGGGATACTACGCTTCCGGCACCATCGACCGGCCGGTGGTCAAAGTGTCGGCGATCTATCATCGCGACGACCCGATCATCACCGGTGATCCGCCGCTCAAGACTTATCTCAACACGGACATCTACATGCACATCCGCGCGGCGAACATCTGGTCGTCGATGGAGCGCGCGGGAATTCCCGACGTGCGGGGCGTCTGGTTTCCGCGCCAGGGCAGATTCGTCGTTGCCGTTGCCATCCGGCAACGCTACTCAGGGCACGCTCGGCAAGTCGCACATGGAGTGCTGGCGACCCGCGACGGCGGGCGCGATACGCGTCTCATTATCGTTGTCGACGACGATATCGATATCACCAACATCAACGAAGTCCTGTGGGCGGTGGCGTCGCGCTGGGACCCGAAGCGGCAAGCCGAAATCGTCGACGTTCCGGCAAGCGATCTCAACCCGACGATTACGCCCGAGCAAAGAGCGGCCAATGAGATGGTGAGTTCCTGCATCATTATCGACGCGTGCAGGCCCTACGGACGGAAAGATGAATTTCCCGCAGTCAGCGCTGTAAATCCGGAATATAAGAAGCAAGTCATGGAAAAATGGCGGGCTTTGATTGGAAAGCCGTAAAAAAACGGCTGATCGAGCCGCAGCTTTGGCCGAGATCCTAGCGATTCAGGTTGACACTGTATACAGGCTGTACTACACAGCAACAAAACAGAGGCAAATGAATGGAGCATATCGTCGCCGTCGATACGGGTGGGACGTTTACCGACTGTGTTGTCATTGACGATCAGGGTGGTTTTACACGGGCAAAGTCGAGTTCGACTCCGCGTGATTTTTCAGTTGGCGTCATCGAAGCTGTGGACAAAGCCGCCAGGCAGAAGGGTCTATCTCTTCAGGATCTGTTGAAGACTGCGGCAATTTTCAGCCATGGGACGACTGTGGCCACAAATGCATTTATTACCGGGCGGTTCTCTAAGACAGGCTTCATAACAACCAAAGGAGCCGAAGACACATTATTGATAGGTCGAGGGGCATTCCAGAAGACTGCCGGTCTGACGGAAGCGGAAATCGGAGACAGCGCTCGGCTCGATAAGCCGGCGCCCCTCGTACCACGACCTTTGACCCGCGGTGTTTCGGAGAGGATCGACCGTGAAGGAGAGGTCATCGTCGCCTTGGATGAAAAGGCCGCCAGGAAAGCTATCCAAGAGCTCCTGGACGCGGGAGTCCAGGCTTTCTCTGTCTGTCTCCTATGGTCTTTCAAAAACCCTGTCCACGAACAAAGAATTAAAAAATTGATCGCGGAGATGGCGCCAGGCATGGAAGTGAGTATTTCAAGCGAGCTCGTTCCGGTGCTGGGTGAATATCAGCGAGCCGCGACCACTACCATCAATGCTTCATTGAATCGAATAACGTCAACCTATCTTGGAAGCCTCGAGCAAAAACTTCAAAGCAGCGGTTTCACTAAACACCCCTTGATTATGCAGTCCGCCGGCGGCGTCGTAACTTTCGAGCGGGCACGGAAGGAAAGTGTTTCGCTTCTGTCTTCTGGCCCGACCGGAGGACTCATGGCCTGCCTGCTTTCTGGCGCTGAAAAGGGTTATCGCAACATTTTATGCACCGACGTGGGCGGAACGAGCTTCGATGTCGGAATCATCATCGAGGGAAAGCCGCAGTATGCGCGGGAACCGATCGTGGGAAGATACCATCTTAGAATTCCTATGCTGCAGGTGGAGTCGATCGGCGCCGGGGGCGGCAGCATCGCTTGGATCGAGCCCGGCACCAACCATTTGAGGGTAGGGCCGATGAGCGCAGGGGCCGAGCCCGGTCCCGCCTGCTATGATCGCGGTGGCGACGATCCTACCGTGACAGACGCGGATCTGGTCTTAAACCGGCTCAATCCGGATTATTTCCTCGGCGGCAGCATGAGATTGAATAAGGAAAAAGCGGGGGATGCCATCAAAAGAAAGATTGCGGATCCGTTGGGCATCAGCGTCGAAGAAGCAGCCGTGAGTATCATCAGGATCATCGATGCCCGGATGGCGGATTTAATCCGCAGGATGACGATTGGCCGAGGCTATGATCCAAAAGATTTTGTTGTTTTTGCCTTTGGCGGCGCCGGACCGGCTCATGCCGCGGCTTATGCGAAAGATGTCGGGGCGAAGACGGTCATTATTCCGTCTACCGCGTCCGTGTTTTCGGCGCGTGGAATCGCTACCTGTGACTTTTTGAGAATCAAAGAAATGTCTTCGCCCATGATCTTAACGAGTGGTGGCACCCGTGAGATCGGCCGGATTTTCGACCTTCTGGAAAAGGATGCAATGAATGAACTCGCATCTGAGGGGATCGAGCGAGATAGGATGTATTTAGAAAGATCGATCGATCTGAGATATCGGGGACAGATGCATGAAATTCGCGTGCCCGTCCGAGAATCAACCATCGCGCCTGAAGATGTCGCGAGGATTCGAACGGATTTCGAGCTCATCTATGAGCAAACTTATGGAGCGGGGACTGCCTTTGCGGGGGCTGAGATAGAAGCGGTTGTATTTAGGGTGAATGGGAAGGGCCGAATACCCAAACCGTCGTTCGCCAAATTGCCCAGGAAAAGCCAGGACTCAAGGAAAGCATTTAAGGAAAAACGGTCCGTTTATTGGGAGGAATTAGGCGGCGCCGAACCGACTGAAATTTATGAAATCGATCAATTAGAGCCCGGTCATTTTATCAGCGGGCCGTCAGTTATTGAGGGCATAGACACTACAGTCGTTGTTCATCCAGGAGAATCTTTAGTAATGGATGAGTTCGGGGATCTCGTATTGAAAATTTGAGACGGTAGTTACGGAGGCGTGATGGAACGACCAGTTAGCCTGGCGGATTTTGAAATCATCAAAAACCGCTTGTTCGCCATTAATGAGGAGGCAGCAGAGACTATTAGATTCGTTTCTGCGTCCCCCGTAGCTAATCAGGTTTACGATTTTAACACGGGATTGATGACCGCCTCTGGGGAAGTTTTTGCCATAGGCCGCTATATCGGCATTCACGGGCCGGCACTCCAGCACGTGGTCAAAGTGATTTTAACAGAATACAGCGATAATCCGGGGATTGCGTCCGGAGACATGTTCATTTGTAACAATCCATACGAGGGTGCCGTTCATCAGTCGGACGTCGTGCTCGTCGCGCCAATTTTCTGGGAAGAGAAGCTCGTCGCTTGGTGCGGCAGCGTCATCCATCAGGTCGACGTCGGCGGACCGACGCCCGGTCAAGTCAGCGTCGGTGCTCAGTCGATCTATGAAGAGGCGATTCCGATGCCTGCGGTCAAAATCATCGAAGCCGGCCGGCTAAGAAAGGACATTGAGAAGGACTACCTTATCCGCTCGCGAGCGGCCAGGCTTGTCGGCTTGGACCTTAAGGCCAAAATAGCGGCGAATAACCGTATGAAGGAGAGAGTGGGTGAATTGATCCGAGTCTACGGCGTGGAGACGTTTTTGCGCGCTATTGAAGAGATTGTCGATTACACGGAGAGAAAACTCCGCGAAAAGTTGCTGAAGATACCGGACGGAGTCTGGCGACACCGGTCCTATCTGGATTATGGCGAAAGCATTTATACGGGAGTTCTCACGATGACGAAGGAAGGAGATGCGCTAACCTTCGATTATTGTGGTTCCAGCCCGCAGGCACCGGCGGTGATCAATAGTACTTATCCAGGTCTTGAGGCTTACACTGTTTCTCTCGTGCTAACCTACCTTTCCTTTCATGACACTCCTCGGTGCCCCGCTGGAGTTCTAAAGGTGATTCGAATCATTTCGGAAAAAGGGTCTTTTCTCGATGCGCAGTGGCCGGCGGGTATCAGCAAACAGACGACAGCTTCAGGTTGGATCGTCCGTACCTTATGTTCGACTTGTCTAGCAAAGATGCTGGATGCGACCGAAGAGTTCAAGGATCGCGTCATAGCTCCAAGCTCGGGAACTCTTTGCGTCGAGGAACTCTCCGGGCCCGGGTTCCATGGGCCAGTGCTCGACTCGCTAGCCGGTGGCACAGGGGCAAGGTCGTACAAGGACGGAATCGACACCGGGGGAATCCCGGATTTGGCCTCCTGCAGCATCGTCGATCTTGAAGCGGCTGAGTCGTTTTTTCCGATACTGTATTTTTACCGTCGGCAAGAGAAAGACACCGGGGGGGCGGGAAAGTACAGAGGAGGTACGACGGTTTCGTTTATGTATATGCCGCACCGGGTCGAGTCCATACCCAGTAAGATCGTGCACGGCTTTGGGGTTGTTCCGCAAGACTTAGGCATCAGCGGTGGGTACCCTGCACCGAATTATCACACACGGATTAAAAGAGGCACCAATATAAAGGAGGCATTAAAGACCGGGATTGTAAACAGCTTGGATGATCTATCTGGCGAAATAGAAGACCTCACCTCCATTTGCCAGACCTATCAGGGCGCCACCGACGTATTTGAAGCCATTTTTTCCTCAGGAGGAGGCGGTTACGGAGATCCTTTGGATAGAGATCCGGCGCTGGTCCTCGACGATGTCCGAAGGAGTCTAGTCTCCGTTGAATGTGCGAAGGGACTGTACGGTGTTGTCATTGACGCCGGAACTGTTCAAGTCGACGATCAAAAGACGTCTGAGAAGCGTGAGTCTATAAGAAAAGAAAGGAAAACTCTGGGTCGCTTAAATCTCGCAGGGTAACTTTATGAGAGTCAACGATTATTTAGCAATCGTCGATCGAAAAGGAAAGCATCTCATACAATGTCGGTGCGGCTATTCGATCTGCGACGCGAATAAGAATTTTAAGGAACATGTCCTGCTCATCGAGTCTCCTCTTAAAAAGATAGGCCCGCTTGCGGATATGAGTGGTAAGGGGACTCAGTTCGTTTTTCGTGAATTTTGTTGTCCGAATTGTGCAGTGCTTCTGACTACAGAATTTGCATTGGTAGGCGAAGCTATGCTGCACGACATTGAGCTGAAGCAAAAACCGACTGGGAGTCAATAATTATGCCTCTGACGTTCAAGGCAGACCCCGACAGCTGCGCGCTAATGATTTTTGATATGTGTAATGATTTCGTTTCTCCCGGAGCGAGTTTCGAGGTGCCAGGGGCGGCAGCGATCGTTCCAAATCTACAGAGTTTGATAAGTTTCTGTAGGAGTAAAGCCATCCCTGTCATCTACACGCAGCATATCGTTCGAGAGGACCTATGCGACATCGGGCTCATCGGAGAAATATGGCCCCAAATCGCGGATCTTGTGCGGGAAAAGCGAGGTTTCGTCAAAGGAGCCGAGGGGATGGAGATTTATGTACCGATTAAGCCGCGCCCGCAAGACATTATTATTGAGAAACGGCGGTACAGCGCCTTTGCCCATACCGATCTCGATGCCGTCTTAAAAGGCAAGAAACGGGATACGCTTATCGTTACCGGAGTCTCAACGAATATCGGTCCCGAGACCACAGTCAGAGACGCGGTGGTACGAGACTATAGGGTAATCTTTGTGAGCGACTGTACGGCAAACAAAGATATCCCGGATATGGGGTGGGGAGTTATTTCGGCGGACGTGGCAAAAAGGGTTGCGTTTTCGGTGTTGGCCCTCGCCTTTTGCCGAGTGTTGGCGTCGTCGGAGCTGATGAATGAGCTCGGTCAATAGCAGCATGTGTTCGCGACCACTTTGCCGAGACAGAAGCCTCGTCTGACAACTAAATGCCAGTCTTAAAAGGAGGAATCCTCAATGAACAAACTTGAGATCGGCCTGCAATTTTGGCCCTGGTACCCTGTTAAAACTACTGTTTCTTACGCAGAGATGGCGCTGAAGAACTTTCCGTTCCATCAGATCTGGCTGTGCGATGAATACCAGTATACGGATCCTTTTACCGTTCTTGCCATCATTGCGGAGAAGCTGAAGGTTTCGGTGGGAACCTTAGTGACATTTGTGAGCCGCAATCCTCTTTACCTCGCGCAGAAATTCGCTTCCATTTCGGAGCTGCTTCCAGACGGGAAGGAGATAACGGCCGGCTTTGGCCCGGGTGGGGTGGTGCAGCGCCAGGTCATGCTAGGCCATCCTGCATCTGTTGAAATGACTTCAGAAGCAGTAAGGTTACTCCGCCGGTTGCTTAACGGGGACGTTGTCGAGCTCGCCGCCTTTCCGCATCTAACGCAGAGATTTGGTTTTAATGTAGAAGGCAAGGCAAAACTTTATTTCCCTCCCCAAAAGAGAGTGCGTGTCTGCGTCGCGGCGGGTGGCCGAAAAATGCTCGAGGCTGTCGGTAGAGAGGCGGATGGACTTGTCTGCACGCTGATACACCCAAGAAGTTCCCTCGTGGCAATGAGATTGGGAATGTTCCAGGAAGCCATGAGTATCGTAGAGAAAGCTGTGGGCGAGAGAGCCACGCCGGAAAAGGAATTTTACAGGATTTTCAATCTCCATGTCTCTGTATCAAAGGACCGCAGAGCTGCCATTGATTTAGCCCGAAGGCAGGTCAGTTATGGAGTGGGTACCTATCTTCCCGTTGAATCTCATCGAAAGGATTTCGAGAGGCAAGGCATCTCAATAGAAGCTCTACGTCAGTCCGGAGTGAGGGAAGCGTACGTAAAGGCGCTTGGGATGGAGGAAGCTGCAGAAAGGGTCGATGACGATATCCTCAACATGACGGGGTTCGTAGTTGCCGGCACGGTCGACGAGTGCAGGGAAAAATGTCTGGAGATCACATCTTATTTGCGGAAGGCGAGTTTTAATCAAGTGGTTTTGGGAGTTCCCCTTGGCCCGAATGTTCCCGAGGCGCTTGAGTTGATTGGGCGAGAGATCGCCCCCGCAATCGCGGCAAGCTGAGAAGCTTCCCAGTGGACAACATATTTTGGTACAAGAGCATCGAGCTAAAACGAGCAAGTCTGCTCTCGACTCAGGAACGAGGATGGCGATTACAACATTTTTTTGGCTAATTCACTGAAAATGGAAAAGACACAGTACACCTTGGTAGGCGGTATTTTGTTGACAGTTTTTGTTGGGTTTCTTGGCTGGTACTTTCTGGCAAGCTATGTAGGCCATCGGGAATCCCTGCAAATTCAAGAAAAGATGTTAACGGTCCACGATGATTTGCTTGCCATTGATGGGCGCCATAATGGCAACAAGGTGGCAGTCGGAAAATTCGGATTGATTTTGTTAACGCAAGACGGCGGCAGAACTTGGCAGCGCCGGCCGAGCGGAACCACTAAAACGCTGTCGGCGTTATCCTTTGCAGACCATGATTATGTATTTATCGTCGGAAGCGTGGGAACGCTGCTGGCGACCGACGACGCCGGCGCCACTTGGCGACCGCAGAATTCCGGTACGAAAGACCACCTCTTGGGCGTCTATGCTCTAAGTCGAGTTCGGGTATTCGCTGTGGGAGCATTTGGCATTTTGCTCTCTACCTCTGATGGCGGTCGGAGTTGGAGCAAGCAGGAGCTTAAGTGGGATACCTTGATCGAACGGATTGTAAAAGAGGGCGGCTATGTTGAGCCCAACTTAAACGCTGTGTATTTCAGCTCTCCCGAAGTCGGTTGGGCAGTAGGTGAGTTCGGCGTGGTCTTAAATACGAAAGACGGAGGTCAGACGTGGACTTCTCAGCGCTACGGCAGTGTTCTCCCGCAGTTGTATGGGATTCAATTCCAGGACGACCGTAGTGGCTGGGCGATCGGGCAGGCGGGGAGCCTCATTCAAACGAGAGACGGTGGACAACACTGGTCTTCGGTGGAGCTTGAAACGAAGCGTGATTTTTATGCCGTCTCACTTAGTGGTGAGCGCGGTGTCATAGTCGGCGATAGAGTTGTCCTTGTGAGCCACGATGGAGGCTCTAGTTGGAAGTCGATGGGCTCGAAACGGGAAGACCAATGGCTTAGCGGTGTGGCGCTAAAGAGTAGCGAGGCCATCGCTGTAGGCGGGGCAGGTACGATTCAACTGTTACCCCTGGACAACGTCGCTTCAAAAAGGGCGAGAAAAGCGCCATGAAACGCTGGGCGGAATGGCTTCACGAATATCGGCTGGCTGCATCGATCGTTGTTATCCTGCTAACGGTCTTTTTCGCCTGGGAGTTGAAACATCTTGATATCTCGACGCGCTTCTCTGACCTTTACCCCAGAAATCATCCCTACATCAAAACCTTTGAAAAGTATCCCGCCTTTGGCTCGCCGTTTACGGTCTCCCTCGTTATCGAGGTGAAGAAAGGGACTATCTACAACCCCAAAACTCTGGAGAAAATCCAGCAGGCCACGAGACTTGTCGATTTGATCTCTGGCGTCGATCACGATCAGATCCTTTCTATCGCTTCCCGCAAGGTCAAGCACGTCGAAGCCACCATTGGCGGGATTCAGGCGACCAACCTTTTGGTCGGTCCGGTGCCTGGCACGCCGGAAGAAGTCGCGAAACTACGTGAAAAGGTGAGCTCTACAGGCGGCGTGGTGGGAACGTTAGTTTCGTTTAAGGAGGATGCCGCCCTTATTCAAGCCACTTTCATCGAGCGGCTGACCGATTTCAACGTCATCTTTAACACCGTCAACGACATCATCAAGAAATTACAGGATCAGGACCACGAGGTCCATGCCGCAGGCCATCCGATGCTCACCGGCTGGGTCTACCACTACCAACAAGAGATGTACTTTATTTTTGGTCTTGGACTCGTCGCTATGGGGTGTTTTCTAGTGCTCCATTTTCGCAACATCGTAGGAGTAGTCACGCCTCTGATAGTTGCAGTTGTTAGTGCCGTTTGGGGGTTCGGCTTCGCGGGCCTGTTGGGATACAACCTCGATCCTTTGATCATCGTGGTGCCGGTTCTACTAGTGGCCCGAGCGCTGAGCCACTCGGTGCAAATGTGCGAGCGCTATTTTGAGATCTACAACGAGGTCGGCGACGTAAAAAAAGCCAGCGTGGAGTCATTGGTCTCTCTCTTTCCTCCCGGCGTCGTCGGAATCATTTGCGACGCCGCAGGGCTGTTCATCATTGCCATTGCTCCTATCCGGCTCATCGAGAAGCTAGCTTATGTCTGCGGCCTTTGGTCGCTTTCCCTGGTGATTACGGCGGTCGTGCTGACGTTCCTTTTATTGTCCTATCTGCCGCCGCCGAAAAATGTTCGACAGGTCGTGCTGAGCTCCGAGCGAAAAGGTGGTCTTCTTTACCGAATCTTCAGCTTTATCGCTCTTTTCTCTTCCACGCCCCGATGGTCGATTGCGACCTGCGGTTTTTTTCTCGTCGTGGCCGTCATGTCGGGTTGGTGGGCCTTCCACAGGAGCGTCGGCGACGTGAATCCCGGCACGCCGCTTTTGTGGCCCGATTCTCCTTACAACACGGCGATCCGAAAGATCAACGAGCGCTTTGCGGGGTTCGACGTTCTTCAACTCGTGGTGGAAGGCAAGCCCGAGAGTATCAAGACCAGCGACGGGCTCAACCTGACGCAGCGCTTTCAACGTTACATGGAACTCGACCCCGAAGTGGGCGCGACCTTTTCTTTCTCGGACCAGGTCTCACAGGTCAACCGTCTCTTCCACGGCGGTTTCCCGAAATGGGGTGTCATACCCGAGAATGATGTCGATTCTGCCATGATCTTCCAGTTGTCTATGACCGGGGCCAGCCCGGGAGATTTCGACCGGCTGTTTACTACGGATCTGAGCGCTGGAAACGTGACGGTTTGGTACAAAGATCACCGGGGCGAGACCGTGGAGCGCGCGCTTCGAAGAGCCGCCAGTTTTGCGGAGGGGAACAAAGATGCGAGTGGACGTGATTTGCGAGTCCGTCTGGCCTCGGGGACCATCGGTCTTCAAGGGGCCCTCAATGAAACTATTGGACGCTTGGAGACTCTCACAGTCATTTTGATCTCTCTTGTGATTTTTGCCATCACGACCTTTATTTACCGTTCCTTTACCGCGGGATTACTTCTCGCTGTGATATCGAACACGGCATACCTCATCACGTCCGCTATCATGTATTACTTAGAGATCGGTTTAGACGTGAACACGCTTCCCATCGGGGCGGTCGGCATGGGAATCGGTATCGACTACAACATTTATCTCATGAGCCGGATGTGCGAAGAGCACCGGAAGAACCCGGATTACTCCAAGCTCATTCCCGCCTCGATCTTTACGACCGGGAAGGCGATCTTTTTCACTGCGACCACTATGGTGGTGGGCATCATCTTGTGGTATTTCATGTCGAGCCTTCGCTTCCAGGCAGAAATGGGATTGCTGCTATCGGCGGTCATGTTGGCGCACGTCATCCTGGCCCTCTTCTTTCAGGCGGCCTTCATGCTGATTTTGCAACCGAAATTCATCGCGAAGGGGTTATTTTTTACTCATTGATGCAGGAAATACTGTTTTCTCAGATGGCAAAAGGAAGAGACGAGTAAATAGACAGGAGGTGGAAAATGCGACAAGGGAAACTCTTAACCTGTGGTCTGTTCATCGTGGCGGTACTGGCCACCCAGTCGGTTGCATGGGGTCAGTACCGGATCGGCGATTTTGAAATCACCGGCTTTTATCAGTACACAATCGCCGCTCCCACCGAGCACGCCAACCCCAATAACTTCGCGTGCGTTCCCGGCTTGATCGGCTTTTGCTCGCCGGGATTGCAGAAAAGAGGAGGCAAGCCGGATCTTCTCTTAATGCGGCAGCTTCTCGACTTGAATATTTTTGGCAAGTTCAACGAGAACTGGAGCGTCACACTTGAGCCACGCCTCTTCTTCGACATGACAAAAATCGCCGACAACCATTTTCGACAGTATGAGTCCTTGCCGAACCGGTTTGCCGGCAACGGCTCGATGCTTCGTGGCGGTGGAAATGATTTCAAAGCCGAGATGTGGCAAGCATACGCCGATTACCGCAACGGCAATTGGTGGCTGCGCATGGGTAAGCAACAGATTGCTTGGGGGGAAGCGCTTGGTCTGCGGGTGCTCGATACCGTCAATCCGTTGGATCTTAGCCAGAATTTGTCCACCGATCGAATTTTTGAAGAGTTCGACCGGGTGCGCATTCCCCAATGGTTTCTGCGGGCGAACTATACGATACCGAATAACACGATTGCGGATCTCACCGCGGAGTTCATCTTAAATCCCGGGATTGTGGCGCCCACTCTGCTTCCGCCGCAAGGATCACCGTTCAACGTCGTGCCGGCCTTCTTGAAGATCAAGAACAACGTGAATCAAGGGGAACCGACAGTGGGCGGACGGATCACCGGCACGGTCGAACCTGTGCAGTTTTCACTCAATGTTTTGAGCAAGCCCAACGACGACGCGATTGGAGTATTCCGAAACTTCGATGCGAGCTGCTTTGTGACCGGTGATCCGACGGATTGCAGAGTGGTCTTGAACGGGCATCATCCCCGGATCTACATCGTCGGCGGATCGGCCAATTATAATTGGACCTGGGCAGGAGCCATCCTGCGGGCCGAGACTACGGTAACACCGAACGCCCCGTTTTCGAGCAATACCGCCGGGACCCCGACCGATATTGTCAAGCGGCCTGTCTGGAAGACCGTTTTGGCGGTGGACCGGCCGACCTATCTCATACCGGGACTGGACTCTATGACCATCGGATTTCAGTTCTTGGAAACTTATACAGGCGGCAACAAGGCAGGTTTGACGGACGCCACGGGGGCAAAGGTAGACAGCAACGTTCATATTTTCACCGTCTTCTTTCAACAGCCTCTTTTGCAGAAGCGGGTTTCTCTTGAATTCTTTGGTTTCTTCGACACCGATGACGCCCATTGGCTGCAGCCCGGAGTTCACTGGGAGATAGGAAATAACGTGCGGCTGGATCTTTTCTACAACAAGTTTGGCGGAGCAGAAAAAAGGGGTTCTCGCTTCGGCAGCAACTTAAATTTTGTCAACGGGCCGTTTCTCCGTTTTACCTATGGTTTCTAAATCGCTGCGTGGAATTTAAGTCGAAGGAGGAAAGTATGAAAGAACCGAACTATAAAGAATTTAACTATTTTGATTATTGGACGAGGCGGGATTTTCTTAAGAGGGCAGGGGCTTGGGCCGGGGCCGGGCTACTTCAACCAGTGCTTTCACTAATCGGAGAGGGTAAGAGTATCGCGGCAGCCTATCCTGAGGAAGTGCTTTCGGTAGAGAAGTACACCAAGGGCAGGGTCAAGCCTGGCATGATCATCTCCAAAGAAAATGTCGAGCTCATCAAGGACATCGCCCCAGAAGGGCTCGTTGTTGAGCTTCAGCGTGGAGCTCAGATCAAGATCGCCGAGACGACGAGGAGACCGGAAGCCAAGGTGGCGAGGTATTGGTTGGAGGCTACCTTGCGTAATAAGGATCAGGCGGTTCTTGATAGCAAAGGACAGCTCTGGCACAAGGGTGGGGGGCCGTGGATAGGCGGGTTCCCTTTTCCAGAGCCCAAGACTGCTCTTGAAGCCATCTGGGATTATAAATTTAGTCCGCGCCGCTATGACAACCTTAGGGTCATTACTACGACTACTCATATAGACACTAACGGTAGTGTAGTCCGACTAGATGAGATCATCTTCATGCAGATTCAAACTGTGGGACGCTTGGTGGTCGATCCGAAACCAATCGTGCCGCAATATAAGGACGAGCTTCATCGGAATCTATTAACTTTGAACAAACCCTTTGATTCTTACGGCCTCGGCATTGTGAACACCGTTTATTACGATGCCGCGAGGCTGCCGGAGACAGATCTCTACATCCCCACCCTCAGGCGAACTCGACGCGTTCCTTCCACCCAGAGATTCGAGCCTTCGTCGCCCTACAGTGTGGCCTACACGACAGACTTTGACATCCAAGCTGACCCGGTCCTCACCTGGTCATGGACTCTCGCGGGCCGCAAACCGATGCTCGGCCCTTCGCCGAGCAATCTGGGGGCAAGGGCGAAGGGTGCTACAAAAGACGATTTTGTCTTTCCTGACCCTCCGGCCAAATTCCCTCGTTCCACCTGGGAACTACGGCCTGAAATGCTCTTATTGGATGGGGTTCCTCATCTCCCCGGAGCCAATTACAGCAAGAAGCGGGTATATTTAGATGCTATCTACCTCATAACTGAACAGGCCGATATTTGGGATACGGCCGGAAAGCTGTGGAAATATCTTCTTTTTATCTGGGGGGATACCGGAGTGCCTGATAATGCTGGTGGCACAGCTCTTGATCTGACCGGGATTTCTTTTGCAGACCTGCAGAGGGACTTTCACAGCAACGTCCATTTTTACAACAGGATTGGAAACATAGACTTTAAGGTCAACTCCCCGGACCTGTCAACAGACGACTGGGCTACAGGGAGCGCGATGCTTCGCAGGGCGCGGCGCTAACGAGGAGGATTTATGGATCACAACCGTTTCGACTATTCGCCGATCATCAAGAGAAAACCACTGAAGTGGCCCAAGGACGCCAGGATCGCGGTATGGGTGATTCCAAATATCGAGCATTACGAATTCGAGATACCGTCTACTTCCATGTATCCCTCTAATCTCGTGCCTGACGTTCTCAACTACGGCTGGCGCGATTACGCTCCCCGAGTTGGCGTCTGGCGGCTCATGGAGGTGATGGACAAATACGGGATTCGCGGAACCGTGGCGCTTAATTCCGCCGTCTGCGATCACTACCCTGTGATCATCGAAGAGGCGAAGAAAAGAAAATGGGAGTTCATGGGCCATGCAATTACAAACTCCAAGCTTTTGACCGGTCTCAGTGATGAAGACGAAAGAAAAGTCATCCGCGAAACCGTCCAGACGATTACCAAGTCCACCGGGAAAGCGCCCGAAGGCTGGCTTGGCCCGGCCCTGGCGGAAAACTTCAACACGCCCGAGATTCTGGCGGAGAACGGCATCCGCTATCTCTGCGACTGGTGCAACGACGATCAGCCGTATCCAATGAAAGTCAAAAAAGGGACGCTGATCTCAGTGCCCTATGCAATTGAATTGAACGACATCCCCTTCTTCTTGGGCAAGGGCAACAGCGGCGCCGACTTCATGCAGGCGATCAAGGACCAGTTCGACGTGCTATACGAGGAGGGAAAAAACCACGGCAGGGTCATGGCGATCGCGCTCCATCCATTCATCATCAGCGCGCCCTTCCGCATGAAATATTTCGCCAAGGCGCTGGAGTATATCCGCAAGCGTAAGAACGTATGGATCACGACCGGAGGAGAGATCGCCGATTGGTATTACAAAAATTATCTGAACAAGTAGCCGGAGGTAGTTTATGAGCCAGGATGCTTTCGAGCGCGATCGGAAGTTTTACAAAGAACACGGCATGGGCGGCCGGATGGGCTTCGGCAAAAAACCGGCCATCATCGTCATCGACCTGCAATTGGGATTTACCGATCCGACTTGTCCTTTGGGCGGAGACCTCGACCGCGTGGTCGAATCCTGCAAAGAGCTGATCGCGGCAGCCCACAATAAACAGATTCCGGTTTTTTTTACCGCCTGCGCCTATGAAGAGCACCTCAAAGACGCCGGCGTGTGGGGGAAAAAAGTTTCGGCTTT
>Ga0184634_10000172_pt1 | contig 14885 bp, 8 predicted proteins | sample PLM31_200_b1_FD_133016 | JGI IMG/M metagenome (GOLD analysis project Ga0184634, IMG submission 133016) | Groundwater sediment microbial communities from an aquifer in East River, Colorado, USA - PLM3-1_200_b1 | ecosystem: Environmental > Terrestrial > Soil > Riparian zone | place: USA: East... | reverse complement strand
TGGTCAGAATGTATGCCTCGGCGTCGAACACCGTATGCGGCGTAATCGAACCGGGCGCCGCCACCACTTGTCCGCGCTCAACGTCTTCGCGCTTCAGACCGCGCAGCAGCAGGCCGACGTTGTCGCCCGCCTGACCCTCGTCGAGGATCTTGCGGAACATCTCGACACCGGTGACAACCGTCTTCTGGGTTTCGCGGAAGCCGACAATTTCGACTTCCTCGCCCACCTTCACCTTGCCGCGATCCACGCGTCCAGTGACCACGGTGCCGCGGCCTGAGATCGTGAAAACGTCCTCGATGGGCATCAGGAACGGCCGCTCGATATCGCGCTTGGGCTGCGGCACGTAGCTGTCAACCGCATCCATGAGTTCGAGGATCGGCTTGCAGTTCTTGCAGTCGTCCTTTCCGCATCCGCACTCCAGCGCCTTCAGAGCGCTGCCGCGAATTACCGGCGTGTCGTCGCCCGCGAAGTTGTACTTCTTGAGCAGGTCGCGCACCTCGAGCTCGACCAAGTCGAGCAGCTCGGGGTCATCGACCATGTCCACCTTGTTCATGAACACCACGATCGACGGCACCCCGACCTGGCGGGCGAGCAGGATGTGCTCGCGGGTCTGCGGCATCGGGCCGTCATTGGCGCCGACCACCAGGATTGCGCCGTCCATCTGGGCGGCGCCGGTGATCATGTTCTTGATGTAGTCGGCGTGACCGGGGCAATCGACGTGCGCGTAGTGGCGCTTGGTCGTCTCGTATTCGACGTGCGCGATTGCGATCGTGATGCCGCGCTCGCGCTCCTCGGGCGCCTTGTCAATTTGATCGAAGGCGATGAACTTTGCCAGCTTTTTGGTCGCAAGCACCTTGGTGATCGCGGCGGTCAATGTCGTCTTGCCGTGGTCGATGTGTCCGATCGTTCCCACGTTGCAATGCGGCTTGGTCCGTTCAAACTTGGCCTTCGACATGGTCTGTCCTCCCGAGGAGACCTTCGCTAATCGGCGCTCATGCGCGCGCGCGGGTCTCGCCCGCATCGGCGTTTTGCGCCGTCAGTTCCTGGAATATGGTCAGCGGCACGGCTTCATACGCCCCGAATTGCATCGTGTAGGTCGCGCGCCCCTGCGTGATCGATCGCAGCCGCGTCGCGTAGCCGAACATGCTCGCAAGCGGCACCCGCGCCTCGACAACCTGCGCTCCGGCGCGTCCTTCCATGTCAAGGATCTTGCCGCGCCGCGAGTTCAAGTCGCCGATCACTTCACCCATGAATTCCTGCGGCGTCACAACCTCGACCTCCATCACCGGTTCGAGCAGTACGCACTCGGCATGCTCCGCCGCTTCCTTGAATGCCATCGACGCCGCGATCTTGAACGCGATCTCCGATGAGTCCACCTCGTGGTACTTGCCGTCAAGCAGCGTCGCGCGCACGTCCACCATCGGGTAGCCCGCCAGCACGCCGTTCTCCATCGCCTCCTTGACGCCGTCTTCGACCGAGCCGATGAACTGGCGCGGAATCGAACCGCCCTTGGTACCGTCGACAAACTCGAACCCGCCGCCCTTGCCCAGCGGATCGATCCTCAAATCGACGACCCCGAACTGGCCGTGTCCGCCGGTCTGGCGGACGAAACGGCCCTGCGCCTGCGCAGCCCGTCGAATCGTCTCGCGGTAGGCAACTTGCGGCTTGCCGACGTTCGCGTCGACATTGAACTCGCGCAGCATGCGGTCGACTATGATCTCAAGGTGCAGCTCGCCCATCCCCGCGATGAGAGTCTGCCCGGTCTCCCGGTTGACGCTCACACGGAATGACGGGTCTTCGCGCGCAAGCTTCTGCAGCGATTCCGACAGACGCTCCTGATCTGCCTTGGTCTTGGGCTCGATGGCGATCTGGATGACCGGATCGGGAAACTCGATCGCCTCGAGAATAATCGGGCGCGCCGGGTCGCAAAGCGTGTCGCCAGTGGTGGTATCACGAAGTCCCACCGCGCAGATGTCGCCCGCGAAAACCTCGGTGATTTCCTCACGCTTGTTGGCGTGCATCTTGAGAATACGCCCGATGCGTTCGCGCTTTTGCTTGGTCGCGTTCAGCACCGAGCTGCCGCTCTCGAGCCGCCCCGAGTACACGCGCAGATAGGTGAGCGTGCCCAGATACGGGTCGGTCAGGATCTTGAACGCCAGCGCGGAGAACGGCTCGTCATCACGCGGCCACCGTTCCGCCGGCTTGCCGTCGCTGTCGCCAACCACCGGCGGCAGATCGATCGGCGCGGGAAGGTAGTTCACCACCGCATCGAGCAGCGGTTGCACGCCCTTGTTGCGAAACGCGGAGCCCATCACCACCGGAACCAGTCCGAGCTTCAGCGTCGCCTCGCGAAGCGCCTTGCGCAGCTCGTCGGGAGGCACTTCCTTGCTCTCGAGGAAATGCTCCATGACGTGCTCGCTGTGGTCTGCAATCGCCTCGACGAGCTTTTCACGACAGCCCGCCGCCTCTTCGCGCATCTCCGCGGGAATCTCCTCCACGCGGAACTTCGCGCCCAGCCGGTCTTCGTCCCAGATCAGCGCCTTGCCCTCGATCAGATCGATAACACCGCTGAACTTTTCCTCCGCGCCGATCGGAAGTTGCAACAGGGCCGGCCGCGCCTTCAGCTTTTCGCGGAGATCGTCGACTACCCGGCGGTAGTCGGCGCCGACCCGGTCCATCTTGTTGATGAACGCGATGCGCGGAACGCGGTACTTGTCCGCCTGGCGCCACACCGTCTCCGATTGCGGCTCCACCCCGCCGACCGCGCAAAACACCGCGACCGCTCCGTCGAGCACGCGCAGACTCCGCTCCACCTCAATGGTGAAATCAACATGGCCGGGCGTGTCGATGATGTTGATCCGGTGATCGCGCCAAAAGCAGGTCGTGGCGGCCGAGGTAATCGTGATGCCGCGTTCCTGCTCCTGCACCATCCAGTCCATCGTCGCGGTGCCTTCGTGCACCTCGCCGATCTTGTAGGTGATGCCGGTGTAGTAAAGGACCCGCTCGGTCGTAGTGGTCTTGCCGGCGTCGATGTGCGCCATGATGCCGATATTGCGCACCCGTTCTATGGGCGTTTCGCGAGCCACGATAATTCTCGGGAACTTCTACCAGCGATAATGGGCGAAGGCTCTGTTCGCCTCCGCCATCCGATGTGTGTCTTCGCGCTTCTTGACCGCGCCGCCCCGGTTCGCCCCCGCCTCCAATATTTCTGCCGCCAGCCGTTCAACCATCGATTTTTCGCTGCGAGTGCGCGCCGCTGCTACCATCCACCGCATCGCAAGCGATGAACGCCTGACCGGCCTCACCTCGACCGGCACCTGGTAGTTCGCGCCGCCGACGCGCCGCGAACGCACTTCCACCGAGGGCCGCACGTTGTCCAGCGCGCGCTTGAATACCACCAACCCGTCTTCCTTGGTGCGCTCCGCGACCCGGTCGAGCGCCTCGTAAAGCATGCGCTCCGACACCGCCTTCTTCCCGCGTTCCATCACCACGTTGACAAACTTCGCCACCATCCGGTCGTGGAACTTCGGGTCCGGCATGATTTCGCGGACCCGCGCCTGTCCTTTGCGCGACATGACTGACTACTTGGGCTTCTTTGCGCCGTATTTGGAGCGGCTGCGCCGGCGGTCCTGCACGCCGATCGAATCCAGCGTTCCGCGCACCACGTGATAGCGGACGCCCGGCAGGTCCTTGACGCGGCCGCCGCGAATCAGCACCACGGAGTGCTCCTGCAAATTGTGACCGACACCCGGGATGTAAGTGTTGACTTCATAGCCGTTGGAAAGCCGGACCCGCGCCACTTTTCGCAGCGCCGAGTTGGGCTTCTTGGGCGTCGTGGTCTTCACCTGCACGCATACGCCGCGCTTTTGCGGACAGCCCTCCAAGGCCGGCGCGGTCACCTTGCGCCGCTTCTTTTCGCGCGCGGCGCGAATCAGCTGATTAATCGTCGGCACTCGTAAGCCTTCTAAATCTCGATTCACCCGCACCTGCTCCCCGCGAATTTCGGGGCTGCCGATGCGCTTCCGATTCTTTGATGCGCCGGCAAAAACTCGGCGCGAAATCGGTGGTTCAAACAAACCCCCCAAGGGCAGAAAGTACCCTTGGGGGAAATACAATTATCTAAGCCAACCCTGCGCCCAAGTCAACCAAGCGCCCCTTGGGCCGCACCCTTGCGGCGCTCGCCCGCCGATCTCCGGCACGCAACCGCCGCGACGCCCGCCATGATTGCGCCCGGCTCCATCACTCGGTCCGCGCGGGCGCGGGCGCCGTGGGCAGCCCCCCCGCCGCTTCGAGGTCCTCGGCGGCCGGCTGCCCTTCCGCCTTCGCTTCGACGACATTATACGACGCGAGTCCGGTGCCCGCCGGAATCAGCCGTCCCATGATCACGTTCTCCTTGAGGCCGACCAGACGGTCCACTTTGCCGTTGATTGCCGCCTCGGTGAGCACGCGCGTCGTCTCCTGGAACGACGCCGCCGAGATGAAGCTCTCCGTGGAGAGCGACGCCTTGGTGATGCCGAGCAACAGCGGTTCCGCAATCGCCGGCTCGCCGCTCTTCTCGAGCACCCGTGCGTTCTCCTGGTCGAAGCGCCACTTCTCAACCTGATCGCCCACCAGGAACTCCGTGTCGCCGACCTCCTTGATCCTCACGCGGCGCAGCATCTGACGCACGATCACCTCGATGTGCTTGTCGTTGATGCGCACGCCCTGCAGGCGGTAGATTTCCTGGATTTCGTCCACCAGGTATTTCGCCAGCGCCTTCTCGCCGAGGATTGTCAGGATGTCGTGCGGGTTCGACGATCCTTCCATCAGCGGCTCACCCGCCTTGATCAGGTCGCCCTCGTGAACCGCGATGTGCTTGCCCTTGGGGATCAGGTACTCGCGCTGTTCGCCGACTTCAGGAGTGACGACCACCTTGCGCTTACCCTTGGTGTCCTTGCCGAACGATACCTGGCCGTCGATCTCCGAAATGACCGCGAACTCCTTGGGCTTGCGCGCCTCGAACAGCTCCGCCACCCGCGGCAGTCCGCCCGTAATGTCTTTGGTCTTGGTCGTCTCGCGCGGGATCTTCGCGATCACGTCGCCCGGCTGCACCTGCTTGCCCTCGGGCACGTTGAGGTACGCGCCGACCGGCAGGTAGTAGCGCGCGAACAGGGTCGAGTTGGGAATCTTCGCGGTCTTGCCTGACCCGTCCTTGATCGAGATGCGCGGACGCACGTCCCGCTCGCGATCCTCGCGGAACTCGACGACTACGTTGGAGCGGGCGCCGGTGCGTTCATCGACGCGCTCCTCCATCGTTTTGCCCTCGAGGATGTCGCCGTACTTAATCGCGCCGCCCACCTCGGTGATGATCGGCGTCGTGTACGGATCCCAGTCCGCAATCATCTCGCCCGCTTTGACGGGTTCGCCTTCGCGCTTGCGCAACTTCGCGCCGTAAACCAGCGGGTAACGTTCGCGTTCGCGCTCGCGGGTGCGGCCGTCCTCGCCGGTTATCTGCGCCGCGACCACCACTTCGCCGTGGCGCGACATCACGATCAGATTTCCGTCGCTGCCCTGCACCGTCGCGACTCCGTGCAACCGTACGACGCCTTCGTTGCGCGCCTCGAGCGTCGTTTGCTCCGCGCGCCGGCTCGCGGTGCCGCCGATGTGGAAGGTCCGCATCGTAAGCTGCGTGCCCGGCTCGCCGATCGACTGGGCGGCGACGATTCCGATCGCCTCGCCCATGATCACCAAGTGTCCACGGCCCAAGTCGCGCCCGTAGCACTTGACGCACACCCCCTGGCGCGACTGACAGGTCAGCACCGAGCGAATCTTGACGCGTTCCAGACCCCCATCTTCAATCGCGCGCACGCGATCCTCATCGATCGTGTCGTTGGCATGCACCAGCACGTCGCCGGTGAACGGATCGCGGATCTCCTCCAGCGCCACGCGCCCCAGCACGCGGTCGCCGAGCGCCTCGATGATCTCGCCGCCTTCGACCAGCGGCGTCATCTCAATTCCGTCCAGCGTGCCGCAGTCGTTCCCGGTGATAATCGAGTCCTGCGCGACGTCCACCAGCCGCCGCGTCAGGTAGCCCGAGTTTGCGGTTTTGAGCGCGGTGTCCGCGAGTCCCTTGCGCGCGCCGTGGGTTGACACGAAGTACTGCAGCACTGTCAACCCCTCGCGGAAGTTCGCGGTGATCGGGGTCTCGATGATTTCGCCCGAGGGCCGCGCCATCAGACCGCGCAGTCCCGCGAGCTGCCGAATCTGCTGATCCGATCCGCGCGCTCCCGAGTCCGCCATGATGAAGATGGGATTGAACGACGGCCCGACGATGTCCTCGCCCTTGTCGTTCTTGCCGAACACTTCGGTCGCGAGCCCCTTGATCACCGCGCTGCCGATCTCGTCCTGCACTTCCGCCCAGATGTCCACCACCTTGTTGTAACGCTCGCCGTCGGTGATGACGCCGTTGTTGTACTGCTTCTGAATCTCGCTGACCTGCTTTTGCGCCTCTTCCAGCAGGTGCGGCTTCTGCGGCGGAATTTTCATGTCCTTGATCGAGATTGAAATTCCCGCGCGCGTCGCGAACTCGAACCCGATGTCCTTGAGGCGATCGGCGAAAATAACCGTGGCCTTGTCGCCCGCCTTGCGATAAACGGTATCAATCAGGTTGCCCAGCTCCTTCTTTTTCATCGTGCGGTTGACTTCCTCGAACGCCACCTCGGGCGGCACCACCTCGTAAAGCAGCGTCCGGCCCACCGTCGTCTCGACGCGCTGCAACTGCGGACGCGCGGCCTCCGCCGCAGCGGCCGCAGCGGCTGCCGCGGCCGCTCGCTTGGACATCTTCCCGTCGGCCTTGCCGTCGCCAATGGGCGCCGCTTCGGTTGCGCTTCCGTTCACGAGCGCACTGGCCATGCGCACAATGACACGCGCGTGCAAATCCACTGCGCCGTGGTCGTACGCGATTCGCACTTCGTTGGGGCTTGAGAAAATCCGCCCCTCGCCCTTGGCGAGCGGACGCTCACGGGTCATGTAGTAAAGCCCCAACACCATGTCCTGCGTCGGCACGATGATGGGCTTGCCGTGCGCGGGGGACAGGATGTTGTTGGTCGACATCATGAGCGCGCGCGATTCCACCTGCGCTTCGATCGACAGCGGCACGTGCACCGCCATCTGGTCGCCGTCGAAGTCCGCGTTGTACGCGAAGCAGACCAGCGGATGCAGCTGTATCGCCTTACCCTCGATAAGCACCGGCTCGAATGCCTGGATTCCCAACCGATGCAGCGTCGGCGCGCGGTTGAGCAGCACCGGGTGTTCGCGGATGACGTCATCAAGGATGTCCCAGACATCCTTGCCTTCCTTCTCGACCATCTTTTTCGCGGCCTTGATGGTCGTGACGTAACCCTTCTCCTCGAGCTTGTTGTAGATAAACGGCTTGAACAACTCGAGCGCCATCTTCTTGGGCAGCCCGCACTGATGGAGCCGAAGTTCGGGTCCCACCACGATCACCGAGCGGCCCGAATAATCGACGCGCTTGCCGAGCAGGTTCTGGCGGAAGCGCCCGGTTTTGCCCTTGAGCATATCGCTCAGTGATTTCAGCGGCCGCTTCGACGGCCCGGTAATCGCGCGTCCGCGCCGTCCGTTGTCGAACAGCGCATCAACCGCCTCCTGCAGCATCCGCTTCTCGTTGCGGATGATGATGTCCGGCGCGCTCAGTTCGATGAGCCGCTTCAACCGGTTGTTGCGGTTGATTACGCGCCGGTACAGGTCATTCAGATCAGAGGTGGCAAAGCGCCCACCGTCGAGCGGAACCAACGGACGCAGATCGGGCGGAATTACCGGCAGGATGGTGAGAATCATCCATTCGGGTTTGTTGCCCGACTCGCGAAACGCGTTTATGACCTTGAGCCGCTTCGAGACCTTCTTGCGCCGCGCCTCGCTCGAGGTCGCCTTCATCTCGGTCCGCAATTCCCCGGCAAGCTTTTCCAGTTCCAGCTGCGAGAGCAGGCCGCGGATCGCCTCCGCGCCCATCCCCGCCTTGAACGAGTCGCCATACTGCTCGCGCGCCTCGCGGTACTTGCGCTCGGTGAGAAGCTCCTTGTAACTGAGCGGGGTCTCGCCCGGGTCGGTCACCACGTAGCACTCGAAGTACAGCACTTTCTCGAGTTCCTTGAGCGTCATGTCGAGCAGCGTGCCGATGCGCGACGGCAGTGAACGCAGGAACCAGATGTGCGCGACCGGGGCGGCCAGATCGATGTGTCCCATGCGCTCGCGGCGGACCTTGGACTGGATCACTTCGACGCCGCACTTCTCGCAGACCACGCCGCGATGGCGCATGCGCTTGTACTTGCCGCAGTTGCACTCGTAGTCCTTGGTCGGACCAAAAATCTTCGCGCAGAAAAGCCCGTCGCGTTCGGGCTTGAAGGTCCGGTAGTTGATCGTCTCCGGCTTCTTCACTTCGCCGTGCGACCAAGACCGGATCATCTCCGGCGACGCGATTAAAATCCGGATTGCGCTGAACGCAATCGGGTTCTTTGGCTTCTCGAACAGTCCGAAGAGATCTTCCATCTCTCGCTACTCCCTTGCGCCGGCGCGTGTGTCACGCGGCGCCTGTTCCAGGAGTTCCACGTTGAGGCACAACGACTGGAGTTCCTTCACCATCACGTTGAACGACTCCGGCAACCCCGGCTCCAGCGTGTTCTCTCCCTTGACGATCGCCTCGTACATGCGGGTGCGCCCGGCCACGTCGTCAGACTTGACCGTCAGCATCTCCTGCAGCGTGTACGCGGCGCCGTAACCTTCCAGCGCCCACACTTCCATTTCGCCCAGCCGCTGACCGCCAAACTGCGCCTTGCCGCCGAGCGGCTGCTGGGTTACCAGGCTGTAGGGGCCGGTCGAGCGTGCGTGGATCTTTTCCTCGACCAGGTGGTGCAGCTTCATCATGTACATCACGCCGACCGTAACCGGCTGATCGAATGCGAGCCCGCTGCGTCCGTCGTGCAGCGTGCACTGGCCGGTGTCGGGCAGCTCCGCCCGGTTGAGCATCTGGAAGATCTCTTCTTCGCGAGCACCGTCGAACACCGGCGATGCCAGGTGGATTCCGGCCGACAGCTTCGCGGCGAGCTTGTACACGTCGGGGTCGGGAAGTTCGTCGAGAAATTCCCTGCTCTCCTTGTCCGGGTAGAGCTCGCCGAGCCGCTTCTTGAGCTGTGCGGCCGTCGCGCCCGCGCGCAGATCGCGCTCAATTCGCGCGCCGAGCTCGCGCGCCGCCCAGCCGAGATGGGTCTCCAGAATCTGCCCAACGTTCATCCGCGACGGCACCCCCAACGGGCTCAGCACGATATCCACCGGCGTTCCGTCGGCCAGATACGGCATGTCCTCCTCGGGCAGGATCCGCGAAAGCACGCCCTTGTTGCCGTGGCGTCCGGCCATCTTGTCGCCCACCTGCAGGCGGCGCTTAATGGCCACGAACACCTTGATCATCTTGATCACTCCCGGCGGCAGTTCGTCGCCCGCCTTCAGCCGGTCCATCTTGGCGCTGTAGCGCTGCTGCACGGTCTCGACGTTCGAGTTCATCGCGACGATCGCCTGCGTGGCCTCTTCGGCCGAGCGCTCATCCTCAACTCGAAGCTGGCCCCACAGCGTCGGCGCCAGCTCTTCGAGGTCCTCGCCCGTGAGCGTGTCGCCCTTGTTGAGTAGCACCTTGCGCTCGTCGGACATCACGCGACCGGCAAGTTTCTTCCCGGCCAGCGTCTTGCGCAGTTTGCGCAGGGTTTCCTGGCGGATGATGCGAATCTCCTCGCCCTCGTCCTGCTTCAACCGCTCGGCCTCGAGCACTTCGATTTCCTGCGTGCGGTCGTCCTTGACTACGCCGCGGCGCGCGAAGACCCGCGCGTCGATAACCGTGCCCTCGACTCCCGGCGGCACCTTCAGCGAGGTGTCGCGCACCTCGCCCGCCTTCTCGCCGAAGATCGCGCGCAGGAGTTTTTCCTCGGGCGAAAGCTGAGTCTCCCCCTTGGGAGTGATCTTGCCGACCAGAATGTCGCTGGGACGTACTTCAGCTCCAATTCGAATGATGCCCGATGTGTCGAGGTCCTTGAGCGCCTCCTCGCCGACATTGGGAATGTCGCGCGTGATTTCCTCGGGGCCCAGCTTCGTGTCGCGCGCGACGCACTCGAACTCCTCGATATGCACCGATGTGAACAGGTCTTCCTTGACCACGCGCTCTGAGATGAGGATCGAGTCCTCGAAGTTGTAACCGCCCCACGGCATGAACGCGACCAGCGTGTTCCGCCCAAGCGCCAGCTCGCCCACGTCCGTGGACGGCCCGTCCGCCAGAACGTCACCCGCCCTCACGCGCTCCCCCTTCTGCACCACCGGACGCTGGTTGATGCAGGTGTTTTGGTTGGAGCGCTGGTACTTGATGAGGTTGTAGATGTCCACGCCCGCATCGTAGGGGTCGCGGCTTTGACGATCGGCGCGCACCACGATGCGCTCCGCATCGACGCTCTCCACCACTCCGTCGCGCTTGCCAATCACCGTAACGCCGGAATCGCGCCCCACGGTCCTTTCCAGCCCCGTGCCGACCAGCGGCGCCTCGGTGCGCAGCAGCGGCACCGCCTGGCGCTGCATGTTGGAGCCCATCAGCGCGCGGTTGGCGTCGTCGTTTTCCAGAAACGGAATCAGCGACGCCGCAACCGATACCAGCTGATTCGGCGAAACGTCCATGTACTGGACGTCCTCGGCGCGGACGACCGCAAACTCGCCGCCGATTCGCGCGGACACCAACTCGTTCTGGAATCGCAGGCGCGCGTCGATCGGCGCATTCGCCTGCGCGATTACCTTGTCTTCCTCGTCGAGCGCCGACAGGTACACGATTCGTTCGGACACCAGCCCGCTTTCGACCACCCGGTACGGCGTCTCGATGAATCCGAACTCGTTGACCCGTGCGTAGGTCGAAAGCGCGGCGATGAGCCCGATGTTCGGGCCCTCGGGCGTCTCGATGGGGCAAACGCGCCCGTAGTGCGTCGGATGCACGTCGCGGACTTCGAACCCCGCGCGCTCGCGCGTCAGACCGCCGGGGCCCAGCGCTGAAAGGCGGCGCTTGTGCGCGATCTCCGAGAGCGGATTGGTCTGATCCATGAACTGCGAGAGCTGCGACGATCCAAAAAATTCCTTGATCACCGCGCTCGCCGGCTTGTAGTTCACCAACTCCTGCGGCATCAGCGTTTCGATGTCCTGCAGGCTCATCCGCTCCTTGATCGCGCGCTCCATCCGCACCAGTCCGATGCGGAACTGGTTCTCGACCAGCTCGCCCACCGCGCGCACGCGCCGGTTGCCCAAGTGGTCGATGTCGTCCACCTGGCCAAGCCCGCTCTTGAGATCGAACAGGTAGCGGACCACCTCCAGGATGTCCTCGCGGCGAAGCGTCCCCTGCCCGAGCGGCACGTCGAGCTTGAGCTTGTGATTGAGCTTGAGCCGCCCAACCTTCGACAGGTCGTAGCGCTCCGGATTGAAGAACAGGTTGTTGAAGAAGGTCGTCGCCGTTTCCGGCGTCGGCGGATCGCCCGGACGCAGCCGCCGGTAAATTTCGACAATCGCCTCCTCGGGCGTCGCCAGCTTGTCCTGCGCGAGCGTCAGCCGTAGCGGCCCTCCGCCCGGCTGGTCGCCGGTGTAGAGCACCTCGATCTTCTTGACCCCGCGCCCCTTGAGCTTCTCGATCGATTCCTCGGTCAGCTCTTCGTTGGTCTGGACCAGCACCTCGCCGGTATTCGAGTCCACCAGGTCGTGCGCGGAGACCAGTCCCACCACTTCGTCGAGCGTGATCGGCACCTCGGCGATTTTCGCCGCCTCCATCGCGCGCACCGCCGCCTTGTTGAACTTGCGGCCTTCGCGCGCGAGCACCTCGCCCGTCTTCGGATCCTTGACGTCGCGCGTCACCTTCGCGCCGAGCAGTTGGTCGGGCCGGAACTCCTTGGCGAGCTGCTTGGAGTCGAGCAGGATGGCGTCCTTCGGGTAGTAGTAGTTGAGCAGGTCTTCGGTGGTCATCCCGAGCGCCCGCAGCAGCACCGTGGCCGGGAACTTGCGCCGACGATCGATTCGCACGTACAGCGCATCGCGCGGATCGAATTCGAAATCGATCCAGCTCCCCCGGTACGGAATGATCCGCGCCGAGTAGAGCAGCTTTCCGGTCGAATGCGTTCGCCCCTTGTCGTGCTCGAAGAACACGCCGGGCGAACGATGCAACTGCGAGACGATGACCCGCTCGGTGCCGTTCACCATGAAGGTGCCGTTGCCCGTCATCAGCGGAATCTCGCCGAAATAGACCTCCTGCTCCTTGACGTTCTTGATCGAACGCCGCCCGCTCTCGACGTCCCAGATGACGAGTTGAATCTTGACCTTCACCGGCGCCGCGTACGTCATGCCGCGCTGATGGCATTCCTCGACGTCGTACTTGGGCGTCCCAAGTTCGTAGCTTACGAACTCCAGCGATGCGGTCTCATTGAAATCTTTGATCGGAAAAACCGACTTGAAGACCGCCTGCAGTCCCGAGTTCTGGCGATTCTCGACCGTTACGTCTTTCTGCAGAAATTCGTCGTACGAACGCTTCTGGATCTCGATCAGGTTCGGGATGTCGATGATCTTCTTGATCTTCCCGAATGAACGCCGAAGCCGGAAGTTGCTCGTGACGCGCTGCTGTTGAGCCATTCTTAGCTACCCCACTTTGCGCGCGCTCCGCCGTCGGGCGCGTCGTGAAGCGTCGGCGGCCGCGGACCCACGGGCGCCGCCCGCATCCGCAACCGCGATCTCAAATTCGCTGCGGCGGGACGTTCCCGCTCGCGATGATATTTCCGGACCGAAACCGTTGGACCAAAAGCTCGCCGCCCCCAGCTACTTCAGCTCCACCTTGCCGCCCGCCTCCTCCAGCTTCTTCTTGACCTCTTCCGCCTCGGCTTTGTTCACGCCTTCCTTCACCGCCTTGGGCGCTCCATCGACTAGGTCCTTCGCTTCTTTGAGGCCAAGCCCGGTAAGCTCGCGCACTACTTTGATCACCTGGATCTTCTTGTCGCCTGCGCCGGTCAGCATGACCGTGAACTCGTCCTTCTCCACTGGCACCGCCGCAGCACCAGCGCCGGCCGCCGGTCCCGCTGCCATCGCGATCGGGGCCGCCGCCGACACGCCAAGCTCTTCCTCGAGCTCCTTAACCAGGGCCGCCGCGTCGATAAGACTCAGGTTCTTGAGGTAGTCCTTTACCTGTTCGCGGCTGAGCTGTGCTTCTGACATTTCCGTACTCTCCTTAGTATTCCTCGTGGCGCCCGCGGGTGATGTGGGAGCGCCTTGTTCAATAGCTAATGATGCCTGCGTCAGTTGCCCGTTCTACGATGGTTCCTCGGCGCCGCCCTTTTTCTTTCCGATCGCATCTACCAGGCGCGCCAGCGATGCCGCCGGTTCGTTGAGCAGCCGAACCAGGCGCGTGGCCGGCGCCTGCAAGAGGCCGAGCAATTGCGCGAGCACCACCTCGCGCGGGGGCAATGTCGCGAGCGCCTGAAATTGCGCCGCGGTGATCTCCTGTCCCTCCAGCACGCCGCAGCGCACTACGAAGCGCTCGCCCAATTCGCGCAGCGAGCTGACGGTCTTCGCGACCTCGACTGGATCGTCGTAGCTCAGGATGAGTCCGACCGGACCGCCGAGCTTCGGTTCCAGGTTCTCGAACCGCGTGCCCTTGATCGCGCGCCGGATGAGCGTGTTCTTCGCGACCCGAATCTCGCCGCGCACCGCGCGCAAGCGCCGCCGGATGTCGGTGGACTCCGCGGCGGTGATGCCGCGGTACTCGGAGAGCAGCGCCATCTTGGCGCGGCCCAGCCGCTCATTGAGCTGCTCGACCACCACGCTCTTCTGATCCCTTCTCATCGAACCACTTTGCTCATCGCGCCGGTTTCACAACTCGCGCATCACGCCGCGGCCGCGACCTTGGTCGCCGCCGCCGTATCGATCTTGATTCCCGGGCCCATCGTCGATGTCACCGCAGCCGTCTTGACGTAGTTGCCTTTGGCGCTCGCCGGCTTGGCCCGAACGATCGCCGTGAGCAGCGCCTGCGCGTTCTCGGTGAGCTTCTGTGCGCCGAAGCTCAGCTTGCCAATCGGCGCATGCACGACTCCCGCCTTGTCCACCCGGAAATCGACCTTGCCTGCCTTCGCCTCGGTGACCGCCTTCGCGACGTCAAAAGTCACCGTGCCGGTCTTGGGATTCGGCTTCAAGCCGCGAGGGCCCAGAATCTTGCCGATCCTCCCGACCAGCGACATCACGTCGGGCGTAGCGACCACACGATCGAAGTCGAGCCAGTTCTCTTCCTGAATCTTCTTGATCATCTCTTCGCCGCCGACGAAGTCTGCGCCCGCCTCGCGCGCCTCGCGCTCCTTGTCGCCCCTGGCAAGCACCAGGACGCGGACGGCCTTGCCGATGCCGTTGGGAAGCACCACGCTGCCACGCACGTTTTGGTCCGCTTGGCGCGGATCGACGCTCAGGCGTATCGCGATTTCGGCGGTTTCATCGAACTTCGCGACTTTGTTCTCGACCAAGAGGCTGATCGCCTGTGAAAGCTCGTAACGCTTGTCGCGATCGATCTTGCTCGCCGCTTCCTTGTATTTCTTTCCCGCCATCTCGGTTCGCCCCCGCTATTCGACCTCGATACCCATCGAACGCGCGGTCCCGGCGACCGTCTTGATCGCCGCCTCGACATCCTTCGCGGTGAGATCTTTGACCTTCGTCGCCGCGATCTCCTCGACTTGCGCGCGCGTGACCTTGCCGACCTTGGTTTTGTTAGGCTCTTTAGAACCGGCGGCGATGTTGGCGGCCTTCTTTAACAGAACCGCCGCAGGCGGACTTTTTGTGATGAATGTGAAAGATTT
>Ga0184634_10000171_pt1 | contig 14889 bp, 16 predicted proteins | sample PLM31_200_b1_FD_133016 | JGI IMG/M metagenome (GOLD analysis project Ga0184634, IMG submission 133016) | Groundwater sediment microbial communities from an aquifer in East River, Colorado, USA - PLM3-1_200_b1 | ecosystem: Environmental > Terrestrial > Soil > Riparian zone | place: USA: East... | reverse complement strand
CGATAATATTTGTACTCTCAGCTTCAATTGCTGGAATTCAAGAAGGCGGAGAAGCAGGTGTTGGCACCTTTGAATGTTCTATAGATGGTTCATCATTTTCCGCCTGTACCAGCCCCGTTCAATTTAAGAGTCTAGCAGATGGAGCTCATATCTTGGAGGTTAGATCGGAAGATAACTCAGGAAATAAAGACTCATCTCCTGCATCATTTACATGGACTGTAGACACAGTACCACCAGATACAAGTATCAACTCTGCCATAGATGGCAATAATAATACTATAACTGACGGTGCCGATACAGAATCTACTACTATGATCTTTACGTTTTCAGGTACCGATACTAGTATAGAAGAAGGTGAGGAGGTTGGTATCAATCACTTTGAATGTTCGATAGATGGTTCATCATTTGCGACCTGTACCAGCCCTGTCCAGTTTGGTAGCCTAGCAAACGGCACTCATATCTTGGAGATCCTGACGGAAGATAACTCAGGAAATAAAGATCCATCTCCTTCGTCATTTACATGGAATGTAAACACAGTTTCAGAGAATGAAAATGTTATGAATAATACTACCAGTACTCCATCCGGGACCACAAACCTTCCAAACACCATAATAAATTCTAGCACAGACGGTAGTAACAATGTTGTAAATAACGACACTAGCACTCCTTCCAATACGATGAAATTTGAGTTCTCGGGCATTAACATAGAAAGTGTAGATCACTTTGAGTGTAGTATGGATGATTCGGATTTTGTTACCTGTACCAGCCCATTTATTTTTCCAAATTTATCAGATGGCAAACATGTCTTTATGGTGCGATTTGTGGACCCTAATGGTAACATGGATGACTCACCTGCTACTTTTGTTTGGGACATAAATAGATAACATTTGCACTAATTTTATAAACTCATGGATGTAATGAAAATGTTTGATTCCTAAGCATTAATACAAATACTACAAACAATGTTTAGCTTCTTGATAGTAATAGCGGAATATAATTAAAAGTAGGAGAAACTAAACTATCTTTCTTCATTCAATATGCGATGATAAATAATTTTTGGAGATTTCGATCTCTTAAGTGTGATTTATATTATGACATGGATTATGGCAAATATAAAAACCATCAATGGGTTTATAGTGCAGAATTGCAGGACTTGACATGAGTATAAATGGGCCGGTGGTCTAGCTTGGTTAAGATACCGCCTTGACATGGCGGGGTTCGAGGGTTCAAATCCCTTCCGGCCCACCATATTTTGAGAAGGAATTAGTATATTCGGCGGTAATTGTGAAATATTCTGATCTTTAGTCTGAGGATTAGCGCTCAGATCCTGAGTAAATATACTCAGATTACTTTTATCAATAATTCCTTTCTGAATAAGTAAAGGTAATTCTAATTCAGTAAAGGTCTAGTTTTTTTTGATGTCGCTATTAATTCTTTATTCATATGGCCGTCTTTATACAAGATAACTAAAATCAATAACTTAATTCGTGATATTCGTGGGGCCTCGTTATTACTAACTAACAATTACTTCGTATTGCTTTTTTGCCAATAGTCAATAATCTCTATTCCTCTAGAGCTATGGAAGTTGCATCTTCCTTCTGTGCGTTGTCCATAATGGTGATGACTCCATTAGACTGAGGACTGTCCAAGTCTGAATAGTGATATGTTCCTACCGATTGAAACTCCTGATCAACCATGCCGTTAGGTAGAATAAGGGAATTGAGTAAGGGATATCCGGATTTAGATCCGGAGTCCACTGTTATCCTATGTTTTAAAGTGTCATAATTGAGCCAAACAACCTTAGCTCCTTCAGTAAGTGTTACCTTATCTGGAACAAAATCAGTTTTATTATTTACGCTCTTGATTAGAATGTAGAACGCCTTACCTTCGGTACTATCCTGAGCGGTGAGGTTATTTGCCTGAGCGGTGAGGTTATTTGCCTGAGCGGTGAGGTTATTTGGCTGAGCGGTGAGGTTATTTGCCTGAGCGGTGAGGTTATTTGCCTGAGCGGTGAGGTTATTTGGCTGAGCGGTGAGGTTATTTGCCTGAGAAACAAAGTTAAGTTCGTTATTCTTATTCAGTTCTCCATTGTTAGTATCGGCAAGAACGGTGTTCACAGATCCGCCATCATCACCATCATCACCATCATCACCATCATCACCATCATCACCATCATCAGATCCGCCATCATCACCATCATCACCATCATCAGATCCGCCATCATCACCATCATCAGATCCGCCATCATCACCATCATCACCATCATCAGATCCGCCATCATCACCATCATTGTTACCTCTCCCGTTGTTACCATTGTCGTTCCCACCACCATTTCCATTGTCCGAAGCTGCCATAAGGTAACTCGTCAATGATAATGGAGACGAGGTGATTGAAGGTAGAGTTAATAATGTCAAAAGAGCAAAGAAAAAATTCAGCCCTTTGTAAAGGTTCATGTTTTATTCGTTTCTCAAAGTTATTTGAAAGTTTCTAAATGTTTATTGGGTTCAAAATTTGACGAAAGGTTTGTATTCCTTCTTGTGCAACCCTTGTATATGGAAAAAATGGTAGAATTTTGATAGAATTCTTTAAAGAATAATTAGAAGTTCTAATATGGACCCATCTGAAAAAATCAGATTAGTCCCTCCGGGCCCGAGTTGATATAACTCCCTTATTTGTAATACTAAAGCTAAAAAAAAGTTTATGGAGCAGAGTCGATTAGCTTGCTGACACAAACTGATGCATCTTTGTTATTAATAGTCAACTCAGCTGTCATTACTTTGTCAACCTTTGTTGCTGTGATATTGGTAACTTTAACCATATCATTGACTTCAGCATTCCCATCGTCATTAATTTTTGCTACACAGTTTTTCTCGTCTAGAGTTACTCCATGTGTATGCCATTGAGTATCGTTCTCCACTTCTGGACTGTCCTCGACTCCATGTGATGTAACAGCATAAGTACCGTTATCAGTTACAAAGGCATATGCATATATGAGACTTGCATTTTGTGGTGTTGATCCTCCTGCTTTACCTTCCACTGTTAACCACGGATTCCCGTCCTTGATGCCAAAATCTTTTATCTTGAAGTCAGCTTCGTTGTACTTGCTTTGAGCGAATATATTGTTTGTTCCAAAAATTAGAATAGCACTTATCGCCAGTATTGCAGCTATTGAAATTTTCGTATTTATCGCCTTTATCATGGTTAAAACTTAGATGACAGTATACTATATATTTTATTAAAGAAAGTATAATATTTTAGTGAATTTTAGTATCATTGGGGAGATATGAGCTAAAAAAATCAATAATATGAATAAAAAATAAAATTTCCGTAATGGATTAACTACTTTCAAATAATTTAATTAAAAAAACCCAAAAACGTTAAATATTGCAAAAGTATCTTATGTTAAGATGGACTCAAAAACGCATTTAGCAATATTTGTTATCGCAGCATCGATGGTCATTGCAACAGTTTCCATGGCAATTCCAGCATCAGCAGATAAGAGTGACGCCCGTGAAGGATTGGATAAGGCAGACGAGGAGGTACATGATAATACACCCGACGGATTAGCTGGCGACGAAGATGTAAGATTCCATGAAGGATTATGTCAAGGTGGACACAGTACATCAGTACTAGATACACTAGATGGATGTGATACTTCTATCATAACCGAACCAGGTGAAAGTGAGAACAAACCATAAAGATCCTCTTATTTTTTTACTTTTATGTAAATATAAAATAAATCTCATGGTCAGGAATCCTCTCGATAATACATAGTTTCATCTCACTTCTATCCCTCATTCGGCCTGACCTACCATGTAGTAAACGGTATCAATCTTTGTCAAAAGTGGATTATATAAACTGGTATTTGCATTCCACCGAATCGGAACCAAAAATGCTCTCCTAGGAATTGAATTAACCACTTCATTATCTTGTGTGTTAAAGGGTCTAAAAATTGCATCAAATTTGATTCACAAACCGTGCAGAAATATTACCACAATAAGTAAAGAACACGAATAGTATCTTAAATTGAATCTAATCTTATGTAATTTAAAAAAGTCAAGCTTGGTTTACAAACTTTCGAGCCCAAAATTTTTTATTAGTAAGGATCTAGACGACTTATTTAGAATGTTGAACCATCAGACATATTCTTATGTTTGTTTTCCTTAAACGTGGTCGAGGGCTAATTACAAGACAAACTAAAAAAGGGATTCAATTGAATTTTCATTCATATCCCGACGTCTGTGAATCAAATTTATTCCTAATCCCTCAGGATTCGCACTGTTAAGAATTTAGTTCCACAGAATCTACTAAGAGAAAACAAAATTGTTTGAGTTATAATTATTAATAGTCATCAGGATCTTTAAACTATTACATTGAGCAGCCACATGAGATGTTCTTGCGGCAATAGGGACGTAATCAGGCCGGAATATGGAGAGACAGTAGAACGCTTCATGGCCCGAAAGATATGTCGTAAATGTAATGCGAGAGGTAATTGGAAAGAGGAAGCTGAAGATGAGGCACAACTCAAATAAAGAGTGGCTATCTTTCTAAAAAATTGAAGAGTGTGGTAGTTACTAATTGAGAGACAGTCTATTTAGTAACTGCTCACGCAAAGGATCTGAAACAATATTGTCAAAAGTCTGATTAGTCAATTTTTGTCTTATTTGAGCAAGTTCCTCTGTGGTGATACTTTGCAACACTTTATTTAATGTCCAATTATTTAAAAGTTGGAGAGTCTGCTCAATCACTTTGGAATCCTGATCGGCCAATCCATAAGTGGCAATGTTACTTGGTAAAAGAGAGATCATGTCTTCTGCGATTTCGCATGCAGTAGATGAGTAATTCCCACTATCACACCTTACAATAAGGTCGCTGGGTAGCGGTGGGTTTGGTACAGTTGTATATTTAGTGGCGTGTCCTTGATAGAATGGGAAAATGAGTAAAAGAAGGAAAATGAAAAAAATTTTCAATACCGTATATTTTAATAGACAAGATAATATACTTTATTAAGCAAGATTCTTTCTATTGTGACCAGACGTGTTTATATTCCCCTTTGTATCTGTCATGTGTAGATACTGTAACACGATAGAAAGGGAAATTGAAAAAACAAGAGTGAGCAACATAATTTTTATTAAGTTCAAAAATTGCAAATTCGAATCCTCATTTAGAACCGATAGCGTCGTGGGTACGGACGGGCCCGAAAAATTTACACAATTTTAAGTATAATGATGTAAATATTAGAAGATAATATAAAATGCTGAAATTCGCTTGCAAGTAACATGAACTAAATAATATTCTTCAAATTCTATATCTAATAATTGCTTCTAATTTCTATCTTGCTTTGTATCGTTACCAATAATCATCTGTTTTTCTTTTTTACTTCTATTTGTGACCAAATATAGATACTATACAGAAACGATGTATAAAATAATGAGAAACTCCTATTAAAAAAAATGTTATATCTTAAAATTGATATAATCAAAAAGTTTGGAAGACCCAGAAATCCTTATTGATGAGTTAGGATAGACTTTCAAATAATGGCTTATCTATAGCTACAAATCCTTAATAGTACTGATATCAATGCTAAGAAGTTGGTTTCTAATATAGTAAAGATAGTTGAGCTTTAAAGCTTTTCCTCCATGTATTTTTAACCTAGTAGGGACAGAAAGAATTTAAAGGTAGCGGGATACTTCGAAATAAACCCAATATCTTTGCCTGAAGTATATTTCCAACATAAACAGAAATGAATATAGACATGAATTAAGAAACAATGCAATAATCACCAAATGATATTAAAAGAAGTAGAAGATTTTGATTCTTTAGAATTTAAACAGAGTCTTGATATATACAAGTCTTCTTTTCCTTCAAATGAAACAAGATCTATTGAAAAAGTGGTTGCAATGCTTAAGGATGACAAGGATTACCATCTATTTATTGCCGAAAATAACAGCTTTGTAGTTGGAATATCGTTACTGTATGTATTCAGATCCTTAAACATTGGATTACTTGACTATATGGCAGTGGCTCCAAATTGCCAAAGGAGAGGAATAGGTAAGGATCTCTTTAGATTTACACTTCAATGGTGTAGTTCTCAAATCGTTAATATAATCGGATTGTTGATGGAAATTCAAAAGGAAAACGTGCTTGATCTGCATGAAAGCCTTATAAGAAAGGACAGAATTAGTTTTTATGCAAGATTAGGTGCAAAAGTGCTTGATGGGGTCAACTATTTCCTTCCTTCACAGGATAATGGCAAGCCGGAAGAGATGTATCTAATGATTGCACCACTGACAGAACTACATTCTCTGCCAAAATGTTCTGTTATTCAATATGTAAGTATGATATATTCTACAATTTACCAGTATAAGAATAACGACCTGCTCAATATAACATTTAGTGATTTGCCGACAACAATAATGCTTCGTGATATAGATTGACTTTCCTCGAACCAGCAGTACAAATTATAGGAGCTATTCTTGGAGGAACAGCCCTATCACTGTCAATTTGGGTTTTTAAAAGGAGTCTGGATTTCCAGGCTTACAGAGAGATGGATTCAAACTACATGGAAATTTTAAAGATAGGTCTAGAGCATCCATATCTTAGGAATCCAGAGAAAACAAGCAAATATACTGAGTTAACTGGTGACGATAAATTAAGGTACGAAACCTATGCATACCTCGTATGGAATCTATGTGAAACTGTATATGATAGGAAAATGGTCGATAAAACATGGCATCCAGTAATAATAGAAGAAAAAGCACTTCATTTAACATGGCTGAAAGATACTACAAATAAATTCAAACGAGAATTCAAAGATTACATCATGCAGGAAGAAATACCATATAGACATGGGTGGTTTGTAAAATAAAGTCAAATCTTTCTCTCTTTTCAATCGCTAGTATGTTAAAGAATAAGCTAAGTAATCCTTCTTTTATCGTCTGATCTGAGATGAGATAGGAACCAAATGAATTTTCATTCAAATCCCGACGAGCTCAAATCTATTGCCAGACAGTCACAAATAGGCTTATTATTGACAAACTACATATTATAATATCATGGGAGCTGTATTTAGGCCAAAGGACTTTGGTAGGGGTTACAAGAAGATTATAGAAAATTCGATCAAAGATCTCAGTCCTGATACTAAAGATAACGTGATTAAGCTTTTCGATTCTTGGGAAGGTATCTCCTCAATACAAAAGTTGAAGGAAATAATGGGCCCTGACAAAGCTGAACGGCTATTAGAAAAGATCAAAACAAGTAAAGATGTTGATTTAACTGAGGAAGACCGAAAAGCATTGAAAGACATTTTAAAAGATTCTCTTACCTTTGATTAGTAACACAGCAATTGTAGATAGTAACTAATCTGTAGAGATAAAAATAAGACATCCGGATTCGTACTGTTAACAACATGAGTCCCACAGAATCCACCAAATTATCTAGGCAGGTGCCAATTCATAATAAAGTTCTTTAATTTATATTGAAAACCAGCCATATATACTCATAATTGAAGCTTTACATAGGCTGCAGCGGCTGGAGTTATTCTTCTTGGCAGGGTCCTTTTTATCCTCCAAATATGGAGAATAGAATGTGGCTACCTTACTATTCTCAAGTTTTCAACTACGTGGAAATAGATTCTACTTTCTATAACATTCCTAGTGAATTAATGGTAAAGAAGTGGAATAGAAGAACACCTGATAATTTTAGATTTACAGCCAAGTTTCCTAAAATAATAACACATGAAAAAAGATTCAAGAATGTAGAAAAGGATTTAGAATTATTTTATGAAAGAATGGAACCACTTCAAGAAAAGATATTGGCGTTACTAATACAGCTTCCTCCATCTTATGAACTTAAAGAAGGACTAGAGGATTTCAGAAATTATAATTTTTTCTTTGAAGGCAGTTTTAGATATGCGATTGAAGTAAGACATCCGTCATGGTTCAATGAATTAGCTTACAACTTTTTAAAAATAATAATATATCAATGGTTTGGAGTCAAATGGATAGATTACAAACTCCACCAATAGTAACATCTGATTTTGTATATCTTAGATTAATCGGAGATAGAAGCATAAATGAAAAAGACTTTGGTAAGATACAAAAAGATAGGGTTGAAGAGATGAAGAGATGGACTGATAAAATAAAGCAAGTAAAGGAACACGAACATAATGTCAAAATAGGAATAGTAGCAGCCAATAAACACTATGGAGGATTTGGACCTAGAACTGTGAATATTTTTAGTGTAAAGTTATTGACGGATCGAAACTGTTCTCATGATGTTATTATCTGACGATGATCCGACAAAGCATTCACAAGAGCTTTAAAGACAGATCCTTTCAAAGTCCATAGGAATAGTCCAAGTCTTGAATGTCCAGTACATCCTCCACTGTTTGACTCCAAGGGTCCATTGTGCGGTTTGCACCGGTGAGCTGCGGATTCTTTCCTGCATTGGAGGGCTTTTTCTGCCACTGGTGCCAGAGTCGGTCAATATTGGCGTGGTGAAGCCAGAAGATCGGATCGGCTGGTGAGAGGCCGGTGCTCATGGTTCCGCCAACCCAACGATGGACATTGTTGTGGGCAGATTCTAACTGGGTTACAAAGTCGGTAAAGGTCGTTTCAGACATGACTGAGTTTATGAACGAATTTGTTGGCAGCGGGGGCGGAAACCCGACGTTTCGGATAACGTTAATGGTAGAACCACTAGGTATCGGTACGGGTGGAGTGAAGTTTCGCAGCCAAGACGGAACCATTTTCTGGGTAGTCCACCTCCAGTAGGGAATGAAAGCTGAAGAATCGACTTCTATCATCAATTTCTCAAGCTCGTAAAGGTAAACGCGGTGCCATGGAACAAATCTTTGAAGGCCTACCGCATCCATCCCTCCCATGCTGTGCATATGGTGGTCCATGGTATGGTGACTGACAAGTTGGCCATATTTTCCGTTGTTGATCAGGGCAGTAATCACATCCTTGAAGGTGTCTCTCTCCGAATTCGTCATCTTGGTGGCTAGTTTTCGGACATGCATTGCTAGCTGAGAAACCAAAGCACTCTATAAAAAAGTTCTGTTCAACAGTGTCGCAGTTTACAGGCTAATTTGTATCCCACAATTTGTCAGAACCTTCTTTAGGACACTGGTAATTCTTAGGAACATTTTTGGTGCTCATTAACTTAGGGTCATAGTCTGTTAAAAAAGGGATTTCTGTCAATACATCGCTAGACCTTTTCGAACTTAAAATTTGTGTCAAAAATGGTTCACAAATCACTGCACCCAAAATAAGTTACTAAAATCTAGTAATACGATACTTTTTGAATTTGATTGCAGATCTTCCTTATATCCTATCGTGAAAATCCCTTGAATCTTTATAAGAAACCCCTTGCTTACTTTTACTGGTGTAATTATCATATTATTGATAAAAGTTTTATTTCCTATTATTGTTATCATTTTGATTTGCATTGCTCCAATTTCAGTCTATGGTCAAGTAACGCCAAATAATGGTACAATTGCACTAAATAATGCTACAAATAGTTTGGCCAAGGTTGCTCCGAATATTTCGAATATCTCTGCTGTACCTGCTACTACTAGTAATGCATCTTTAGTTAATGCGACTACAGTAGTTAATTCAGTATTTGAAACATATCTACCAGTATTCTTCCTAGCCGTGATCGCTGCAGCTATGGTTATTCCCTTAAGCATTGATATGGTTCTGGCGTACATAAAAAAACCCAAACAAGACACCGATAAAGAAAATGGTGCTCCGGTCGGCATGCCGGGGTTGTACAGAACACTAATGGCGTTTGGTATCATACTTTTAGTAGGTACAGTTATCTTTTATGTTCTTGCGTTGACTACTTTAAATATTAATAATCCAACGAACCCTGTCCTACAGTCCTTAGTCGATATATTAAAGAACCTTTCTACGATACTTGGCACAGCGTTAGCAACGATAATTGCTTTCTATTTTGGTATGAGGGGGGCTGAATCGGCCGCAGAGAAAGCTGAAACTAGAGCAAGAGGACATGCAACAGATAAAACGCCGCCAACAGTAGTCGGTACCACGCCTGCTGATGGAGAAAAAGGAGTCGCAGTTACTTCACCTGTTACAGCTACATTTGGTGAGCCAATGCTCACTTCAAGTATCAACAAAAATACATTTACAGTAAAGAAAGATGGTACTACTATTAGCATAGATGGCACAGTAACTCTAAGCTCTGATGGTAAAACTTCTATCTTTGACCCCACAAATGACTTCGATTCAGCTACAAAATATATAGCTACAATTAGTACAGAAGCAAAAGATCTGGCAGGTACTGCATTGCCCTCACCAAAATCATGGTCATTTACTACGTTGTGAAAACACGTTCGGTTTCAAGAGTCTTTTGTCATTGACGACTATTTTTAAAGCATCAAGCCTTTTGTGTCACAATATAAGAACAACATTAGAATAAACTTACTCTTGCATAGCAGTTCTATCATTCTCCACATATTTTCTCCTTGGTAGTCCCATGCAAGACACACACCTATAATCCCATGTTAGATATTCGATTACAGGATGTAAATAATGAAAATATATCTATTAAGGTCATAGGGATTCCATCGAACCACATATCAATGGGAGACATCAGAGTCTCAGGAACATTTTTGTAACAAATAGCTGAAAGCAAAGAAAGGAGTTACGGGCGTATAAATTTAGAATTGAATCACCTGCTTTTGTATACATTTTCATTAATCAATTCGATAAATTATTCTGTCAAACAATTACAAAAAATAAAAGAGGGATACATTGATTCTTTATCAAGTATACTAAGATGTAGCTTGACAAGCTTCGTAGAGGAAGGATCCATCCTGACCGTTAGAACTTGTAAACCGTATTGGTTTAAATTCAAAGCAATCTCCACTAATAGTAATCATTGGAGGATCTGAAAGGGCGATAAGATTGTTGTATATTTTATCGACAGTTTCTGTACCTTTAAGATCGAACAGGTGACTTGAACGCATAGACACATTCTCAATTGAGCCCTGCATAGTAACATTACCTAGTATTGGTAATGTACTTATTTTCCACGTTTTTACTTTTCGAAGAGGATCCTCATTATGAATAATATTTATCATATATGCAAATAGTCCGACTATTGACAAAGTGATTATTCCATAAGGTGCGACAGGTGATGCAGGAAATACGTCACCAACAGTAGGTAAGATAGGAGATTGATTAACGGACAGGAGATAGAAAAATAGTCCTATCCCTGCTATCATAACAAAATTTCCTTTATGAGAATCGGTAATAATTTTTCTCAATATCCAGAAACTTGCTCCAAACGCATATGCAACAATAAATCGGGGTGTAAAATAGAATAATATAGAAAAGACAAGACTACCGAGAACGACATTAGACAATAACAGTGAGATAAGAAATGGTGAATAAATTGGTAAAATGAGGTAGATAATTGACGTTATAGGCAGTGTTACAAAAATCCAAAACCTTTTACCCAAAGCACTTCTATAACTGTAGATAAGAAAAATTGAAGATGCCCAAAGTAACAAGAACGATATTAACCATGTCAGACCCAAGGAGAATTCAATACCAGAGCAACTTGGTGGAGCTTCAAATTGAAGACAACTTGGTGGAGCATTAAATGGTAGAAATAAGAAATTCTCCAGTTTTAAATTAATTGATATGCAATTAAGTAAGGCATTTACTCTAAGGGTAGAAAATGCTAATCCATAGAGTAAGGGAATAATATTCATCTTTAGTTTAAGAAATCTGTAAGCAAGTATGCCTAAGAAAAATATAGTCAGTCCATAACTAATAGTAACTATTGAACTAAGTATACGATCATACTCCATGTACGATATACTAATATTAATCATAACTTGCAATAGTAAGATTATCATTAAAACTGTAATAATTGATTGTGTTACTAATACTGAGATACTAACAAATTTACCATTTCGTTCATGTTTGTATATCGATACAGTGTAGCGAAGAATAAAATATTGTATTATAAGTGATATTACTGCGATTGAAATAAAGATTAAAAATGTTGGGAAAGAATTAACTTTATTTTATGAAACAATAGAACCGCTTAAAGATAAGATTCTTGCGTTACTAGTTCAGTTACCTCCTTCTTACCAACTTAAGGAAGGATTACAGGACTTCAGAAGTGATGACTTCTACTTTGATAATACAATTAGATAGGCTATAGAAGTAAGACATCCATCTTGGTTCAACGAACTTGCATACAAACTTTTTAAGAATAATAATGTTTCAATGGTGTGGAGTCAAATGGATAGACTGCAAACTCCTCCAATAGTAACGTCCGATTTTGTTTATCTTCGATTAATAGGTGATCGTAGGTTAGCTGAAGATCAGTTTGGTAAAATACAAATTGACAGAACAGAAGAGATTAGAAATTGGGCTGGCAAATTGAAAGAGATAAGGCAAAACGAAAAAGATGTCAAAGCAGCAATAGTGGCAGCAAATAACCATTATGGAGGATATGGACCTGGAACTGTAGATATCTTCAGAGGCAATATGGACATGGAAAAATTATCCTTTGAAAACGTAAACATAGAAAAAATAAATCATCAATTAGAATTAGAGAACAGATTCAACTGGAAACCAAAGGAAAAGGAAAATCAAACCACTTTAACTGATTTTGTATAGATTGTTGATAAAGATAAATAAGAAAAAATTATAAATCTCAAACATGTGTCGAATTTTATTCATGATTACGATGTTATAGTTATTTTTCTATCTATTAAATGGATTCACATTGTAAGCAATTTGCATCCCTTTCGGCCTATACCGAAACAATATGGGCCAATAATTCATTTTACATGCATGCTGATTGATAGAATAGAAATTCATCCTTCACTCAACATTAAAAAAGTATGTCGAGCATGTTAATTCAATGTCAGCTGAAAATCAAGAACTATTCCCATTTATCCGTAGGCGAGATAATAAATGTACATAGAGATGCTAGAAAAAGGTAACAATCAGGTTGAGATTATGTATCTGTCTACAAGTAGTGGGAAAATTCGTTTTCGATACGATGGGAGGGAAGGAAATTGGTACGATTTCAAAGGTGACGCTAGATTTAAGGCAGATTACTTCTTAGAAAAGGGTTGGAAACGGAAGAGAGAGCAAACAATAATTAACGAATAAAATTATTAGGAACTTGCTTTATTTTATTTATAGAATTTACATCTGCATAATCACCATCATAGAAATTCTAATTATGTTCCCCTACAATATTCAATCATATCCCTCTGGATTCGTCCTGTTAACAATACGGATCCCATAGAATCCACCAAGGTATCTTGCCATGTACCAATGTAGAATATAGTTCTTAAATTTATATTCAAAATCAGACATATATGCTCATAATTGAAGCTTTACATTGGTTGTTGTGGCTGGAATCTTATTCTCATTCGGGCAACCTAGACCCTATTAAAGATATCAATTTCTAATTTTAATAGGACTATCGATGCCTACACGACGACTTGATAAGAATTTAATAGTTTTGAGCGAAAACTTTTTCTACTTTCTCCATATTACGACGCTTATATTATGAAAAATCTATGGTCACGTATTTGTTTATTACTTGTGTCCACAACACTAATTGCTTCTGTCACATTTCCGAACTACGAGACAGCATACGCCCAATTTTTCGACGATTCAGAAAAAAATAATCATGATATAAATTCTACCGATTCAAGATCAAACGTTACCCCAACAGGATCAGAATCAGAAGGGTCAAATGTTGGTGAAATAGTATTGTTAAGTGAGAAGTTCAAGGATGAAGATAGATTTGGACTTGGTAGGATTGTTGGTCAGGTCAAAAACATAGGAAATGATTCTGCAACTTCCATATCAATAGAAGCTACTGTTTACGATAAAAATGGAGATGTAATAACGAGTAAAAACTCATATACTAAAGCAGATACTTTATTACCTAATCAAAAATCCTCATTCGAAATACTTGCATATGCTGAGGATTTTAAGGAAATGGAATCCTATGACCTATCGTTACGATGGGTAAACTCTACAGGTTCTGAGGTATATGTTGATAATGCACAAATATACAAAGCCAATACTGCGAATGCCTCCGACTAAATATCATGAAGCGAATTGGTAACTTAGCGGACAAAAAGTCCTCTAACGATAAATAATACACAATCCAAAAACGTAAATTAGATTCATCTATAAATGAAAATATTGACACTAATTTAGATAGAAATGGATACTCGATAGTTTTTCAAAAACATTAATATTAATTAATTTGTTTATTTAATTAGATCTGGTAGCTGTGGTCTGAAAAAGATTATTTTAAATCTAAATATAAATACTTAAATCATGTTGTAAGACACCTTTTTATGGTAACTATCATAAATGCTCAAGGACCTTATCTCAAGATCAAATGATTTAACCTTCAATAAGAAAAAAATTGATACTGATAAAGACCCATTTGAAATCTTTAAGCGTATTTATTTGAATTATGAAAATGTATTTATTTTAGAGTCTTTAACTGGACCAAAAGAACTCTCTGAATTCTCAGTTATAGGTTTTGATCCAGAATTTACAATAAAGTGCGATAATGGAAAATTTCAAATTTGTCGAAACGAAAAGGCCCTGTATGAAAAACAAGTAAAAGATCCACTTCTGGAATTAAGACGAATCTTGCCAATTATCGAAGAAAAAAAACTTCGATATATTGGAGGAGCGGTGGGATATGTGAGCTATGAAGCAATTAGATTCTGGGAAAAGCTACCACCAAAAAGATCAGATAATATGTTTCCATTGATGGAATTTGGAATTTATACTGATGGCCTGATTCACGACAAAAAAGATAATGCAATCCACTATTTTCACGTCGGCAAAAAATCTAGGT
>Ga0184634_10000168_pt1 | contig 14932 bp, 14 predicted proteins | sample PLM31_200_b1_FD_133016 | JGI IMG/M metagenome (GOLD analysis project Ga0184634, IMG submission 133016) | Groundwater sediment microbial communities from an aquifer in East River, Colorado, USA - PLM3-1_200_b1 | ecosystem: Environmental > Terrestrial > Soil > Riparian zone | place: USA: East... | reverse complement strand
ATAATGCACTTCTTTCTGTACTCTATTCTGAACTATATGCGCTAACTTCAAATTCCAATTATTTGAATGTGCTGCAAAAAATTCTTAGATATGTTCAAAGAGAGATGACGTCAAATGAGGGAGGTTTTTACTCCTCACAGGATGCAGATTCAGAAGGAGAAGAGGGAAAATACTATCTATGGTCCTACAAGGAGCTTGAAAAAATCTTAGATCATGAAATCTTTGAGATATTTACAGATCGGTTTGGAATTACCCAAGGAGGTAATTTCGAAGGTAAAAATATTTTAAACAAATATACATCCATCCAAAGATTATCACAAAGATATTCCAAGCCTCAAGAGTGGATAGCAGAAAAAATTGAGGAATCATTAGAAAAGATTTACCAAATTCGACTCAAGAGAATCAAGCCGGGAACTGACACAAAGATATTGACTTCGTGGAATGGCTTGATGATTTCAGGTTTTATTAGTGGCTACAAAGTAACTGGAAATTTAAGTTACCTTGAAAATGCACAAAGAGCAATTCAGTTTATTGAAAATAATTTAACATATGACGAAAATAGACTAAACAGAGTTTTCAATAAAGTATCAAAAATTTCTGGATATCTTGATGATTATGCTTTCTATGTAGAAGCATTAATTGATTTATTTAGCGTGGACTCAAAATCTTACTATATTGAAAGAGCTATTGATTATACTAATTCAATGATTGAACATTTCTGGGATACTGAATCAAATGATTTCTTCTTTACGCCCAATGACAATGAAAAACTTATCGTAAGAACAAAAAATCATTATGATCTTGCCATCCCAAGCGGAAATTCCGTGGCCACTTCGAATTTAATTAAGTTATATTATTACACTCAGAATGAGGACTTTCTTGTTAAAGCAGACAAGATGATCCGAAGGCTGGCAAGGCCAGCATCAGGAAATCCCTTTGGATTTGGTCAGTTACTCTCAGCAATATATTTACGAATCAAGACACCATTGGAAATTTCCATAATAAAGCAGAGTGGATATTCAGAACTTGGAAATTATTTAAACAGGAAATTTCTTCCAAATGCAATTACGGCAATTGTGAATGAATCGGATCTATCAGAACTTGAAAAATATCCCTATTTTAAGAAAAAATCAAGCAAAAATACTGAAAAGGAATTTGCATTTGTCTGTAAGGATTTTACTTGTTCTCTTCCTATAAACACAATAAATGAACTTGAAAAAAAAATTTCATGAAAGCTTTGACAGTCTTTTCAAAAAAATGATATTGACATAAGGTGTAAATATCATGGCTTGTGTCACATTATTATCACAATAATTGTCAAAATCCAATACAATATATTCTGACTTAAAGAATGACTTTAATCCTCTTACGTGGATCTCAAAGTATAGACGAAATTCCATACCCTACCTAACTATTATGGTTCTGTTCTATCATTTAATCGGATTTATCATCATGATAATTGGATTGATCATAGTGGATTTCGTAGTAAATAACTATAGCGAACCCACAATTCCACTATCAGTTATTTCAGTCATCTTTGCAGGTCCATTTGAAGAGACAATATTCTTTGGAATCCCATTTTACCTAACAGGAAACAATCTGGTAACTATTGCAGGAGGTATTGTCTGGGCCTCATTGCATATTCTAAACACCCCTACTGTCCAGATTAACAGTCTTGCGTATTTAACATGGCTATTTGTGACACCATCAATTTTTGCTAGTCTAAGAACCTGGATAAGTGGAAAGGGATGGTTTGCAATAATTTCGCATTCTATATGGAATTTGATTTTTTTTGTAGCTGGATGTACAAATGGAGAATTTGCCTGTCGCATATTTAATGAGAAGGATTTTCTTATCGATATTGCTTATGTTACAACATCTGTTGTTTTTATTTTACTTACATATTTTCTCTTTCTAAGATATGAAAATAGAATGATATCCAAATCTATAAAATAGTTATACCAGCTAGTGCCACGATTAATCTTTGTTAATTGACTACGATGATTTCAAATATTTTGGGAAGATAACTTTGAATTTTGATTAACTAGCAATGGTCTAAATATCCTTAAGGCTCTATTCTAGATATGAGCAAAATATTCCTTCAATTAATATGCGATGAGTGTAAAGAAATTATTTTGGAAAAAGAAGGTGAGAAAAATTTAAGCTATGAAGAATTCCCAATTACAGATGATGAAGCTTTAGAGATAAATAAAGTCCACAGGGGTCATGAATGCCATATTGAGGCGGTAGAAAAATCTTAGTCAAAATATCGAAATTCAATAAACTCAAACTTTAAATTATTTATTATTTGATTTCTATTACAGCGCTTGGCAATGCTGACTATTTTATGTTATCCCTCTGAGGCAAGTATCATATCAGATAACAGGTAATACTTATCTATCAGTTAACCAACGCAAGTTCTATTGAGTCATATTGCAGCATAATCCATTTACAATCAATGATTGGCTGACGATATTAGTGTGAAACATAGGGATTTGTCAGATAAGTTTACTTTATGGCTTTTCTTAAAATAAACAAAATGGAGAAAAAATGGATATCTGATTTTCTAGGTGTTGGATATCGATATACTGACATTTACATGAATATTTTAATACTATTTACTGACAGAAAGATTGCAATAAAAATATGGAATGAGAATATTCATTGGTGGCCTGATGACCAAATAATTTTGAGGTTTATAGAAGACCAGGATTATTACTGGTTCATTCTTTATCTACAGGGAAAGAACCTTTTTTCAAAAGAAAATATTGGCTTTTTTAAAAGAAATCATCTTACACAAAATTACCTTAGATTCAAAAAGAATTATGATCAAAAGGCCATTTTTCGATTTGCGCTTTACAAAACCTTGGAAAAGAAAATCGGAGATAATAGTGAAAATAGTGAAAATGACAATACCAAGAATCTTAATTATGAACTTAATATATTTAAAAGAATGAAGACTATTTATGATGTGAAATTTCTAAAAATTAATGAACTTGAGGAGAATAGTTTTGAATATTCTTTAATAAAAAGCATAGGCAAACAATATGCTTAGAGAATTTCATTGTATTCAGGATTGCTCTGATTGTTGTATTAACCGTCAATATTATCCCTCGGTTGATTATGGAAAAATAGGAGTTCTTCTTTTGCCCGAAGAAAAAAAAGAAATTGAAAATCTAGCTGAATCTTACAAATTGAAAATATGCATATATCCAAGAATCGGCATTGGTATGAATAAGAAATCGGATGGTCCTCGTCAAGTATTAGCATTTCAACTAATGGGCACAAATATCAATGGCGATTATTGTCCCTTTCTAGATATCAAAAGTAATAATCGTTCTCCACATGGGGGTTTTAATTGTCTAATTTATAATGAAAGGCCTCTATCTTGTCGAGCATATCCCGCAATAAGAGAGAATAACACAAATGTAAAACTTGATTGCAATTGTAAATTCTCATGCCAGTATTCAAATCAGGTAAATAAGAATTTCCTTGAGATTGAACTGAGCGCTTTAACAAGAATCAGAAATAATTTTGAGTGGTTTGAAGAGCAAACAATTTGGCGATATGCAACACATGTTGGAGAAAAGCGTTTCATAAAATTTCTGCTGCCAAGAGGATGGTATTTACAAAAATAAAAAATGAACGTTAACACAAGTATGACTGATGCATTATGAATTCGTAATTGATTTTGAATATACTACATTGGTCCCCTTCTTTATTTCAACTATTCTACTGATTGGAATCAATTCAAATGTTGAAGATAGTAAAATAAATTCTTTCAGTGGGATAGTGACAATATTATCAAAATCACGGTATGATACTTGGTAAAGATCTATATCATCATAGAACCTTGCTTTACTTAGTATTTCTACTAGTTTGCCTTTCTTTTTCCTCATTCTTTATAATACATCAATCCTCCGCTATCAATTATTTTTTTTATTAATGGGGGGAATGGTGATATAGAAAAGTTTTTCCCATTGTTTATATCATGGATTTGATTATTTTCAATATCTATTTCAAGTGTATCCCCGTCAGAAATTTGTTCTAATGTAGACCTTTCAATTTCCAGAGGCAAAAGGTATCCACCATCAACACAATTACGATAAAAGATTCGTGCGAACGATGGTGCAAGTACAGCACTTATTCCAGAATGTGAAAGAGCTATTGGAGCATGTTCCCTGCTTGATCCACATCCAAAGTTACTTCCTGCAAGAATAAAATCTCCTTTGGATACTTTTTTTGAAAAATCAGTATCGATTCCCTCCATGGCGTGTTTTGATAATTCATCATGATCGTGGATCTTTAGATATGGACCTGGTAGTATTACATCTGTGTCTATATTATCATTCTTATATTTATGAACAATCCCTTTCACAGTCATTTTGATACATCTCTAGGATCAGTTATCTTCCCTTTGATTGCAGAAGCGGCAACCACTAGAGGAGATGCAAGATATGTTTGAGATTCAATATGTCCCATCCTTCCCGGAAAATTCCTATTGGTAGTACTGATACAGACTTCATCCTTTGCCAAAATCCCCATATGAGCACCGCAGCAAGCACCACAGGTAGGAGGACCAACTACTGCTCCTGCTTCCATAAAGATCTCAATTAGGCCTTCTTTCAATGCCTTTAGATAAATAGATTGGGCAGCAGGTAAAACTTCGGTTCTTACCTTTACTTTTTTGCCTTTTAAAATTTGGGCAGCAGATCTCAAGTCCTCTAATTTCGCACCAGTGCATGAGCCTATATAGGCCTTATCGATTTCAATGCTTTGCAACTCTCTTGCAAGAGCAGCATTTTCTGGTGAAAAAGGTTTCGCGACAATTGGTTCAAGACTATCTATTTCATAAGTAAACTCTTCGAGATAATGTGGATCATCTCCTAAAATTGGTCTGTAGGTTTCTGAAGTTCTTTCGTGTATGTATGCGTCTGTAACAGCATCTGGCTCTATTATTCCATTTTTTGCTCCTGCCTCTGTGGTCATATTTGTAAGTGTCAATCTTTCTTCCATACTCATCTCTCTTACCGCATTTCCGGTAAATTCCATGGCCTTATAATTTGCACCGTCAGTTCCAATATCACTTATTATCTTTAGAATGATATCTTTGGCCATTATATGCTCTGGTTTTTTTCCAATTATTTTAAACAAAATAGTCTCAGGTACCTTTAACCAAATCCGTCCATGCATCATTGCATACGCAATATCTGTGTGGCCCAGACCTACTGCCAAAGCCCCAAGTGCTCCCGTTGTATTAGTATGAGAGTCACCTCCAACGTAGAATTCTCCAGGTAATACCAGCGCTTCCTCATGTGAAAGGGTATGGCAGATCCCGTATTGTCCAAGTCCGTATTTAAAGTGCTTTTTAATTCCATATTTTTGTGCCCAGTCCGTAAGTTTTGTGATATTTTCAGCAGAAATCCTGTCTGCAGAAGGAACAAAATGATCTTCAGCTACCCATATTTTGTCTGGATTCCACACCTTTTCAAGTTGGATTCCTTTCTTAGCCCATTCCTCAAATACCTTAATTACTCCCGGACCAGAAACATCATGAATCATTAACTTCTCAACGTTGGCAAAAACCACATCGCCAGGACTAACTGAACTCCTATTCGATGCGCGTGCTATTATTTTTTCGGTAATATTCATTTTTCGAAACTCAACCTAAATCTTTTTTTTGACTTTAATAATTTTTCCTGAACACAAATATTGCGAGAAGGATCTTTATAAATAAATGCAAGTTTTTCCCATTAAAGTCGAAAAAAAAAGTGTAGGGTTTGACCTTTTTAAAACAATAGTTGATTCAAAATTCAAGTTTCAAGAGAATGACATTGTAGTTATTTCAAGTAAGTTTGTTTCAGTTAGCGAAGGTTCTCTGATTGATATAAGAAGTGTCAAGGTAACTAGAAGAGCAAAAGCCCTTGCATCAAGATTTAAGATGGATGAGAGAATTGCACAAATTGCTATGGAAGAATCTGACTATATAGTTTCAGGGATTCCAGGTTTTTTGTTAACAATAAATGATGGCATGATTGCACCCAATGCAGGTATTGACAAATCAAATTCCCCTCCCGGAAAAATAATACTTTATCCTAAAGATTGTTTCAAGTCGGCAAAACAATTACGCAAAAAATTTTTCCAAAATCTTGGAATAACAGTTGGAATTGTAATATCAGACAGTAGGCTTATGCCCACAAGGATAGGATGTACTGGGATTGCAGTAGGTGTTTCTGGGTTTGAGCCCGTTGACGATGAGAGAGGTAAGAAGGATCTGTTTGGCAGGAATTTAATGGTAACATTCAAAGCTACTGCAGATTGCCTTGCAACGATTGGAGTATTTCTAATGGGTGAGAGCAATGAATCTGTGCCTATTGTTGTGATAAGAGGAGCCGCTGTAAACCGAACTAACCGGAGCCTTTGTATGAAAGACATGACCGTTAAACCAAAAATCGATATTTATTTAAGAAATATGCCTCCAATATGATTTCTAGAAATAGTCCGAATCTCCATAGAGTTTTAATATTGCCTTCCTCGTCATGATGTTAGTTAATTGGGATCAGAATTCCTAACTCATTATCCAAGACGAATAAATTTGCTGAAGGGTCTGAGTGAATTTATACGCCATGAAGAGATACAATTTGACCAACTGAGTCTTATAGTGAAGGTAAAGAAAGAAGAATTGATAAGAACATTATTTGCTGAAGGATTCAAAAAGGTAAAATTTGAGAACAAGAAACCGACTCAGATAGGTAGCGGGTTTTCTAAAAAACTAAAGTATCCTTGGGAAATGCATTTACGTCTTATGAGTCTCCATCAGGGTTTGATAGCGATAAAAGCAGAGGTTGAAATTTCTCGACGATATATTCAACATATTGGTTCTGTAAGGGTACCTGTGGTCTACGAGATTGAATCCATACTAAAGAAGCACAGGATAGAGTATAACATATGGAATGAAAAATTAAGAGACTACATTACACATATCGTAGACAATCATCAAATTAAATTAATTGGTCCAAGATTGCATGCAATGCCATGGAGACATATGTTATTTACAAGTTCATCGCTAGCAATTATTTACGCATTAAAATTTTTCCAACTTATTTAGGAAATATTATCAAGTATCGACCGAATTAATTGTTCGGATAGACATTATTATTGATAGAGACCTTATTCTAGTATCTCACTAGATTTTTTTTCTTGTAACTGAAGGAATGATTTCTATGCCCAAACCTTTTCTTTGAATGTCAATTTCTTATTTAGTATAAAATTAATAGTAGTGGCTACGGCTATGGCCACGATTAGTGAAATTCGGTACGGGACAAAATTCTCAACCAAGTAATAGAGAAGAGAAATTTGGATAATCAAGCCTATCGCACTCATAGCAATGAATGAAGCATACTGTCTCGCAGTTGATCCTACGTCAAATCGCTTGTCCTCAAATGTCCAATACTTGTTCAAAAAGAAATTCGATGTTGACGAAATAGCTGCTCCTATAATGGATGCCTCTAGGTACCACACGTTTGATAATAATTTTATAGAATTGGCCACGTCATTAGCCAAAAGAAATGAAACAACATAATTGATAATTAGTCCAGAAATGCCGACAGTATAGTATCGACCTACTTTAGAGATGAAAAGAACCGACTTTCTATTTACCTGTTCACTTATTGTTACTTGACCTGATTTCTGTCCATACCTATATAATTGCCATACTGCCTCACCATAGTTCATTATTACATTGTAATCCATCTGACTTTTTCCAGACTGCCTATCAGTAAAGGTATAGGGAATTTCCCTGGTGGGAATATCTTTATTTTTTACCAAAATTTCCAATAGAATTTTGTAACCTTTAGTACCGATGGAAATATTTTGTATTAGTTCACGAGGGAGGGCAAAAAATCCTGACATCGGGTCCTTTACACGCCCTACATTTAACCCAAGACGCGCCAATGATGAGGCACCCTTGCTTAGAATTCTCCTTCTCTTGGGCCATCCAACTACTTTTCCACCTTCAATAAACCTAGAACCAATTATGATGGAGTTTGGATTCATCTTCAATTCTCGCACCATTTTCGGAATGACTTCTGGTGGATGTGAAAAATCAGCGTCCATTACTAACACGTTTTTACCACAAGATTGCTTAACTCCATCAAGTATCGCAGGTATTAATCCATTTTTTCCTGTTCTATGAACAATTTTCACCCTATAATTTTTTGGCTTGGCTGAACTTTCTTTTTCTGGCTTAACTTTTTGCTGATTAATGTAATTCTCTACCAATTTTCCTGTTCCGTCGGGAGAATTATCATCAACTACAATAATTTCAGTAAAATAAGACGTTGGTAGATTTTTTTCAATTTCAGTAATTAGTCTTATTATATTCTCAGATTCATTATAGGTCGGAATAACAATTGAGAATGTAACTTCATTTGAATTTGACAGCGCTGCATTATTCCGATTTGAAAACAAATTCCAAAAAGCTATAGAAATATCCGCTATTAAGACTTTTTTATCTTGTTTATCCCAATCTACACTAAATTTTGTTGAAAATTTATCGGTCCTATTTACTTTTTTACTTTTAAAATAACCTTCAACTATGGCGATGGAAATATTCTTTATGATAGAAGAGTCCTATTTTAGATCTTGGATTTAGGACAAATAAAAATTAATTTGATTCTGGTTCAGAACTTTTCTCTACTTCTATAATAACATCATCTGAGCTTGAGGTGTCTTTGTCATCAACAACTGTGAGTTTGAAAACAAGTTTTGAGTTTTCGGCTGATAAAGGTACATCAAAGGTAGCTGTTTGTTCATCTGATTGCTTGAGATCAACTTCTGGACCATCTGTTTGTTCCCATTTATATGAAACAAGTTCTCCATCTTCATCACTACTGTTGCTTCCATCAAGTTTAACTTCAGTATCTACTTGAACTTTTTGATCGTCTCCAGCGTCAGCTTTTGGAGAGATATTCTGTGCTTTTTCAACTTCTACAGTAACATCATCTGAGCTTGAGGCGTCTTTATCATCAACAACTGTAAGTTTGAAAACAAGTTTTGAGTTTTCGGCTGATAAAGGTACATCAAAGGTAGCTGTTTGTTCATCTGATTGCTTTAGATCAACTTCTGGACCATCTGTTTGTTCCCATTTATATGAAACAAGTTCTCCATCTTCATCACTACTCTTGCTTCCATCAAGTTTAACTTCAGTATTTACTTGAACTTTTTGATCGTCTCCAGCGTCAGCTTTTGGAGTCTGATTGGATTCCTCTACAAAGTTTGTGTTGGCATTTTCTTCGACACCACTAAGATTATTAAGGTTCTCTACAATTTTGCTCTGTTCAGTTCCTTCATTTTCAGTAGGTGGAGTTGCTTCCTCAACACTTACATCCACATCTGCCACATTGCTCTGAAAGCCCTTATCATCAATTACTCTGAAGCTGAACTTGTCATTTCCAGAATACCCCTTTTGTGGCACATAAGTTACAGTACCTTTTTCCTTATCAAAATTGTCTAGACTACCTTGCAATGGATCTGCTGCTACGTCAAATTGTAATGGATCATTATCCTCATCAGTAGCAATTAAACTGATATCCACTTGACCATCTTGGTCTACAGAAACATTTTGCTCAAAAGCTTCTGGAGAATTATTCTCTTGTTGATAGGCTGCTTGCTGGTCTTCTGTACCAGTATCATTGATAATGCCTGTGTCATTAGTGATTTGCGGTATTTCTACAGGTTGTATATTGTCACTAGTATCATTGACATTTCCGGTATCATTTTTAGCAATAAGTGTAGTTAAAGTACTAGTTTCGTTACTTGCAGTTGCGTTGACTTCTTGAATGCCAGTTTGATTAATTGCAGTTGCATTGATTTGAGCGGTATTGTTTAATGAGGCTATGGGTTCAGAAAAGTCTAGATAAAATACTTGATCTTTAGTGTTGAAATTACCATTGTACGCATCAATAACTTGTTGTGCAGATAATGCGCTTTTCCAAACTCTAATTTCATCGACATTACCGATGAAGAATTCGTTGAGAGTTTGCGAATTAGCACCCATCCTTATTGGTTCCTCGCCGCCACTATCAGGACTTCCTGAACTTGATTTAGCAGCAACTTGAATACCATCTAAATAAAGATTGATAGCAGAACCATCATATGTTACCACTACATAATGCCACTTTCCATCACTGTATGATGATGGAGACGTGGCATAGATAGCATTTCCATTTGGGGTTTCAAACCCACCACTCACTTTTTCTGTGTTGGTCATCCATATTCCATAATTCATGTTTTCTGATGCTCCTGCTTTGTTCACAATAAAGGCGTTAGAATTGTAATCTGTTGAGGTCTTAAACCATGCTGCAACACTAAACTTTGAAAGTTGAGCTGAATTTGTACTATTTACATCGAGATAGCTTACCTCTTCATTTTGAGAATAGACTGATTGAAAATTCGAAATAAACATTGTTAATAATACGGTCAGCGATAATGCTACAAACAACAACTTTAGTTGATAATTTGAATTGGCCCGCATAAAATTTTTCGAATAATTTACTCGTTACCGACTTATTACTTTATCTGTAATTTGATTCTAGTCCATTTAACTATAAAACTCTAGTGAATATATAACAAAAGATCTACAAATAAGGTAGTTTTATTAGCGTTTTTCATTTGTCCTATCTTCCATAGATCTACTCAATTAGTAGAAAAATTTGCGTTAGTTGTCTAATTGCCCGATAAAGATAGACTGGGGCCAAAATTATACCCACCAACAGACCCTGATTTCGTGATGCTAAATTCGTCTTTTTTGCTTCCGTCATTTGTATAATATTTGCCTGTAAGTTTGTAGCCGTTGTTTGATATGATTAAATTGAGAGCCCCAAATTTATCATCTTGTTGATATTTAACAAATGAAGATTTTCCAGACAACGCGTGAATGTTGATTCCTCCTGTACCAACCGTCACAAATATTTCACCGGCAGGATCATTGTAATTCGTAGAACTGGTACTTGTTATAGTAGGAGTAGAACTGCCTGAGTATTTTATTGGATACGAACGCTGATAATTATGAACATGTCCCTGCAGTACAACATCCACATTGTTCTGGTCAAACATCTTATGATAATTGGTTCTAAGTGACTGAGCGGTAGAGCCAGAGTTGGCGCATGATGAAGATGAACATGTATTTTTGGATGTATACATTACCTTATGAAGGACCACTACAATCCATTTAATGTTCGCATTATTTTTTGCATTTTGAAGATCACTTTTTACAAAATTATATTGAGCAGAACCTGATTTAAAACTTGAATCTGTTGCCATTACAAGAACATAAACATTTTGATAGTTAAATGAGTAGTACGGCTTTGAGAGTCCAAATGAGCTCATGTATTTGCTATTTCCTTCATCAGATTCATCTTCGTGGTTTCCGATAGCTATCTTTGTTATACTTTTTATGCTGCTTATCTTGGTTAGCCAACATGTAGCGGTAGATACATATGAGTAGTCACCCAGCGCTAAAGCACGTTCTGGGCTTTTTCCTTTAATGTTAGTTACTGTTTTTCCAGTATTTGAGTTGCAACCCCAATCCCCCGCTGCGCCAAAATTAAAATCAGATAATGCAGAAGCGTTGTTAAACCATGTGAGGATACCTACAGACAATAAAGAAGACATTAGAATAAAACTTGACCCTATTGTGATTTTTCTTGAAAACATCATGCAACGTTCCGACCTCAACTGCTTATAAAAGTTACAGAAGCATTCTGAATTTTCCTTTATAAAGGCATTTTTAGAATTACGAAGATTATGGATTTAAGACTTAAATATTGACAAAGATAATCATCAGCATGGGATTTTTAGATAAACTCAAGAAGAGTATCATGGGCGGAAAAGAAAAGGCTGACGAGGCTAAAACGGCTGCCGCCAAGGCTGAAAAAGCAGTTGACGATTCGGCAGAAAAGGCTAAACGAGCAGCAGAAAAAGCTGATGATGCTTCAGACGAAGTAAAGAAGGATTAATTCTACAACTGATGTAAAGAGGAGAGAAGCTGGTTATATACTCATAATTCAGCATCGATAATTGATGTTTTTTGCACAAAAGGTTTTTTCTGAAATCGTCGAGTATAGAAGATTATAAAAGAGACTTGGTCATTTTTGGCGAGCGCAGAAATTAGTATACATTATAATACTGATTTTACTACTCGACGTTAATTGAACTAGTTTACCGCCCAAATTACATCCACCTAGAGTAATATCATGGAGAATCTAGATTTTATTTGACTCATGGTAAGATTCTATCTGTATTGTTGCGTGAGTAATCTTAAATTTTTTTCCAACATAGAATTTATTTCCTGTAAAATCTGGTGAGATCTATTTTTATCTATAATTACTACATGAGCAGATAGGGCATGAATACCTGATGTTATCGTCCATATGTGTAAATCAAATACTCCTGTCACACCTCTGACACTGAGAATAGAATTTTTTATCTCCTTATGATTTAAGTGTGACGGAGTCCCTTCGATTAGAACATGAATTGTCTGTTTTAGAAGTGACCATGTCCTTGGAATTATAAATGCTGCAATTCCGATACTAATCAGTGTATCTGCAAGGTAGAAGTTGGTGTAAAGTATTAAAAGCCCAGCCAATATAACACCAGTAGACCCAATCATATCTGCAAATATTTCTAGATAAACGCTGCGAATGTTTATATTCACCTCTGCAGTAACGCTGTGTTTTTTGTCATGGTAACGATCATTTGCTGGTACATGTTTTGTATGTGGATGAAGCAATTTAATCTGCACTATATTAATTATGAGGCCGATTGATGCCACCAATATAATTGGAATACCGTTTATTTCTATAGGGTGAAAAATTCTATTCGACACCTCATATAAAATATATAATCATATTAGTATGAGTAACAGACAATTCAGTAAAGATGCTAGTATCTCAGTTCGATAAAATCCATACGTTCTCTGTGGAGTCGCGGGTTTCTGACTAAACGATATTGCTAAAAGTGCCATTACAACTGCGCCAATATCTATAAGCATATGTCCGGCATCTGAAAGTAGGGCAAGACTGCCAATTTTGATTCCAACAAGAATTTGGATGACAAAATAGGCCGAAGTTAATAATAGCACAACTTTAAGGGACTTCTTGTTATTATAACCTGTAGATGGGACACCCTCCAATTAATTTTCACTCACCCTAAAATACATAAGTTCAAATCTTATATAAATAAGATAAATCAATGATAGCATATATCGCTTCGAACATGGCTTAAGAAAGAATTAAAATTAACAGGAATCTGAATATCATCGATACCAACTAAAAAGTATTAAAGATTGAGTATTATAATATTAAAGGTAAGTTTATTTTTTGTCTGCATGATATTTTTGTATTCTTTTAGTAATAGCTGCGTAAAACTTTGTTATTTTACGTTCTCTAAAAAGGAAAATGCTAATTAATATTGTTGCCAGAGTAGCAATGCTAATTATCGCCCCGTTAGTGAACCATTTTTGTGGCTCATATTCTATGAGCAAACTGTAATCTCCTGTTTTATTTACAAAAAAACCATTCGTTACACCATACAATGGAATACTATTTATCTTGAAATTATTATTTTCCTTACTTACTTCACTAGTGTTACTTTTAGTAGTATCGCTGTATGCTATCCAGAGCGGATCATATGATTCAGCAAACGATACCATAAATGGCCTTGTTGCATTTTTTATATCAAGTATATATTTTGTAGGGTTAATTTTTTTGTATCCTGATATCTCTACCGGCAATGATGAATTTTCACCCTGCCTAAAAGGATCGTGGAATGACTCATCATATTCTTTATTAGTATCGGAAGAAGAATTAACATTACCAACTGAATATATCATAACCGAATCTAAGTCTGTCTGTGAGTCTGAATAAATTTTGAGTTCATACGTCCCTTTATTAAGATGATAAGTACTGTTGGAGTGTACCCATTTTAGTTCAGAAGCTTTGTCTTTTAATGAAATGGTATTAGCTTGTATATTGCCTTTAGCCTTTTTGTCGCTGTCATAACCTTCTATACTTAAACTCAGAAAAGTACATGTCTCGCATGTCTTTGCCCTTAGAGCGATTGTATAATTTGATGGTTTTATTACGTCCAGCTTGGCATGTATCTCAGAACCATTACTTAAAGATAGAACATTTCCGTTGCTTGCGTTAGTGCCATACCTAGTTGAATTTTTAGAAACGTCACCAGAATTTTTAAATGAAGCAATAGCAGAATAGGACAACACATTTTTTGCTTTAGCAGTTATTGTATAATTATAAGTATGATTTTCTTTTACTGCAAATGGTTTCGTTTGTATTAAATAATCTGTAGAATTATTTTTAAGCTCTGTGTTCATATAATCTTTCTTCTTAAGATTTATCATATTTTGACCGTCGTCTAAACTATCCAAATTATTGTAAGCCGTATTATAGTCCATGATTTCATCTAATTTGACATTATCCAGTAGATAGCTACTCGGTTTTGGATTATCAGAGAGAGTCAAGACCTGGTATTTTAGATATTTTGCTCCCATAGGGGGCAGAATGCTTGAAGTAAATGTATCTTTAAATGTACCATCTTTTCCCTTAAAGACATAATCTGTTGCTCCAGTCATTTCTTTTTCGTTTAAATCATAATACAGAATTCTAGAATGAAGCTGTTCTACATCTTTGGCAGAAATATCCAACGTTGCATTATAATATGCATCATCGTCTATTGGAATAAGATCTGTAGAAAGTATATTCCATCCAGCTTTATCACCTTGTTTAAGATCTACCCTTAGAGAATTGTTCCCATAGATAGTTCTACTTGTTTCGAGGAAAGTTGAAATTAAATCCTTATCGTAATTCATCCAATCAGAATGCCTCAGAGTTGCTAGCGGAACAGAACCACCTTT
>Ga0184634_10000166_pt1 | contig 15004 bp, 15 predicted proteins | sample PLM31_200_b1_FD_133016 | JGI IMG/M metagenome (GOLD analysis project Ga0184634, IMG submission 133016) | Groundwater sediment microbial communities from an aquifer in East River, Colorado, USA - PLM3-1_200_b1 | ecosystem: Environmental > Terrestrial > Soil > Riparian zone | place: USA: East... | reverse complement strand
GGCCCGTGGAGCCGACGAGTACATCCACCTGTTCCTGGCCCGGACCGAGGCCGAGCCGGTTGGGACCCCGGAAGCCGGGATCGAGTTGCTGCGCAAGCCCTTCGAGGAGATGGTCGGGGCGGCCAGGGCCGGGCGGGTCCGCGACGCGAAGACCGCTCTGGCGCTACTGCTGGCGTCGGCGAGAGAATCTGGGGGGTGATCCTGGGATGAGAGCACCCGAGGTGTACTACGCGCGAAGCGGCGATGTCAGCATCGCGTATCAGGTCGTGGGGGAAGGTCCGGTCGACCTGGTCTTCGTTCGGGGGCTCGCGGGCGAGCTCCTCTCGACGTGGGAGCAACCGTTGCTCGTCGCACACGTCATGGGATTCGCCTCGTTCTCGCGGGTGCTGATGCTCGACAAGCGGGGCACCGGCCTGTCCGACCGGGTGCGGGAGGTGCCGACGCTCGAGACCCGGATGGATGACGTCCGGACGGTCATGGACGCCGTCGGGTCGGAGCGCGCCTTCCTGTGGAGCGGGCAGGAGGGCGGCCGGATGACGACGCTCTTCGCCGCCACCTACCCCGAGCGGACCACCGGGCTCGTCCTGCTCGACCCCTCGGCAAAGGGGCGCCGGAGCGCCGACTACCCCTGGGCGCCCACGGAGGCCGAGTGGCAGGAGCGGTTGCGCGACATCAGGGAGGGCTGGGGGCGGCGGGAGTTCTTCGACAAGATGCTGGCGGAGATGTCGCCCGAGATCGCGGGCAACGAGGAATTCCTCGAGTGGTTCGTGGCCCACATGCGCCGCAGCCTGAGCCCGGGCGCGGCGGTCGCCTTCCATCGGATGATGATGGACGCAGACGTGAGCGACGTCCTGCCGGCCGTTCGCGTGCCGACGCTCATCATCTACATGGAAGGCAATCCCGGACCGGCGCAGTACTTCGCCGAGCGGATCCCGAGCGTGGAGCTCGTCCCGCTCCCCGGACTGCGAGGGGTCTACACGTGGGTCGACCCGGAGGCGCACGCGCTCACGCTCCGCGCGACGCAGGAGTTCATCGACCGCGTGGGCCGCCGCGACGAGCCCGACCGCGTCCTGGCGACCGTCCTGTTCACCGACATCGTGGGGTCGACCGAGCGGGCGGCTCAGCTCGGCGACCGCGCGTGGCGAGAGCTGCTCGAACGCCATCACGCGATCGTGCGCGGACAGCTGGCCCGGTTCCGGGGCCAGGAGATCGACACCGCCGGCGACGGCTTCTTCGCCTCCTTCGACGGGCCGGCCCGCGCAATCCGCTGCGCCTGCGCCGTCCGCGACGCGTTGCGGCAGATCGGGGTCGACGTCCGGGCCGGACTCCACACGGGCGAGTGCGAGATCGTGGCCGGCAAGATCGCTGGCATCGCTGTGAACGTCGGCGCCCGCGTCGCGGCCCTGGCCGGCCCCGCCGAGGTGCTCGCCTCGAGCACGGTACGGGACCTGGTGGCGGGCTCGGGGATCGAGTTCGAGGATCGCGGGGAGCACGAGTTGAAGGGCATCCCGGGCGCGTGGAGAGTGTTCGCCATCGCCAGCGGGTGACCATGGTGTCCCCGGGCCGTCCACCGGGGTCGGGTACGCTTGCAGACGCCATCCTGGCCGGAAGGGAGCCGAGCGTGATTGTCGGGATCCCGCGTGAGGTCAAGGACAACGAGTTCCGCGTGGCGCTCACGCCGGAGGGCGCCCGAGAGATGGTGGATGCCGGGCACACGGTGCTCATCGAGGAGGGAGCCGCCGCGGGGTCCAGCCTTCCCGAGGAGCGTTACAAACGGGCCGGAGCCCAATTCGTGGCCGCCGCAGAGGACGTCTGGCGCGAGGCCGACATGATCCTCAAGGTCAAGGAGCCCCAGCCGACGGAGTACGACCTCCTCCGGGAGGGGCAGGTTCTCTTCACGTACCTCCACCTGGCGGCGGGCCGGGAGCTCACCGAGGTCCTGATGCAGCGCAAGGTGGCGGCGGTCGCCTACGAGACCGTGCAACTCGCCGATGGCAGGCTTCCGCTCCTCGCCCCGATGAGCGAGATCGCCGGGCGGATGGCTCCCCACGTCGGAGCGTCCCTCCTGGAGAAGGAGCACGGGGGCCGGGGGATCCTGATGGGCGGCGTATCGGGTGTGCGGCCGGCCAGGGTCCTGGTCCTGGGCGCGGGGATGGCCGGATCGAACGCGGCCGGGATCGCGGCCGGCATGGAAGCCGAGGTTCTCGTGGTCGACAAGAACCTGGACCGGCTCAGGGTCATCGACCAGATCCACAAGGGGCGGATCGTGACGCTCATGTCGGACCGGCTCACGCTCGAGCAGCGAGTGCAGGAGGTGGACGTGGTGATCGGGACGGTCCTCGTGCCCGGGGCGCGAGCCCCTCTGCTCGTGACCGAGGCTATGGTGGCTTCGATGCGCCCCGGGTCCGTCATCATCGACATCTCGATCGACCAGGGCGGCTGCATCGAGACGTCCCGCATGACCACCCACTCGGACCCCACCTACGTGGAGCACGGGGTGGTCCATTACTGCGTGGGGAACATGCCGGGAGCCGTCCCGAACACGTCGACCTATGCTCTCGGGAACGTCACGCTGCCCCACGCGCTGGCCATCGCCGGCCTCGGCCTGGAGGAGGCGGTGCGGCGCGACCCAGCGCTGGCCCTCGGCGTGAACGTCTACGCCGGCCAGGTGACGAACCCCGGCGTGGCGAAGGCCCACGGCCTGCCCGCGGTGGCCCTCGACACGCTGATCGACGGCATGTCCTGACACCGGCGGGGAGGGAGGCCGCACGTGGCTCGGGTCGTCGCGTCCCAGATCGAGCGGTTCCTCGACCACCTCTCCGTCGAGCGGGGACTCTCGGGCAACACGATCTCCGCGTACCGCAGGGACCTCGCCGGGTACGAGGACTTCCTGGGGTCGCGGGGCATCCGCGACGCGAGGGCGGTGGACGAGGGGGCGGTGGCGGCCTTCGTCGCCGAGCGCTCGGCCTCGACCTACGACGACGGGAAGCGGTACCGTGTCACCTCCGTGGTCCGTGCGCTGTCGTCGGTGCGCTCGTTCCACCGGTTCCTGGTGCGGGAGGGAGAGGCCGACCGGGACCCCACGGTGGGGGTGATCCGACCGAAGCTCCCCCGGGCCCTGCCCCGCCCGCTGTCGGTCGAGGACGTGAAGCGGCTCCTGGCCGCCCCTGCCGAGGGCGCCCCCGCCGGCCTTCGGGACCGAGCCGTCCTCGAGACCCTGTACGGGGCGGGGCTCCGGGTGTCCGAGCTGACGGGGCTTGACGTGGACGACGTCGACCTCGAGGGCGGCAGCGTCCGGGTGCTGGGCAAGGGGGGCAAGGAGCGCGACGTGCCGCTGGGGCGCTACGCGCGCGAAGCCATCGCGGCGTATCTCACGCGAGAGCGGCCTGCCCTGGCGACGCCGCGATCCCGCGGCGCGCTGTTCCTGGGACGCCGGGGAGCGCGGCTCACGCGCCAGGCGTGCTGGAAGATCCTGGCGGAGCACGTTCGGCGAGCGGGCATCCGCAAGCGGGTCACGCCGCACACCCTTCGGCACTCGTTCGCCACGCACCTGCTGGAGGGGGGCGCCGACGTCCGGGTGGTCCAGGAGCTCCTGGGCCACGCCAGCGTCGCGACGACCCAGATCTATACGCTGGTGACGAAGGAGCACCTTCGCGAGGTGTACTTCACGGCACATCCGCGGGCCCGCCGCGCCGCGGCCGGGGGGAGGAGGGAGAGGTCGTGATCGGCCAAGCCAAGATGGATGAGCTCCGGGGCGCGTTGGAGGACCAGCGCGACAACCTCCGCAAGGAGATCGTGGAGCTCGGCGGGAACCCCGACTCGGACGACGCCGAGATCGACGTGGAGCGGGGGTTCGCCGACAGCGCGCACAGCACGGCCGAGCGGGCCCGCATGCTCTCGGTCATGAAGGCGCTCCGTTCCAACCTCCGGTGGGTCGACCGAGCCCTGACGAAGATGGAGCTTCGGACGTACGGGATCTGCGAGCGGTGCGGGCAGCCCATCGCCCTCGAACGCTTGGAGGCCCTCCCGTGGGCCATCCTGTGCATCGACTGCAAGCTGAAGGGCGAGGGCCGGTGATCGGGCGGTGAGCCCGGCCCGGGTCGCCCGGGTCCTCGTCCTCGTGTGCGACTCCTTCGGCGTGGGGGGCGCGCCGGACGCGGCCGCGTACGGCGATGAGGGATCCGACACGCTCGGCAACTGCTCGCGGGCGGTGGGCGGCATCCACGCCCCGAACCTCGAGCGGCTCGGGCTCGGCCTGCTCACCGACATCCAGGGCGTAGCCGCCCGGGCGGAGCCGGGGACGGCCCACGGCACCTTGATCGAACGGTCCGCCGGCAAGGACACCACCACGGGCCACTGGGAGATGTGCGGCATCGTGTTGGACCGCGCGTTCCCGCTGTACCCGAAGGGATTCCCGCCGGAGGTCATCGAGCCGTTCCAAGCGCAGATCGGCCGAAAGGTGCTCGGCAACGTACCCGCGTCCGGGACCGAGATCATCGCGGAGCTCGGGGAGGAGCACATGCGCTCCGGTCGTCCCATCGTGTACACGAGCGGCGACTCCGTGTTCCAGATCGCCTGCCACGAGGACGTCGTGCCGTTGCCCACGCTGTATCAATGGTGCCGCGTCGTACGGAGGATCCTGACCGGCGAGCACGCGGTGGGGCGGGTGATCGCGCGGCCCTTCACCGGGACCCCGAGGAACTTCGTTCGGATGCCCGAGCGGCGCGACTTCTCCGTCCCGCCCCCCCAGCGGACCGTCCTCGACTTCTGCCGCGAGGCCGGGGTGGGTGTGTACGGGGTGGGGAAGATCCAGGACATCTTCGCCGGGCAGGGGATGTCCGAGGGCCGGTACTCCGACTCGAACGACCACGGCGTCGACGTCACCTTGGAGTACCTGCGCCGCCCGGCGCCGGCGCTGGTGTTCACGAACCTCGTGGACTTCGACAGCAAGTACGGGCATCGCAACGACCCCTCCGGATACGCGGCTTGCGTGGTTGCCCTGGACCGGCGGATCCCGGACCTGGTGCGGGCCCTGGACGGGGGCGTGATGTTCCTCACGGGCGACCATGGGTGCGACCCCACGACGCCCTCCACGGACCACTCTCGGGAGCGCACGCCGCTCCTCGCCACCGGGGTGCCGGAGGGGCCCGTGGACCTGGGCGCCAGGCCGACCTTCGCCGACCTGGGGGCGACGGTGGCCGACCTGCTGGACGTGCAGACCGAGGGCCTGGCGGGCGAGAGCTTCCGGAAGGAGCTGGGGCTTTGACCACCTGGACCGGACGACGACCTCACTCGAAGGTTGAGGGTACGATCGGCAGGCAGGCCGAGCCCGTGGTCACAGGTCGATCTGAGGTAGAGGGTTGTCTGGCCGGGCCGGGTACCAGGGGGTGAGCCGGACGTGAGCCTTCGAGATCCCCGGGACGTTGTCGCCGCCAAGCGCGACGGGAACGCCGTCCCCCCGGAGGAGCTCGCGGCGTTCGTCCAGGGCTACGCGGGGGGAGAGATCCCGGACTACGTGGCCGCGGCGTTCCTGATGGCGGTGTGCATCCGGGGCCTCGAGCCGGAGGAAACCCTGGCGCTCACCCGAGCGATGGTGGAGTCGGGTCGAACCCTTACCCTTTCCGGCATCTCCCGCCCCACGGTGGACAAGCACTCGACCGGGGGCGTGGCCGACGGCGTGACCCTGGCGTTCGCGCCCCTGGCTGCCTCGTTGGGCCTGGCCGTGGCCAAGCTGTCGGGCCGGGGCCTCGGCCACACCGGGGGGACCCTGGACAAGCTGGAGTCGATCCCGGGCCTTCGCACCGACCTGTCGCCCGAGGCGTTCGAGCGGCAGGTCGATGAGGTCGGGTGCGCGGTGGCGGCGCAGACCGAGGACATCGTCCCCGCCGACGGGGCCCTGTACGCGCTTCGCGACGCCACGGCGACCGTGCCCTCCGTGCCGCTCATCGCGGCCAGCGTGATGTCGAAGAAGCTCGCGGTGGGGAGCGATCTCGTCCTCCTCGACGTGAAGGCGGGGAGCGGCGCGTTCATGAAGACGGCGGCCGACGCCGAGCAGCTGGCCCGGACGTGCACGGCCCTGGCCGCGGAGTGGGGGCGGGCCTGCCGCGCGGCGGTGACCGACATGTCCCAGCCGCTCGGGGAAGCCATCGGCAACGCGCTGGACGTGGCCGAGGCGGTCTCGTTGCTTTCGGGCGAGTACCGGGGCCGGCTCCGCGACCTCGCCGTGATGTTCGCCGGGGAGGCGCTGTCGCGGCTCACCGGCGTGGGCATGGGCGAGGGGCGGGGCGCGGCGGCCGCGGCCCTCGACTCCGGCCAAGCGCTCGAGGCCTTCCGGCGGATGATCGAAGCGCAGGGCGGGGACCCCAGGGTCGTGGACGACCCGTGGGCGGTGCTCCCCGGGGCGCCCGTTCGGCAGGCCCTCCTGGCGGAGCAGGGCGGGTTCCTCGCGGCCGTCGACGCCGAGGCCCTGGGGCGGGCCAGCGGCGAACTGGGTGCGGGGCGGAAGAGGAAGGGCGATCCCATCGACCCGGCCGTCGGTATCGTGTTCGGACCCAAGGTGGGGGACCGGCTGGAGCGGGGAGAGGAGATCGGCACCGTGCACGCTCGGGACGACGAGGCGGCGGCCGCGTGCGCAGCGGCGGTGCTGGCGGCCCTCACCCTGTCCGAGGATCCGGTCGAGGCCCCCCCGCTCGTGCACGGCTGGTACGGCGGCTGAGGCGGGAGGCCACGTGGAGAACGTGAAGTTCGCGCTGTACCTTCTGGTGGCCCTCGTCCCGAGCCTGGTCCTCCACGAGTTCGCACACGCAACTGCGGCCGACCGGCTGGGGGACCCTTCGCCCCGGCGGTGGGGGAGGCTCACCCTGAACCCCCGGCGCCTGATCGATCCGTTCGGCTCGATCGTCCTCCCGGCGCTGATCCTGATCCTGGTGGCGGCGGGCCGGGGGCTCCTCCCGATCTTCGCCTACGCCAAGCCCGTGCCCCTTGACCCCACGTACCTCCGGAACCCGAAGCGAGACTCGCTGATCGTGGTGCTGGCCGGACTCGGAGCGAACCTCGCCATCGCCGCGGTCGCGGGCGTCGTCCTTCGGCTGGGCATCCCGGGGGAGGCGGGGACGTTCGCGTACGCCTGGCTCGTCGTGAACGTCTACATGTTCGTCTTCCAGCTGATGCCGGTGCCGGGCCTGGACGGCGCGAAGCTGCTCGCCCGGATCCTCCCGCCGCGGCCTCGCGAGGTCTACGTGAACCTCGACCAGTACCTTCCCCTGTTCATCCTGGTGATCTTCTTCCTGCTGGCCGGACCGCTCCTTTCGATCGTGCGGGCGCTGGCGGGCGCGGTGTGCACCATCCTGACCGGCAGCGACATCTGCTAGCCGCTCCCGGGAACCCCGAGGCGGCCGCGCTATCATCGCGGGCATCGGGAAGCAGGCTCCCTCCTCGACGCCCGCCGATGCCCAGCACAAGGCCAGGGTGCTGACGGGCTACCGGCCGACCGGGCCGCTCCACGTCGGGCACTGGTTCGGCAACATCCTGAACATGATCCGGCTCCAGGAGGAGCACGACGCGTTCTTCTTCATCGCCGACTGGCACATGCTCACCACGGACTACGACCGGACCGACGTGCTTCCGGAGCGGGTCCGGGGCCTGGTGCTGGACTGGCTGGCCGCAGGGATCGATCCGGCCAAGGCCACGGTCTACCGACAATCCGACGTCCCGGAGGTCGCCGAGCTCGCCCTGCTCCTCGGGATGATCACGCCGCTCGGGTGGCTGGAGCGGGTACCGACCTACAAAGAGCGTCTCCGCGACATGGCCGAGCGCGACATCGCGAACTTCGGCCTGCTCGGGTACCCGGTCCTTCAGACCGTTGACATCACCATCGTGAAGGGCGAGCTGGTGCCGGTGGGGGAGGACCAGGTGGCGCACCTCGAGATCTCCCGCGAGATCGTCCGCCGGTTCAACCGCCTGTACGGCCCGGTGCTGGTGGAGCCCCAGCCGCTGCTCTCCGAGGCGCCGCTCATCCCGGGCGCCGACGGCCGGAAGATGTCGAAGTCGCTCGACAACTACATCGGGGTTCGCGACGCGCCGGACGAGATCCGGGAGAAGGTTCGGACGTTCATCACCGACCCGCAGAAGATCCGGCTGGGCGACCCTGGACGTCCGGAGATCTGTCCCATCTTCGCCCTGCACAAGCTGTTCTCCGCCTCCGACCGCGTGAAGTTGATCGACGAGAACTGCCGGTCCGGTGCGCTTGGATGCGTCGAGAACAAGATGAACCTGGCCGACCGGATCATCGAGTACTACGAGCCGTTCCGGGAGCGCCGGGCGAAGCTAGACCAGACGCCGGGGATCGTGGACGAGGTCCTGGCCGAGGGCGCGGCGAAGGTGCGGCCCGTGGTGGAGGAGACCATGAAAGCCGTCCGCCACGCCATGAACCTGGCATGAGCGAGGACCGCGCCGAGCCCGCCGGGAAGTTCGCCGTCGAGCTGCCGGTGTTCGCGGGGCCGTTCCGTCTGCTGGCCGACCTCATCCTGGACCAGAAGATCGACGTGTGCGACGTCCCGGTGGCCAGGGTCACCGACCTGTACCTCTCCTACTCGAAGGACGCGGACCGATGGAGCCTGGAAGAGGCCACGTGGTTCCTTGCGGTGTGCGCGCTCCTGTTGGAGCTGAAGGTGGGCCGGCTGATGCCGCGCCACAAGGTTCTGGACGAGGAGGACCTGCTGGGCATGTCGCCGGACCTCGCGTACGCGAGGAGCCTGGAGCTGGCGGCCATCCGGCAGGTGGCGGCGGATCTGGCCCGACGGATGGAAGAGGAGTCGCTCCACCACCCCCGCGACGCGGGCCCGCCGTCCGAGTTCCAGCACCTGTACCCCGACGTGATGGAGAGGGTCTCCGCCGGCGACCTGGCCGGCATCGCGGCCGTGCTGCTCCGTCCGCCGCCCATGCTCGACCTGTACCACGTGACGCCGATCCGGTACTCGATGGAGGAAGCGGTGACGGCCGTGACGTCGGCCTTGGGCCGGGTGGGGAGGGCTCGGTTCCGGGAGCTGGTGGCGGATTGCGAGGAACGGATCCACGTGGTCGTCCGGTTCCTGGCCCTCCTCGAGCTGTACCGCGACGGGAAGGTCGAGCTGGCACAGGCCGAGACGTTCGGCGAGATCGACGTGGAGTGGCGAGGCGAGGTCACGAGGTGAGCGACCTGACCCACGCACGCCGGGCCCTGGAGGCGCTCCTGTTCATCTCGGACGAACCGGTGTCCTCCTCGGTCCTGGCCCAGGCGCTGGAGATCGAGCGTCGGGACGTGGACGAGTTGTGCGAGGAGCTGGCCCGCACCTACGAGGAGCGCGATGCCGGCATCGTGCTGCGGAACGTGGCCGGTGGGTGGCGCCTGACCACGCACCCCGAGGCCGCCTCGTCCGTGGAGCAGTACGTGCTGTCCTCCCGGCACGCCCGGCTCACCAAGGCGTCCCTGGAGACCCTGGCCATCGTGGCGTACAAGCAGCCGGTGACCCGGCACCAGATCGCCGGGATCCGGGGCGTGAACTCCGACGGCGTGCTCCGGGCCCTGATCGACCGGGGCCTGGTGGCAGAGGTCGGACGTGAGGAGGGTCCGGGCCGGCCCGTGCTCTACGGGACGACCCCCGAGTTCCTGGAGCGCCTGGGCCTGCCGTCGCTCTCCGGCCTGCCACCCCTTGCCCCGCTCCTGGGCCGGGCCGCCGAGGAGGGCGCCGAGGCCGAGGCGGCCGGCGAGTAGCGCTCCGTCGATGCCCGAGGAGCGGCTCCAGCGAGCGCTCGCCCGGGCGGGCCTCGGATCCAGGCGGGCCTGCGAGGACCTCATCCGCGAAGGCCGGGTCACCGTGAACGGCCGGGTGGCGGTGCTGGGGAACCGGGTCGATTCCTCCCGCGACGTGGTGGCGATGGACGGCCACCGGGTGAGCGTCGACCCGGGACTTCGCTACCTCGCGTTCCACAAGCCGTCCGGCGTGACCACGACGATGCGCGATCCGCACGCGCGCACCGGCCTCACGGCGTACCTTCCGGCGGACGTCCGGGTGTTCCCGGTGGGCCGCCTGGACCGAGAGACCGAGGGGCTCTTGATCCTGACGAACGACGGGGAGCTGGCGAACCGGCTGATGCATCCCCGATACGGCGTGGAGAAGGAGTACCTGGCGGAGGTGGGGGCGGCGCCAACGGAACGACAGGTCGCCCGGCTTCGGCGGGGGGTCGAGCTGGAAGACGGCGTGGCCACGGCCGTGGCGGCCCGCGCGGTGGGCCGGACCGGAGCACGCGGCGCCGTGCGCCTGGTCATGGCGGAGGGGCGGAAGCGCGAGGTCCGTCGGATGCTGGACGCGGTGGGCCTTCCGGTGCGACGGCTGATCCGGGTCCGGGTGGGCCCGGTTCGCCTGGGAAGGCTGCGGCCCGGCGAGGCCCGCGACCTCTCCGCCCGGGAGGTCGGGGCGCTGTACCGCGTCGCCGGTCTGTAAGACGCGCCGAGCCGGTAGCCGGGCCATCGTCCCTGTAGCCTGAGGGCGCGCCAGCGCGCGTCGAAGCGATGGGGGAGCCCAAGGTCCGTGCGGCCCGGGGGGCCATCTGTGTGGCGGCGGACACCGCCCAGTCCGTGCTGTCCGCCACGGAGCGGCTGCTGACCGCGGTCCTCGAACGAAACGCGGTGGCCGGCGAGGACATCGTGAGCGTCTTCTTCACCGCCACCGAAGACCTCCGCTCCGCGTTCCCGGCCGAGGCCGCCCGGCGGCTCGGGCTCGGCCGGGTCCCCCTCCTGTGCGCCCGGGAGATCCCGGTGGAGGGATCGATGCCGCTGGTGGTTCGGCTGCTGATGCACTTCTATTCCGAGCGGCCCCAGGCCGAGGTCGTCCACGCGTACCTCGACGGGGCCGAATCCCTCCGCGATGACCTCGGCTGAACGGGTCGCCGTCGTGGGGACGGGGCTCATGGGAACCTCCATCGCCATGGCCGGCCTCCGGGGCGGCGACGAGGTCCGCGGCTTCGATACCGACGCCGGCGTCCTGGCCCTGGCGGCCGACCGGTCCGGACTCCGCCCGGAGCCCAGCCTGCCGGCGTGCGTGGAGGGGGCCACCCTGGCCTTCCTGTGCACCCCCATCCCCACCATCGCACCGCTGGCGGTGGAGGCGCTCCAGGCCGCGCCCCAGGCGGTTGTCACGGACGTCGGAAGCGTGAAGTCTCAGGTGTTGGTCGAGGTGGAGGGTGCGGTGAAGGCTGAGGCTCTTCCCCGATTCGTGGGAGGCCACCCCTTGGGAGGCTCGGAGCGCTCGGGGCCCGAGACCGCGTCGGCCGCCCTCTTGGACGGGATCATCTGGGTCCTGACGCCCTCGCCGGCCACGGACCAGGGGGCGGCGGCGCGGGTGGAGGCCTGGGTGGCCCGGGTGGGCGGGCGCCCCGTTCGGATGGACGCGCGGCGCCACGACCGGCTCGTGGCGATGGTCAGCCACCTCCCGCAGGTGGCATCCACCGCCCTCATGGGGCTGGCGGCCCAGGAGGAGGCGGGCGAGCCGGAGATCCTGCTCCTGGCCGCCGGGGGGTTCCGGGACCTCACACGGCTGGCGGCGTCCAACCCCCACCTGTGGAGCGACATCCTCCTCGCCAACAAGGACGCGGTGGGGGAGGCCATCGACCTGTTCATCGAGCGGCTCTCCCGCCTGCGCGACATGGCCCTCGACGGCCGGGGGGAGGACGTGGAGCGCGCGTTCGCCCTGGCCAAGGAGGCCCGGCTGTCCCTCGCCGCCAAGCCGCAGGTGAAGGCGGGGGTGGCCGTGCTCCAGGTCCCGGTGCCGGACCGGCCCGGGGTCCTGGCCGACCTCACGGCGACGCTCGGACGGGGCGGGGTGAACATCGAGGACCTCCAGATCGTGCACCACCCGGAGGGCGGCCGGGGGACGGTCCACCTCACCGTGGCGGCCACCGCCGCCGAGGAGGCGGCGGTGGCCCTCCGGGGGGGCGGGTTCGAGCCGCTCCGGCTGGCGTAGGGGGCGGGCGGTGCGGGTTCGGGTCGAGCCGGGAGGCAGGGTGGAGGGCCGGATCGCCGTCCCTGGGGACAAGTCCATCGCTCACCGGTGGTTGATCCTGGCCGCCACCGCACGGGGTACCTCCCGGCTGGCCGGCCTCCCCGGTTCGCTCGACGTCCGCTCCACCGCCTACTGCTTGGCCCAGGTTTGCGGCTCTAGAGCTCGACCTTCGCTCGACGCTTGGGCTTCGGAGGCTCCCCGCTCCGATGAGGCCCACGGTTTCACGTGGGATGGAACCGGGGACGAGGGCCGTGAACGCGAGGTTACGGTCGAGGGTGAGGGTCGGGATGCGCTCCGGAAGCCGGGCCGCCCCCTGGACTGCGGGAACTCCGGCACGACGATCCGCCTGCTGGCGGGCGTGCTGGCCTCCGCGCCCTTCGCCACCGTCCTGACGGGCGACGACAGCCTGCGGGCGAGGCCGATGGAGCGCGTGGCGGCGCCCCTCCGGGAGATGGGTGCCACGGTCGGGACCACCGACGGCCACCCTCCGGTGGAGATCGAGGGGAGGGCCCTCCACGGCATCCAGCACCACCTCCTCGCGCCGAGCGCCCAGGTGAAGGGCGCGGTCCTGCTGGCCGGGCTGGCAGCGGCCGGCCAGACCACGGTGGTCGAGCCGGTTCCCACGCGGGACCACACGGAGCGGGCCCTGGCCCGTCTCGGCGCGCCGGTTCGCTCGAAGGACGGGACGATCCACGTCGCAGCCTTCCAGCACGACGGGTTCGAGGGCGCCCTGCCGGGGGATGTCTCCTCGGCAGCGTTCCTGGTGGGGGCGGCCGCCCTGACCGGAGGCGAGCTCGAGGTGCATGACGTGGGGCTCAACCCCACGCGAACGCACTTCCTGACCGTTATGGGGCGGATGGGCGTGCGGGTCGATCGGCACGTGACCGGCGAGGCACTGGGGGAACCCCTGGGCGAGCTGTTCGTGTCGGCGGGTCAGGGATTGATCGGCACGCGGATCGAGGCATGGGAGCTCCCGCTCGTGATCGATGAGGTGCCTGTCCTCGCGGCGCTCGCCGCCCACGGGGTGGGGGAGACGCGGTTCGTGGGTGCGGGGGAGCTCAGGGTCAAGGAGAGCGACCGCCTCACCGGGCTGGCGGATCTGCTCCGGGGGTTGGGCGGGCGCGCCGAGGTCGAGGGCGACGACCTGGTGGTGGCGGGCGGAGGCCTGGCTGGGGGCAGGGCGGACGCCCGGGGCGACCATCGGATGGCCATGGGAGCGGCGGTGGCGGCCCTCGGGGCCCGCTCGGGGTGCGACATCGAGGGCATGGAGGCGGCGGCGGTCTCGTTCCCCGGGTTCGTGGGGACGCTCCGGGCCCTGGGGGCGAGGGTCGGGGCCTAGCCCATGGCAGCACCGGTGGTCGCCATCGACGGCCCGGCTGGCTCGGGCAAGAGCACCCTTGCCCGAAGGCTGGCAGAGGCCCTGGGCCTGCCCTACGTGAACACCGGGCTCATGTACCGGGCCCTGACCCTCCTGGCCCTGCAGGAAGACCTCGACCTCGACGACGGCCCCGCCCTGGCTGCCCTGGGCCGTCACATCACGTTCGACCTCAGCTCGACCTTCACTCCGCCCTCCCTGGTCATCGAGGGTGAGCCGCCGTCACTCGACCTGGTCTCGCCAGAGGTGGAGGTTCACGTCTCGAAGGTCTCCAGCCACCCGGACGTCCGATCGGTCCTCCGGCACGAGCAGCGGCGGTTGGGTGAAGTGGGGGCCGTGGTGGAGGGCCGAGACATCGGGTCGGTGGTGTTCCCCGATGCCACGGTGAAGATCTTCCTGGTGGCCACACCGAAGGAGCGGGCGGCCAGGCGGGTCCGGGAGCGCGAGGATGGGGCCGGCCGAACCGACGGTCCCGAGGTGGCCGATGCCCTGGCGGTCCGAGACGCCCAGGATGAGCGGGTCAACCCGTTCGTGCCGGCGCCGGACGCCGTCCCCGTCGACACCACGGGCAAGGAACCCGATCAGGTGTTCGAAGAGGCCCTGGCCATCGTGCGGGAGCGGCTGGGGGCGGGATCGTGATCTCGTCGCCCCTCCCGACCGTCGCCGTGGTGGGCCGCCAGAACGTGGGCAAGTCCACCCTGGTGAACCGGCTGTTCGGGGGGCGCCAGGCCATCGCGCACGAGACCCCGGGCGTCACAAGGGACCGGGTCGAGGTGGAGGCCGCCTGGCGCGGCCGGCGCTTCCGCCTGGTGGACACGGGGGGCTACGCGCGAAGGGCCATCGGCATCGAGGCCCTGGCCAGCCGGCAGGCGGAGCGCGCCGCGCTCCAGGCCGATCTGGTCCTGCTGGTCGTCGACGCGCAGACTGGCCCGGTGGAAGAGGACGCGGCCCTGGCCCGGCGCCTCCGGCGGGCCGAGGTCCCCGTGCTCGTCGTGGCGAACAAGGTGGACTCCGAGCGCGAGGAGGCCGATGCCACGGCGTTCTTCGCGCTGGGCCTGGGCGAGCCCCTGTCGGTCTCCGCGCTCCACGGGCGGGGCGCCGGCGACCTGCTCGACCGGGTCGTGGACCTCCTTCCTGAGGGCCCCCCGGGCGAGGAGGAGGGATCCGAGCCCCGGTTCGCCATCGTGGGCCGCCCCAACGTGGGCAAGTCCTCCCTGTTCAACCGATTGGTCGGTGAGGAGCGCTCGGTGGTGTTCGAGGAGGCCGGGACGACCAGGGACGCCGTGGACGCCGTGGCGGCCTGGCCGTCCGGCACGGTGCGGTTCGTCGATACGGCGGGGCTGAGGCGGCCGTCCAGGGCCGAGGGGCTCGAGTATTACAGCTTCCTCCGGGCGGTCCGAGCCATCGGGCGGGCCCACGTGGCCGTCCTCGTGCTCGATGCGAGCGACGGGTTCACGGCGGAGGACCGCCGGATCGCCGCCCGGGTCGTGGACGCGGGCCGAGGCCTCGCGGTGGTGGCCAACAAGTGGGACCTCGTCCCCGAGAAGGACCGGACCTTCAAGGAGCTGGGGGAGGCCGTCGAGATCTTCGC
>Ga0184634_10000164_pt1 | contig 15046 bp, 10 predicted proteins | sample PLM31_200_b1_FD_133016 | JGI IMG/M metagenome (GOLD analysis project Ga0184634, IMG submission 133016) | Groundwater sediment microbial communities from an aquifer in East River, Colorado, USA - PLM3-1_200_b1 | ecosystem: Environmental > Terrestrial > Soil > Riparian zone | place: USA: East... | reverse complement strand
TTGCCTGTAGTCTGCCAATCGCCGTGTCGGAGCGCGAACCGGTCGAGAGCGCGGGGGGCCTGCGGGCCGGCCTGTCGCTGCTCCGGCGGAACTCCGACTTCCGCAAGCTGTACCTGGCCTCGGCCATCTCCCTGGGGGGCGACTGGTTCCTGCTGGTCGCCCTGCTCGGCCTGGTCTTGGATCTCACGGAGTCCGCGCTCTCGGTGGGGCTCCTCATCGGGGCCCAGGAGCTCCCGTTCTTCCTCATGTCGCCCGTGGGGGGCGCGCTGGCCGATCGCCTGGACCGCCGGCGGCTGATGGTGGGGTGCGACGTGGTCCGGGCCTTGCTGTGCCTGGGGTTCCTGGTGGTGCGCGACGCCGAGACGGTCTGGCTCGTCTACCTGCTGATCGCCGTCATCTCCTCGTTCAGCGCCGCCTTTTACCCGGCGTCGTCGGCGGCCCTCCCGAACCTGGTGGACGAGGAGGACCTGGGGCCGGCCAACGCCCTGGCCGGGTCGCTGTGGGGCACCATGCTGGCTTTGGGTGCGGCCGCCGGGGGCGTGGTGGCGGCCACCCTGGGGCGGGACACCGCCATCGTGATCGACGCGGCGTCGTTCGCCGTTTCCGGGGCGCTCCTCGCTGCCATCCATCGCCCCTTCTCCGAGGAGCGAGAGCGAACCGAGCACCCCGGCGTGGTGCAGGCCACGGTCGAGACCGTGCGGTACGCGAGGAAGGACCACCGGGTCCTGGCCCTGCTGGCGGTGAAGGCCGGTTTCGGCCTGGGGGCCGGCGTGCTCGTCCTGATCTCGGTCTTCGCGGAGGAGGAGTTCCACCTGGGGGAGATCGGCATCGGGATCTTGATGGCGGCCCGGGGGGTGGGGGCACTGATCGGGCCGTTCCTGGGACGGAGGCTGGCCGGGCCCGACGACCGGCGGCTGTTCGGGGCCATCGGCGTGGCCCTCACCACGTTCGGGGTGGCCTATGCCTTGTTGGGACTGACGCCGGGCATCGCCCTCGCGGCCGTGGTGGTCGCGGTGGCGCACCTCGGCGGTGGCGCGCAGTGGATCCTGTCGTCGTACGGGCTCCAGCGGGTCGTCCCGGACCGGATCCGGGGCCGGATATTCGCCTTCGACGCCGCCCTCATCACGCTCACGCTTACCGTCTCGAGCCTGGTCACGGGATGGCTGGCCACGACGTGGGGGGCGCGGCCCACCGCCTTCGGCTTGGGTGCAGTGGCCATCGCGTACGCGGGGGTGTGGACGTGGCTCACCACCGACGTCCGCCGCGCCACCATGCTCGACGGCTGCGGCCCTCCCCCGTACGAGGCGGAGGTGGCCTAGGACGAGGACTGCCCGGGCGGCGAGGGGTCGCCCGGCGGCGGAGGCGGCACGGGCGGCGCGGGCACTGGCGGCGCCGGCGGGCCGGGGGCCGGTGCGCCACCCGAGGCCGGTGTGCCCCCGGGAGCCGGGCTCCCGCCCGGCGCGCCGAACGACACCGACGGCGCGCCCGGCGCGAAGCTCACCTGCGGCGGGCCGGCCTCCCGGATGGCGTCCGGGATCTCGAAGAACTCCTCCTCCTTGAAGCTGAATGTCCGGGCGACCGTGTTGGACGGGAACGACTGGACCCGCCGGTTGTAGTCGCGAACGTTCGCGTTGTAGAAGCGCCGGGCGGTCTGGAGCCGGTCCTCCGTGTTCGACAGCTCGGCCTGGAGTGCCAGGAAGTTCTGGTTCGCCTTCAGCTCGGGGTAGTTCTCGACGACGGCGAACAGCTGGCGGAGAGCCGCCACGAACGGGCCCTCGGCGGCGGCCTGTTCGGCCGGGGATCCGGTGGCCGCCGCGGCTGCGGCCCGGGCCCTGGTCACGTTCTCGAACACCTGACGCTCGTGCGCCGCGTAGCCCTTGACGGTCTCCACGAGGTTGGGGATGAGGTCGTATCGCCGGCGGAGCTCCGTGTCGATGTTCGCCCAGGAGTCCCGGATGAGCTGCCGCTGGGAGACGAACCGGTTGTAGGAGACGATGCCGAGGATGACGAGGAGCGCCACCACGCCGAGGACGATCCAGAGCCAGGTCACGGTGATTCCTTTCCGAGAACGGTCGGCAACAGCCTACCGGGCCGCACCCGCTCCGTACAGCTCGAACACCACGCGAGGGACGTGGTCCACGAACTGCTTCATGTTCCCGATCAGGGGCACGAGCTCAGAGGGGCGAAGCCGCTTGGAGAAGCACAGCACCCACTGGCCGCTCACCTCGAACCGGAAGGTCCCGTCCACGCCGAGCAGCCACTTCATCATCCGGGCGTCGATGAGGTCGTTGGCGAACTTCCGGTCCGCGCACTTCACGTTGAACCGGCTGTTGAACTCGTCGGACTCGAACTCGATGTCGCGCAGGCCGACGTGGTCGGCGAGTCGCGTGAACAGGTCCTCCCGGTCCAGCGTGAGATGCCGGCACGACGCCCGGATCTCGGTGACGGCGCACGAGAACCGGTGGTAGGTCTTGGTCCGATGCCCCTTCGAGTCGGTGGATTCCTCGTAGTACCAGTAGTCGAACTCCGTGACCGGGATGCCCTGCCACGTCCCCCACATGACGTTCTCGGTGCCGCGGCCGTCCCCCTCCTCCAGCAGCGCGAACGGGAAGCCCAGGCATCCAACGGTGTCCTCCGGCGAGTAGTCCAGGCCGAGCTGCGTGGCTGCGGCGGCCAGCTCCTGCCGGCGCCGCTGCTTGAGGTAGTAGGACAGGTAGGCGGCCAGGCCCACGACGACCACGAACGCCACGATGGGCAGGATGGGCAGGAACTCCATGTCCCGGGTATCGGACCACCCGGCCCGGGGGTGAAGCAAGGAGGCCTGCTAGTCGCCGTCCCCCGTGGCCGAGCTCCGCCGCCCCAGGAGGATGGCCACCCCCAACAGGATCAGGAGACACCGGCCCGTCGGCCGGGTCCTCAACCCGGGTGCCGGGTGCGGACCTCAGCCGGGATGCGCTGCCCGAACCCTGTGGCCACCTCCAACAAGGCGAACGCGTCCCGTCTCCGGTACGGGGCGTAGCAGAGCATGATCCGGCCACTCACTTCGAACCCCACGTCCTCTTCGGTTTCGATGATCCACCGCCGCAGATCGTCTTGGAGGAGGGCATCGGCGAAGGCTCGGTCGGTCGTCCGCACGTCGTACACCCCTTCGAATCCTTCGGGGGCGGGGTCGAGGGGATCGAGCGGGCCGAGATCGGCGGCCGGGGTGAAGAAGGTCTTGGGCTCGATCACGACCGGCGGACAGTCCGCCTCGATCGGGATCACGGCGCACACGAACCGTCGCGCCTCACCCGGCGCGTCCTCGGCCGATCGGCACCGGAAGTCGAACAGCTTCACGTCGAGGGCCCGCCACGTCCCCCACATCACGTTCTCCACGGAGGCCTCGCCGCCTCCACGGGCCAGGAGCTGGAAGGGGAGCCCGCCCAACCCGAACCGGTCGTCGGGTGATCGCTCCAGGCCGAGCGCGTTGGCCTCGGCCCGTTCCTTCTCGACCCTCCGTCCGGCCCGGTAGCGGCGCACCCCGAGGACGACGCCCAGGATCGCGAGCGCCACCACGACGAATGGCGGAAGCGCCTGGAGGACCACCGCAACCAGCGCCACCCCGACGAGCAGCCCGAAGACCAGCCCCCACCCTCTCATGCGCCGAGTATCGGGAGCCCGGCCCAGCGGCTTTACGAGCCCACTATCTGGACTGCCACGGGAACGAGACCACCGTGCGGAGCGGGACGATCTGCACGGCCGCCGAGGAGGGACCGAGCGGGACGGGGTGGGCCCGCCGGACCCGCCGCAACTCCGCCTCGAGCGCCGCCGTGTGGCGGCGCAACTCCTCCACCTCGTTCTGGAGCTCCATGATCAACTTCACGCCGGCCAGGTTGACCCCCTGCCGTTGCGTCAGCTCGAGGATGGTCTGGAGCCGGCCGATGTCGCGTTCGGAGTACCGGCGCGTGTTCCCCGACGTCCGCTTCGGCCGGAGCAGCCCCCTCCGCTCGTAGATGCGAAGGGTCTGGGGGTGCACCCCGGCGAGCTCGGCGGCCACGCTGATGATGTAGACGGCCCGGTCCTGGGTCCCCTCGGTCCTTCCGGTTCGATCCGCCCGCCTCGTCCCGTCAGTCACGTCCGCCTCCCTCGTCGTCGAGCCCGAGTCCCTTGCGCGGCGATTCGTGCTCCAGTTCTTGGAGCTGCTTCAGCAGCTGCTTCTCCTCGCGGGAGAGTCGCTTCGGAACCTCCACCCTCACGGTGACCAGCAGGTCGCCATGTCCGCTCTTCTTGGGCGCGCCCTTGCCCCGAACCCGGAACGTCCGGCCGGACTGGGTGCCGGCGGGGATCTTCAGGGTCACCACCCCGTTCAGCGTCGGGACGCGGACGTTTCCGCCCAGGGCCGCCTCGGTGAACGTGACCGGGAGCTCCAAGGTGAGGTCGTTGCCCTTCCGCCCGAACAGCTCGTGCGGCGACACGCGCACCACCACGAACAGATCGCCGGGCGCGCCCCCGGCCGGCCCGGGCTCGCCCCGGCCGGCCAGCCGGATCCGGGCACCGTCCTTCACGCCCGCGGGGATGCTCACCTTGAAGCTTCGCGTTGCCTGAACGCTGCCGGATCCGCGGCACGTTGGGCAGGGGCGCTCCACGATGCGGCCGGCTCCTCGGCACCGCGGGCAGGTCTGCGACATCTGGAAGAACCCCTGGTTCACGCTGACCGACCCCAGCCCCCCGCACTGGGGGCACCTGATGGGCGCCGTCCCCGGCTCCGCGCCGGAGCCGCCGCACGTCGAACACGGCGCGGGCCCCCGGATCCGCACCGGGACCGTGGTCCCCCGCATGGCGTCGTCGAACGAGACCCGGACCTCGGTCTCGAGGTCGGCTCCCCGGACCGGTTGCCTGCCCCTTCCCCCGCCCCGCCCGGTGAACACGCTGAACAGGTCCCCGAGGTCGCCGACGTCCCCGAACCCCATGTCCTCGAACCGCACCCGGCCGCCGGGACCCCTCGCTCCGGGGAAGCCCCCGGCGCCGGCGCCCGACGCGGCCATGTCGCGAACCTGGTCGTACTGCTTGCGCTTGGCCTCGTCGCCGACCACCTCGTACGCCGCCGAGATCTCCTTGAACCGCTCCTCCGCCGCCTTGTCACCGGAGTTGGCGTCCGGATGGTACTTCTGCGCGAGCTTGCGGTAGGCCTTCTTGATGTCCGACTGCGAGGCGTTCTTGGCGACGCCGAGGACCTGGTAGTAGTCCTTCTCGAACCACTCGCGCCGGACGTCGCCGTTCATCGGCGACCCCTCAGCGCTCGTGCGTGACGCGGACGCCCGCCGGGCGGATGACCCGGCCCTTCAGCATGTATCCCTGGCGCAATACGTCGGCCACGACCGGCTCGCCATCGCCGGGCCCCGATTCCATCAGCGCCTCGTGCTGGGTGGGGTCGAACGGCCTGCCCTGCGCGTCGACCCGCTCCAGCCCTTCTGCCTTCAGCGTGTCGACGAGCTTCGCGTAGACGAGCTCCACCCCGTGCAGGAACTTGTCGAAGTCGGGCTTCTGCTCCGCGGCCATGAGCGCCAGCTCGAACTCGTCGAGCACCTCGAGCAGCTGTCGGATCAGGGGCTCCGCGGCCAGCTCGACGGCCCGGGTCTGCTCCTTCAGCACGCGCTTGCGGTAGTTGTCGAACTCCGCCTGGAGGCGCATCAGATGATCGCGGTAGTCGGCCGCCTGCTGCCTGGCGGCGGCAAGCTCCTCTTCTTCGGCTCCCGCCGGGGGAGTCGCCTCCCCGCGAACGTGCCGGCGGTCGGTGACCTTTACCTTCGGTCGCTGCTCCGCCTCTCCCTCGCCGGTCCGGTCCTTCTCGCCCATCACGTGACCTCGGTCGTGAGCATCTACGAAGCACTTCCTTCGTCCACGATCTCGCCCTCGACGACGTCACCCTCGCCGTCTTCGGGCGCGCCCCCGGCCCCAGCCTGCTGCGACGCGGCCTGGGCCTGCGCGTGCTGATACATGGCCTGACCGATGCGCTGGAACACCTGCATGGTGGCGTCGGTGGCAGAACGGATCTTCTCGACGTCCTCGGCCTTCAGCACCTCTTTCAGCTCGTCGTTGGCCTTCGCCAGCTCGTCCCGGTCGCCGGCGGGCACCTTGTCGCCCCACTCGGCCAAGGCCTTGTCGATCTGATAGGTCAGCTGGTCGGCGGCGTTCCTTGCCTCCGCCGCCTCTCGCCGCTTGTGGTCCTCGGCAGCGAACTTCTCCGCGTCCTTGACCATCTTGTCGATGTCGTCCTTCGACAGGGCCGTGCCGCCGGTGATCGTCATCTGCTGCTCCTTGCCGGTGGCGAGGTCCTTGGCCGAGACGTTCACGATGCCGTTCGCGTCGATGTCGAACGCCACCTCGATCTGGGGGATGCCGCGGGGCGCCGGCGGGATCCCCATCAGGTGGAACTTCCCGAGCGAGCGCACACCCGGGGAGAACGCGGTCTCCGCCTCGCCCTGGAGGACGTGGATCTCGACCGTGGTCTGGTTGTCGTCGGCCGTGGTGAAGATCTCGCTCTTGCGCGTGGGGATCGTGGTGTTGCGCTCGATCAGCCGGGTGAAGATCCCGCCCTTGGTCTCGACGCCGAGCGTGAGCGGGGTCACGTCGAGGAGCAGGATGTCCTTTACGTCACCCTTCAGGACTCCGGCCTGGATGGCCGCGCCGACCCCCACCACCTCGTCGGGGTTCACGCCCTTGTGGGGCTCCTTGCCCCCGGTGACCTTACGGACGAGCTCCTGGATCATCGGCATGCGGGTCGCGCCGCCGACCAGGATCACGTGGTCGATGGCCGAGACGTCCTTGCCCCAGTCCTTCACGGCTTGCTCGAAGGGACTTGTGCACCGATCCGCCAGGTCCTCCGTCATCCGCTCGAACTCGGAGCGGGTGAGCTTCATCTCGAGGTGCAGGGGGCCTTCGGCAGTGGCCGTCACGAACGGCAGGTTGATGGTGGTTTCGGCGACCTGCGAGAGCTCGATCTTGGCCTTCTCCGCCGCCTCCTTCAGCCGCTGGAGGGCCATCCGGTCCTGGGACAGGTCGACGCCGTGCGCGTTCTTGAACCCCTTCACCATCCAGTCGATGACCCGCTGATCCCAGTCGTCGCCCCCCAGGTGCGTGTCACCGTGGGTGGCCTTGACCTCGAAGACCCCCTCACCGATCTCGAGGAGCGAGACGTCGAAGGTCCCGCCGCCCAGATCGAAGACGAGGATGGTCTGGTCGTGCTGCTTGTCCAATCCGTACGCCAGCGACGCTGCCGTCGGCTCGTTGATGATCCGCAGGACCTCCAGGCCGGCGATCTGGCCGGCCTCCTTGGTGGCCTGGCGCTGCGCGTCGTCGAAGTATGCGGGGACGGTGACGACGGCCTGGGTCACCGTGTCGCCCAGGTAGGCCTCGGCGTCCCGCTTCAGCTTCATCAGGATCTGGGCTGAGATCTCCTGGGGGGTCCATTTCTTCCCGTCCACCTCGATGTGCCAGTCCTTCCGGCCCATCTCCCGCTTGACGGAGCGGACCGTCCGGTCCGGGTTGGTGATGGCCTGTCGCTTGGCCACCTCTCCCACGGTGATCTCACCGTTCTTGGAGAACCCCACCACCGACGGGGTGGTCCGGAAACCCTCCGCGTTCGGGATGACCACCGGCTCGCCGGCCTCCAGCACGGAGACCACGGAGTTGGTGGTCCCGAGGTCGATTCCCACCGCTCGTGGCATGTACTCAGCCTCCCTCGAAGCGTTCTCTTCAGCTGAGGCGGAGTATAGAAGTTGAGTGCCTTCTTGGCAAGTCTGTGAGGGAGAGAGCGAGGCTGCCGGTGGTCATGCGGCTGTGGGCCATCCGGGACCGGGCACTCGATCGGTCACCCACCGCACGCCGTTTGCCTGCCCTTGAGCAGGCCCATACACTGCCCCGAGCGTGATCCGTGAGCTTGCCCGGCCCGCTATGGCCGCGGGCCGGCCCTCCGTACCCGGCCTCATCGCCATTCTCGTGCTGGTCGCCCTGGCCGGGGGCCTGTTCGCCCTCCGGGCCCGGCTCCTGTACCGGCTGGTTCGCCTCGGCCGGCCGGTGGACCGCACGCAGGACGTGCCGGTCCGCGTGCGGCGCGAGGTCACGGTGGTGCTGGGCCAAAGGAAGCTGCTGCAGCGCCTCGTCCCGGGCGCCATGCACGCCTTCATCTTCTGGGGGTTCCTGGTCCTGCTCACCACCATCGTCCAGGCCATGGGCCAAGCGGTGGACCGCACCTTCGCCATCCCCCTGATCGGGCACGCTGGCTGGCTGGGACTGCTCCAGGACCTGTTCGGGATCCTCGTGGTGGCCGGCGTGCTCATGGCCTTTGCCATCCGCAAGGTCCAGCGCCCGGAGCGGTTCGTGGGCAGCCACATGCAGGAGGCGGACCTCATCCTCGTGTGGATCTTCGGAATCATCCTCACGCTCTTCGGGCTGAACGCGGTCCGGATCGCCCACGGCCTGGCCGAGGCGCCGCCGGCGTGGACGCCGATCTCGACCGCGCTCTCCACGGTGTTCGAGCCCATGAGTCCCGGCGTGCTCGGCGTGTTCGAGCGGTTCTTCCTGTGGTCGCACCTCCTGCTGATCCTGGGGTTCCTGGTCTACATCCCGTACTCGAAGCACCTGCACATCGTGACGAGCGCCATCAACGTGTTCTTCTCCAACACGAAGCCTCGTGGGTACCTCACGCCGCTCCGGATCGACCTGGAGGACCCGGGGTCCGGGGACGTGCACCTGGGGGCCGCCACCGTGGAGGACCTCACGTGGAAAGAGGCGCTCGATCTCTACGCCTGCACGGAGTGCGGGCGGTGCCAGAGCGCATGCCCCGCGTGGAACACCGGCAAGCCCCTCTCCCCCAAGCTCCTGGTGATGAACCTCCGGGACCACCTGTTCGAGCAGGGGCCGAAGATCCTGGATGCGAAGCGCGCCGGGTCGCCGGCAGAGCCCGTGCCGCTCGTCCCCGCTGTCGTGGACGACGAGGTGCTGTGGGCCTGCACGACGTGCGGCGCCTGCATGCAGGAATGCCCCGTCGACATCGAGCACATCGACCACATCGTCGACATGCGCCGGTACCTGGTGATGGGCGAGTCGCGGTTCCCGCCGGAGGCCGGAGCGCTGCTTCGGAACCTGGAGAGCACGAGCAACCCGTGGGGCCAGCCCCAGTCGCAGCGAGCCGCGTGGGCCGAGGGCCTGGGGGTGAGCGTGCTCGGGGAGGAGGAGAAGGCCCCGGAGCTCCTGTACTGGGTGGGCTGCGCCGGATCCTTCGACGAGCGGGCCAAGGAGGTCTCCCGGAGCGTGGCCGGGCTCCTCCAGCGGGCCGGCCTGTCCTTCGCCATCCTCGGGCCCCGGGAGCTCTGCACCGGGGACCCGGCTCGGCGGATCGGCAACGAGTACCTGTTCCAGACCCTCGCGGAGCGGAACGTCACGACGCTCACCGATGCGGGCGTCACCACGGTCGTCGCGAATTGCCCCCACTGCTTCAACACACTGCGGAACGAGTACCCCGACTACGGGGGTAGGTTCGAGGTCATCCACCACACGCAGCTCCTGGCCCGGCTGGTCGATGAGGGACGGCTCGAGCCGACCAGAGAGGTGAAGGGCCTCCTCACCTATCACGATCCCTGCTACCTGGGTCGCCACAACGACGTCTACGCCGAGCCGCGACGCGTCCTGGACGCCGTGCCCGGCCTGTCCACGGTCGAGATGCCCCGCCACGGGCACCGCGGCCTGTGCTGCGGGGCCGGGGGAGCCCGTATGTGGATGGAGGAGCAGATCGGAAAGCGCATCAACGAAGAGCGGATGGACGAAGCCGCATCGACGGGCGCGGACACCGTGGGCGTCGCCTGCCCGTACTGCCTGGTGATGCTGGACGACGGCGGCCGAACCCGCGGCGACGGCGTGCGGGTCGAGGACGTGGCCCAGGTCCTGGCCCGAGCTGTCGGCGAACCGGACTCCTAGTCCGTTCGAAGTAGCCCCCCGGTCTCGTGGCACGCCCGCTCGACGAAGGCGTCCCGGCACGCCGGGACCCGACTCGCGAGCCCACTCGCCCCTGCCCGTTCAAGCGCACCCCCGAACCATCCGAAGGAAGAACTAGACCGAACGGGCATTGGGCGGTCGAACGGCCGACCCCGAAAGCCCTCCGGGCGACGACGAATGCGAGAGGCAGGGGGCACGGCTTTCGAGCCGTGCCGGCAGAAGGGAACCAGGTGGACGCAGCGGTCGACCACAGGACCGACGAGACCGCCGAATGCCGGCGCCTCGCCGAGTACCTGGATCTCGATGCCGTAGGCGTGATGCGCACCGAGGCCGGCAGGCGCCGGGTTTCGTGGTGGGTGGCGCCGGGATCGGGCCCCCTCCCCCTCGACATCGCGGACGCGCTCGAAGGGCGGGCCGAGGGCTGGGTCGCATGTCCCCGGGGAGACGACGTGGTGTTCGCCCGCCTCACGCCGAGATCGTCGGTCCGCTCGGTCTCGGCCCTGCGGGCGATGCTCTCGTCCCTCGCCGGTGAGGCAGGCCGGACCGAGGACCTCGCTCCCGAGGGAGGCGCGCCGGAGGACCGCCTGGTCCTGGAGCGCACCCGGTGGGCGTACGCCATCCACGACAGCCTCACCCAGATCGTGACGGCTGCGGTGCTCGAGCTCGAGTGGATGGCCAGACGGGTCGACCTCGAGCCGTCCAGAGCCGCAGAAGCGTTGGCCCGTTCGGCCGTAGAGCTCAGGCGAGCCCTGGACGAGATCCGAGGCATCCTGGCCTTCCTCTCGCGGGAGGAGCCCGCCGGTGAGGAACCACTGGAGAAGCTGATCCAGGAGGTGCTGGAACGGTGGCGGCTTCCCGCCTCGTGGTCGGTCGAGGGTGACACCGATGCCGTTCCCCGGCCGGTCCTGGAGGCGGCCTCTTCCGTGATCAGGGAGAGCGTCGCGAACGCCGCGAAGCACTCGGCATCGACGGACGTTGCGGTGAAGGTCCACGCAACCCGCCGGAGCGTGGAGGTTGAGGTGGAGGATCGCGGCCGCGGCTTCCAACCCTCAGAGACGGGCCCGCACGACGGGCACCTGGGCCTGGAGATGATGCGACGACGCGTCGAGGAGGTCCGGGGCACGCTCGACATCGAGTCGTCGCCTGGACGTGGGACTCGGGTGGTGGCGAGGCTGCCCGTTGGAGACGTTGGAGACGAAGGAGACGAGACGTGAGGATCATGATCGTCGACGATCACGCGCTGGTGCGCCGCGGTATGGCTCACGTCGTGCGCGAGTCCTTCACCGAAGCGGATGTCGTGGAAGCGGGCGGGGCCGGCGAGGCCATGCAGGTGATGGAGACGGACCCCGTCGACATCGCCCTCGTCGACGTTCGGATGCCGAACATCGACGGCCTGGACCTCCTCCACGACCTGCGGACCACCTGGCCGAAGGTTCCGGTCATCGTGCTCACCACGTTCGACCATGCCCACTACGTCCGTCGGGCGCTGGCCGAGGGCGCGGCCGGATACCTGTTGAAGGACGCGACGCCCGAAGACCTTGAGCAGGCCATCAAGGTCGCGCTTTCCGGAGGCGGCAACGTCCTCTCGCCCCGGGTCATCCAGAACCTGTTCGACGCCATGGAGTCCACCGGGAACGAGGGGGGCGAGACCCGCCGCCGTCCCGCGTCGAGCCTGACACAGCGCGAGACCGACATCCTGGCCCTCCTCGCGGAGGGCAGGAGCAACCGAGACATCTCGCAGGTGCTCTTCCTGTCGGAGAAGACGGTGAAGGCGCACCTCGCGGCGGTCTTCCGGAAGCTCGGGGTGAGCAACCGGACTCAGGCCGCCATGGCCGCAGTGTCGATGGGCATCGGACCCACATTGCACGCGATGGACTACGCGGACACCGAGCCCAGCAACGCCGGCAAGCCGCTGTGACCGACAGGAGACGGCCCTCCCCTGCCGGGCGGGCTCGAGGCATGGGACGCCGTGTCCCTGGCAGTACTCCCGCCCGGAGGTTGGGCGGGCCGACGGCTCACGCCAGCGGGTCGTGACCACCGGAGGAAGCGGGTGATGGAGAAGAAGCAGGGCCTTCTCGGCGGCCGCCGTGGTCAACGGGGTGGGGACGGGAGCGAGAACCGCGACGGATCCTCCGATCGCACGGATGAATCCGGCGCCGGATCCGGGCGCGTCCAGGCCTACGAGGAGGACTGGTATCGGAGCCTGAAGGCGCTCGCCGAACGCCAGGCGCAGCTCGCCGGGGACGACGAGGAAGAGGAGGCCCCGGAAGAGGCCGCGGCACCCGAGGAGCCGACGGCCGAGGCGGAGGCACCAGCCACACCCGAGGTCCCCGGCGCCAAGGAGCAGGAGGCCGAGGCGGCGGAAACGGCCGAGATCCCTGACGTCGGCGAGCTCCACACGCCGGAGGCCGAGGCGGCTCCCGCGGAGGTGAAGGCACCTCCAGCCGACGTGGAAGCTCCTCCTTCGGAAGTGCAACCGCCGAAGGTCGATGAGCAGGCGGCGGCTGAGGCGCCCGAGGTCCCCGACGCCCAAGACAAGGAGCAGGCGGCTCCGGAGACCGAAGCTACTGCGCCCTCCGATGTCGACGCGCCCGCCGCGGAGGAGGCACCGGCGGCTGAGGCGCTCGATGTCCAGGCCGCCGGGGAGCAGGAAGCACCGGCGGCAGAGGCTCCCGAGGTCCCCGACGTCGGCGAGCTCGGTACGCGGGGAGCCGAGGCGGCTCCCGCAGAAGCGAAGGCACCCCCTGCGGACGAGGAGACGTCTGCCTCGGACGTGGTCGCGCCCGCCGTGGAGGAGCAGGCGCCGGCGGCGGAGACCCCGGAGGTTCCTGGTGCCGAGGTCCAGACGCCGACAGTGGCCGCGCTCGAGCCCGCCGCTCCCGCGGTTGAGGAGGAACCCGCCGCGGAGGTCGCCGAGGCAGCGCCCATGGTCCCCGAGGTTGAGACGCAGGCGACCATGGAAGCGGAGGCTCCCACGGAAGCGCCCGAGGTCCGAACGCCCGACGATGACGCCGCGAGCACGGCCGAGGTTGCCGTCCCCATCTCTGCCTCGATCCCCGCGCCACTTCCCGAGCCCCCTCCCCCGCCGTCGGGCCCGTCGCTCACCGCGCGCGACCCTCGCGATCGACGAGTCGCCTTGGAGGAGATCGCCACCCGCGCGCCCTCCGAGAGCGAGATCGAGCAGATCGCTGCCGTGGTCCTCGATCCCGACCAGGATCTCCGCCGGCTCGCATTGGAGGCCCTGATGAGCCGGGCCGATCGGGTCGACGACGGCATCGTCAGGCAGGCCCTTCAGGACCCGGCCGACGAGGTCCGGGCGGTCGCGGTTCGCCTCGCCGCCGGACGTGGTTCCCGCGACCTCGCCCTGCTGGCTCCGTTGGTCGGCGCGCGCCGGTGGCCGCTCACCCAGGCCACGGTCATGTGGGTGTTGCCCGGGCTCATAGCCTCCACCCCGACCCTCGGCGAGGCGGAGCTCGACCCCTTGCTCGCGTCGGTGGGCGAGATGGATCCCCCGCCCGGCGAGGTCGAGCGCGAACCATTCACCGAGCTCGCGCGGGCCGTCGGCGTCTCACGGCTCGTTGGCGCCCTGTCCCATCCGGATGCCCGTCGACTTGGAGCGGTTCGTCTCCTGGCCGGGAACGACGCCCACGAGGTCCAGCGGGCGTTGTCGGCGCTCGTCTCGGATCCCACCGACGAGATCAAGACGTTGGCAACGGCGGCCGCCGACGCCCTGGCTCGGGCCGAGGGCAAGGTGGGCCGCAAGCGGGCGCCGTCACCTGACGCCCCGCCGGATCCGGCGGAGGCACAGCGGATCACGTCGCTCGCACGCTCCCTCCGCGACCCCGATGAAGCGGTCGCGCACCTTGCGTTGTCGGGCCTCACCGCCGCGGACCGGGGCACGCTCCTCGGATGGGCCCGGGAGTCCCTGCGGGCGGGCGACGCGGAGACCGCTTCCGCGGCCGCCGACACCGTGGCCGTGCTGCGGCTGTTCGAGGTCGCCCTCGACGTCTTGAACCGTGCCATCGAGCTGACCCCCGAAGCTCGGGAGACCATGGTCGATGCCCTGGGCGCCCTCAGGTTGGCCGACCTCGTGGCGCTCCTCGGACACGTGGACGAGGCCCGCAAGCCGGAGGCCATCCGGTTGCTGTGGCAGGCCGGCGGGGACGGCATCCTCCCGCACCTCCGAGCCCACCTGGACGATCCCTCGACCGCGGTCCGGATGGCCGTCCTCGAGGTGCTCGGCGAGGGCTCCGACCCCAGCTCGGCCGACGTGGCCAGGTTCGTGCTGGAGACCGATCAATCCCCGGCGCTGCGGGCGGCGGCGATTCGGCTCATCGGCCGAGTCGCCGGAGAGGCGTCCTCGGCGGTCACCAGGGCTCTCGGCGATCCCGATCCCCTCGTGCGCGTCACGGCCCTGGAGGAACTCACGGGCGGACTGGGCCCCGACGCCGACGCCTTCCTCCTTCAGGCCCTCTCGGACGTCGACGATCAGGTCCGGCGAGCCGCGATGACCCAGCTCGCCTCGAGGCCCGACACCGACCTCGAGTTCGTGTGGTCGGCCATGCGCCATTGCCGGCCGGAGGAGCGGGTCGAGCTCGGCTCAGTCTTCTCGCAGACCAACCCGGGGGCTCTCCGGGACCTTGCCCTCCAGCACGCGCGCTCCCCCGATCACGAGGAGCGCCTGCTGGCGGTGCAGCTCGCGGGATGGGGCAACACGCCATCCTGCGTCGAGACCGGCATCCAGGCGCTCCAGGATCCCGTCGCGGTCGTTCGCTCCGCCGCCGCCGCGTCCCTGGCGCGGCTGCGAGACCCGTCGGCCGTCCCCGGCCTGGGCAAGGCCCTGACCGACCCCGATCCGGACGTCCGGATCGGCGTGGTCAAGGCCCTGGGGGTCATCGACAACGAGGCGGTCCTGGGGTTCCTCGTCTCCGCCCTCAAGGATCCGGAGCCCGGGGTGCAGCGAGTGGCCAGCGAGGTGCTCACGCAGTGGAGCTCCCCAGCGGTGGCCAAGCGCCTGGCCGGAGTCCTGGCCACTCCCGGTCTGCGCGCCGCCGCCACCGAGCTCCTGGTGAAG
>Ga0184634_10000163_pt1 | contig 15127 bp, 17 predicted proteins | sample PLM31_200_b1_FD_133016 | JGI IMG/M metagenome (GOLD analysis project Ga0184634, IMG submission 133016) | Groundwater sediment microbial communities from an aquifer in East River, Colorado, USA - PLM3-1_200_b1 | ecosystem: Environmental > Terrestrial > Soil > Riparian zone | place: USA: East... | reverse complement strand
TCCCCGCTATACTACATGATGCGGGAGATCCGGTACGACACTCGAGCAATTCTGGCCCTGCCGACAAATTCTGCCTCCGCCCCATATCGCCTGTCAATTGCTGTATGCTGTCCCCGGAAATCCTTGCAGTCAGCGACGCGCTCGGCGCGTCCGCTGAAGTGCGGTTTTAGACCGACGGCCGATGCCGTACGGAGCGAGCTCCTCCCGGACTGCCTGGCGCACGACGTCGAGAGTCGAACGGCGATGGACGTACTCTAGCAAGGCCTCGTTGATAAGGGTCTGGTAGTTCCCTCCCCCCGCCTTGTCCACGAGACCCCGGAAATACTCCAGTACGGCGTTGTCCAGCCGAATGGAGATCTTCGTCTTTCCCGGTTCAGGCTTTACGACGGCACCGCGCTTGGCGCGCGAGAAGTCGATATCGCGGTACTTCTCAGCTACGACCTTCTTCATAGAGCACCCTCTGGCGTTTGTTCGCCTTCCAAGATGAGATTACTCGGATGATATCCGGCTCGCGGTACGCGTAGACCACGACGAGCAGATTTCCAAGGTTGCTGAGACCTAGAGTCACAAAGCGTGGCTCTTCCACGGCGTCGGGATCTTCACGGGTCAGGGCGAATTCGTCCTCCAAAACTGTGACCGCCTCAGCGAAACTGACCCGGTGAGTGCGTAGATTCGCTGCCGCTTTGGGCGAATCCCATTCGAACCGCACACCCACAGTGTATAGACAATTGTCCTCCGGCGCAAGTTCGTAGGTCTAACGCCACGGGTGAGAGGTGCGGTCCGCCGTGTCCTTCTCAACCCGATGGTTAGGGTCTACGCCGCCATTGTGAAAGAAGTCTATCATAGTCTGCATGCGAGCCGATCCAGTACCACGCGATTTCGTCGCTTTCCAAGATTCCCACCGCTCGATAACCAGGGCTGATCCGAACAGAATAGATTGGCCGTCTAGGATGGACAGGCTTGAAACGAAGACTCGGATGGTTCGGGTTCTGCCTGAAGACTCGATATGCCCGACGGGCTTGACGTTGAACCTCTGTCGGCAGTTCGGCGAAAGCCCTCCTGAACTCCGCAGTGGTATGCGAGATCACAACTTTTCCGGATCGAGCTTCTCAGTCCGTCCAGCACGGTGCTCTGCCAATGCCTGGTCGGCAAGCTCGGCAAGTAGATCGTGTGATCCGGCAAAGAGTTCTTCCCAACGCCGCTCAGAGGCAAGTTCCTCCAGCAAGATGTGACCCAGTGCATCCTGCTCGCTCTCGGGAAGCTTTGACGCCTCCTCAAATGCTTTTTGAAGCAGCTTTGTCATCTCAACCTCCGCTAAAGAAGTGTATCAAAAAGCACTCTCCGAATCGACCTCCCATAGTGGCTTGGCTTTTGACCCTAACGAGGCTGTAGGAAAAGTCCTAAGAACTGAAAAAGTGACCAAATCGGGGGTACCAAAATGGTCTCCTGACCCGCGATCGTGGCTTATAGGTCAAATACGGAGGTCGTTTTTCTTGTAAATTTTTCACCTCGACTTTTTCTACAGGCTCAACGGCAACGTTCACGGGCGTGCCGCTTGCGGCGCGTCCCGTGCAACGCTAGGTTGGGCGTGCAACACGATAGAGATTTTTCCTGCGAAATACATACTTGCGGCTGTGGCGATGCCCACAACGAGAAGCAGTAGAACCCACTTTGTGAATTGGTATATCGGCTCGCCACGTTTGACGCGCTTCCACTCTCGCTTTAAAAGGGGTTGGGACTGAGCGATGAGCTGGTCCAGCATCAGTCGCATTGCATCCACGTCAGTGATCTTGCCTTCGTCGAGTGTGTCGTAAATTTTCTGCATGTGCTCCAATAGTGCACGATGCTCCTCGGGGTTTGCCCGGAGTTGGATCCTCCGGTAAACCTCTAAAATGGCGTTGACATTTTCTGACATGCCGCCGAGAAATTTGGATCGCTTCTCGAGGGACTTCAGCATTTCCGGATCTAGCCGTATCTGGCCGTGCCACATTGTAGCTAAGTGCTGAACATTCGCGGAGAAAAGGGCCAAGTCTTCCCTGAGTGCGTCGATCCACTGTTGCCGAAACTCTGAAGTTTTCTGTTCCTTTCCCAGAACGAGGTTCACGAAGGAAACACCGGCGGTTATTAGCGCAGCTGCGATGGTTGCGGCGGCCGTGACAAGCACTGCTGGGATGTCACTTAGCATCTTCCCTATATCCTTGTGACCCGCGTCGATAAACTGACGGAGACGCCCAACGTTCGCCTTCAGCGGTGCGGCGCTTTTCCGTGTCCGCTGGAAGGCGGGGTTATGCAGCATGTGCCAACTATTGTTTCGGCCATCCATGCTGCCATTGGCATTGGCCAGACTCCAGATATTCCTTTGAACGACAAGATTCAAGGCATGAGGTGTCGCTCAGGTGTTTTGTTTCGACGTAAACAAACCCCCCGGTTTTATCCTTTCTGAATACTTCCCAAGGCCCTGTACGGTTACCCCAGATAGAGATTTCCGACAAAGCGAGACCTTCAAAGCTCTCCTTCTTCTTTGTCAGGACACACCGAAAGATATAGGTATCCCCGCTTCCTTTTATGAAGTAATCGTTGCCCAGCGGGTATTCACTGTAAATGAACGCCTTCAGAGGATCGTTTGTTCGGAATTCGCCGCTGTATGCTGCGCCGACAGACAACACAAGCAGCAGACCTACCAAAACTTTTATCATTCTCCTGCGCTTCCTATTGCTGCATAACGCAAAGCTAACCGGCGCGCGCTGTCGTTGCGCGCGTCCGGTTGAGCGCGTGGTTAGCGCTCCCGTTGTTTGGGGAACAGTACATACCCTTCCTTTTCTCGTCCTTCTAAGAGGAGGTGGCCATGGAGCGAATACTGCGTTCTTGAGCGCCAATTTGGTGAAACCGATCTCCACGATCCGTCTCTGTCGACCGCCAGCAATAGCTCTAGCTTTCCGTCAAAAACATATCCAACCGGGACGCCACAGTGTAGATATAGCCAACCCTGACACATTGCATTATCGGGCTCGAACATATTCGGGTTCAGGGTTGGATGTTTCGTTGTGTTTCTTTTCGTCGAGAATTCTAGTGTGACTCTCACTAGCCCATAGTCATGCCCTAAGGAAATACGACCCCGGAGGTCCTCGATTTTTAGAACCGCAAGATTGGTGACGTCATAATGGCCGAATAGTCCACGCGAAATAATGTCCTGGGCTTCTCGCAACGCGGACTCGGTGATTTGTTTGTCGGCATTTTCATCTGCAAGTGCCGATGTACAGCACACCGTCCAAAAGCTCAAGAAGACTATAGAGAAATGTCTGAGCATTTTTGAGCGCTAACTATGAATATCTTGTTCCGTGTAGTACCGCCTTACTTCCGTATAGCACGCTTTGGATACACGCCCGTGTGATCGATTTCTATAATGGTTCCGCCGAATTGTAAAGAATCGCCCAATTGTGGATAAAGACAAAGGCTGACAGCTACTTCCGCATATTCCGTCTCACGGGGCTAGGGAATCGGCCCTACTTAGGAGACTCCCAACTAAAGAAGGGGACTGCGGGGAAGCCGGCGTCCAGGCCTTCGGCATAGGAAGGCTTGCTGGCGTTGGCGACGCCCATCATCATGATGAAGTTCAAAAAGCCGTGGGTCATGTTGCCGGACTTTTTGAGTTGATCGAAGGAGCAGTTGTTGACAGCGCCGTCCACATCTCCCTGAGCGATCCAGCCGACGGCGGAGGCGTCGAAATTCGGGTCCATCAACTTACGCTCGAACTGCTTCGGCCCGCCGACCTCGAGCGAGAGGTGGCCGCTTACCAGGACTGCAATCCGCTTGTTGGTCTGAAGACCATCGATAACGGAGCGGACGGCCTGGCCGACTTCGTAGAACCTTCTTGGCCGCGGAAGAGGGGGCGCGATGCAGTTGGTCAAGATCGGCACGATGGGAAGGTCCATCTCCGGCCTCACGAACGTGAGCGGGACGGTGATGGAATGATCGATGGTAAGCTCGTTCGAGTAGGCGAAGTCAACGCCTCTCTCGAAGGCCCCCTCCATGATCGCGTCTGAAAGCTCCAGGTCTCCCGGGACACGGTGAGTGGGAAGGCCGAATTCTCGGATTTCATCGTAAAACGTTCCGTCATAGGCATCCATCTTGCCGATCATGAAGGCCGGCATATTGTCCATGAAGAACTGGTGCAGGTGGTCGTTCCCAATGGCGACGATCACGTCGGGCTTCGCCTGGCGAAGCTTTTCGCGCATCATTTCGATGCGCTCGATCACCTTGGCGCATCCGGGTGGACGGTCGGGTTGCTTGAAGAGGCGCGGCATGAAGGGATTGTGGGTGATGCCGATGATCGTCACCAGGGGTGCCATGTCGTGACCTCCTTTTGATATTATGAGAGCGTCGGGTCCAGGATGATCTTGCCGATGGGCGCCTGCTCTTCGAGGAGCCGGTGGGCGGCTGCGGCCTCGCGCAGGGGCATCGTGCGCTCGATAATCGCCCGGATCCGGCCCTTGGCCGCGGCCTCGAACGAGCGCCGGATATCGCGCCGGTTGGTGCCCGCAACGCCGATGATCCGCAGCCGGCGCAGATAGAGCCGGTTTACATCGAGGGTGACCTGTCCGCCGCCATGCCCGCCCGCGGTGACGAGCCGGCCGGCCCAGGCGAGGCTGTTAAACGCGCCCGGCCAGAGTGTCGGATCGGCGATGTTCTCGAAGACCACCTCCACGCCGCTGCCGTCGGTGATCCGCAGGACCTCCTGGGTGAGATCTTGGCTGCGGTAGTTGATCCCGAAGTCGGCGCCGCAGCTCAGCGCCGCGGCGACCCGTTCGTCCGAGCCGGCGCCGGCTATGACCTTAGCCCCGAGGAGCTTTCCGACCTGCACGCCCGAGCTGCCCAAGGCCCCGGCGGCCCCCATCACGAGGACCCATTCGCCGGCCTGGAGCTTGGCCTTGTCGAGGAGGAGATTGAAGGCCATCGGGAAATGGCGTGCGATCACCGTCGCCTCGGCAAAGGCGAGGTTTTTGGGAATGGGATGGGCATTCTGCGCTGGCACAACCACGTACTCCGCATAGCCACCCCAGCGGTGGACACCGATATGGCGGCTCTTTTGGCAGTTTGCCTCCTCGCCCGCCTGGCAGCAGCGGCAGCGCCCGCACGCGATGAGGGATACGACCGCGACCCGGTCGCCGACCTTGGGCTCCTCGATGCCTTTGCCTACGGCGGCAACCAGACCCGCCGGATCCACACCCAAGACATGGGGGAGGTCAAGTTTCACGCCGTACTTGCCGGCGCGGACCTTGAGATCCAGCGTTCGGTTGACGGAGACAGAGCGGACTTCGATCAGCACCTCGCCCGGGCCCGGCTCGGGTGTGGGGAGCTCCTCGAGGCGCAGCACCTCCGGGCCGCCAAACTCTCTGAGCACGACGGCTTTCACGGCTGCTGTCCCAGATCTCTCTTGGCCTCTTCCACAATCGAGAGATCGGCATACTGGGTATAGGAAGGCGCTTTTTTTCCTTCGTATCTGCCGGCTTTGACTCGGAGCTCCATGGTCTTCTCCATCGCCTGTGGGTTCACGCTGCCATCGGCCGGCCAGGGTTTGAACTCCTCCACCAAAAAGCGGTAATCGGTCTCTGCCGCCTCCCTCGTCGTTTTGAGGAGCCCTGTGTAGATGGCGATGGCCTCCTCTTTGTTTTTGCCGTCGTAGAGCCAGCGCGTCGCCTCGATCATCGACTTCACATACCCTACTACCTGAGGGCGGTTGGATCTCAGGTAGTCCTCGTGGGCGAAGGAGGCGACGAATTGGATGGGTCCCAGGACCTCGTGAAAGGTCACAAGCTTTCTGTAGCCCTCTCTCTGGGCGCGGATGTTGAAGGGCGGCGCCATAAAGGTCGCGGCTACTGACCCACCCTTTAAGGCGGCGTAGCGGTCCGGCGAGGTCCCGACGACAAGGAGCTGATAATCCTTATCCGTGAGTTTGTAGGCCCGCTCCAGTACCTCCTTGACCATCAGAGTGGTCCCGCCGGTGAGCGAGCTGACGCCGATGATCTTGCCCCGGAGGTCGGTCCCTGATTGGATCTCAGGCCGGGCCATCAGGTCGTAAGGGATCTTTCCCATGTCGCCGGAGATGATCCTGACCTTGGCGCCCTTCTCGATGGCGTCGACGACGAAATCCGGATTGATGCGACCGAGGGGCACCGTGTTGCTGATGACGGCGCGGGTGGCGTTGGGCGCCCCTTGGATGATGATGTCTTCGACGTAGATGCCGTTTTTCTGAAAGATCCTTCTCTCCTTGGCGACGAAGAAGTGCCAGTCGGTTCCCACGCGGCCGGTGGTGGCAAAGCGGACCGTGGACAGGCCTGGCCCACCGGCTGGCGCAGGGGCCGGCGAGATCAGGGCCGGCAGCAGCGCGCCGATGAGAATGATCGTCTTCGCTTCTCTCTTCATGGCTTCCTCCTGGTTGTCCCTCTTGACTCCGCCATCATATTTTGTGCCGATCGCTGCCGTCAACTCATGACTCGACGGCGACCCGGCTGAGGCCGAGAATCCGGCTCAGAATAAGGAGGGCGAGGATGAGGAGGACGAGGAAGACGCCTAGGACCGCTGCCTTTTCCATGTTCGCTCCGGCTATGTAGTCGAGCATCAGGAGGGAGAGGGTGCGCGACTGATAGGTGGAGAGGAAGATCACTGTAGGGATATCCCGCACCGCGGAGATGAAGACGATGAGTCCTACCGCGGTCAGGGTCGGCTTGAGCAGGGGGATCAGGATCCGGCAGAAGCCCGCCATCCAGGAGGCCCCCGAGGCCATCGATGCCTCCTCCAGCTCCTGGCTGATCTGCATGACCCCCGCCTTGATGATCTGCGTGCCGAGCGGCATCTCTTTGATGATGATGGCCAGGATGAGCAGGGGGACCGTCCCGTAAATCGATCTGATGAGATCGCCCGACCCCAGGACCGCCCAGAGCAGCGCCAGGCTGATCAGGACCCCGGGCAGCGCCCACGGGAGCCAGGTCAGGAGGTCGACGAGGCCGCGGCCGGCAAGGCGCGTGCGCACGATGAAGTAGCTGACCAGGGCGTAGAGGAGGGTGCCGAGGAGGCCGGCGCCCGATCCGAGAATCAGCGTGTTGGCCAGGGAGCGAAGGAGGAGGGGGTCTTGGAAGGCTGTGGTCCAGTGGCGGGCGGTCCACGTTTTCTCCAGGTCGAAATTGCCGAAGAGCTCCATGAAGGTCCCCATGAGCAGAGTCGCCAGCGGCAGCACGATCATGACTGCGATGAAGGATAGGGAGAGCGTAAAGGTCAGCCAGCGCCATGGACCGAGAGAGACAGGCCGGACTCCATAGCCGCGGCCGGTCATCGTGGCGTAGTGCCGGCCGTGGAGAAGCACCCGCTGGAGCCCGATCAGGAGGAAGATCACTGCCAGAAAGATGGTGCACAGGGCCGTGGCCCGGCCATAAAGGGGGGGCTCCCAATGGATGAAGTCCCAGATCTTTGTCGGCAGGACGTAGATCCTTGCCGGGATGCCCAACACCAGCTCGATCTCAAAGGACTCGAGGCTCTTGATGAATCCCAAGGCCGTGGAGGCCAGGATGGCCGGGGCCAGGATCGGCACGGTGATGCGCAGGAGGGTCCCGAGGTTGCCGCTGCCTGCGGTCTGCGCCGCCTCCTCCAGCGCCGCGTCCATCGCCTTGAAGGCGGGGGTGAGCAGGAGGAACCGCACCGAGGTGCTGAAGGCCAAGTGGCACCAGACAATGCCCCAGTAGGAGAAGATGTCGAACGGCGCCGTGGCCAGATTGAAGAACCGCATCAAGAGCTTATTCGCCAGTCCGTAATGGGGATCGAGGAGGAGGATCCAGCCCATGGTCATGGGCAAAAGGGGCAAGAAAAATCCCAACCAGAGCATGACCTCGATGAAGCCTTTGCCCGGGGTGTCGGTGCGGGTCACCACCCAGGCGAAGAAGATCGCCAGGACAGTCGTGATGATGATGCGCACAAAGGCGAGGAAAAAGGTGCTCCCCAGGGCCGCTGGGAGCGAGTCATCGCTGAAGGCCGCGATCCATCCCTCCAGCCCCCAGGCTGCCGGCTGGCCCGGGCGATTGACGGCAAAGCTTTTGAGAAAGATGAGGCCCACAGGATAGGCCATCAGCACCACCATGAGCCCCAAGAGTAGGGATAAGAAGAGCCAGCTCCAGGAGAGGCTGGATGGGAAAACTCGCGTCAAGGTTTCTTCCTAGCGCCCGAAGAGCTGCTTCAGTATCTTCTCTTCAGCTTCAGACCGTTCTACGTTTTCTTCGGTGTGGCTGATCCAATACCGGCCGCCGGGCCTCGGTGTTTGATAAGGGGGCAGATGGTCTGTCGGAACATCGGTCCGCCGGCTCACATGGTCCATGGCCTTGCTCCACGCTGTCTGACCGTCTTTACCTAAGAGCCAGTTGATAAAGACCCTGGCGGCATTGGGGTGCGGGGCCCGATTGAGGAGACTGACGCTGCCAAAGCTGGCGGTGATCGAGGTGCCGTAGTCCTTGAACTCGCTTAATACTCCAACCCGGATCCCGCGCTGAAGCAGCTGGTAGAGAACCCCGTCGCTGGGACCGAGAAGCAGCGCATACTTGCCCTGGGCCACCCACTCGATCTGACGGCGCTGGTCCCGGTCCACCGCCCCTGCGTGGGCCCGGATCTTCACGTAGTAGTCTCTTGCCTTCTCCGGCCCCAGCACCTGCCAGATCCAGCGGAAGGTCACATTCCCGGCGCCCGAAGGCAGCGGATCGTTGATGACGATTTTCTCCTTCCACCGCGGCTGGAGCAGATCGTAAAGCTCGTCTACCTCTTCGACCTTCACCTGCTTGGGATTGAAGATGAGCGGGGTCTTGAGTTGATTGACAAACACCAGGTTGTAAAGCCCCTCTTTATCTGAGAATTCGAGGCGGCGATCGCGCCAGTTTCTGGGATCGGTTACCTCCGGCAATATCAGGGCGGGCTGGACGGGGTCCTGGGCCCTGATGGGCTTGAGCTGGGTATTGGCGGTCGTGGTGCCGCCCACGAAGACGTCGGCGCTGTAGATGCCCGCATCCCGTTCTGCCTTGAGCCTGGTGGCCTGCTCGCCGCTGCGGCCGCCCAGGTACTCGATGCCAATGTCGGGAAAGGCATTACTGAAGTCCCGCGTCATCGCCTCTCGGACCGACTCCCCTGGGGGTCCCAGCACTACGACCTTGCCTTCCTTTTTGGCCTGGTTCAGGAGCTGATGCCATCTCTCCTGCCACTCAGGAGCCGTCTGCGCTGAGGCAGAGAGGTGCCAGGCGACCGATAAGAGCCCCAAGGCAGCCAGCCGTAGGGAAGTGATCGTCTTCATCTTTTTGGCCCCCTCCAGCTCCTGCCTCTCCGTTCCAACACGGAATGCCCTCTATCGCTCCTCGGTGGGGTTGTCAAGTCACTCTTCGGTCACGAGCTTGTTTCCCAGTTCGTCGCGGTCGTCAGGGAGGCGGGGAAAGTGCGTCGCCAGTGTCTCTCCGCAGCGCTCGATCGCGGCGCAAAAGGCCACACAGCCATTGCCGGATTTCAACCCGGATGTGACTATTTTTGCGATCTCGTCCCAGGTGCCGCGCTCAACTTTTTCGTTTATTCCACGGTCAGCCAGCACTTCGATCCTGTGCTCAAGAAGGGAGGCAAGGATCAAGATGCCGGTATGTGCACGCGTATAATGGAGGCCATGAGCGGTAAAGGCCGCCAGGCTGCGCTGGTGTATGGCCTCGGCCATGCGTCTTTGCGGGATGAGATGGCGCTTGATAGCGGGGATGCGGCAGAGGAGAAAGCCCAGAGATGCGCCCACCAATGGCCAGGCGAATTGCATCTGCGCTGGCGCCCACGGATCGCCCAAGAGGAGCGCGGCGACCGTACCGATCACCAAACCTGCGACCATGCCGGCAAGCTCCACCTCGGTATAGCGGGCGCTGGCGGTTACGATCATGGGAACGATCTCGCCCGAGGTGTGCCTTTCCGACGCGATCACCGCCTGGCGGATGCGCTCTTTCTCCTCTTCTGTGAAGAAGGCCTCTACCCGCATGCTTACCAACTCCCGGAGGCCCCACCTCCACCGAATCCCCCACCTCCGCCGCCAAACCCTCCGCCCCCGCCGCTGAAGCCGCCGAAATCTCCTCCGCCACCAAAACCTCCCATGAAGAAATCGTTTGCGCCCAAGGGAGCGGCTGCTCCACGGAATCTTCTCGGCCCTCTCCCAACCCACATGTCCGAGCGCCTGAGGCTGCTGAGGCGTGTTATCATGCCGAGCAAAGCGAGGCCGAGTAAGAGCAAGATGCTCAATTCAGCCGCGGCGGGGGATCTGCTTCCTGGCCGCGCCTTTGCCCGCGCCGCCTCAGGCAGGGATTCGCCCCGGGCCACCTTCATGGTCGCTTCCAGGCCTGCCTCAATCCCGCCCGCATAGTCATTGGAGCGAAATCGCGGGACGATCACCTCGCGGATGATTCTGCTTGCGATTGCGTCGGGAAGGACCCCTTCCAGGCCGTAGCCGACCTCAATGCGCAGCCTGCGGTCCTTTGGGGCCACGACCAGGATGGCGCCGTTATCGAAGCCCTTCTGGCCGATCTTCCAGCTCTCGGCCACGCGCAAGCTGAAGCCCTCGAGGTCCTCGCCCTCCAGGCTGGGGATGGTCAGCAGGGCGATCTGATGGCCGGTTTCCACTTCGAAGCGCTTCAGCCGTTCTTCCAGCGCGTGCGCACGGCCCGCGGGCATAAGGCCGGCCAGGTCGTTGACGCGGCCGCGCACGGGCGGCACATCGAGGCTCGCTGCGGTAGCTGCTCCGGCGAGGAGCAAAAGCAGGGTGAGGCCTGGGAGAAAGTCCCAGGTCTGATGCGGGCTCATCTTCGGGCTAAAACTTGACTTCAGGGGGCTGCGCTAGCTTCTCATCGGCGCTGAAAGTAGCGCGCACCTCGAGCCCCAGGAGGTAGCGGGCCGTCAGGTTGGTGGGAAAGAAGCGCACGCCCTTGTTGTAGTCGGCTACCTTCTCAATATAGCGTTTCCGCGCCACGGCGATGCGGTTTTCTGTCCCCTCCAGTTGTGCCTGGAGGTCGCGGAAGTTCTGGCTTGCCTTGAGCTCAGGGTAGCGCTCGACCACCACCAGGAGGCGCGCCAGCGCGCCCGAAAGGTCCCTCTGGGCTTGCTCGAACCTCCTGAAGACCTCGGGGTTGCTCAGCTCCTTGGCGTCTATTTTGACGGCAGTGGCCTTGCTCCGCGCTTCGATCACCTTGGTCAGAGTTTCCTGTTCAAACTTGGCCGCGCCCTTCACCACCGCGACCAGGTTGGGCACCAGGTCGGCGCGCCGCTGATACTGGTTGTGGACCTCGCTCCAGGCGGCCTTCACATCTTCGTCGAGGGCCTGGAGCTGGTTATATCCGCAGCCCGTTAGCAAGAGGAGGGTCGTGATCCCCACCATTGTGCAGAGCTGGTATAGCATCTTTTTTCGCTCCGACTTTGAGATCATCTCTTCTCCCTTCTATTACAGAGTGAAACGTCATTGTCAAGTTTTCGGACCACCGACAGAAGGTGGATCTGTTCAGGGAGGACAGTAGCGGACAATATTGTATCTCACAGGACAATTTTATCCACAACTCTTCCAGGGGGAGATGGAAATGGGTGAGGCGATGAAGCGTAGTTCCATGAAAAACAAAGAATTTTTAGCAAAAGGTCTGGATCGAGCCAGCTCCAATCAAGTGGCCCGAACTTTGCTATTTCAAAGAGACGCGTCCCTTATTGCTTGAGCAACGGTCGATACCCATAGGTTATTCAATCTCCCTGACCATGGCTAAGCCATTTGGGGAGAGGTGAACGCTGCTCTATTCACTAGGAGGTGGATGCCCTGCCTCCGTGGTCGGTGAATAAACCCCCAGCGTTTCCAGCCTGCTGGCTGAGAAATGGGTGGGGTTTATTCTTTTTTAGGAGGGAGGGATGTCGCTGGGAAGCGTAAGACCAGAACGCGAGAGCAGGATGAAGCAGAGAAAAAAGACCATCTATGCAGCAGGTTATGCCAAGCTCCCTTTTGAAACTACGGCAAAACATGTCTACGAAATCCTCGCCATTGGCCTGGTATTGGACCCGGAGACTGGGAGAATACTGGACTTTTCTTGCACCACCCTGCCGGAGCTGGGCAACGATTTTCTGAAAGAGATTTTTTTAGGCAAAAAAATTGACGGGGAGATCGCAATCATTGCCGAGGAGATCCGCGCCCGCTATCTCTGTCGCACCCGCAACGCAGTGCTTGCTGCCCTGGAGGATCTCCTGAAGAGACTTAAGGAGCCGAGGAAGCGGAACGGGAGAGATAAGGACCATCCCCCGATAGGAAAATAAGTATGGCGGCTAAGATCGTTGTCGTTGATGATCACGCGGATTCTCGGGAGCTCCTCATTGTCCAGTTGCGTCACATGGGCTATGAGGTGGTGGAGGCAGAGAGCGGGGAGGAGGGAATCGAAAAGGTCCTGACCTATCTTCCTGATATCGTCATTATGGATCTCGGACTGCCGGACATCAACGGGATCGAGGCCACGCAGAAGCTGAAGCAGAATCCCAAGACGGCCCACATCCCCGTGATCGCCCACACCGCGTGGACCGAGGAGACTTTTAGAGGAGAGGGGGAGAAGGCCGGGATCTCCGATTTTCTCGTCAAGCCCACGTCGCCCCACCGACTCCAGGGCACAATCGAAAAATGGCTCAAGTTGAGAAGCAACTGAAGGGATCAGTTGCAGATCATCAGATGGCAGTTGTGGGGCAGGCGATTCATCAATCGCTTGACCACATGCCCGCGCAGCATGTGGTAGAAAGCGGAGCGCCTCGTAGCGCCAACCAAGACCGCGTCAACCTCGAGCTGCTGCGCCGCATTGGCAATCGCCTCGGCGGCATTGTAGGAGATCGCCCAGATCGGGATGATCTCAATGTTCTTCTCGCGCACCTCCTGTAGGGCAGACTTCAGGGTTTTGACCCCTTCCTCGTTAGGCAGGTGCGGGGTCTGTCCATCAAACAGTCCGGGCCACTCCTCCACGTAGATGCAGTAGAGGGCCGCCTCTCCCTTCCCCTTGGCGCGGGTGATCCCCTCCTGGATAAGCCGCGGGCTTTCTCCCCGGAGCGCCAGCAAGGTGGAGGAAGGGTACAGGGATTTTAGCTCCACTGCCTCGGTCAAGGTCACCAATCCCTTCAGCTCCTCTTCCACTAGGTGCTCCGATGCCCGGTAGGCACGGGCCTGAAGGCGCCGGATGGTTGGGATGCGATGGAGCAGGTCCATGAACCAGCCGTCCCGAACCCCCACAGCCGTGAGCATCCCGATGGCGGTGAGGGTCCCGCCGAACAGAGTAGCAAGGTCTTTCTCGACGAGGTTGACGCCCCAGGCGATTGTGACCATCGCGGTGGTGAGGAGTCCAATCCAAAGACCCAGGTCTCTTCTGCCCAATCTCCAGCGGATCACATCCAGGCTGAGAGAGGAGAAGACAAAGGCCCCAAGGAGGCCGAAGGCATACATGTCGCCCAATAGGACCATTTTCCCCTGGGTCGTGAGGATGACGAGAATCGGGACAAAGGTGGCTATGGATATGGCGATATAAGGGGTATTGAAGACGTGGCCGCGCAGCGCGATCATCTGGGGTAGAAAACCTCGATTGGCCAGCGCCAAAAAGACATGGTAGGCCCCGATGATCGCTGTGTTGGAGGCAAACAGGAGCAGCGTAGAGGCGGTGAGGACAACCGCCAGCTTGACTCCGAGTCCGCCTGAGATCAGTCCCAGTTCAGAGATAAAGCGCTCGCTCTGAGTCGCCTTAATCTCGGGGGGCAAGATAGCTACCGAGAGGGCAGTGAGAAGCGGAGCGGTGAGGATCATGGTGAGGATCACGCCGGCCATAGCAAAGCGCGTAGTCCGACGCAGGGGGAAACGCATGGCCGGGCTGATCTGGCTGATGCTCTCCAGACCGGAGAAGGCCAGCCAGGCGGCGGCGAAGCCTACCAGGAGGTCATAGGAAGAGAGATCCTTTCCTGCGCTCAGGTGGCGCAGGAGCTCGGCCCAGTGGGAGGCGCTCATAGAGCGGAGGCTGAAGCCGATCACGATCAGGTTCACCGCCAGCGCGCTGATGGCCATGGCCAGGGCCACGGCGGCGCTCTCGCGAATGCCGATGATATTCAGTATCGCCAGCATCAGCACCCCGGCGCAGGCGAGCCCTACGACATAGGGATCCAGAAAGGGAAAGACGCTGCCGATGTAGTGGAAGCCCGCGACCGCGGAGATCGCCGTGGTGAGAAAATAGTCCACAGTGATGAGCATGCCCCCGAGGCAGCCCCACATGGGACCAAAGGCCTTGGTCGTGATCGTGACCACCCCGCCTCCCTCGGGATTGCGCCAGGTGATCTCAACGTACTTGAGGGCGAGCAGGACGAAGCCGGCCGATGTGAGGAGAACAAAAAAAGGCGTGGCATCCCCGACATGGCCATAGAGAATCCCCGGGACATAATAGACGGAGGTGCCGATATCGCAGAAGACGACGGCCCAGGCCAGGAGCCAGTTGAGCTGTCTTGTGTCGCGTGTCGGTTGCATGGAGCCTTGGTAGGATCTTATGATAGGGTTGGATGGAAAGGGGTGTCAAGCTTGGGCTGGAGCCCTTGCAATCATTTGGCCGATGGACTTATGATGCAAAACCATCTAGAACCTCCCATGTCGCTTTCTCCTCAATACTTCCAAAAGCTGGTCGAGAGCTGTCCCGATATCATCATCGCGGTGGATCGACAAGGGACCGTTATCTTTTATAACGACGGAGCACGACAAAACCTGGGTTTTACCCAGGAAGAGATCATGGGAAAGAATGTCTTGGAGATTTACCCCACCCCTGAAGAGGCAAAAAAGGTAATGGTGGCGATGCGGATCAAAGGGGGAAAGGTCAGCAGCTTTGAGACGGCCTTCAAAACCAAAAGGGGAGAAGAGATCCCTGTGGCCATATCGGCTTCGATCATCTGCGACGAGCAAGGGAAGGAGCTCGGCTCGATTGGTTTTGCCAAAGATATTCGGGAGATCAGACGCCGGGATCAAATGGCTACCCTCTGCGAAATTGCCATAGGGCTTTCCCACGAGATCAATAACTCCCTGGAGGTCCTGGTGAACCAACTCGATCTC
>Ga0184634_10000162_pt1 | contig 15154 bp, 20 predicted proteins | sample PLM31_200_b1_FD_133016 | JGI IMG/M metagenome (GOLD analysis project Ga0184634, IMG submission 133016) | Groundwater sediment microbial communities from an aquifer in East River, Colorado, USA - PLM3-1_200_b1 | ecosystem: Environmental > Terrestrial > Soil > Riparian zone | place: USA: East... | reverse complement strand
ATAGCCCGGCCTGGGAGAGATCTTTTCAACGGGCACCTTCCAGATCTCTGCTGCTTTCTTGCGGTGCTCCGCATTAGCCACAAACAAGCCGCCGGGAAGCATATGGGAAAGGGCGCCAGTCTCACGAGTCGTGCCACAAGCCGAGGGCTGTCCCGTCAGCGAGAATGGACTGTTGCCGGGCTCAGAGATCTTGCCGGTAAGCAGGTGGAGATTGTAGACGAGATTGTTGATCCAGGTCCCGCGCACATGCTGGTTAAAGCCCATCGTCCAGAGCGACATGGCCTTGCGCTTGGGATCGGCGAAAAGTCGGGCGATCTGACGGATGGTGTTTGCCGACACACCCGAGACCTCCTCGGCATACTCCGGCGTGTAGCTCTCCAGAAACTTCCTATACTCTTCGTAGCTGATCGCCTGTGCCTTGTCCGCAAAGGGTCGATATGTCTTCCAGCTCTGCTCGGAGGCCCCGCCGTATTCGAAGCTGTCCTCCACGCCGAAGCCGATCTGCGTCAGCCCCTTTTTGAAGCCCACGTGCCGCTGGACAAAAGACTCGTCGGTGAGACCTTCTTTTACGATCACGTGGGCCATGGCGTTGGCCAGCGCGAGATCCGCGTGCGGCTTGAAGACCGCAATGATGTCCGCGGGCTCGTCCGTGCTCCTGTTGGTGAAGGTCTGCAGGCTTACGATCTTCACGTTGGGGTCTTGGTGCTTGCGCTCGACCATTCGCGAGTAAAGGATCGGATGCATTTCGGCAAAGTTCGATCCCCAGACGAAGAAGGAATCGGCAAGCTCGAAGTCGTCGTAGCAGCCCATGGGTTCGTCCATGCCAAAGGTTGAGTAAAAGCCGGCAACGGCGGAAGCCATACAGAGCCGAGGATTGCCCTCGATGTTGTTCGAGCCAATCCCAGCCTTAATCAATTTGTTGATGGCGTAGCCCTCGAAGGTTGTGGACTGGCCGGAGAAGTACGCAGCCACCGATTCGGAACCGTGCTTCTGGATCGCCTCTTTGAACTTTGAAGCCATGAGGTCCAGCGCCCGGTCCCAAGAAATATTCACGAACTTATCGCCTTGGCGGAGCAGGGGAACCGTGTAACGATCTCGCCCATATAGAATCTTGGGCAGGCTGTAGCCTTTGATGCAAAGGAGCCCTCGATTCACCGGAACCTCAGGGTCACCACGCACCGCCACCACCCGGCCTTTCTTCAGTCCCACCAACACACCGCAGCCTACCCCGCAGAAGCGGCAAGGAGCCTTCTGCCATCGGTCTACCTCTTGAGCTTGAGCAACGCCGTCAGGTACTGGAACTAATGTAGCTGCTGTCGCAGCCAAAGCCTTGAGCAGCTCCCTACGAGAGAGATCCATGGGTTACCTCTCCTTTTCTAATAAGCAATGACGAGCTGTCCCGTGAACGCTGAAAAACTGGAGGGAGTTTTAACCGAGCTCGGCGCTTGCGCCAAAGCTATTTTACTCCGACTGCCCTAATATCCGCGTCAACTCCCATCCCCAATGTCAACGGAGGCAGATTCACGTGATGGCGGCGATTGGAAACCTTATCCTCGAAGACAGCAAGGCCGATGTCATAAGCCTTACCTGGCTCCAGCGCCTTATCGTCAGGATTTCCAGTATTGAGCTTGCGCTTTATCTCCACACTCCACCTGCCTTCCTTCCAGACGCCATTTGCCTGAACATCAGCCACACTCCCGCTCGGCTCCTGAAGCACCGCTTGCGGCAGAATGTCGCCTTCTTTAAACGAGACATCGGGATCAAGCGGTACGGCATTGCGGCCGATGATTAAGGGAAAACGATCCGGCATCTGCTTCAGACCCTTTTCGGGGATAGCGGAAAAACCCATCTTGGCCCGATCATACATCCAGGCGGGTTTGCCGGGAGTGGTGAAAATGTTTTTGCCCTGGTCAAACCACCTATAATCGAAGACCCAATCGTCTCCGGCATGTCCAACGGGATTGGACCGGGCCGCACGCCACTGCCAGAGGTCGAGGAACTTTCCTGCCTGCTTTAGCTGATCGAGCTCTTTGGCACTTTTGACTTTGTCCCATGCCCCTGCCTCATCCTGAGCTGTCCGTGTAAGGAGCAGGTACTTTCGGATATCTCCTACCCTCTTGCCTTTATCTCCCCAGTAAGGGTCGGCGTTAAGGGCCTCTCTCGATGGCTCCTTGGGCATAGCCCGCATGCTGTTGTGGCAGGTGATAAAGCAGCCGGCTTGGGAAAAAGTAACCTTGGCCCCGTCGTAAGCGGGGATCGCATCTCTCTCGCCGATCAGAATGGCCAAGCGGTCCTCATAGCTGGCGGGAATATTTTTCTTCAATACATCCGGTCTCGGACCCCCCCAATAAACCCATTCCTTGCCATTGAAGCGCCAGAGAGTGTGAGTCACCCCTGGCTCTCTGGCTTCCCACTGAAACTGAAAGTAGATGAACTGATCGTCAAAGGCGGCTCTGACAGAGAGGTTGACTGTGGGGCGTTTGTTAGGAATCGGATCGGGCTCGAGCCTCGCATGCTTCACGAGAGCCGCGCCCAATTTTTCAGCCCCACCCAGAGGGGCATGACACGCGGCACAAGCGGTCCCGGTCTTGAGAGGCTCGGCGCCTGGATGCGCCGGGCTCACAAGGAATTCCCACGAAGTCTGGGCGGGATAGAAGAGTGGGATTGCTTTTGCGGGAATTTTCTCCCAGGAAATCGTGCGTGGCCCCTGAGAGACAGCTCCCGAAGCACCCATCATGAGACCCGTCGCGAGGCAAATCGCCAGAGGCACTGAATGTCTCATCTCTGCCCTCCGCTGTTTTCATTAAGCCGATATATCCCGAATCCGCACCATACTCTGGACCTCTTGTACGGCTATGATCCCGTCGCCCGGGTAGCCGGTCCTGGCGGCTTGGGCGACGGCCGTTACGATCCCGTCCACCAGCTCATCCTCACAAATGACCTCGATCTTAACTGACTCAGATAAATTGGCTGGCTCAAAGGGGTAAAGGCCGTGGAGAAAAATTGAGGTCTCGCCACTCATGCCGTGAACCATGCAGGCCGTCAAACCGCGAACGCCGGCATCGTAAAGCGCCCGCACTACCTGGGCCGCGCGCTGTGTCCGCACGTAGGCCGTGATGAGTTTCATCGGAGCTGACTGCTACTTATAAACCCTAATCAGCATGGGTCCGGGCAGCACCCCATTGAACGTCATGGCCTTAAAGACCACGCCCTCACCAACGGAAGTGCTTCTCTTGCGGGAGGGTTGGGCTGAAATTCCCGCCATCTCGGTCGCTCCAGGTGCGCCTTTTTAAGCATCTCCTCCAAGGCGAGGCTGGCAAGGGCGTAGGCCCGCGTTCTATTCTCACAAAGCTCAAAGGCCGCGTCGCTCAGAGCCCCTATCAACTCACCGAGTGTAGTCTCGACTCTCCGCCGCCCCGCATGGACCCTCATCAAAAACCCTCCTGCCTCATCTCTTCTTGAGATCAACATCCACCGCCAGGACCTGGCCTTCACGAACCAGGCTCAAAGAGACCGTCCTGGTGCCCAGCTCCGGATGCCAGACTTCCAGGCGGTATTTTCCCAGCGGAACGCCGTCGAGCTGATAATTTCCGCGCTGGTCGGCGGCAGAAAAATAGGGATGGGCCTCGACCACGACATAGGCCTCCATATCGGGATGGACATTGCACAGGATCCGCGCCACACCGGGTTGATCGAAGGCAACGCTCCGGCTCTTACCCGGAGGATAGAGGCCAAGATCGAATTTCTTCGCCTCAGAGGTCGAGAAGACATTGTGGAAGGTCTTGTCATGATTCGGAAATTCGACGGTCGTGCCGACCTGGATAGCCAGGACACGGGGAATAAATTTCATCTCCCGTTGGTCCATCACCGCCTTGGAATTCTTGAGTTTCGAGTTTCGAGTTTCGGGTTTTTCTTGGGGCAATCCCTCGACCGAGACGACAACGTCCGAGGTAGGCTTCCCTCCTATCGTAATCGTACCCTTGACCACTGCGGTCTTTACCGGCTCTCCGCCGGACGCCAGCGCGGCGAGGAAGATCCCGAACAGGAGGCCCAACAGATACCCCCTCATCTCTTTGCTCCTTGAGGCCGTGAAAGCGTGAAGTCTACTTTGGAGGCCGCTCCGGCCTTCACCTCCACCTCTCTTTCCTGGGCTCCCAAGCTCTCGTGCCAGACTCTCAGTCGATAGGTGCCGGGGGGCACATCGCGAATCTCATACTCTCCATAAAGATCTGTGACGGCATGATAGGGATGCTCTGTGACCACGACATAGCCACTCATCCACGGATGCACCTCGCAGAGGATCTTGACAATGCCCGGGCTGACCAGAGGCTTCCGGCTTACCTTCCCGGGATAGAGACCGACATTGAAATGCGGCTGGCCATCACGAAAATAGGCATGGGCCGTGTGGAGGATCGGGTCACTGTTCCTGAGCAACAGGAACTGGCCGACGCTGGCGGCCTGGACATGAGGAACGAAACGACACCTCAAGTTGTCCAGCTCATGAACTGCCTCTCTCTCGACCGCCTTGCCCTTGGTAATCCCTTCGAGAGTGACCACGGCGTAACGAAGCCCGCCACGGGGATCTACCCTCAGACTCTCATTAGGGACATTTTTGCAGACATCCCTAAACTTAGAAATTTCCGCAGGCGGTGGCTTGGGAGCACTTCCAGCCATCTTCACAAAGCCCCTGAGGGTCCCGCCATCGGTGACTGCTATCTCCTCGTACCCTTGGACAGGAAAGGGAAAGACAACCATCCCAAAAAGCGCCAGCCAGAGACTCCAGTGGTTCGCTGTTCTGCTAATCATCGCAAACAGGAAATTAGCAAACCTTATGCCAAAAATCCAGCCCGAGTTTTCTTAGAGAGGAGCGGCTGAGTTTCTCAGGAGTGGGAAGATGAGGAGTCAAACATCTTAGAAATGAGAAAGGAAGAGAGATTCACCCTTCAATCTTCCGGGGCTTTCCTGAACCTTCTGGATGGCGCGTTTTGTGCTAAGGAGAGTCCTTAGGGCTTCTCATCTAGACTCCAGGCAGTAGGAGGCAGGCAGTATGGATCAGATTAAAAAGATTCTCGCGCCGACGGACTTTTCCGAGCTTTCCCAAGCCGGGGTGCGCTATGCCCTCCACCTGGCTCAGGCCCTGGGAGCTGAGGTGACGATCTATCATGTGGTGAACTACGAGGAGATCACGGCCTACCGCGAATGGATGGAAGAAGGGGCGATGGCCAACTCTACGTTCCGCCCGCCACAACAGCTCCTGGAAAGGTGCCGGCTCGCCCTGGATCAGTTTCTCAAGGACCATTTCTCCGATCTCATGCCGTGGGTCAAGGTCCATAAGAAGGTAGAGCTGGGGGTGCCTTATAAGAACATCGTCGAAGAGGCGAAAAGAGAAGGGGCGGATCTGATCGTCCTTGCCACCCACGGAAGGACCGGTCTGTCGCACGCGCTCCTGGGGAGCGTTACGGAGAAGGTGGTCCGCAATGCGCCGTGCCCGGTCCTCTCCATTCGCCCTCAGCTCGCCGCATCGGCAGCGCAGAAAGCCGCCTGACCGGGAGGCCTTCTGTACCGATGACAGGAAATCGCAAAGCCTAACAGCACCAGCTTGCCTCACATCCCGTGGCGCATGCCCATCGGTTGATTCAGCAGGACCAGATTGATCAGCGTGAAAAGAAGCGAGACCGCGATAAAGGGAAGGAGCGCCTTGGCAGTGGCAGGCCGTTCTGTGTGCCATTGCACGGCCAGCCGCTCGTAGGCCGCGAGAGAGAGAGCGAAGCCGGCGAGGATGAGGAGTGTCTGCAGCCAGTGAATGGCTTCAGGCGAGGCGATGGGCGGAATCTGCCAGCTCGGCGCGCCGAAATCGAAAATCGTGTACCGATTCACGGTTCGCTGCAGCGCCGGGACGATTCCCGGCCCCTCGGCGAGAAGATGTGAGGCGTTGTGCGCCAAGTGCATGGCGAGGCCGATGGGAATAAACATGGTCGCCATCGCGACGAAGCTTTGTTCGGCGCCTCCGTTTTCGTCCCCGGCGATCTTCCCGGCGGCCCACGCCGCAAGCCAGACGACGAAGGGAAAAGCGACCAGCGAAAAAAGGAAGAACACAGCCGATTCGGTCACGGCAAGGTAAGTCACCGGCTTCATGAGGACACGAAGATCGAGAGGGATCAACCGGGAGAGCCGCGAGATCCAACCGCTCCATTGGCTCAGCATCTGCGCGCTCACCACGGTCGTGATCCCGACCAGCGCCGCGGCCAGATAGGCCGCGTCCAGGCGCAGCGCGCCGGCGGACCAGAGTTCTTGACCGAAGGGACGTGTGGTTAGAGCGATATTTGCGGGCGGGCAGCTCTTCACGCACTCGAAGCAAAAATTGCAGTAGGTATTCCGCTCCATCGTCATAGGAAATTCGAACATCGGGCAGCCGGTTCCGTTGTCATTGCCGCGATAGCAGTCCTGGCGGCACTCCTTGAGACACCGGCTGCGCTCTTTCGTGCGCAGTGCGACCGGAGAGACCATCGAGTACAGTCCCTGCAGGCCGGTGATGGGACAAATATAACGGCAGAAGCTGCGCCGCTGATAGAAGAGACCCGTGACGACTGAGAGAACGGCGAGCAGCACGATGAGCGACGCGGTCATCTGCGGCGAGCGGATGATACCGAGCTGTTCGTCGAACCAGGTGAGAAGGACGAAGAGAAATGTCGCGAGCCAGAGGTTGCGCAGCGCCTTGGGGAACATCCGCCGCGGCTTGACCCATCTTGCGCTCCATTCGTTCACCGCGCCGAATGGACACAGCACGCACCAGAAGCGGCCGACCAGGATGAACGTGAAGATGATTCCGGGCCACCAGACGATCCAGGTGAGTTTCGTCGCCAGGTTCTTCGCGCCGTCCTGAACATCGGAAAATCCGAGAACTGCCAGCAGCGCCGTGAGCGCCAGCACGGGGATTTGAAAAGCCGGCTGGAAGCCTTTCCAGCGCACGAAGCGATCGAGCCAGCGGATGCGGAGGAGGTCCGGCGAAACTCCGGGTTCGACTGCCGAGTGGGAACGGACAACGGCCCGGCCCACGCCGACCAGGGCAAGGGCCAGCGCCGCGAGTCCGGCGAAGAGAAGGGCCGGCGAGAACGGCGCGGCTGAGACCACATGCAAACGGAAATCGATCACGATCGGCCGATTAAAATTTCTTCCGTCCAGTTCCGTTAGGGTAACCCGCACCCTATAGGGCCCGGCCCGGTCCAGCGTGCTTTGCAGCGTGTAGCTCCCCGCCCACACCACCTCCGAGACCGGCAGCAACGGAAACGGACCCTGCCCGAGCTGTTCAACCGGGCTGACTCCCATCAAAACTTTCCCGTTGCTCACCGGCTCGAGGGAATCGCTGCGCAAGATCTTGGCGACAATCTGGCTTGGCTCGCCGGCGCGAGGCGGCTGCGGGGAGGTGAGAAGCTCCACCTGAAAACCGTCCACGCTGACCGGGCTGGCGCCTGGAGGCGGCGCTGCGTCCCCGTGTTCTCCGTGGGCGAAGAGCGGGATCGGGCTCAGCAGCGCACCTAGAACCGACCACAGGATCAGCCCAACGCCTCTCTTCAGGGACCACGATGACACGTCGATCCTACCCTCGGTCACGATTATAACCGGCCATACTTGCGGTCGATCTCTGCCCGGATTTGCTCCACGCTGTAGCCTTGCTTCTCCATCTGAGACGCATCCAGCGCCTCTCCTTGACAGATGTCAATTCAGGTCGCGCCGTGATTGTCCGTAAAGCAGGAGAGCAGGCTCACATGGCCCATGTGCTTGTCACATTCACAGTAGCAATAGAGCTGATCCAGAATCTCGGGAATCTCCCATGCCACCTGGTAGGCGCGAGCGGTTTGCCCGACAAAAAGAGCGGGAGAAAGAGGTTTCCTGGTCTCCCGTCGGACATATCCGCCGAATGCTGCAAGGTCCCTGTTCGGGTCGCCTGCCGGACCCCTGCTGCCGATCCAGCCCCAGGCCAACAACCCGGCAAGCAACAAGCCGGCGATCACAAAGCTCGCTTTTCCCCCCTTGTTTCTAGGCTCATTCTCCTTCTTCTTTTTCCCCATTTTACGAGCGACCTCCTTTCACACAGGACAGGCCCGTCCTCATAGTGTATGCCGTGCGACTTCCCTAGAAGGAGCAAGAGCTGTGCCAGGCAATTTCTGTATTTCTTTATGTAGGTCGGTGCTTGTTTTTCCTACCTTTGGGAAGAAAACGGCCGATGTTCCCAAAGTAAGGAAGTGTCCTGTTTAGGGCTTTAGCGCGGGGCTGATGGTCGGTGCGTTTTTCCGAAGGTTCGTTTTCCACGAAAGTGTCTGCCTGGTCAGTTCCTTAGCTCGCGTCAGCGCTCTACCGGCAGGTCGTCGCGGTTGCCCCACTCGGCCCAGGAGCGATCGTAGCCCATAACCTTCCCGTAGCCTAACAGCTTCAAAGTAAAATAGGTGTGTGCGGCCCGGTGATGGGTCTGGCAGTAAGAGACGACCGTCTTATCGCGGGTGATCCCCTGACCTTCATAGAGGGCACGGAGCTCCTCGGCGGACTTGAAGGTCTTATCCGCGCGCAGATTCTGCATCCACTCGATGTTACGCGCCCCTGGGATGTGGCCGCCCCGCTTGGCCCGGACATCTTCCCCCCTGAACTCTTTTACGGTCCGGGCATCCACCAGCGCCACATAAGGCTCTTTCAGGTGCTGCACAATCCATTCCGCCGCAGCCACTTTCTCGGGGTTTACTTTCGCCTGGTAGCTCCGTAAAGCAACTTTCGGCACCTCGTGGCTGAGGGGAAGAGCTGCCTTCTTCCAGGCCTGAATGCCGCCGTTCAAAAGCGCCATCTTTTCATGACCGAAGACATCTAAGGTGAAAAAGAGCCGCGAGGCGTGCAGCCCCCCGACCTCGTCGTAGATCACCACCATCGTCTCCTTGGTGATGCCCAGGCTGCCCAAAATTTTCTCCCCTTCACTTTTCGCGGGCAGGCGAAATCCACTGGGCTCCGCCGGCATCCTGATCGAAGAGACCGAGAGATAGGCGGCTCCTGGGATATGCCCGTTCTCATCGTAGTCTTTGGAGTCCGTTCTCATGTCCACAATGCGGAGGTTTCGGTCTTTGAGGTGCTGCGCCAGCCACTCGGCCTCAACCAAAAATTGGCTGTTGGGATAATCCGCCCAAGCAAGAGAGGCGAGCCCAAAAGTCGCCAAGGATACACTGAACAACAGACTCCTCAGTCTCACATCGATACCCTCCTCTTTCTTTAACTGTGAGAAGAACGATCGAACTTTAGCTCTAAGACCGCCGCGAGCCGGAATAGCCCCGCGGCCATCCCGATGACCCCTGCGGCCACAGCCCAGGAAGGTAGGCCAAAAAAACCCGGGAGGGTTTGAGCTCCCACCCCTCCACTCCAGGCAAAGTCGTAGATGGCCGGATAGATCTCGGCAAATCCTAAGACGCCCAGGATTAGACCTCCCATGAAAAACAGGGCATCCACTTTTCCGCTGGCCGCACCCACGGCCGAGGTGCCGGGTCAGTAGCCGCCGACGACGAAGCCGAGTCCGATCAGGAGCCCTCCCAGGGCCTGAGGCCAGAGATAGGTGGGGGGTATGGCCAGGCTCCCAAGATCGATCTGTCCTATCCCTCCCAAAAACAGCAATCCTATCATTGCCACTACCACCGCGGTAAACATGACCCGCAGCACCGCAAAGTCCTGGAAATAAAAGATCGCCGTCAGTTTCTTTGGGCTGCCGAAGCCGGCCCGCTCAAGGAAAAACCCGAAGAGGATTCCTGCGATCACGGCAAAAACGAGCCCCATCTCAGAAGACAAGATTTCACTTGGAACTAGTGGTCCCTTCATTGCCATTCCCTCCTGACCAGGGAGGCTAAGATGTAGCCGCCCGCAAAAAACATCAAAGTGAAAAGCCAGCTCCCCACAGCCAATACCGCGCCGCCTGACAGCGCCTGCCCGCTGGTGCAGCCCTGAGCCAGGCGCGCGCCGAAACCGACGGCGACGCCGCCCAAGAGCGCCAGGAGTAATCGGCCTCGTCGGCTGATCCGGGCACCCTGCTCAATCTGGAAGCGAAACCGCCTGGCAGTAACGGCGCCCAGAAACCCTCCCAGGAGGACCCCGAAGATTTCGAGAACAATCCAGCTCTGCCAGAAGGACCCTACCTTTAGATAGGCGCTGAGATAGGTGTTGGCCTGGGCATGCCCTGGGGCCACCCAGTAAAGCAAGTTGGCCGTCCATTGCGTGAAGGCCCCCGAGGCCCCCAGACCGTGGCCCATCACATAGAAGGTAAGAAGGAGCGTGAGGCCCAAGCCGACACCGGCTAAATAGGGGGACCAATAGGCCTGCTCTTCCCTGGCTGGACTTTCTGACATCATAGGACTGTCTCCTTTGATTAAGGAAAGGTGATCTTGTCCGTCATGATCCCACGGGCAGAGCGATGCCCGGGAAAAAATACTGGGCGGCAAGACCGATGAGATATCCGAGCCCAGAGGCGCAGACGGCGATAAAGAAGAACTCCAGACCAGAAAAGAAAAGAGAACGCGCCGCCAGATGGCCCTTAAACATGCCTACCCCGAATAACGTCACCGCGGCGAGCGTGACAGAGAGATAGAGGGCCCTCATCCCGGCCAGGAACAGATAGGGGAAAAGGGGGACGAGGGCGCCAATGATAAAGGACGCCCCCATGACCAGGGCGGCCTGAAGCGGACGGTTGATCTCCGCCGTCCCCAGGCCGAAGACCTTTTCCTGAAAGGTCCGGAGAAAGACTCCCTCCTCCTGAGCGAGGAGCTTGACGATGCGGTAGCCCTGCTCTTTCTTCAATCCCTCCTGACCGAGGGCCCTGAGCAATCCCTCGGCCGCCAGATAGGGCTCCCTCTCGGCCAGCCCTACTGCCTCGCGCAGCTCTTTATCAAATATCTCCTTCTCGGCGCTCGATGAGAGGTAGGAACCCGAGGACATGGAAATCGCCCCCGAGAGCATCGCCGTAACCCCCGTCAGGATCACGACGGTATCGCTCTCCGTTGCTCCCTGGACTCCGGCGAGCAGGCCGACCGTGCTGATGAGCCCATCCTGAATCCCGAAGACAAACTCGCGGATGCGCGCCCGGCCTTCAATGACCTCTCTCTTCTGCTCGATGACTTCCAAAGCCATTTAATACTTAAGGCCGATCTCGCCGGTCCGCTCGCCAGGTCGCCAATCCGAAGGGCAGAGCCTCCCGGTGCGCAGGGCCTTGAGCACACGCAGCGTCTCGTCAACGCTCCGACCGACATTCATGTGGCTCACCACCAGGTATTGGATCTCCCCCGCTGGATTGATGATCAAGGTAGCCCGCAGGCTCACCCCTTCCCTTTCGTCCAGGACCCCATACCTCCGGCTGACCTCTTTTTCCGCATCGCTGAGAAGGGGGTAGTCCACCCCACCCAACTCCTCTACCCAGGCCCGGTGCGTCTCTAAGGAATCCACGCTGACTCCCAGGATCTCCGCCTCCTCGGCGCGGAACTCCTTTGCCATCCTGCTGAAGCCGGCCACCTCGGTGGGACAGATAAAAGTAAAATCCGCGGGATAAAAAAAGCAGACCAACCACTTCCCTCGATAGGAGCTGAGCGCATAGTCTGCGACGCGCCCCTGATGCACGCCCTTTAAGACAAAGTCCGGAGCCTTGATGCCGACGGCGATCATCATTGTCCCTCTCTCTTCATCGCACACCTACCCGCGCCTTTCCAGCGGCACGTAGGGGCGCTGATCCTGTCCCATATAGACCTGCCTGGGTCGGGCAATCTTCTGTTCCGAATCGGAGAGCATCTCTTCCCATTGGGCGACCCAGCCGGAGGTGCGCGGGATGGCAAACAGCACCGGAAACATCTCCATCGGAAATCCCATCGCCTGGTAGATAATCCCGGAGTAGAAATCGACATTGGGATAGAGCTTGCGCTTGATAAAATAGTCATCCTCCAGGGCGATGCGCTCCAGTTCCAGGGCGATGTCGAGTAAGGGATTCTTGCCGCTCACTTCGAAGACCTGATAGGCCACCTGCTTGATGATCTTCGCCCGGGGGTCGTAGTTCTTATAGACCCTGTGGCCAAAACCCATGAGCAGACCCTGACCGGCCTTGACCTTCTTGATGAACTCCGGAATCCTCTCCTTTTTCCCGATCTCCATCAGCATCCTGAGCACCTGCTCGTTCGCCCCGCCATGAAGAGGACCGTAAAGGGCCGCGGCCGCCGCGGCCACCGCACAGTAGGGATCCGCGTGGGAGCTCCCTACGCCGCGCATCGCGCTGGTGCTGCAGTTCTGCTCGTGGTCGGCGTGGAGGATGAAGAGCACATCCAGGGCCCGCTCCAGGATCGGGTCGGGCTGATATTTCACCTCGGTCATCTTAAAGAGCAGGTTCAGAAAGTTCCCCGTGTAGCTCAGGTCATTGTCCGGATAGGCGAAGGGCAAACCCCGGCTGTGACGGTAGGCGAAGCCGGCCAAGGTAGGCATCTTGCCGATGAGACGGTAGGTCTGCTTCCGACGGGACTCAAGATCAAAGATATTTTTGGCGTCGGGATAAAAGGTCGACAGGGCAGCGACGGTACTCACCAACATCCCCATGGGATGGGCGTCGTGATGGAAGCCATCCATAAACTTCTTGATGTTTTCATGGATGATAGTGTGAAAAGTGATGTTATGCATCCAATCTTCCAGTTGAGCCTTCGTGGGGAGATCGCCGTAAAGGATGAGATAGGCAGTCTCCAGATAGGTGCTCTTCTCGGCCAATTCCTCAATCGGATATCCCCGGTAACGCAAGATCCCTTTGTCACCATCGATAAAAGTGATTTTACTGGCACAGGAGGCGGTGTTCACGAAGGCGGGGTCGTAACTCATCAGACCGAAGTCCCCCTCCGCGGCCTTGATCTGGCGGAGATCCATGGCCCGGATTGCGCCGTTCTGGATCGGGAATTCATAGTGCTTCCCCGTGCGGTTATCCGTCACCGTGAGACTATCCTTGCCCATAAGCTACCTCCTTAGATCTTTATCTCGCAGCCGCTTGGGTATTCCATAGGTATGGTACTCCCCTCACACTCTCCATACAAGCAAGAGCAACCCAAAACAGGCCACCCATTGATCCCATCGGATGAAGGGATGCATTTTTTTCATTTCCCACCACCACAGACAATAGACCCTGCTGGCGCTCAAGCATCGACCGTAGACACAGCCGTCCGATCCAGCCAAAATCGTTAATCGCCACACGAGTCGTCATAAACCCTCACCGGATAAATCGCTCAGCGTAGCCACCTTCCCTGCGGACCTAGCGCCTACAGGCGCACGCCGATCAGCATCCACATGCCGATAATAACAAACCCCAAACCGGCAACAAGCTTCAGCGCGTGGGGAGGAATAAGCCGTGAGATCTCAGCCCCAAAAAGAACCGCCAAGAGGCTGGCGAAGACCAGGGCTGCCGAAGAGGCGGCAAAGACCGCTACCCGGCTAAGGTTCTGATCCGTGGCGAAAAGCAGCGTAGCCACCTGGGTCTTGTCGCCAAGCTCGGCCACAAAGACACTCAAGAAAACCAAAAGCAGCGCCTTCAAAGAAACCTCCTTCTTTTGCACTTTCTTTAAGCTTGCTTTCTCTGTATTACATGACCCAGGTGAGGGAAGAAAGCCGGAGTGGTTGCGGCGTAACGGGCTTATGTCTCGCCAAACTCCTCCAATACCTCTCTTTCTTCCCGCCGCGCCAACCGGACATACATCCTTACCAGAACTGGAAACATGACGGGCGTAACTAGCGTGGGCCACTGAAACAGAAAGCCGAGCATAATCAGAATGAAGCCGACGTACTGCGGATGCCGCACGTAGGCGTAAGGACCTGACGTTGCCAGCTTATGGTCCCGCTGTGCTCCATAGAGCACCTTGGAAGACAAGTCCGCTCCGCGAGCGCAGCCAACTGCTCGAACCGCGATGCTGCTCAGGACTTAACATATTTTTCCGGCTCCTTCTCGAACCGCGCCTTGCAGGGATTCGAGCAAAAGTAATAGCTCTTGCCCTTGTACACGACGGTACCCGCCGCCTTCTTCTCATCGACATTCATCCCACAAACTGGATCCTTTGCCATTTTCAATCACCTCCCTGTCGTAATCCCTCTTACGACATCAGATCTCTTTTCTTCGCTTCGAACTCTTCTTTGTTGATCTCTCCGCGGGCGTAGCGCTGGCGCAGGATCTCAAGTGCCGAATCGGAACGCGACTCCTTGCCCTGACTCACTAGCCAGCGGATGCCGACCACGAGGCCGACGATCACCAAAACCCAGAACAGCAGCATGATCACCATCATGCCGAGCCCCCAGGCTCCCCACCACATCGGATGCATGCCCCATCCCCACTCGTAGGCCCGCTCCTGGGCCAATGCTGCTGCGGGGACCAGCCACGCTATCAAAACTGCCAACCATTGGCGGATTCGCACCATTGTATCCTCCTATCCTGTCTCTTTGACTTAGATTCTTACCTTTTAAATCTTCAACAGAACGACTTCAAGAAAGTTTATCGCGCCAAGCCTGTCCTGAGCCCTTCGGCTGCGCTCAGGATAAACTCCGCCGAAGGGACGCCAAGGCCGCAAAGAAATCCAGAAATCCCCCTTTCGTCCCCCTTTGACAAAGGGGGAAAGAGGGGAATTTGAGGAACCTTCACGTGCTTTGCGTCTTTGCGCGAGTCATCTTTTTTCAGATTCCGCAATCCATAATTCAACTAAAAATTTCAAATATCTTTGGTTGGGTTTTTCACTCCACGTTCCAACGAAAAGTTCTCTCCTTTACTCCGGCAACATCTCTAATCACAAGTTCAAGCCGTTTCGCCTCCGGAGACGGCTTAGAAAAAATAACGGTGACCTCCCGATGGTGCCCGCTTCCCTTGTTTTCCGTCTTGGCAACTTCATAGGTCTTACCCGCTTCGTCACGGAGCAAACTTAGACTTTTGAGATCATAGCCATCCAGATCAACCGAGTGGGTATCCAGAACAACTTGAAACCGGACATCCTCCGAAGCCTTGGGATTGAGATAGGTCGCTTTTACGGTCACGCCTCCTCCGGATTGCGTTTGCGTCAAAGCTCCCGCAGAAGCGCCTAAGCTCGCCCCGGTTTCAAACAGAGAGAAGAGAAACAATCCCCCCACGAAGAGAATTACT
>Ga0184634_10000161_pt1 | contig 15177 bp, 11 predicted proteins | sample PLM31_200_b1_FD_133016 | JGI IMG/M metagenome (GOLD analysis project Ga0184634, IMG submission 133016) | Groundwater sediment microbial communities from an aquifer in East River, Colorado, USA - PLM3-1_200_b1 | ecosystem: Environmental > Terrestrial > Soil > Riparian zone | place: USA: East... | reverse complement strand
GAAGTGATTCGGATCATGGAGAAACGTCTCGATCGCATCGCCGAGCCGGTTGAGCGTTCCCGCGGGCGCGACGCCCTTGATTGCGCCCGGCGCCGCGAGCAACTCCAGCGCGGCGCCCGATGCGGGACCGTCGATTACCAGATACCGATCATTGAGAGCGGCATCGCCCGCCATCGTGCGAAGCCGTTCGAGAAACAGGAACGCCTCAAGACCCGGCAGCGCCGCCGTGACGTAGCCGAACGTGCGGCTCCTTAGCATTCGGCGCGCGATCGCGCGGATCGGTACGACGCGCTCGACGAACGACTCGATCTCCGCACGCGGACTGAGCGCGACAACCTCGAGCGACTGGTTGATTCGTGCCGCCGCGGCGCCGTTCAATTTCGCTCCGAGAAGTTTTGCGGCGCTCAGACGGCGGTCGAGGTCGGCAAGTGTGGTCGGATACCGGCGCGAGAGCGCGTCGGCCAGCGCCGCAGCCACGGTGCTCTTGCCCGTCCCTCCCTTGCCTGTCACGAAGATGAGCCGCGGCAGCGCCATCAGCTAGAATCTACGGTCAGCGATCGGTTCAGTCCACATGGCATCGAGCAGGCAAGGAGCGAAAGGCGAGGGCGGCTTTATGAGCTTGCTGGTCAGCGTGCGGCGCGAACAGATCGTCGTGTTCAAGTCGATCGTCGAGTCGCACGACAATCTTGCGACGCTGCGCACCGAAGATTCGCATCGCAATATCCTGCGAATCTACTTCGCTCCCGAGCTCGAAGACGAAGTCGAAGCTATGCTCGCGGGCCTGCCCAAGCAGCTGGAGCTAACCAAACTCTCTTAGCGCCGTTCCAACTGACACTCCCCTTCTTGTCATTGCGAGCGAAGCATGCCCTGAACGTAGTCGAAGGGTCTGCGCAGCGAGAGCCTGCCCTGAGCGCAGTCGAAGGGATCGAAGCCAGGCTCAGCAGCGCACTCGCCTCCAGCCGCCCCCTCAACATCCCTTCCCCCCACTGACCTCCACCACATAATCCCGCCCCTCCCACCTGTCGCCCTCGCGCCAATGGAACGTAAACCGAATCGGCGCCAGGTCCGCCTCGCCGACCGCGATGTCCACGTAATGAAGCCCCAACGGCGTGCTCGTTGACGCGGTATCCTGCGCCGTCTGCCACTCGTCTTTGGTCCAGTGAAGCGCGAACGCTTCGGTCGCCTGAATCCTAAGTCGCGTCCCCGCCGCGACCGATCGCACGCGCCGATTCGTCTTCCAAATTTCGATCGGCGCGCCGCGCCCGCCGCGCTGGTAGCGCTGCGCGACTTCGTCGATTAAATCGAATACGCGGCCATCGGTGGTCGAGCGCAACAGCTTCACGTACTCCGCATGCGCCCACATCAGCGGCATCGCCGATCCAGTCTGACAGCCGTAGTACAAGAGTTGCTGCGGCAGGTCCGGTTGGTCCCATAGCTGCTCGGGCAGAAGACGCGTCGGATTGGCGAAATGTTCGATCGCGCGGATGTACGGACGCGGGTCGCGGCCGGCTGCAAGCTCGTAATGCGCGCGCTCGCCGGTCAGGAGCGGCCACGGACGCCCTCGTCCCCATCCGAGAAACGGGCCGCCGTCATCGCGCTGCCCATATCCGTCGTGGGTGTAACGCTTCCAGCACGGCCCGGCCGGATAATCATGTTTCAACGCCGCGTCGATCACGCGCAGCGAGTCCTCCATCAACGCATCGCCCGCCTTGCGAATTCCGTAGCGCACCAGTTCAAGGAAACCGGCATCGACGATCTCAGCGGCCGGGAACGCCGCGCGTGTGCCGGGCGGTCGGTTGTGAATCATCACGAATCGCTTGTCGGGGTCCTCGTCGGCTTCGTGCTCGCTGGGATCGATCGGATTGATGCGGATGTAGTGGCGGCGAATTCCGGGCACCAGCGTGCCGTGGTTGGTGACCGTCCACGTCTCGACGTGCGATTCGAGAAAGTCCGCGTACTCCTCGAGGTAACGCGCGCTCGCGAGGTCGCCGTGTTCCCGCGCCAGGCACGCCGCGCAGACTAGCGCCGTGATGTTGCTCGCGAGCGTCGACGGCGAGTAGCCGGCGTTTTCCTCCCAGCGCTCCTGCGGCGTCACCGGCCCATTGACCATCAGGTATCGCGCCGCATGAAGCACCATCGGATACACCGCGAAACCCTTCAGCGCGCCCGCCTTATGCAGCCGCCATGCGAGGATGATCGGGAATGCGACCTCATCGAGCTGGATTCCGCGCCAGTATGGTTCGCCGTCGATCCAGAAGTTCTGCGGAAAGCCGCCGTCGGATTGCTGCGAGCAGGCAAGATAGATCAGTGCGCGCTCCGGCGTGGTCGCATCGCCCGCCGCGAGCAGCCCGGTCGCGCTGTTGACCATGTCGCGGGTCCACACCAAGTGGTATCCGCCCAGGTCCTCGTCGCCCTTGGCCTCGCCCCACGGGATCGATAGCGACGCGATTATCGCGCCCGCGTAAGTCTTGTCTTCATGGGCGAGCAGCAACTCGCGGCTTCGCCGGTAGAGCGTGCCGCCGTCGCTGGCGAACTGCTCCAACTGGTGGAAATGCCGGCAGGCGCGTCCCCACTGTTCGAGAAAGCGATCGCGATGTTCGCCGAACGGTAGCGCCAGCGATTGCGCGAGCGACGTGACCGCGCGATGAAGCGTGCGCCCGAATGACAGTCCGAGCGTAAACTCGGTGCGCTTGCTGATGTCGATTTCGCCGGTGAGCGCGATGTTGCCGTCGTGCGCCGATGCAAACCTGTAGTCGAGCTTGAAGTTCGTCGCGAGGTCCTGCCAGCCGTCGGTCGCACCGACGTACCCGCATGAGAGCTGCACGAAGGGCAGCGTCGCCGCGAGCGAGAGCCACGCACCATCTTTGTGCGCGGTCAGATAGTCGTGCCCCTCGATTCGCGCGACATTGCCGGTGTTGCCCCATCCGCCGACCCCAAGGTGCGGAGCGAGCAGCACGTACAGATGCAGCGTCCGCAGAAACGCCGGGTCGCCCTCGATCCGCGTATGGACGAGCACCACCGGCTGGTGTGGGTCCGCGATGACTTCCTTGACGATGCGATAGCGCCCGCCGGGATCCGAGTTCGTGATGCGAATGCCCAGACCGTGTTCGCCCAGGTACTCCGTAATGGCGTGCAGATTGCGCCGCTCTTCGTGGAAAAACGTCTCGCCGTCGGTGATGAGATACTGCAGATCGCGTACTTGCGGCTGGTCGATGGTCGGAAAGTAGATTTCGTTGAGCACGCCGCTCGACGCGGTCACCCAAACGCGGCTCACCGACGAATACGCGGTTACGACCGCATCTTTCGCGCTGCGGGTCCACCGCGGCGGAATTCCCGGCGCGCCGGTCGCGCGAGGATCTTCAAGCAGGATTGCCACGTTGTGACCCTTCGGCCCTCGGGGCTCGCTTCATTGCGCCGCAGGACCGTCGGTAGCCGGCGCCGCCTTCTCATCTGGGCGCAACCGGAAAAAGTAGGTAACCGCAAAGCTCAGCCCGTACAGTGCCATCAACGGAACTCCCAGCAGCATCATCGAGACCGCATCGGGCGGCGTGAACGCCGCGGCCGCGACCGCGATGCCCACGATGATCCACCGCCAGTGGCGCCTCAGCATGGTGTGGTCGATGACGCCGAGCCGGGTGAGAAAGTACGCCAGCACCGGCATCTCGAACGTCAGGCCGAACGCCAGGATCATCCGCGACGCAAACGACAGATATTCGCTGATTCGAATCGTCGGCGTCACGTTGATGCTCTCGTACTCGCCGAGAAAAAATCCGTAACCCACCGGCATGATCACCGCGTAACAGAAGTAGCCGCCCGCCACAAAGCACGCGGTGGTCGCAATCACGAACGGCCGCGCATTGCGCTTTTCGCTCTCGTACAGCCCCGGCGAGATGAACCTCCAAAGTTCGTAGAACACCGCGGGACTCGCGATGAACAGCCCCGCGATCATCGCGACCTTTATCTTGGTTATGAACGCCTCGACCACGCCCGTCCCGACCAGCATCGCGTTGCCGCCCGCGACGGCGAGGAACGGGCGCGTCAGCGCGTTGAAGATCGGATCCGCAAACGCGTACGCGACCGCAAAGCCGAGACCGACCGCGATGAACGCGCGGATCAGTCGGATGCGCAGCTCTTGCAGGTGCGCGAGCAGCGGCATGCGCGCTTCGTCGTAGCGCGCCTCTGGCGTTGCGGGAGTTGAGGGATCGCTGGCCACGGTCGGGCGCGGCGGGTTATGTTTGTGCCGGAGGTTCGGTGGGCTGGAGGTCGTCCGGGGTGGCGCGCGCGGTCGCGGCCGGCTTTGTGCGCGCGGGCGCGTCCTCGAGAGCGTCGGTAAGCTCGCGCATCACGGAGTTGCTCGCCGCGCGCAGTTCCCGCATCAGCTTGCCGGCGGCTCGCATCGATTCCGGCAGCCGTTCAGGACCGACCACGATGAGCACGACGATTAGGATCAGCACTATTTCGAAGATATCCAAGCTTGGTCCCGGCGTCCGATTGCGAGAGCGCCGCGTTTCGCTACGCGCGCGCGACATCGATTTTCTCGGTTGCAGTTCAAGGTGTCAACGATGACCAAGACCGCGCTGGTCATCGACCGCCGCTATCTCGCCCACTTCGCCGGCCGCGCCCATCCCGAGCGTCCCGACAGGATGCGCGTGATGCTTGACATGGCGGAGAATCTGGCCCGCCCCGGTCTTCGAACCTTCGCGCCGCGCGAGGCGACCCCCGGGGAGATCGCGCTCTGCCACACGCCGCCCTACATCGATGCGGTTGAGCGCACTGCGGCGCTACAGCGCTTCGACTTCGATCCCGACACGCACACCTCGCCCGACACGTTTCGCACCGCGCTGCTCGCCGCCGGCGGGGTTCTGACCGCCGCCGAGGCGGTCATCGATGGCGCCGCGGACAACGCATTCGCCATCGTCCGTCCGCCCGGCCATCACGCACTAGCGAATCGCGCGATGGGATTCTGCTTTTTCAATAATGTTGCGATTACGGCCGAGTGGCTGATCAAACGCCGCGGCCTCAGGCGCGTGATGATCGTTGACTGGGATCTCCATCACGGTAACGGCACGCAGGATGCCTTCTACGAACGCGACGACGTACTGTACGTTTCGACTCACCAGTTCCCGCACTTTCCGGGGACCGGATCGTTCCAGGAAATCGGCGCGGGCAAGGGCGCCGGCTTCAGCGTGAACGCACCGATGCCCGCGGAGTTCGGCGACGACGAATATCTGCGCGTTTTTGACGATCTGCTGATGCCCATCGGCCGCAAGTTCAATCCCGAGTTCATTCTGGTGTCGTGCGGATTCGATTGCCACTTCCGCGATCCGCTTGGCGCGATGGAAGTCAGCGAGGAGGGCTTCAAGCAGATGGCGCGGCGCGTGCGCCGCCTCGCCGCCGAATGTTGCGGCGGCAAAGTGGTCGCGGCGCTCGAGGGCGGCTACGACCTCGAGGCGATCGCCAACTCGGGCAGGGAAGTGCTCGAGGAGTTCGGGCGCGACGCGGACGAACCGTTCGGCATGCCGCGTGACGGCGCGCGCGTGATCCCGTTGATCGAACGTGCGATGCGCGGTGCCGGCCGCCACTGGGATATGGTCTGAACCCGCGCGTGGCGAACTAACGACCTGCCAATGGCGCGCAACGCCGCAAAGCAAGACGCTGTTTCGGAGCACAGCCCGAAGGCCGGCGACCGCGACTTTCGGCTAATCGGACTCGACGATCAGAAATCGATCCAACACTCCTTGAGCAGCGGACGTGTCAGCGTCGGCAGCGCGCCCGATAACGACCTAGTCATCGCCGATTCGACCGTCTCCAAGCGCCACGCGATCGTCCGCAAGCGCTTCGGGCGTGTTCGCGTGAGCGATTTCGCCTCGACCAACGGCACCTTCGTTGACGGACGCCGGGTGCGCAAAAGCGCGCGCGTCGATCGCGGCGCGGAGCTTCGTTTCGGCGCGGTGCGCTTCGCATTGGTCGCGCCTGCTGGCGGGCGCGTGCGACCGCTGACAATCGCGGCGCTGCTCGTTGCGATGTTTGCGGTCGCATTCGCCGTAACGTACTACCGGTCGGCGCGGCGATTGGAGGCCGAATTGCGTGTGGCGCAGACCGAACGCGCTGCCGCGGTCGAGCAGGCTGCCCGCGCGCGCTTGGACTCCCCCCCGCGCGCGTGGCTCGCGCAGCTCAATCACTACCGCGCGCTCGCCAAACTCAAGCCGGTCGTCGAAGATTCGGCGCTCAGCGACGGTGACCTGCGCCACGCGGAGTACCTCGTGAAGAATCATGCCGAAGCCGTAAAGAGAGGTGCGAATCTCGGCGCCGATGCGCACACCGAAGATCGATCGACGCCATTCTACAGCGACGCGGGCCGCGCGGCGGCCAAGGCCAGCAATGTAGCGCAGACGACCTTGCCGCCGGCTGGGTCGCTCCCGCCGGTGTGGGCCATCGACTTCTGGATGGAAGGCCCGTTCCACCGGCTCCCAATTCTCAATCCCGGCCTTGCGCGCGTCGGCTACGGCGAGTCGTGCGCGCAGGGCATGTGCGCGGCGGCGCTCAATGTGAACGCGGGCGCGCCCGCGGCCTTGGCGGAGGGTCTCAAATTCGATGCGCCCATCATGTTTCCGCCCGACGGCTCGATGGTCTCGTTGCTTCAGCTTGATCGCGAATGGCCCAACCCCCTCTCTGCGTGTCCAGGGTACGAGAAGCCGGTCGGGCTGCCGATCACGCTTCAAACCGGCGAGTGGACCGACGTGAAGCTCGACGCCTATTCGCTAAGGAGCGACAGTGCGACGCTCGAGGCTTGCGGTTTCGATGCGACCACGTACACGAGTCCTGATGACGCGCAGCAGAAACTAGTGCGCGACATCTTGAAGGCGAGCGGCGCAGTGCTGGTGGTGCCGCGGCGTCCCCTTCGCCCCGGCGCTACTTATTCGGTCATGATGACGGTCGAGGGGCGCGTGTATCGGTGGGCGTTTCTGACCGCGCGGTGAAGGGGAACGACCTTTCCGTCCTGCGTATTTCGCGGGCATTGGGCGGCGTGGCGGTCCATGGTATGTGATTCGAGGGGCCGATCACTTTGTCTCATTGGCGTACTCGCCCGGGGAGACGTGCATGAAAATCTCGATGTTCCATCTGATGCCGTACCGCGACCTCGCCGCGGACTTTCAGCAAAAGTACCACTCGGTCTGGGTCGATCCGCCCTACGCTGAAATCGCCGACTCGCGCAAAATCGGCCAGTACTACAACTGGACGTTCGATGAGCTCCTCCACGCCGCGAAGCTTGGCATCGACGGCATCTGCACCAACGAGCATCACCAAAACGCCTACGGATTCATGCCCAACCCCAACTTGATGGGCTCGGTCCTGGCGCGCCTCACCAACGATCGCGAAGTCGCCGTGGTGCAGATGGGCTCGACGCTCCCGACCTCGAACCCTCCGGTTCGCGTCGCCGAGGAGTACGGCATGATCGACTGCATCAGCGGAGGCCGCCTCATCGCCGGCATGCCGCTGGGCACCTCGATGGACGTCAACCTCTGCTACGGAATCTCACCCGTCGAGCAGCGCGAGCGCTTCTACGAGGCGCACGATCTCATTCTGAAAGCGTGGCAGGCCAAGGAAGTCTTCGCGTGGAACGGCAAGTACTTCAAACTACCGATGGTAAATCCGTGGCCGCGCCCCATCCAGCAGCCGCATCCGCCGATTTGGATTCCCGGCAGCGGCAGCCTCAGCACTTGGGACTTCACCGCGAAGCACGGCCATTGCTACTGCTTCCTTTCCTACTGGGGCAACAATTTCGGCAAGAAGGTGATGGACGGGTTCTGGGAATTCGTTGACAAGAGCAACATCGATCCCAACCCGTTCCGCGCTGGCTTCTTACAGTTGGTGACGGTCTCGGAAACCGACGCGCAGGCGGAAAAGGATTACTACCAGCACATCCGTTACTTCTACGACAAATGTCTCCACATCCTGCCCGAGTATTCGCCGGTGCCCGGTCACCAGGACTACCGGAGCCTCGTGAACTCGGAAAAGAATCTGAACCCGATGATGAACGAGCTGGTCGCGAAAATCCCCGACTGGAAATACAAGGACTTCGTTGACAATCAGTTCGTAATCTCCGGCGGACCCCAGAGCGTGCGCCAGCAGTTGATGGAGGCGGTCAAGAAGCTGCGCGTCGGCAACCTGATGGTGCTGCTGCACATCGGGTCGATGCCGCACGAGCTGACGATGAAAAACGTCGAGCTGTTCTGCCGCGAGGTGTTTCCGCACTTCCGCCACGTGTGGGAGGAAGAGTGGGACAACAAGTGGTGGCCCGAGCGGCTCAAGACAAACGGCAAGACCGCAGGCGCGGACAAGCGCGCCGCAGCGCACGCCTGAGCGGTTCGCCAAAGCCGAATTCGATAATGCCGCTGCCGGCTGGCATCGCACGCCGGCCCGCGGTCGCGTAAGCCCGGCGGAAAGGTCGCTCGAGTCATGGCGCCAGTTAAAGAACAGACCCTGAGTCTTTGGGGCAATCAGGTTAAACCGCGCGTGATGGTCGCCGGCAGCGGCGCGCCGCTGGTCTATTTTCACGGCGGCATGGGACTTCACTGGGGCGGATTCCTCGATACGCTCGCGAGGGACTTCACGGTCTATGCGCCTGAACTTCCGGGTACGACGCCGGGCGACCAGGATGCGCTTCGCGCGCTCGACGACTGGTGGGACGTCGTCCTCTACCACTACGAAATGTTTGATGCTTTGAAGCTTACTGCGCCCGCCATCGTCGGCCATGGGTTCGGCGCGATGCTCGCGGCGGAGGTCGCCGCGACCGACCCCGCGCGCGCCCGCAAGCTGGTGCTGATGAGCGCGATGGGCCTGTGGCGCGATGACACTCCGATTCGCAACTACATCGTGACGCCGCAGCCAGAGTTGGCGCCGCTAATCTTCATGAACCCCGATCATCCGATGCGCTCCAAGTTGTTCCCAGACCCGGGCGACGTCGATGCGGTGATCAAGTTCAAATGGACGCTCGCGTGCGTCGCCAAGTTTATCTGGCCGATCCCGGACAAGGGGCTGAAGAAGCGGCTCGGGCGAATCAAGGCGCCGACGCTCATCGTGTGGGGCACGCAGGACAAGCTGATTCCGCCGGTCTATGCGAACGAGTTCGCAAGCCGCATCACGGGCGCCAAAGTCGAACTAATCGACGGCGCATCGCATATGCTTGAGATCGAAAACACCGCGGCGGTTGCGAATGCTGTCACAAGTTTTCTGAAGTAAGGAGCCGGGCTCGCAACCGCGGCGCGAACGAAATGAGGCAACTCGCAATGATATTGTACGTGTCGAGAATTCTGTCGTTTACGCTGATCGCGCTGCTGCTCGGGTCCGCGCCCGCATGCAGCCGCGCGCCGGAGGGACTACCACTGAGAAACACCGGCCAATACGCAACCATCCAGACCGAACACGGCAACATCGTGATCGAGCTCTACCCCAAGCTCGCACCGCAAAGCGTCGAGAACTTCGACAAGCTCGTCAAGAAGGGCTTCTATGACGGCCTCACCTTCCATCGGGTCGAGCCGCGCTTCGTGGTGCAGGGCGGCGATCCCGACGGTACCGGCGCGGGCGGTCCCGGCTACGACATCCCGGGCGAACTCAGCCAGACCGAGAAACACCTGCGCGGCACGGTCGCGATGGCCCGCAAAGGCGACGAGGCGAATCCGCAGCGCCGTTCGAGCGGCAGCCAGTTCTACATTTGTCTGGAACCGGCCCCGTTTCTCGACAAGAAATACACGATCTTCGGCGGCGTCGTGAGCGGGATGGAAGTGGTCGATAAGATCCGGCGCGGCGATCAGATAAAGAAGATCACGCTCAGCGACAAGCCCTCCAAGTAGGCTTGGTGCCGCGCCGATGCGCAAACGAAGCGGGCACCGTCGCGGGCCCTACTTCTCGCTCGACATCCATCTGCACACCATCCGGGGCAGCTCGGACTCCAATCTTGCGCCCCGCGACCTGGTCGAGCGCGCGCGTCAAATCGGCATCTCGGCGATTTGCATCACCGAGCATGACAACATGTGGGAAGTACGCGAGCTCGAGGAACTCGCGCGCGGCTCCGGCGTGGTGTTCATCCGCGGCATGGAAGTCACCACCGACATGGGCCATATCGGCGCGTTCGGCCTCGACCGCTATGTCGGCGGAATTTACAAGCTCGATGCGCTTCGGCGCGTCGTCGATCAAGCCGGCGGCATTTTGATCGCGAATCACCCCTTCCGCTACCGCCTCGACGAGCGCTTTTCCTTCATAAATCCGGACCATGAAACCATCGACCAGGCGCATCCAGAGCGCGCAGCGATGCTGCCGTTATTCAAGTTTGTGGATGCCATCGAAGTGTTGAACGGGGCGTGCTCCGACGAGGAGAACCTGTTCGCTCTGAAAGTAGCGCGGCATCTGGGACTCGCGGAGGTGGCTGGCTCTGATTCGCACTCGGCGGGGTCGGTCGGATGCGTGAGCACCATTCTCGACGCGCCGATCAGCGACGTGCACGGGCTGATCGACGCGATCAAGGCGCGCCGCTCTCGCGCAGGACGTGGATTGCTGAAGAACGCGCTGCGCCCATTCGAGTTGCCGGCGAGGTAGAGGGACCGGTGCCCTCTCCCAAGAGAGGGAGAGCGGACAGAAAATCGAAAGGAATCCGGGATTCCTGGCTACGAAGACTCCGCTCGGAATGACAGAAGAAGAATGATGCGAGTGTGGATGGCAAGGGTCTCGCGACCCTCGCCCGCGCGCGACTATTCGTCGTACGCGACGCTTCGACAGGCTCCACGCAGGCTCTCTCTCCCGGGGGGAGGTTGTGCAAGCCGCAAGCGTATTCAGGCGGGGTCGGTTGAGGCAGATCGAGCGCGTGGGATAACATTTTCGCGCGCACGCAGCGGCTTTTCCCAAGATGGCAGCAAACCGAGATCGTCTGGCACTGGTCGAACGAATCTCCGCCATCGGCGGCGACGCGAGTGCCGACCTGCGCGCGACGCTCGATCGAATCGTCGAGGCGGTCGCAGCGGGCATGGAGGTCGAGGTCTGCTCGCTTTATCTGTTCGATCCGCAGCGCGAACGTTTGGTGCTTCGCGCGACGGTCGGACTGGAGCGCGAGTCGGTCGGAAAGGTTTCGATGCGCATCAGCGAAGGACTGGTCGGGCTGGTTATTGAGAACGGCGCACCGGTCTCGGTCACCGACGCGATCAGCCACCCGCGCTACAAGTATTTTCCGGAAACCGGTGAGGAGCGCTATCACACCTTTCTCGGCGTTCCAGTGCACGACGGCCGCCAGCGTACGCTCGGGGTACTCGTCACTCAGACGCTCTCGCGCCGTAAATTTACGAAGGGTGAGATCAGCCTGCTGCGGACGGCGGCCAACCAGGTTGCGCAAATTCTCTCGCACTTCCGGCTTCGCGAGTCGCTCGAGACCAAGGAGAAGGAGCGTCTTGAGTATCGGCGCCGGATGATCGAGGCGAACCGCCAGCTCAAGGACTACGAAAAAGTCGGCGGCAAGCCGCGTGTCGCCGCGCACGCCAAGGTGCGACGGCCGCGTTTGGTCGGGCTGCCCGCTGCGCCAGGATTCGGCCACGGCATCGCGCACGTTGTCGGCATTTACCTGAGCAGCATCGATCGCAACGAGCGTTCCAAAGATGCCAGGGCGGAATCCAAGCGGATCGACGAAGCGCTCACTCGCTCGCGGAGCGAAATCGCAGCGTTGCGCGCGCGGATGCAACCGTTGATGCCCGAAGAGGATCTGAAGATCTTCGACGCGCATCGGCTGATCCTCGAAGACGACGAGTTTGTCAAACGGATCCGCGACAGCATTCATCACGGCTACACGGCAGAGAGTTCGCTGTTCCGAGTGATCGATGAGTTGAGCGCGTCGATGCTGGCGGTGGCGGACGGCTATCTGCGTGAACGCGCGACCGATTTCCGCGACGTCGGCCATCGGGTCCTGCGTCACTTGCACCAGGACGAGCACAAGGGCGCCTTCGCGAAACCGACCATCCTGGTCGCCGAGGAGCTGACGCTCTCTCAACTGACGCTGGTTTCACATGAAAATCTCGCAGGCATCGCGCTCCAGTCGGGCGGCGTCACTTCGCACGCCGCAATCCTGGCACGCGCGTTTGAGTTGCCGACCGTCGTGGGCGTCGAGCATCTGATGGAATCCGTCATGGAAGGTGACGACTTAGTTATCGACGGCAACTCGGGCGTCGTGTACGTAAATCCAAGCACCGAGGTCGAACGCGAGTATGAGGCCCTGACCAAGCGCTACCAGGCGTTCAAACGCGATCTGCTCCTAGACGTTGAAGAGCCGTGCGCAACGCGTGACGGCCATCGAGTTCGGCTCCTGGCAAACATCGCATTGCTGCCGGACGTACACCTGGCCATCAAGTACGGCGCCGAGGGAATCGGACTGCTGCGGTCCGAGTTCTCGTTTCTGACCTACGAGGATTTCCCCGACGAGAACCAGCAACTCAATCTTTACAATCACATCTTGAAGGCCGCGGGACGGCGCCCGGTGACGATTCGCACGCTGGACATCGGCGCCGACAAGTATCCGCCGTATCTGCGCGTGCCGCGCGAGGAAAATCCGTTCCTCGGGTGGCGCTCGATACGCATCTCGCTCGAAATGCCCGAGCTCTTCAAGGTGCAACTGCGTGCGATCCTGCGGACCGCCGCCCGGCACAACGTGCGGATCCTGTTTCCGATGATCTCGAGCCTCGATGAACTTAGGCGCGCGAAGGAGCTACTCGCCGAGGCGCAGAGCGAACTCTACCGCGAAGGTGTCGAACACAACCCCGACGTACCGGTGGGCATTATGGTCGAGGTGCCTTCGGCAGTGTGGCTTGCGCCGCGGCTCGCGCGCGAGGTGGATTTCTTTTCGATCGGCACCAATGACCTGATTCAGTACCTGCTCGCCGCCGACCGCAACAATCCCAAGGTCGCCCACCTGTACGAAGCGCTCCATCCGGCGGTGATCTCGGCGATCAGCGAGGTGGTCAACGTCGCGCGCGCGGCGGACAAGGAAGTCGGAATTTGCGGCGAGATGGGCTCGGACCCGCTCGCGACGTTGCTGCTGGTCGGCATCGGACTCGACGAGATGAGTTTGTCGCCGTTATTCATCCCCGTGGTCCGCAAGGTGATTCGGGAAACGGATTACCAGACCGCCCGGCTCATCGCCCGCGAAGTGCTTCAGATGGGCAGCGTGGGGGAGATTAAGGCCTACCTGATCGAGCGCTACCGGGACCTGGGATTGATCAGCCTCGTCGAGATGTACAGGTAGCGTCCGCCAACGTCCGTATGGCGGCTGTCATTGCATTCGAGCCGCAACCAGACATCCTATATGTGAACCGAGATAGGCGACGGCGGGGCCGTCTGGCGGCTCCAAGTGTACGGCGAATCGCGGAAAGTGCTTGCGAATCAACGAACTTGGCCTGATTCGGGAACCCAAAGATTGACTTTGCAGGTTAGCATGAGTTAACTCTGACCGGTCGGTTAGATCTTGCCCGGCGACGGCGGGATTTATCCTGAGCCCTTGTGAGGAAGCCTGAATGACGCTGTTTCTGTCCCTTGCCGGCGTGGTCGGCGTATTGGTGGTGGTGCTGTGGTTGGTGATCGGACGTAACCGCTATGGCGGCAAGCGCCCGGCAGCGGCGCTGCGCCTCACTGCGGATGCGAGTGCGCTCAGCGACCGGGCGCTGAAGCCCGAGCCGTGCCGCACAGTCAGGGTCTATTTCATCAAGCCGTCGCACTACGAGGACGACGGCTTCGTCTCCGTCTTCCGATACGGAGTGCAGCCGAACAACACGCTTACCGTGCTCGCAGCGCTCAATGATGAGATCAACCGGCGCTACTCGAGCGAGCGCAACGTCTATCTAGAGACGATCATCTGGGACGAGATCTGCGACGGCATCATCAGCCCCGAGACGGTCAAGGCAATCAAGGAGAAGGCGCACGAGGATGGCGTCGAACTGTTAATCGGGCTCGCGGGCGTGCAGTCCAATCAGTATCCGCGCGGCCGCGACCTTGCGTTGCAGTTCGTTGCGCAGGGGTTGGCGGCCATGATGGGCGGATTTCATGTGAGCGGGTATCCCGACTCGTGTACGTTCCTCAACCAATGCGGCGTGACGACCGTCGTAGGCGAGGCGGAGAATCTGTGGGGCGAAATCATCGAGGATTTCCTGCGCGGCGAACTCAAGCTGCACTACGCCGTTACGGAGGGAATCCGGGCCAAGACGGGCCGCGAGGACATCATCGTACCGCTCATCACCGACGCGCAGCTGCCGCTGGTCGATGACCGTTATCTGACTCGATTCTTCAACAAGGGCATGACGACGATCGACACGTCGCGCGGCTGCCCGTTCACCTGCTCATACTGCTCGGTGAAAAACGTGATGGGGCGCACGATGCGCTCGCGCGAGCCGGACTCGGTGGTTGCGTGGGTGCGCGATGCGATGCGCAACCACGGCATCGAGTCGCTGTTCCTGGTCGATGACGACTTCTTCCGCTCGCCGCGCTGGGAGGAAATTCTGACCGGTCTCGCCGAATTGAAGAAGGAGTATCCAAAGCTCTCGTTCATGATGCAGGTTGACGTTGACGCGTCGTGCTACGCCAACCTGGAACCGGGCGAGACCGAGGGCGCGAAGCACCGGCGCAGCCGCCGCTTCGTCGAGCTTGCAGCGCAAGCGGGATGCTACCAAGCGTTCGTAGGTATCGAGTCGCTCAACCCCGACAATCTCAATTTTGCAACCAAGTTCCAGAACACCGACGATCGCCAGCACAAGCAGACGCTGGAGGCCGCGCGCGCGCACGTCATACGCAAATACCAGCGCGTGGTTGATAACTGGCACAAATTTGGAATTTCAGTGCACGCCGGCTACATGCTCGGATTTCCGTTCGACGGTGCGGACTGCGGGCGGGTTGCCGCGCAGACGCTCAAGAAGATCGGCTTCGACATCGTGTCGTTCTTCATCATGACGCCGCTGCCCGGCACCGAAGACCAGGTGCGCTACACGCAGGAGGGCGCGATCATCGACTGGGATTTCAATAACCTCGACTCCCAGCACGTGACGCTTAAGCACGACCTAATGGACAGCGATTCGTGGCTGCGCGCGTACCGCGAGGCGTTCAAGTCGTTCTACTCGGTCCCGCGGTTCGTGCACGAGATCTTTACGGTGTGCG
>Ga0184634_10000160_pt1 | contig 15225 bp, 14 predicted proteins | sample PLM31_200_b1_FD_133016 | JGI IMG/M metagenome (GOLD analysis project Ga0184634, IMG submission 133016) | Groundwater sediment microbial communities from an aquifer in East River, Colorado, USA - PLM3-1_200_b1 | ecosystem: Environmental > Terrestrial > Soil > Riparian zone | place: USA: East... | reverse complement strand
CGGCGCGGGTACCGTCCAGGACTGCGCCAGCACGGAAAAGCTCGCGACGCCCAGCACCGTGCCAAGCGCGAGACCGATGGCTTTCGATTTCATGGTCTATCTCCTCCCAGGTTGTAGAAATGTACAGGTATATGCAATGTACCCGCCCTTAGGCGGAGTTTTCACTCCCCCGCCGATGCAACTGCCCGCTGTCGAGCAGGATCCAGTCGAAGCCGGCGCCGGCGATCACCTCGACCGTCTAGTTGGACGACCGGCTCGACCACAGGCCGATCTGCGCCTTGCCCGCCTTCAGCGCGCGCTTGAAGGCGTTCTGCGGAAGTTCCATCCGCCGGCGCCTAATCGAATTTGGCGCCGGATTCCTTCACCACCTTCGCCCAGCGCGCCTGCTCGGTCCGCATCCAGGTGCCGAGGCTTTCCGGCGTCCCGGCGCGCACGTCGGTGCCCTGCTTTGCGAAGCGCTCCTTCATCTCCGTCGCATTGAGGACCTTTGCCAGCTCGGAATTGAGCTTGGCGACGACATCGCGCGGGATGCCGGTGGGGCCGACTACGCCCTGGAACGACCCGGTTTCGAAGCCGGGTAGGCCTTGTTCCGCGACGGTGGGCGTAGCGGAGGCGCTGGGAACGCGCTGCGCGCTGGAGATTCCGAGCGCCTTGAGCTTGCCGCCGGTGACCGAGGGCCAGGTGGCGAGCATGCCGTTGAAAAGGACGTGGGCCTGGCCACCGACCACCCCGGTAACGGCATCCGCCCCGCCCTTGTACGGAATATAGGTCCAGTCAACACCGGTGCGCTGGGCAAACTCGATGCCGGCCAGGTGCGGCGCGCCGCCGATGCCCGAGATCGCGAAGTTGAGCTTGCCGGGGTGGGCTTTCGCCATGGCCACGAGCTCCTTCACGTCCCTCACCTGCACCGAAGGATGCACCGCGAGCACGTGCGGCGAGTACGAGACCATCACGACGGGGCTGAAGTCCTTCGCCGGATCGAACGGCAGCTTCGGATAGACGCTCGCGCTGATCACCAGGCCGCCGACGTCGGTGAGCAGCAGCGTGTAGCCGTCGGGCGTGCTCTTGGCGACGAAATCGGCGCCGACGTTGCCGTTGGCGCCGGGCTTGTTCTCGACGATCACCGGCTGGCCCCAGGCGTCGGTGAGCTTCGGGCCGATCTGGCGCGCCAGGATGTCCGAGGTGCCGCCCGCCGCGTAGGGCACGACGATGCGGATCGGCTTGTTCGGGTATTGCTGGGCCTGCGCCGGGAACGTGGCGCACGCGGCGAACAGGGTGATGGCGGCGACGGCGGCAATGCGTTTCACTTCTTCTCCTCCTGGGCCTGCGGATGGCCGTTTTTTCCGCGTGCTTCGCGCTCACTCTAGCACCGACCAGGGGCCCGGAACGCGCGGCCGGGCTTGATGCTCGAGTGTTTCTGGCTATGATCCAGGCTGGCTCCGGGTCTGCCATCCCCGGGGCGGTTCCCCGCCCGACGATCCAACTTCCGCCGGAGAGATCCCATGTTCGAGCCGATTTCGCTGCCCTACGGGGCCAAGATGCTCTTCAACACCGTCAAGCTCAAGCCGGGCGTCAAGTTCGAGGACGTCGAGCTCGCGGTGGGCGAGATGTGCAACGTCGTGAAGAACACGTACGGCGGGGACAAGGGCGGATTCCTCGCCGGGCAGGTCTTCAAGTTCTCCGGCTTCGTGTCCGACGAGGGCTCGCTCACCGACCTGAAAGCGGCCGACGACCATCTCGTCATCGTCACCTACTGGCGCTCGTTCGAGGAGCACGAGAAGTCGCACGCGGACGAGATCTTCAAGACGAGCTTCTCCGCCATGGCCGAGATGTGCTCCGAGAGCAAGGAGCTCGGCTACGACATGCTCTGGCAGGGCGCGGCCGAGGCCTGACGGCGCGCCGCCTGCGCGCGTTCGGCGACGCCTAGCTCGTGCCGAAGCACCTGATCATCTCCGGCCGGGTGCAGGGCGTCGGCTTTCGCTACTCGATGCTCGCCGAGGCCGAGCGGTTGGGCGTCACCGGCTGGGTGCGCAACCGCCGCGACGGCACGGTCGAGGCCGTGGTCGACGGCCGTCCGGCAGCCGTGGCGGCGATGATCGAGTGGGCGAACACCGGCCCGCGAGGTGCGCGCGTGACCGGGGTGGCGGTCGGCGAAGTCGAGGGGCAGTTCGCGGGTTTCGAGTCGAAGCCGACGGCGTGAGGCCTACCCGTAGACCACCTCGACGTTCTCCGGCCGCAGCCACAGCTTGAGCGCGTCGATCAGCGCGTCGTCGAGCGTCACGCGCCAGTCGTCCCCGAGGCGCAGCTCGGCCACCGCGTCGCCCGCCCGATAGCACACGCGCACCGGGCACGTACCGGGCCGATAGGGCGCGAGCAGCTCGCGCAGCTTCTTCGCCGCCGCCCCGCCCGTCGACGCGTCGCCGTTCAGTGAAAGCCTGATCGCGCGCGCGAATTTCGCCCGCGCGCCGGCGAGGTCGTAGAGCTTGTCCGCCACGACCCGGAAGCCGCCGGTGAACTCGTCCTTCGTCACCCGGCCCTGGACGACGAGCGGCCGGTCCTCCTTGATGAGGTCGCGGCTCGATTCCCAGAGCTCGTTGTAGACCGAGACCTCGATCTGCGCGGTGCCGTCGTCGAGCAGGACGATCGCCATCTTGCCGCGCCGGGTCATCGCGGTGCGCGCCGAGGCCGCGAGACCCGCGAGGAGCTGCGGCTCGTTCCTCGGCTGCAGGTCGGCCAACGTGCTCCTCATTAACGACGCGAACTCGCGACGGTAGGCGCCGAACGGGTGGCCCGACACGTAGAAGCCGAGCGCCGCCTTCTCCTCGACGAGCCGCTGCCGCTCGTCCCACGGCTCCGCCTCGATGCAGGCAGGCCGCTGCCGGCCGACCGCCTCGCCGAACAGGCTCACCTGCTGCGCGTCGCGGCTCAGCTGCTCTGCCGCCTCGAGCGCGATCCCGACGGAGGCGAGCAACCGGGCGCGGTGATCATCGATCGCGTCGAACGCCCCGGCCCGCACCAGCGCCTCGACGGTGCGCCGGTTGACGATCCGCTTGTCCACGCGTTCGCAGACGTCGAAGAGGTCGATGAATGGTCCGCCGTCCGTGCGCGCCTTCAGGATCGCGCCGATCGCCGACTCGCCCGTCCCCTTCACCGCCCCGAGCCCGTACCGGATCGTGCGATCATCCACCGGGACGAACCGGTACTCGGCGGCGTTGATGTCGGGCGGCAGGATCTTCACCCCGTTCGCCACCGCGTCCTGGTAGATACTCTGCACCTTGTCCGTGTCGTCCATCACGGCCGACAGGTTCGCCGCCATGAAGGCCGCGGCGTGATGCGCCTTCATGTACGCCGTCTGGTAGGCGACCAGCGCGTAGGCGGCAGCGTGCGACTTGTTGAAGCCGTACCCGGCGAACTTTTCCATCAGATCGAAGAGCTCGCTCGCCTTCCGCTCCGGGACGCCGCTCCGGCCAGCGCCGGCGACGAAGACGTCGCGATGCTTCGCCATCTCCTCAGGCAGCTTCTTCCCCATGGCGCGGCGGAGCAGGTCCGCGGCGCCGAGCGCATAGCCGCCGATCGCCTGCGCGATCTGCATCACCTGCTCCTGGTAGACCATCACGCCGTAGGTGGGCGAGAGGATCGGCTCGAGCCGCGGGTCGAGGTACGCGACGCGGCTGCGGCCGTGCTTGCGCTCGATGAACTCCGGGATGAGATCCATCGGTCCCGGGCGGAACAGCGCCACCAGCGCGATCAGGTCCTCGAAGCGGTCGGGACGCGCGCGCCTGACGAGGTCGCGCATGCCGCGCGATTCAAACTGGAACACGGCGGTCGTGTTGCCGGCGTAGAAAATGCGGTAGGTGTCCCGGTCGTCGAGTGGCAGCGTCTCGAGCGCGAGCCGCGAGGACGGATCGAGCCGCTTCACGTAGCGGATCGTCCAGTCGAGGACCGTGAGGGTCGTGAGGCCGAGGAAGTCGAACTTCACCAGCCCCACCGCCTCGACGTCGTCCTTGTCGAGCTGCGAGACCGCGTGCTCGGCGCCGCTCGCGCTGTAGAGCGGGCAGAAGTCGGTGAGCCGTCCCGGCGCGATCAGCACGCCGCCGGCGTGCATCCCGACGTTCCGCGTGAGACCCTCGAGCTCGCCGGCGAGGGCGAGGAGCTCCCGCGTGTCTTCCTCGGTCTCCTCGCGCTCCGCGAGCCGCGGCTCCAGCTCGCGCGCCATCGCGAGCGTAATGAGCCGGCCCGGCTGGAACGGGATGAGCTTCGCCAGCTCGTCGGCCCGGGTATAGCTCCACTCCATCACCCGCCCGACGTCGCGCACCACCGCCTTCGCCGCCATCGTCCCGAAGGTCGCGATCTGCGACACCGACTCCGCGCCGTACTTCCGCTTCACATAGTCGATGACGCGGTCGCGGCCGTCCTGGCAGAAGTCGATGTCGAAGTCCGGCATCGACACCCGCTCCGGGTTGAGGAAGCGCTCGAAGAGGAGGTCGTATCTGATCGGGTCGAGGTCCGTGATCCCGAGCGCGTAGGCGACCAGCGATCCGGCCCCCGAGCCGCGGCCCGGCCCGACCGGCACGCCGTCCGACTTCGCCCAGTTGATGAAGTCGGCGACGATCAGGAAGTAGCCGGCGAACCCCATCTGGATGATGGTCCGGGTCTCGAACGCGAGCCGCTCGCGGTAACGCGGCGCCGCCCGCTCGCGCTCCGCCGCATCCGGGTACAGCCGCTCGAGCCGCCGCGCGAGCCCGGCTTCGGAGGTCGCGACGAGATGGTCCTCGAGGCTCACGCCCGCCGGCGTCGGGAAGTCCGGCAGCCGCGAGCGTCCCAGCTCGAGCACGAGGTTGCAGCGCTTCGCGATCTCGACCGCGTTGGCGAGCGCCTCGGGGAGGTCGGCGAACAAGGCCGCCATCTGGGCCTGGGTCTTGAGATAGCTCTCCGGCGTGACGGCGCGCGGCCGGCGCTGATCGGCGAGCACGTAGCCCTCGGAGATACACACGCGCGCCTCGTGCGCCTTGTAGTCCTCGCGCCTCAGGAACTGCACCGGGTGCGCCGCGACGACCGGCAGGCCGAGCCGGCCCGCGAGCCGCACGGCCGCGTCGATGTACCCCTCGGTGTGCGCATGCCCGGCGCGCTGCAGCTCGATGTAATAGGCGCCCGGGAAGATCCGCGCCCACTCCGCCGCGAGCCTCTCCGCCGCCGCCGTCTGGTCCGCGAGCAGCGCGCCGCCGACGTCGCCCGCCACCGCACCCGACAGCGCAATCAGCCCCGCCGCGCTTTCGGCGAGCCAGCTCTTCCTGAGCTCGGCCCGGCCGCGGTGCTGGTTCTCGAGGTACGCGCGGCTCAGCAGCTCGGACAGGCGCAGGTAGCCGGCGCCCGAGCGCACCAGCAGCAGCAGCCGGTGCGGCTTGTCGCGATCCGACTCGTTCGTGATCCAGACGTCGCAGCCGACGATCGGCTTGAGCCCGCCGGCTCGCGCGCTGCGATAGAACTTGACCATGCCGAAGACGTTCGCGAGGTCGGTGAGCGCGAGCGCCCCCATGCCGTCGGCCGCCGCGCGCGCGACCGCATCGTCGATGCGCACGATGCCGTCGACGATCGAGAACTCGCTGTGCAGCCGGAGATGGACGAAGGACGGGTGGGGCATGGCACGCGGCGGAAGCGTGCGAATTTTAGTGCCACGGCGCAACTGCTGGTTGCCTCCTGCCGCAGCCTAGTGTAAAAAGGGCTGGAGATCAGCAACTTGAGCGAGAAAGCTCATGCGACTTCCCCTCGTGACCCTGGTCGCGCTTGCACTGGCCACCCCAGCCGCGGCGCAGATGGCGTATCGGTACGTGTTTCCCGACGGCCGCGTGGTCTACTCGGACCAGCCGGTTCCCGGCGCGCAGCTGCAAAGCCCGATCGCGCCACCGCCGCCGTCAGCGGACCTGGCCCCCGCTCCGGCCGCAGCTCCGGCAGCGGACCCAGCGCCCGCTTCGGCCGCAGCGCCAGCAGCGGTGCCCGGCGCGCGGTGGCCGCCCCCTCCCGACGCCGCCCAGCCAGCGCCCGCGCCGGCACCCGCCCCCGCACCCGAGCGAGTCGCACCGGCCGGGCAGCCGGCGCCGGACCGCATCGCGATGTTCGCCGCGGCCGACGACGAGGTCCGCGCCGCGGAGCGCAGCCTCGCGGCGGCCAAAGCGAGCCTCGAAGCGGGGCAAGAGCCGCTTCCCGGCGAGCGCACGGGGCTCGCCCGGGGCGGAAGCCGCCTGAACGAGGCGTACTGGGATCGCCAGGCGCAACTCAAGCGGGTGGTCTCGGACGCGCAGGCCCGGCTCGATCGCTCGGCCGCCGAGCGGAACGCCCTGCGCTGATCAGCCGATTTCGATCGGGGGCGCCCCGGGCTTCCGGCGCTCGATCGCGCCGAGCCGATAGACCGTCTCGCCGGCCTCGCTGAGGCCCCGGACCACGCGGTCCGCGTCCGCCGCGGCGGCGACGACGACCATGCCGATGCCGCAGTTGAACACGCGGTGCAGCTCGGCGTCGTCGATCCCCCCCTGCTCCTGGAGCCAGCGGAAGAGCGGCGGCAATGGCCACGCCCGCCGGTCGAGCACGGCGCGGACCCCCTCGGGGAGGATGCGGGGCACGTTCTCCAGGAGCCCCCCGCCCGTGATGTGCGCGAGCCCCTTCACTCGCACTTCCCCGATCAGGCGAAGCACGGGCTTCACGTAGATCCGCGTCGGCGCCATGAGCACGTCGGCGAGCAGGCGGCCGTGGAAGTCGGCGGCGAGATCAGGCCGGGCCCGCTCGAGGATGCGGCGGACGAGCGAATAGCCGTTCGAGTGGGCGCCGCTCGATGCCAGGCCCAGCACCGCATCGCCCGCCGCAATCTCCCGGCCGTCGATGATGCCGCTTTTCTCGACAACCCCTACGCAGAAACCGGCGAGATCGTACTCGCCATCCGGGTACATCCCGGGCATCTCGGCGGTCTCGCCGCCGGCGAGCGCGCAGCCGGCGAGCTCGCACCCGTTCGCGATGCCGTTGATGACCTCGGCCGCAACCGCGACGTCGAGCTTGCCGCACGCGAAGTAGTCGAGGAAGAAGAGCGGCTCCGCGCCCTGCACGAGCACGTCGTTCGCGCTCATCGCGACGAGATCGATCCCGACCGTGTCGTGCCGGTTCAGCGCGAACGCGAGCTTCAGCTTCGTGCCGACGCCGTCGGTGCCGGATACGAGCACCGGCTCCTTGAACCGCTTCGGCAGCTCGACCAGCGCCCCGAAGCCGCCGATGCCGGCGAGCACCTCCGGCCGGAGCGTGCGCGTCGCGAACCGCTTGATGCGCGCGACGAGCGCCTCGCCCGCGCCGATGTCGACGCCGGCGTCGCGATACGAGAGGGGATCGGGCGGGCGGGCCAAGAGGCGCTCATTCGAAGCGCGAATTGCGCTTGCCGCTACACTTCGCGTTTTGCGCGGCCGATTCTACCGGAAGCCCTCAGTGACGAGCCAGCTCATCCTCGAGCTCGCGCCGGCGCCCGCGCCGACGTTCGAGAGCTTCGTCCCGGGGCGGAACCGCGCCGCCGTCGAGGCCCTGGCGGCGCTCGCCGCAGGGCGAACGTCCGAGCAGGTCGTCTATCTCTGGGGCGAGGCGGGCAGCGGCAAGAGCCACCTGCTCGCAGCCGCGTACACGGCGTCGCGGTTCTCGCGGCGCGCGGCGCTGCTCGTCGAGTACGTCGCGGACCTCGACAGCGGCGTCGACGAGACCGGGCTCGTCGCGGTCGACGACGTGGACGCGTTGCCGGCCTCGGCGCAGGTGAAGGTGTTCGACCTGTTCAACCGCGCGCGCGGCGCCGGCGGCGCGTTCGTCGCGGCCGGCACCTGCGCGCCCGCGCGCCTCCCGCTGCGCGAGGATCTGCGGACGCGCCTCCTGTCGGGGCTGGTCTTCCAGCTCCACTCGCTGTCGGATGACGAGAAGGCGGCGGCACTCACCGCGCACGCGGTGGAGCGCGGCATCAAGCTCCCGGAAGAAGTGGTCGCCTACCTCCTCCGCCGGCTGCCGCGGGACCTGGGGACCCAGTTCGCGGTGCTCGAGGCGATCGATCGGTACGCGCTCTCCTTCAAGCGGCCGGTCACTCCGGCGCTGGTCCGCGAGGCGCTGGCGGCGCTGCGGCTGCAGGGTTGAAGTGAGCCCGTGGAGCTCGCGCTCTTCGACCTCGACAACACGCTCCTCGCCGGCGACAGCGACTACGAGTGGGCGCAGTTCCTCGTCGAGCGCGGGGTGCTCGACCGCGGAACCTACGAGACGCGGAACGACGAGTTCTTCCGCCGCTACCAGGCGGGCACGCTCGACATCCACGAGTTCCTCGACTTCCAGCTCGCGCCGCTCGCGCGCCATTCGCGCGCCGAGCTCGACGCCTGGCACGCCGAGTTCATGGACGCGAAGGTGCGGCCGATGATCGGCGACCGCTCGCGCGAGCTCGTCGAGCGGCACCGGCGCGCGGGCGCGCTGTGCGCGATCGTCACCGCCACGAACTCGTTCGTCACCGGGCCGATCGCGCGCGAGTTCGGCGTGGCGCACCTGATCGCGACCGAGCCCGAGGCGCGGGCCGGCCGCTTCACCGGGAAGGTCGCCGGCACGCCGTGCTTCCGCGACGGCAAGGTCGTGCGGCTGGGCGAGTGGCTGGCGGCGATCGGGCGCCCGCTGGCGAGCTTCGCCGCGAGCTCGTTCTACAGCGACTCGCATAACGACCTGCCGCTGCTCGAGCGCGTGACGCGCCCGGTCGCCGTCGACCCCGACGACGCGCTTCGCCAGGTCGCCGAGTCCCGGCGATGGCAGATCATTTCACTTCGCTAGACGCACCGCGATGCGGCGCGTAGGCGCGGCAGCGGTGGTCGCGGCCGCGCCGCTCGCGCTCGCCGCGGCGCTCTGGTTCGGCTCGGTGAGCCTCCCGGCCGACGAATGGTTCCGCACGCTCGCCGGCGGCGGCGCGGACGCGAGCCGCGAGATCGTGTGGGGCCTGCGCGCGCCGCGCGCCGCCGCGGCGTTCGCGGTGGGCGCGCTGCTCGCGGTCGCCGGCACGCTGCTCCAGGTCCTGCTCCGCAACCCGCTCGCCGATCCGTCCATCCTCGGCATCTCGGGCGGCGCGGCGGTCGGCGCGCTCGCCGGCATGCTGCTCGGTCTGCACGCCTGGGCGATCCATGGGCTCGCGCTCGCGGGCGCGGGCGCGGCCGCGGGTGCGCTGCTCGCGCTCGCCGTGCGGCTCACCGGCTGGAACATCTACCGCGTTCTCCTCACCGGGGTCGCGCTGGGCGCCGGCTGCGGCGCGGCGGTGAGCCTGATGCTCGCGCTCGCGCCGGCCGCGCAGGTGCACGGCATGCTGTTCTGGCTGCTCGGCGACCTCTCCGGCGCGCAGCAGCCCCTGCCGGCCTGGGTCACCCTGGCCGCGGTGCTCGCGTGCGCGCAGCTGCTCGCGCTCAAGCTCGACGCGCTTACGCTGGGAACGCTGAAGGCGCGCTCGCTGGGCGTCGCGGTCGGGGCGACGCAGTCGGCTGCGTTCCTCGCCGCCGCCGTGGCGACGGTCGCCGCGGTCATGGTGGCGGGCAGCATCGGCTTCGTCGGGCTCGTCGTGCCGCACGCGCTGCGGCTCGCCGGGTTCAGCGACCATCGCCGGCTGCTGCCGCTCGCGGCGGTCGCCGGCGGCGCCCTCCTCACCGCCGCCGACACGCTCGCGCGGAGCGCCGCGGCGCCGCTCGAGTTCCCGGTCGGTGCGGTGACGGCGCTCGTCGGCGTGCCGGTGCTGCTCGCCCTCCTCGCCCGGACGCGCTGATGCTCGCCGCGTCCGGCCTCAGGCTCGCCGTTCCCGGTCGAACGCTGATCGACGGGCTCGACTTCTTCGCGGCGCCGGGACAGTGCTGGGCGGTGCTCGGAAAGAACGGCGCCGGCAAGACGAGCCTGCTCCTCGTCCTCGCCGGCCTGCGCGCCCCGGAGGGCGGTACGGTGGCGCTCGATGGCGCCATGATCGCCGCGCGGTCCCGGCGCGAGGTCGCGCGCCGCGTCGGCATCCTGTTGCAGGACGAGACCGAGAGCTTCTGGGGCACGGCGCTCGAGTACGCGATGCTCGGGCGGCTGCCGCACGAGCCGGCGCCGTTTGGCGCCGACCCGGCCGCGGAGCGGGCGGCGCTCGCCGCGCTCGCCGAGGTCGACCTCGCCGGACACGCGGCGCAGCCCTACCGCACGCTCTCCGGCGGCGAGCGGCAACGCGCGCGCCTCGCGCAGCTGCTGGTGCAGTCGCCGGACCTGTGGCTGCTCGATGAGCCGCTCGCGCACCTCGACCTCGGGCACCAGGTCGCCGTCATGCGGCTCCTCGCGCGGCTCGCCGCCGGCGGCCGGGCGGTCGTCATGGCGCTGCACGAGCCGTTCTGGGCAGCGCGGGTCTGTGACCATGCGGTGTTGCTGTATGATTCGGGCCGCCCCCGCCAGGGGCCCACCCACGAAGTGCTGACGCAGGACCACCTCGAGGCCCTCTACGGCTGCCGGCTCGAGCCGGCGGCGGCGGCCTCGACGCCCGTTTTCCTCCCCACGAGTTGATCAAGCGCTTCATCCGCCGCGTGCTGCGCATCGGTTCGGGCCGGGAGCCCGAGCGGAGCCCGGTCGCGGAGCACGGCGTCCGCCGCGAATCGATCAGCTACGGGGCGCGCAAGGTGTGCGAGGTCCTCGCGAGCCACGGGCACGAGGCCTTCGTCGTGGGCGGCGCGGTGCGCGATCTGATGCTCGGGCACGCGCCGAAGGACTTCGACGTCGCCACCGACGCGACGCCCGAGCAGGTGCACAAGTTCATGCGCCGCTCGCGCCTGATCGGCCGGCGCTTTCGCATCGTGCACGCGGTCTTCCACGACGAGGTCGTGGAGGTGTCGACGTACCGCGCGCCGAACCCGGGGGACGTCGTGGGCGAGGCGCCCCGCGACCGGGTCGTCGACGAGCACGGGCGGGTGCTGCGCGACAACGTCTGGGGCGACCGCGAGCAGGACGCGGCGCGCCGCGACTTCACCGTGAACGCGCTCTACTACGATCCGGCCACCGAGACGGTGCTCGACTACCACCGCGGCGTCCGCGACCTGAAGAAGCGGCGGCTCCGCATCATCGGCGACCCGCGCACGCGCTACCGCGAGGACCCGATGCGGATGCTGCGCGCGGTCCGGTTCGCGGCCAAGCTCGGCTTCCAGATCGACCCGAAGACCCGCGCGCCGATCCGCGAGATGGCCGACCTGCTGGAGAGCGTGCCGCCGGCGCGGCTCTTCGACGAGATGCTGAAGCTCTTGCTCTCGGGCCACGCGAGCGCCTGCGTGCATCGCCTCCGCGCCGAGGGCCTGCACCACGGGGTGCTGCCGCTGCTCGACGTGATCGTCGAGCAGCCGCTCGGCGAGAAGTTCGTGAATCTCGCGCTCGCGCAGACCGACGCCCGCGTCCGCGAGGACAAGTCGGTGTCGCCCGCGTTCCTGTTCGCGGCGCTCCTGTGGCACGAGGTCCTCGCCGCGTGGCGCGCGCGCGAGGGCCGGGGCGAGCGACCGATCCCCGCGCTCTACGCCGCGATGGACGACGTGCTCGAGCTGCAGACCGACAAGCTCTCGATTCCCCGGCGACTCACGGCGACCATGAAGGAGATCTGGTCGCTGCAGCCGCGGTTCGAGGACCGGTCGGGAAGGCGCCCGTTCGCGGCTCTCGAGCATCCGCGGTTCCGGGCCGGCTACGACTTCCTGCAGCTCCGCGCCGAAAGCGGCGAGACGCGGCAGGAGCTGTTCGACTGGTGGCGGCAGTTCATGGACGCGAGCCCGGAGGAGCGGTCCGAGCTGCTGCTTCCGGCGGCAGCGGACGAGAAGAAGCGCCGGCGCCGGCGGCGCGGGCGGAAGAAGGAGCCGGCGGGCGCGCCACCGGTGCCGGCGGCCCAGCCCTAGATGGCGCGGGCCTTCGTCGGCGTTGGAGCGAACCTCGGCGACGCGGCCGCCCAGGTGCGGGCGGCGATCGGGGCGCTCGCAGCACTCCCCGGCACCCGGCTCGTCGCCGCGTCCTCGCTCTATCGCACGGCGCCGCTCGGGTACGCCGATCAGCCGGACTTCATCAACGCGGCGGTGCTGCTCGAGACCGCCCTCGCGCCGCGCGCGCTGCTCGAGGCGCTGCAGGCGGTCGAGGCCCGGGCCGGGCGGGCCCGCTCGTTCAAGGACGCGCCGCGCGTGCTGGATCTCGATCTGCTGCTCTACGGCGGCGAGGTGCTCCAAGAGCCGGACGTCGTCGTCCCGCACCCGCGGTTGCACAGCCGCGCGTTCGCCCTCGCGCCGGTCGTCGAGATCGACCCCGACGCCGTGATCCCGGGCCGCGGGCCGGCGCAGGAATGGCTTGCCCGCTGCGCCGACCAGCGCGTCGAGCGCATCGAGCCCTGAGACAAGAGCCTCAACGCAAAGGCGCAAGGAACGCGAGAGACTTCGCCTCGCAAGTCGGCGCAGTCGATCGTGGAATTGGGTATTCTCTTCGCCCTTCGCGTCCTTCTAGCGTCTTGGCGTTGGGTTTGGCCTGCGCGTGCCGCTCTCGAGATATCGTTACATCGCCATCGAAGGCCCGATCGGCGCCGGCAAGACGAGCCTCGCGAAGCGGCTCGCCGAGCGCGTCGGCGGCGTCACGCTGCTCGAGCAGCCCGACGCGAACCCGTTCCTGCCGCGCTTCTACGTCGACCGGGCGCGCTTCGCGCTGCCGACGCAGCTCTTCTTCCTCTTCCAGCGCGTCGACCAGCTGCGCGCCGCCGCCCAGCCCGACCTCTTCGCGCGGCTGACGGTCGCCGACTTCGTGCTGGAAAAGGACCCGCTCTTCGCGGGGCTGACGCTCGCCGGGGACGAGCTCGCGCTCTATCACCGGATCTACGAGGCGCTCCGGCCGCAGGCCCCGCGGCCGGACCTGGTGATCTACCTCCACGCCGCGCCGCGGACGCTTCTCGACCGCGTCCAGCGGCGGGCGGTGGACTACGAGGACCCGATCGGCGAGGGCTACCTCGCGGCGCTCGCCGACGCCTACGGCCGGTTCTTCTACCATTACGCCGAGGCGCCGCTCCTCATCGTGAACTCGGAGCACCTCGACTTCGCCGCGAGCGACGGCGACCTCGAGCTGCTCGTCAGGCACATCGCCACGATGCGCGGGAGCCGCGAGTACTTCAACGTGGCCGAATGAGCCGATGAAAGTCGTTCCAACCGTCGCCGAGCTCCGCGGCGAGCTCCGGGGCGCCGACGTCGCGTGCGTGCCGACGATGGGCAACCTGCACGAGGGCCACCTCTCGCTCATGCGGATCGCGCGCTCGCACGCGAGCTGCGTCGTCGCCACCATCTTCGTGAACCGGCTGCAGTTCGCACCGACCGACGACTTCGACAAGTACCCCCGGACCTTCGCCGAGGACTGCGAGAAGCTCGAGCGCGAGCGGGTCGACGTGCTCTTCGCCCCGGACGAGCGGGAGATCTACCCGCAGCCGCAGGCGTTCAAGGTCGACCCACCCCCCGAGCTCGCCGACATCCTCGAGGGCGAGTTCCGGCCGGGGTTCTTCCGCGGCGTGTGCACGGTCGTGCTGAAGCTCTTCAACATCGTCCAGCCGCGGGTTGCCGTGTTCGGCAAGAAGGACTACCAGCAGCTGATGATCGTGCGGGGCATGGTGGGGCAGCTCGCGGCGCCGATCGCGATCGTCCCCGGCGAGACCTCGCGCGCCGACGACGGCCTCGCGCTCTCGTCGCGCAACAACTACCTCTCCGCGGCCGAGCGGATGGAGGCGCCCCGGCTCTATCGCATTCTCAGGAAGCTCGCGCGCTCGATCGCCTCCGGCGAGCGCGCCTATCAGCGGCTCGAAGCCGAGGCGCTGGCCGAGCTTCGCACCTACCGGTGGCAACCGGACTACGTCGCCGTGCGAAGGCAGTCCGACCTGCAACCACCCGCGGCCGCGGACCGGGAGCTGGTCATCCTCGCTGCAGCGAAGCTCGGGGCGACGCGGCTGATCGACAATCTGGAGGTCACGCTCGGCTGACTCAGTCGATGACGACCGCGTGGCGCCGCGGCTCGGTCATGCCGCTTCGCGCAGCGCGTCGTCGCCGGAGACCTTCGGCGGCTCGCCGACGAGCGGCAGCGTGAACCGGAACACCGCCCCGCCGGCCGGGAGGTTCTCCGCCGCGATCGTCCCGCCGTGCGCCTGCACGATCGCCTTGCAGATCGACAGCCCCAGGCCGACGCCGCTCTGCGCGCCCTCCGGCGCGGCGCGGTGAAACTTGTCGAAGATGCGCTCCTCTTCGCCGGGAGGGAGGCCGGGACCTTCGTCGGCGACCGACACCACGAGCTCGTCCTGGCCGGTCTCGGCCGAGATCGAGATCGTCGTGCCCCGCGGGGTGTACTTGGCCGCGTTCTCGAGGAGGTTCGCGAGCAGCTGGCCGATCAGCACGCCGTCCACGTTGGCGAGCGGCAGGTCGGGCGGGATGTGCGTCTGCACGCGGTGCCCCGCGAGCGTCCGCTCGAGGCGCTTGATCGTCGCGCCGACCAGCTCCTCGAGCGGATGCCACTGGCGGTTCAGGCTCGCCGCGCCCGACTGGAGGCGCGCCATGTCGAGCACGTTGTCGATGAGGCCCGTCATCCGCTGCGCCTCGGCATGGATCGCGCGCGCGAGCTCGGCGCGGTCCCGGTCGCTCATGCGCTCGCCGCGCTCGGCGAGGCTGGAGGACGCGCCGACGATCGAGGCGAGCGGCGTGCGCAGATCGTGCGAGATCGCGGCGAGCAGCGCGTTCCGGAGCCGCTCCGACTCCGCAGCGAGCTCGCTCACTTTCGCCGACGCGCCGAGCTGCGCGCGTTCCAGCGCGAGCGCGATCTGGCTTGCAAACGTCTCGAGCAGCTTCTGCTGCTCCGGCACGAACACCCGCAGCGGGTTTGCCGGCAGGATCGCCAGCACCCCGATGGTCGCCTCGCTGCCGGCGAGCGGCAGGTAATGCGCCGGCGCGCCGGGAAGCGTATCGGTGCCCAGGCCGGCCGGCTCGCCGTGATCGAGCACCCACTGCGCCACCGAGAGGTCCGCCGCGCGGAGCGACGCGCTCGCGGCCTCGCTGCGCGGATGCCCGATGCGGCGATCGCGGTCGGGCAGCAGGATCACCGCCTGCGAGTCGAACACCTGCGCCACGTGCTTGACCGCGATGCGCACCATGTCCTCGACCTCGTCCACGGTGGCGAGCTCGCGGCTCATTGCGTACAGCG
>Ga0184634_10000158_pt1 | contig 15257 bp, 12 predicted proteins | sample PLM31_200_b1_FD_133016 | JGI IMG/M metagenome (GOLD analysis project Ga0184634, IMG submission 133016) | Groundwater sediment microbial communities from an aquifer in East River, Colorado, USA - PLM3-1_200_b1 | ecosystem: Environmental > Terrestrial > Soil > Riparian zone | place: USA: East... | reverse complement strand
TAGGCAAACCGTAGCCCGCTTTGTGGGTGAGGTTGTGGCCCCACACAAAGCTCCAGAAAAACCCGGGCCAATTGTTCGGTAACGAGATCACCACGTATGACCGGGCTAGCCGGGTCAACTCCTTAAACAGCCGGTAGGGGTTATCCACATGCTCCAAAACATCGAAGCAGAGGACTGCGTCAAAGCTCCCGTCTCGGAATGGGAGAGCAGATCTTTCCAAGTCGGCGTGGACATGCGGGCGGGCGCGAGATTCCGAAACGTCCACCGAAATGTACTTCCCATCGAATTGGGAGCGGAAATAGTCTGCGCTGCCCCCGGCGCCCACGTCGAGGATATTGCCTCCCAAGTACTGCTTAAAAGTGAGATGTGCAAATTCGGCTCGGTCACGACCCTTGAAGTACTCCTTGCCAATCATTATTAAACTCGTTCAGCTCAAAAACATATGCGGTTTAGGCCTGGGGCAATAATCGTAAGGATTTGGGTTGAAATCTACATGCTGAAACGAGCCGGTCCACCTGCTATCGATGAATCGCTCCGGCCGAAAATGACACGGGCGGAGTTGTAAAACGATCACGTCCCGATGGCCTTGCTTGGATATGTTCGCCTTGTGAACGACATTATTGTCAAATAACACTACGGTTCCCTTGGGGCCCGTGATTTTGAACGCCTCGAACCCATCTGAGAGATACCTGTTTATAGCAACGGAGGAGACAAGGGTATCAGCAGCGTGGGGACGGGGCGGTATGCACGCAGCTTCCTGGGTATGGCGCGACTGAAGGTATTCAAACGGTCCATTTTCCTCAGTGACATTCGTTAGATAGATCATGATTTTGAGGATCTCGTTCGGGTGGTTGTCATAGTGCCACCGCCAAGAAACCTGGTCTTCCAAACAGCTCACGACATTGCGGTAGATATAAACTTTGTCCACAATCACATGGGAGCTAAAAATCTTTTGTTCCACCTCAGGCAGCAGCCGGGAACACAATTCCTCCAATCCATCGATATCCAGATAATTTTTTAGCTGTACGGCAATAACCTTGCCATTCTGAACCGCGGGGATTTCACTCGTTCTCTCTGAGATGGATGGATGAGTTAGTTTGGGAAAGAAAAAGCAGTTACGGGAGCATTCAAGCCTTTCCCGGATATCGGTGTGCAGGCTCTCGATGAGCCGAAGGAATTCTCTTGAAAGGTCGAAGAAATTGTGACTACCCCCAGGCGCAAATACACGCACTTTGGTCTCAGTCACGTCGTTGATAAGCGGTCGCGCCTCGCGACCTCCCGAAGCGTAAGAATTTCTCGCCGCTCTGTGGTGGGCGGCATAGTCCTGCAGTATCCTCGTTGCGCGAAAATGGCCGAACGTGGACCGGGCCGCGTGATACAGAGGCCTGACGAGAAGCTTAATAGCTCCTTGCATCACCACACTCCAAACTGGAACGATTCGTGTCCGTGGCTGAAAGAGCAGTGCGAATCCTATCACTCCAAAACGCTACATCCTGCCGGGTGACCAACTTATCTACTTGGCCGAGGAAATCGACGCGCGAGCCGTTATGGAATTTCCGCCCATTTTGAATCGGCGTATCAAAGGATCGTCCGGGAAGCCGATTCAACAACACCTTGGCCGCTCCACGGAGGCTGAGAAAAGAGAGGCTAAAGACAGGTTCCGCCCTTGTGGATTTGAGATGATTCGCAATCTCCTCTGCGCACCTCAAGGAAGAATTTCCGTCCACACGGTAAAACCAGCGCCGGATATGTTCTTCTCGCGCAACCAATCGATCCGGCGACACACGGCCACCCCCAAGATAGAAAGCGATTCTTTCCTCGATTTCCTTAGCGCTCGTGGCGAGGTCGTCACCGTCCAGGGCGTCCTTGGCCGGGCCTTCCATGTCCAGGCTCCACGGCCCGTAATCTTCCAGATGAAAATTGATCGAGGGGATCCCCATCAGCCATGCCTCTATGCCGGTGGTGCAATGGCGGTGGACATGGATTTGAGCGGAATTCAGGATGTCCCAGATATAGTGCTCGGTCACCAGCGCAATATTATCGAGGCCGGCGCCCCGGCATCTCGCCACAAAGGTTTCATATTCGTCGAAGTCTTCATAAGGATGGGGCTTGAGGACAAAATTGACCTCGCGGAATTTAGAGCAGAGACACCGGATTACCTCCAGGGTCCGCAACCGGACCTCTAGATCCTTCCTTGCCAGCGCAACCGGATCAGCCAGGGTCTCGATCCGGCTAACCCCCAGGTCTTTAAAGTCCTTCACCAGAAAATCCAGCGTTCCGGTCCTCACGTGTCGAGCCAGGTTGAAATTCGTAGCCCAGGAGACGAGCGGGCGTCCCGGGACGAGCCCATGTTTCGCCTCGAACGCCTCACGAGACATAAGAACGGATCTCAGGGGCGGCACATAGAAGTCGAACCGGGCGACTCCCGCGACGCGGACGCGATCCGGACCCAGGAGACCCCGGTCTACCATGAAGTCCCTTGTTGTCTCGCTCCACGTCAACCATAGATCAACCAGGGAGAGATCAGAAAACTCGCCGGACACGAATCGAACGAGATCCTGGCTCACCGGCCGCCCCTCCGAGGGAACAACGACGACCAGCATACCCATTCTTTTCGCCACCCTGGCAATGGAGAGGCTGCGAACACCGTTCATGTTCGTCAGGACGACCATGTGAGGTTTCAAAGTGGCCGCCGCCGGTTCAAAGTTGACGAAAGGAAGCACATAGGCCGATATCCCGAACTGATCTTCAAGCCGCACTTTGATGGATGCCAGGCCGGGGAGATCCCGCCATTTGTGATCGGCCAGCAATAAAACTCTATAAGGATCGGACATGAAAGCCTTTCCTTTCAAGAATTCCCCGCGGCCCCTGAGGCCTCTGAGAACTCAGCGCGGAGCAGCCGGCTATATTCTCCATTGCCACTCGCGAGCTGATCGTGGGTACCCTCCGCAACAAAGCGGCCCTGATGCAGGACCACGATCTTGTCCGAAAGCTGAATCGTCGACAGCCGGTGAGCGATCAAGATGACGGTATGGCTCTTCTTCGAAAGACGAAAAATCGCCTCCTGGACGAGCCTCTCCGAGATGTTGTCCAAGGCGCTTGTCGCCTCGTCAAAGACCAGAATCGTGGGATTTCTTAACACCGCCCGGGCGATGGCGATGCGCTGCTGCTGCCCGGTAGAGAGCTTCATGCCCCGCTCTCCCACCACGGTCTCATAACCGTTTGGAAGAGACGCTATGAACTCTTCCGCGTTGGCAACGCGGGCGGCTTCGCGAATTTGCGTCGTCGTGAACGAATCGTCCCCAAAGGCTATATTTTCAGCGACCGTCCCGTGAAACATGAAAGGGTCCTGTGGAACGAAACCGATTCGCCGGCGCCAGCTTCGGAGATCATATTCTTTCATCTCCACCCCATCCACTCGGATAGAGCCTTTCTGCGGCCGATAGAGGCCCAGCAGGAGATTGATGACCGTCGTCTTGCCTTCACCCGACCGGCCGACGATCGCGGTCACCTGGTTTTTCTGGAACACGACGCTCGCCCCCGCCAAAACCGGCTCCCTACCGGGGTAGGCGAAATGAATATCCTCCAGCGTAATAGAATCTAAAAACTCCGCAAAAGGTTTCCTTCCAAAGCCCGTCTCCTGGACGTGCGAGGTGAGCAGGCGGTAGACCCAGTCGACCTCGGGGAGCTGGTTCATCAGATCCAATCGCGAACGGTTCACCGTGTGTAGGGACGGCAGGAGCTTGATGACGGCCAGACCGAACAGCCCGATCATCGGTACGGCCTGGATCAGGCCGCCGGGAGCGAACCATCGCAGTCCAATGATCACCGCGAAGAAGACAACCAGAGCGGTCAACTCCAGCATCCCCTTGGGCATCGTAATAGCGAGCCTTTGCTTCACCTGGTAAGCCACCTGCGCCTTGCTGTTCCTGCCGAGCAGCTTGAACCAGTAGGGAAGGACTTCGAACACGAGGACGTGCTTTACTCCCGTAAAAAGCTCGTCCAGGAGGTTATGAATCTCCATCTGCCTCTGCCCGAATAGCTGGCCCATACGGTAGGAAAGGTTTCGGAATAGATACCCTGTGACAAAATAAAAGAAAAAGCTCATAGAGACCAGCACGAGCGTCGCCCTAAAGTCCAGCATCATGAGAAAAACTACGATGGCCGCTATCTTCAAGAATTCGGTCACCCCCAGAGAGAAGATCCACATGCAGTAGGAGACTCTCATCGATCCGTTCAAAAAGATATGCTTGAGATCGCCCTGCCGGCTCTCAATGAAGAACGAATAAGGATGCTGGAAGTACTTTTCCAGGAGTCCCATCCGGGACTCGTGGAGAACCTTTCCTCCGGTGTACGCCGCCAAATATTCTGCAAGCCCGCTCAACAGAAATTTTGCCAGAGAGAGGGCTATCAAAAGCACGCAGGCCGCCACCACCTTGTCCGAAACCGGAACCCAACCGATGATCCTGTTCAGCAAAGTGACGAGTTGTCCGGTCTGGGCACTTCCATCCGTCGTGTTGAGCAGGAGCATGAGGAGCGGAAAGATCATCCCCACATTGAAGCTCTCGAGGAGAGAAACGGTGAAGCTGACCCCTAGAGTCAACAGGGCGAGACTTCGGTAGCGCCGTAGGAAAAAGAGAAGCGGTTTGAACCCGACGGGTTCGCCGCTTAAGGTGATATGGGACAAATTTCTTTGGGTTCCAGGTTCTGCCATAACGGGTCTCAGTTCCGCGAAAGAAGCCTCGCGCTTTCAGGGCAGTAGCCTCAGCAAGCCGACTCAAGGTACCAGCGGGTATCCTTGCCGGCTTCTCTGGATCCCTTTACAGCGGGGGCTTCCTTGCCATGCCGATCAAACAGGCGGCCTTTCAGGTATCGCAGAGAGTCAACCAGCCTTGGGAAGCGGAGAAGCATACGCCCCAGCTCGACATCGTTTACGACATTCATGGGATGCGGCTTGAGGTCCCTAAGAGGCGCCAGGCCGCCGCCATGCCAGAGATATCCGAGGAGAGGAGGCAACGTCCGCAAGAGCTGTCGGTGAAGCGTCACCCTCCGCCCGTACTCGAAGAGGTAAGCGCTTCGATAGAGAAGCCTTATCTGTTCAACCGTGAGGTAGTTCCGATAGCGCTTTGCGTTCTCCCTACAAGCCAGCTTCCGATCCCGGTAATAGCGGCTGCCCTTATCCAGGCCCCGGGCCGGACTTGGATGGACACGGAAGTTCCCCCAGACTTTTGGAATCCGCCGGCACCGCATACCGCGTATTGAGGCCTCCAGCATGTAATGGAGGAACAAGTTGGTATGGCAGCCTTCTCGATAAAAGCCGCCGATGGCCAGCGCCAGATCTCGCCGGAGGAAGGTCGCTTGGATCCCGGGGAGGTTTTTGAAGCCGAGGATATCGTCAATCGCGATGTCCGTACGATCCTCGGGAAACCTCCATATCTCGCCGGTCGTAAAGCCACTGTCATCGACCACCTGCACAAAACCTCCGGCAAATGCCAAATCCGGGTCCGAGACAAATTCTTCTACAGCCTGCCGGACCGCTCCCGGCTGGTAGGTATCCGTAGAGTGCAGGATGCCTATGAGCTCCCCTCGCGCCAGCCTCAATCCCTTATTGAGAGCATCCATGTGTCCTCTATCCGGCTCAGAGAACCAGCGCACCCGACGGTCGCTTTCGTATTTGCGCAGGATCCCCAGCGAGTTGTCCCGCGACGCTCCATCAATGATAACAAGCTCAAGCGGGTGGTAATCCTGTCGCAAGACGCTCAGGATCGTTTCTTCGAGGTAAGAGCCGAAGTTATAGTTGGCTGTAATTACGGTCACGAGGGGATTATTCGACAACCTGGGCAAGGGTAGCCCCTTTTCTTCTCTCCGGTAGAGGTTCCCGTCGCCGTGGATCTCCCGGGTCTTTTGCTCCTGCAAAGCCATTGTCTCTTTCTTAAAGAACGCCCGCTACTAGAGGGCGTGTCTACTTTCTGAACCTCGAAAGGTCAGTTTATCCCGATGCTCGAAATACCACAGGAGGGTTTTCTTGATTCCTTCCACCAACGAAACTTTCGGCTCCCACCGATATTTTTTTCTGGCCTTATCCGCATCCACGCAAAGATTGAAGTTGATAGTAGGTTTGGTTTTGTCAAAATCGACGGCGATGGCCCTGCTCGACGACTGAATAATTTTCTCTACCAACTGCTTTACGGAAATAGAGGAGCCGCATCCCAAGTTGACGAGCTCAAAAGGAACTTCCTGAGCGTCGAGAACGGTCTCAACAAAATCTACAAGGTCGGAGACATAAAGAAAATCCCGCCCCTCGGAGCCGTCACCCCAAACGACTATTCTATCATCTTGAGAATTCATTACTTTCGCGACGGTGGCTCCGAAAACGTGCGACTTCTCCAGGTCGAACTTGTCGTATGGCCCGTAAATGTTAGAGTGACGGATGACGGTGTATTTTGTCTGGCCGATGGTGGAATAAAACTCGCACATCTTCTCTATATAGACCTTGGTCCATCCGACGCCGAAATACTTATCGAGGATCTGCCCATTGAAATCTTCCTCTCTGACCGGCCGGTCCTGCGACGGGTACATGGTCGTGCAGCTAAAAAAGACGACGTGCTTAACCTTGGTCTCGAAGCAGGACCGAAAGAGGAGGCTGTTCATAACGGCGTTGTCTGTAACATGGATATATGGCCTGGTCACTACATCCTTTGAGCCGGTGGTCACGGCTGCAGCTTGAACCACGACGTCCATCCCCCTTGTGACCTCGCTCACTTCGCGCCTTTGAGTGAGGTCGGCCTTGATCAGAGAAACGCGAGGGTTTTGTCTCAAAGCGTCCTCCGGTTCGGTTTTGAAATATGTGCCGAAAACCTCCATGCCCTCCCTGAAGCACAATTTCTCCAGGACGTTTCTACCGATAAAACCAGTCGCTCCACAAACCAGCACCTTCTTCTTATCCATACAAATTCCCTGTATCCCCGTTATTCTAGGATTCCGTGATGGGCGAAAACGAGATGAAATCTGATTCCTGAGTCGGCTCGACCACCTTCTTTCTGTCCAATCGGAGGGTATAGTAGAAGTGGTCGATGTAAGGCACGCTATATTTAAGGATTTTTTCCAGGGGGTAGGATCGCCCGAGCGGCAAATTCTTCCGGTATAATTCTCTGACTTGATCGAGGGTATGATCGCCGGAAGTGGCCTTGAGGTTGTGCGCGGCCTTGTCTCGGGTCGAGCACGGCCGGAGTACCAGACCTAAGTCCCACGGCTCGCCGTCTTCATGCTTCCACCACACTTTTTCCACGATCTCCAGCCCGTTCTGGGTGGCCAAGTGCGAGAGATTTTCCTCGCTGAAATTGCTTTTGTGGGTAAGATACAGCGCGTCGCTCCAGGTAACGATGTTCCAAATGATGGGCACCTCAAGATAGAGAATTCCAACGTCCGGATCCAATAAATCTCTCATGCGCGACATGACGACGACAGGGTCATCCAAATGCTCCAGACAATGGCTGAAGATAACGACACCGTACTTTTTGGGATTCACGAGAAATTCTTCGATCGAGGTCGTATGGACATGCATCCCGAGGCATCGCTCTATGTAATAAGCCTTGTCGTCTTCCGTTTCTAGCGCCTCAACCGAATAGCCGAGCTTCCGAAACACCGTCGAGCCGGTTCCGTACCCGGCTCCGACGTCTAGAGCAGTGAAGTTCTTTACATGACGCGACAATAGGTCAAAATATTTTTGATATCGCTTCCTCCGGATCTCCTCGATCTCCGGGTTAAAAACCTCCAGCTTCTTGGTCGATATCATAGCCCAACACTTCTTGAACCATCGAAACGACGGGGATACGGATCTGAATGTATACAGTCAATCCTCGCAGGCACTGGTGCTACAAAAGTTCAGCTCGCCCTTGAGATAGACCTCCGCCAGTCTCGCCACTGACACCGAGCCGCAGAGCGCGCAGCGGTTCACGGTCTTAAGGTCCGCCTCCTCAATCGGATAGAAGCGCTGCTCTTCCCTCCTGGCCTCCAGACGCTTCAGGCTCCTTTCCTTAAACTTATCGAGCGTCATATCTCGATTTGCGCTCAAGTCCTCAATTTCGCTTGATGCCATTAATCCTCTTCAGACCGATGTCCTCTGAAAATATCTCGGGCTATCGACTGGTCGCAAGCTTCCTACGTAAGCGATGATCGTGTCCAACAAACGGTCTTTGCCGGAATCCAGCCGTTTCTCGCTTTTGTGATGACGATACCAGTCGTGGCTGTGACACAGGCCATCGCGTAATGATACGCGCGGCGAGAAGTCCGGCACATACCGCTTGATTTTGCTGTTGTCAAAAATGTAGCTATGGGACTTATCGCCCAGCAGAGTCGCGCCTAGCTCGGCGTCAAATTTGTTGATCAGATGGGAAGAGGCAAAGACGTACTTTCCCTCTCCTCCAAAGACGGACCCGATAAGATCGTAAATCTGGATCCAGGAGAGGATCTCGTCGGAGGTGATATGAAACGTCTCGCCTACAACGGAGTCCAAGGATATTAAAGGAACAAAGCCCCTGGCAAAGTCCTCATTGAAGGTAAAAGTCCAAAGGCCCGTCCCGTCCCCATGTACCAGAATCGGTCTACCGGAAAGAATCCTGTCCGCAATGCCAAAACCCATTCCTGCGATACCAGTTGGCAAAGTGAACTCGGCATAGCCAGCGCCGGGTCTCACGATCACAACGGGAAAGCCGCGGGATTGGTAAAAATCATGGAATAGTTGCTCGCACCTTGCTTTTTTGTCCGCGTAGTCCCAAAATTTATTACCGGTGGGGGTGGACTCGGTCACCGGCGGTGTGGGAAGGGGCTTACGGTAAACGGCTGCGGAGCTGATAAAGATAAATTTTTTCGTTCTGCCTTCGAAGAATTCTACGTCTCGCAAAACGTCTTCTTCTTCGAACGCGACCCAGTCCACGACGCAATCCCAGGTGTGGCCGGCCAGAAGGCTTCTCACGTGAGTCGGGGCACCCCTTATGTCCCCGTGAATGACACGTGCTTTCGGCGGAATCCTCTGGTCCCGAGTGCCACGCACCAGCACAAAAAGCTCCATTCCCAGGTCCAGGCACCGATGGACACAGGCTGTGCTCAGAGTCCCGGTGCCTCCTATGAACAAGACCTTCACGTCAGGAACTTTTCCTCCCTAAACACGTTGTAGCGGCCCTCCTGCGTCCGGCGGTTGGTCTGATACCACCGGATGGTTTCACGAATCCCGTCTTCCATCGACATCGAGGGTCGAAACCCGATCGCGGCAGCCCGCGAGGTATCCAAAACTCTGATTCGGTCTCCAGAGGGCTTGGACTTGTCCCAAACCACCTCCGGTTTAGGATCCAAATGCCTCACAATGACTTCCACCAGCTCCTTGATTGATATCCCGATTCCGCTTCCTAAATTAATCGGCTCCTTTACGCCGCTTTCCACGGCCAGGAGCATACCTCGGGCCACATCCCGGGCATGAATGAAATCCCGCACTGCCGACCCGTCTCCCCAGACGGCCAGAGGATTCTCTCCGTCCACAGCGCGCCGGATCAGCGAAGGGACCACCATCGCGTTATCCGGGTCGAAGTTGTCGCATGGTCCATAAATATTGGCCGGGCGAACAATCGTCACACGATCCCATCCATACTCAATCTGATACGCCTCGGCCTGCAGTTCTCCCATCCTTTTTGCCCATCCGGCAAACTTATCGTTTTCCGATGGAAACGTTTTCCAGACGTCGTCTTCGCGGAGCACGCTTGCCGGGGCGTAAACGCCGTTGGTACTGGTAAAAAGATAGCCCCGGACTCCCGACTGTCGGGCCGCTTCCATGACATTGGTATTCATTAAAATCGTTGGCACAAAGAAACTCGCCGGCCTCTTTGCCGTCATAGCGGGCGAGCCCTTGATCCCCGCGACATGAAAGACAAAGTCCATTCCGGCACAGACTTCGAGACAGCTCTCGAACCTGAGCAGGTTGGTCCGTTGGAACTCTGCATTCGGATGGGCCCGCGACGGATGGTCCAGGGAGGCGATGCGAACCTCCGCGCCTCGGTCGAGCAGCATCTCAACGAGGGGCGTGCCCACGAGACCGGTTCCTCCGGTGACTAGGACTTTCTTGTTGGCAAACACGGGAGTTAGATCCTGAAGAGGAGTTCTTGGAAAAGCCTTACACAAGAAGGGATGTCAGGCCCTCTACAGGGCGCTCGTATGCGCGGGATCGAATGGATTTGGAATCTGGCCCTGACGCAAGGCTTGGTGAATCTCGCGAATTCCGTCTCGCACCGTCTTTGTAACGTTGAACCCAGCTTTTTTGATCTTGGAAAAATCCACGCGGTAGTCCCGCAGATCCTCTATCTTTTGGACGAGGGAGATCTTTCCCTCCGGGATCAATTCCGAGAGAGCCTCGTAAATCATCCGCTTGGTGTAGTTCTCGCCTGTATCCCCCACACAATAAACCTCTTGATCAACTAGGTTCGAATCCACTTCCAAAGCCCAGATGCACGCTCGCGCCAGATCCTCTACGTGGCAATAAGGTCGCCAGAAGTTTTCTCCAAAAATCTCCAATGCCTTCCCTTGAGTCAGGTCCCGGGTAAATTCGTTGACCGTCAGATCAAACCGGATCCTCGGCGAGAGCCCATAGGCCGTAGGAAACCGCAAAAGAATCGGAATGAAGCCGCTCCTGAGCTTCGAACGGCCGAGATATTCTTCGCACCGGGCCTTGAGCTCACCGTAGAGGGAGATGGGGTTGGCCGGCGATTGCTCATCGACGAATTCTCGATCTTTGACCGCTCCGTAAATGCTGGTCGAGGAGGCGAATAGAAATCTCTTGATGCAGGGGGTTTCATGAGAGGCGTCGAATAAATCTTTTGTTGCAAGCCAGTTAATCTGTTGCGCCAACTCCGGGTACTTGGCGCAGGTCGGCATTCCTGATAACGCGGCAAGGTGCACGACGGCATCGACTTCGTTGAGAATGGGCCGAAGAGAATCTGTCTTTCGAACGTCGGCTTCAATAAATCGGAATTCAGGATTTTCCCGGATCGTTTTAATCCCCCGGTCGCCGAAGATTAGATTATCGAGTCCCCACACTTTAAAACCGCGCTTTAGCAGACGCCTCGCGAGCACCGATCCGATATACCCCGCGGCTCCAGTTAGCAGAACCTTTTCAATCTTCATCATGAATCACTTGGAAAAAATGACACTGGGATCAATCAAAAGGCTCAGGCTGAGGATTCGGGAAGTGGTTTAATGAGCATATTGGCGAGGAACTCCGCTCTATCCAAAAACGGATACATGTCCTCGAGGGGTCTCGACACCGGAGTTCCATCAGGCTTCAGGCCGAATCCCAGCCGGGGGTTGATTTCCTCCGTAGCTGAAATCATAAGGTCGCACAATACGGGCCCGCGTTCGTCCAGGGCCCAGCGGATTTTGGTTCGCAGCTCCGCGTGGTTTGCGGCACGATCCGCTTTGATGCCATAGGCGGCCGCCACTTTCAAGAAGTCGGGCAGACTCACGCCGCCCTCGCGGGACGAGCCGAAGAACTTGCTCTCAAAAAAATCCTGCTGGCTATGACGCATAAGGAGATATCCGTCGTTATTGAGCACGAACATTTTTATGGGAAGGTCATGATGGGCAATGGTTTGGAGCTCCTGAATGTTCAACTGCATACTCCCGTCGCCGCATAAAAATATCGTTCGTCTCCGGCCGCTGCCAAGACAAGCTCCTATGGTTTCGGGTAGGGTCCCCATGGTGCAAATCCCGGCCGATATGAGGACTCGTTGTCCTTCTTTGACTCGCAGGGCCTGAGGCGCAATTTCCGTGATCGTGCCCCCTCCGTCAATAACGATGACATCCTCACCGTTCATTTCCTCCGAGAGCGTGTCGACAAATACGTAGGGGTTGACGTACTCTTTTCGCGTACTCCACTCCTGCGGAACCTGGTTGTACTTTGATTTATAATCAAAACACTTTTGGCGCCATGACTGGATGTCTTGGGTCTTGGCCTCGCCTACAAGTCTCAATATTTCCCTCAAAAACACCTTGGCGTCGCTATGAATCGTCAGGTCAACCGGGACATTGAGGTGTTCCAATTCCTGCCGGTCTACATCGATAACGACTCTCTTAGCCTCTCTCGCGAAGGCATGCAACATTGTTCCAGTGAGCCCAATACCAAGATGGGATCCAATACTGATCAATAGATCACAGTTTTGCATCGCAAGATTCGCTCCTCGCTGCCCGAAAATACCGGGGCGCCCCAAATATAAAGGATGGTCCGTGGGCAGGAGATCGCTCGCGTTCCAGCTGGATAGGAAAGGGAACTTCAAGGTGTCGACCAAGCCCCGAAACTCGCTCTCGGCATGGGCCAGCCGAATACCGTGACCGGCCAGGATCATAGGCCTTTTCGCTTCAGCCATCAAAGCTACGCAGGCCCGAACTTCGTCGGTTATAGAATGCGTAGAATTGCCCTCATGATTATCGAATTCCTCGGGATGAAAAGATTGAAGCTCCTCAGGGTCGATTGCGGCCCATTGTACGTCTAAAGGAATGTCGAGCCATACGGGCCCCGGCCTTCCCGAGCGTGCGATATGGACGGCCTTTTGCAGGTAATATTTGAGTTTTTTTGCATCATCGACCAAGACCGCATACTTTGTAATCGGCGTGACCAGTCGCACGATATCAATCGCTTGAGGGGCAACCTGCCTTATGGGTTTTCCTCTGACGGTATGAATCAGCCGGGCCTGACCGGAAATGAACACACAAGGAATAGAATCCAACCAGGCAGCGCACAAACCGGTGATCGTATTGGCGCATCCGGGGCCTTGTGTTACAACAACCACACCGAGTCCGCTGCTTGCCCGGGCATATGCTTGAGCCGCCAGGGCGGCGGCCTGCTCGTGATGATGGAATATGGGTTGAATTCCAGGCTGCCTATCGAGAGAATCAAAGATGTGCATGGCCGCGCCGCCGATGAGCCCAAAAACGTAATGGATTCCCAAGTCGGCCAAGAACTTCGCGATGTAGTCAGTTGCTTTCATTTCGAGACCTTACTGTCCGTGGGGTCCGATTTTCACGCCTCATATCTCCTCAACTTGCACCGGTTCGGATCCTCAGCCAACCGTTTGTTCATCTCTTCCGATCCCCAAGCGTCGAATTCGACACCGAAGTACCTCCCTCCTACGAGACCCCGGGGGGCATTCACCACCCAGTCGCAACAATCCAGCACCCGATCCATGGGAACCCACCCGCCTCGCTCAAACTTTTCGATGGTGCGTTTGTGGTCCTCGCCAGTCTCCGGCGCCTCCAACATGTGCCGATGGCCCTTCGTCTTAACCCAGCCTGGATTAAGAATCACGAATCTGGTATCCGGCAGCTCGGCATCCAAAAGTTCACACATCTTGATCAAAGCGATTTTCGATACGGCATACGCCGAGTAATTCACCGTAGCTTTATTGGGCCCTCCTCCGGCGAAAAAAAGGACTGTAGTTTGGCCAGGCTGGCCAGAGCGCCTCGTTGGAAGCAACCGATGCACTATCCGGATTTGGCCAACAAAATTTACCGCAATGGAGTCTTCCCATTGATCGAAGTTACAGCTCTCGAAGGGGGCTATCGGATACTGCAGACCGGCGCATATAACAAGCGCGTCCCAAGCCGGACATAAATCTCGGAGGGATGAACAGGCGCTCGCAATAGAATCCCGGCTGGCCAGGTCGCACCGAACCAGCTCTACTCCCTTCTCCGCGAGTATTGCGACATGTTCCGAGTAGGTTCGGTAGGTACCAAAGACCCTCATCCCTTGGCTGACCCACCGTTGGCTAATCGCGCATCCGATATCGCTCGAAGCCGAGATAATAATGGCTGTCTTCAATCTCTATGGGTCCCTGGGACTCTCTCAGAATGGCCCTCTAAACCGCTGCTCGTAGGTATAAAAAGACTCCCGGCTCAAGTCCGCTTCTTCGAGTCCTAACATTCTCTCTACAGTCCTAATAATGCTAAGGGCAGAAGGGTAAAACAGATTTTCCAGGGGACGAGTGGTCGGGCAGGGAGAAAACGCAAAGCCCAGTCGCTCAACAGGCCTCTCCAGACTGCCGAAGCAGCGATGACTAACAATCGCCGCGATCTCAGCCCCAAAACCACAAAATACCCAATCATAATCTGCAACGATGCAGTTCCTCGTTTTCTTAACCGAATCCACAATGAGCTCCGCCTGTAAAGGGGATACCGTACGGACATCGATAATCTCGATATCGACACCCCTCCTCGCCAGGACCTCCGCTGCTTTGAGCGCCTCGACATTCATCCAACTCGTACAGACCACGGTTACAGCTGCCCCCTTTCGGCGCATGACAGGCAGGCCGATCGGGATCTGAGCGCCATCATCGACTTCCCCTGCGATATCGTATAACCAGCGGTGCTCCAAAAAGATGACGGGATTGTCATCGCGAATGGCAGACCTTAGCAAACTGTAAGCATCCTGAGGCGTCGTCGGCAGCACAACCTTGAGCCCGGGGAAATGCGCAAAGACGCCGTGCAGGGATTTGCTGTGTTGTGCGGACTGGCCCCATCCCCGGCCAATGACGGCACGAATGACCAGCGGAATCTGCAGCTTTCCGCCGCTCATGTACCGCAGGTTAGACATCATGTTGCCAACCTGGTTCATGGTCAGGAGCAAGAAATCCGCGCGAATGTGGACATGCACGGGTCGTAAGCCCAAGATCGCAGCGCCCAAGGCGACGCCGGTCATTGCATCTTCCGACAGGGGCGTCCCGAAACACCGATCGGTCCCAAATCTCTCCACCAGATTCGCGGTGCTTCCGAAAATCCGCTTATGGTCGGCTACGTCGAGCCCAAAAAGAAACACATTCGGGTCTGTTTCCATCTCCCGCACAAGCGCGAGATTCAAGGCTTCTCTAAAAGTAATTGAAGCTTTCATGAAATGACGTCTGTATACAATTCGGTGGCGTCCGGAAAACGAGCCTTCTGAGCTGAATCTACGCTCCGATGGATCTGCTGATCCACTTTTTGCTGTTCTCTGACCAGCATTTCGTCCGTAAGCCAGCCCTTGGCACAAATTTCCCTTTCGAAGCGACAGACCGGATCCAGTCGTTCGATCTCCTCGGGCGTCGGGCGGGGTCTGTAACCGGCATCAAAATCCTCTCCCGGTCCCACATGTTCTAGAAACCGGAAATAAGTAAAATGAAGAAAACCCGGCGCTGGCTGCTCCGAAACGAGTTGCACCATGTGGCGGGCCGTGGAGATAACAGCGC
>Ga0184634_10000156_pt1 | contig 15271 bp, 15 predicted proteins | sample PLM31_200_b1_FD_133016 | JGI IMG/M metagenome (GOLD analysis project Ga0184634, IMG submission 133016) | Groundwater sediment microbial communities from an aquifer in East River, Colorado, USA - PLM3-1_200_b1 | ecosystem: Environmental > Terrestrial > Soil > Riparian zone | place: USA: East... | reverse complement strand
GAGGCGGCCGCGATGGCCGCCGAGATCTCGGCGTCCACCGAGGAGATGAGCGCGTCCACGGCGGAGATGGCGGCGACGTCGCAGGACCTTTCGACACGCGCGGGCCAGCAGGCGCAGCTCGTGCGCGCCGCCGCGGACGATGCGGCGCGCATCCTCCAGATCGCCGCCACGCTGGCTCAGGGCGCGGATGAAGCGGCACGGCGCAACGCCGACCTCTCCGCCCTGGCGCGGCGCCACAAGGACGTCCTCGACCAGAGCACCGTCCAGCTCGCCAAACTCGCCGACGAGGTCGCCAAGGGCGCAGAGGAAGCCGAGGCGTTGGCGCAGGCGTCGGGCCAGATCCAATCGTTCGTGGCCAAAACGAAGGCGGTCGCGACCCAGACGAACATGCTGGCACTCAACGCGGCTATCGAAGCGGCGCGCGCCGGTCCCCAGGGACGCGGGTTCGCCGTCGTCGCCGACGAGGTGCGCAAGCTGGCGTCCGTAGCTGCGGCGGCGGCGGGCGAAACGGGCGACACGGTCCGCGGCGTGCTGACGCGCGTCCAGGCCATCCGCGACCGGCTGGTTCGGCTGGCCGAAGGCGGCGCTGCGGTACGTGAGGCCGCGCAGGCCGCGGCGCAGGGCCTCGCGACGGTGGCCGGAGAGGCCGATGCCAACGATACATGGAGCCGCGAGATCGCCCAGTCGGCGGGAGAGCTGCGCGCGCTGGTCGAAGAGATCGCGAACCGGCTGGGAACGGTGGCCGAGCAGACCGACACCCTCCTCGCGTCCGCCGAGGAGCTGGCTGCGTCGGGCGAGGAGCAGAGCGCGTCCACGCAGGAGATCGCGTCGTCGGCGAATCAGCTCGCGGAAGCTGCTGATCGGCTGACCGGCGCCGTGAAGTCCTTCAGACTGTTGGCGGACGAACAGCAGCAGGCCGCGGACTAGTCTCCGAAGTGGGCGAGCCGGACGTCCAACACGTCCGGCAGCGTCTGCAGTTTGTCGAGCACGCCGTTGGTGAGCGCCTGGTCCACGTTGATCGCGGCGAGGGCGTTGTTTCCAGAGGGATCGCCCGGCGACGACCGGCGGGCCTGGTGATAGCTCGCGATGTTGATCCCCGCGCCGCCCAGGACGGTGCCCACCCGCCCGATGACGCCGGGCACGTCGCGGTTGCGGACCACGAGCATCCACCCCACGGGCGCGACGTCTACGTGGTAGTCGTCGATCCGGATGACCCTCCCGTGGCTGTCGCCGACCATTGCCCCCGCCACGCGGACGCGGCCGCGGGGCGTGTCCACCTTCACCCCGATCGACGTCTCGAACCCGGCCTCCGGCGCCCCGGTGCGGCGCGCGAGCTGGATGCCCTGCTCCTCAGCCAGCACCTGCGCGTTGACGAGGCTCACAGGGCCCGCGTTCATTGCCGCCAGCAGACCCTCGAGCGCCGACATGAGCACGGGTCGCGGCGCCGCTTCCTCCTTCCCGCCGTACGCCACCTCGACGGCGGTCACCGGCCCGTCGGTGAGCGCGAGCGCCAGCCGGCCAAGCCGCCGGGCCAAATCGAGAAGCGGCGCTAACCGCCGCAGCACGTCGCCGCCAATCCCGGGCACGTTGATCGCGAACGAGAGATCCCCGGCGAGCAGCGCCTCCCGCACGGCGCCGCAAATCTCCATCGCGACGCGCTCCTGCGCCTCCGCGGTGGACGCGGCAAGGTGCGGCGTCAGGATCGCGCGATCGAGCCCGCGCAGGGGCGAGTCGGCGGGCAGCGGCTCCTCCGCGAACACATCGATCGCCGCCCCGCCGATGCGCTTTTCCCGGACGGCCTCGGCAAGTGCCGCCTCGTCCACCAGCTCGCCCCGCGCCGTGTTGATGAGCACGGCGGTGGGCTTCATGAGCCGCAGTCGTTCGGCGTCGATCAGATGATGGGTCTGGTCGGTGAGCGCGACGTGCAGCGTGACGACGTCCGCCGTCCGCAGCAGCGCTTCGAGCGACAGCAGGCGCACATGCAGCTCGGCGGCACGCTCGGGCAGGACGTAGGGATCGTGTCCGACGACCTGCATGCCGAAGGCGCGCGCCAGCTGGGCCACGTGCCCGCCGATCCGTCCCAACCCCACCACGCCCATTGTCTTGCCGCGCAGCTCCGTGCCTTCGAACCGCTTGCGATCCCACTCCCCGCGGCGCATCGCGGCCGCGGCGTCCGGGATGCGCCGCACCAGCGCAAGCAGCAGGCCCATCGCATGCTCGCCGGCGCTGACCGTGTTGGCGCCGGGGGCGTTCATGACGGCGATGCCGCGGCGCGTCGCCGCGTGCACGTCGATCGTGTCCACGCCCGTCCCCGCCCGCGCGACGACGCGCAGCTGCGGAGCGCGCGCGAGCAGGCTCGCGGTGACGCGGGTTTCGCTGCGCACGATGAGCGCGTGGGCGCCGGCGATGGCCCGTTCGAGCTCCCCGGGCTTCCCCGCCACGTTCACGACCTCGATCTCCGGAGTTCGCGCCAGGAGGTCGAGTCCGCTCCCCGCCAGCCGATCGGCGATCACCACACGCCAGGTCATCGCAGCGCCTGCGCGATCTGGGGCAACAGCTCATCGAGCGCCGCGACGGTGTGGTCGCCCATGTGCCCGATGCGGATGGTGGACTCCTTGAGGGCGCCATATCCGGCGCCGATCGTCCAGCCCTGCTGCTTCACCGCCCCGACGACGTCCTTGGCTCGCTTTCCCTCGGGAAGCTTCACGCAGGACACGGTCCAGCTGCGGCGTCCTTCCCGCGGCAGGTATGCGACGCCGGTCTCAGCGCTCCAGGACTCGACGCGGCGGCGCATCGCCTCGTGGCGCCGCCAGCGCGCTTCGATGCCGCCCTCCCGTTCGATCCGCGCCAGTTGCACCTCGAGGGCGTAGAGCAGCGAGATCGCCGGAGTGTTCGTCGGCTGGAACTTCGTGGTCGCCGCGAGGAAGCTGACCAAGTCGAAGTATGCGCCGCGGTCCTCGAGCGTCTTGGCACGCTCGAGCATCCGCTCCGAGGCGACGCCGAGGGCGAGACCAGGCGGCAACGCCAGCGCCTTCTGCGAGCCCGTGAACACGAAGTCCAGGTTCCAAACGTCGGTCTCGACCGGAGAGCCCGCCATCGACGTCACCGCGTCCACGAGCAACAGTACGTCGTCGAACTCCCGGATCACGTTCGCGTAACTGGCCACGTCCTGGAGCACGCCTGTGGACGTCTCGGAATGCACGCACGTGACGGCATCGACTGGCGTGCGGCGCAACGCGTCGCGCAGCATGTCGGGCTCGATGGCGCTCCCCAGAGGCACATCGAGACGGATGCATTCCTTGCCGGCCGCTGCCACGATCCCGGCGAACCGCTCGCTGAACGCGCCGTTCACGAGCGACAGCGCGCGCCGCCGCACGCCGTTGCGGACCGCCATCTCCATGAACCCGGTGGCTGACGTCGTCCCGATCAGCACCGGCCGCGCGGTCCGGCCGAGCGCCCCCAGTTTCGGCGCGATTCCCTGGAGCAGCTTCTCCATGGCCGACGAGCGGTGCCCGATCATCGGGCGCAGCATGGCCGCGAGGACCTCGGGATGAACGTCGGTTGGTCCGGGGAGAAAGAACTTGCCGAACGCCGGAGGGGGAGGGGGGGGGGCGGCAGGTGGCGACGTCGGAGGGGCGGAGAGCGGAGGCACCACCGTCATGCGCTGGCCCGCGCAAGCTCCTCGACCAACCCGCCGACCACGACCTCGCTGGTTTTCACGAGGCGCACGCCTTCCTCTCCCCACTCCTTGAGCAGGTGCTCCGCGACGTCCCGGTCGATCGGCTTCATCGCGTCCACGACCGCGAAGATCCGCACCCGCGGGCGGTGCTGGAGCAGACCCTCGATGGCGTACTTGTCGCACACGTCGAGCGCGACCCCGTAGAGCACGATGTCGTGCGGGTCGAGCGCGTCGAGGACGGGGAGGACGTTGGGGTTGGAGAAGACGTCAAACCGGTGCTTGTGGAAGAGAATGTCGCCGCCGTGAGCGCGGACCTTGGCGGCCAACGCGGCGGGATCCTGCGGCTCGGGCTCGATCACGAGGGGATCGCGTAGCGCGGTCTCCGGGATCTTCGTCTGACCGGGCGTGCCGCGCAGGCAGTGCGGCGGAAACGTCGTCTTCCAGTCGGGCGTGGCGGAGATTTCGGGATGCTCGCGGACGTGATCATCCGCGCTCGCCACGATGCGGATGCCGTGCCCGTGGGCGTAGTCGGTGAGCTTCCGAAGATTGGGAATGAGCTGCTCGGCGTCAGGCACGTACAGCTTGCCGTCGGCCTTCATGAAGTCGTACTGGGTGTCGACGTCCCAGAAGATGACGCGGGGGCTAGGCATGCTGGCAAATCTAGAAGGCTACAGTGTCAGCGCTACCGCCACCTCGTCGCAGGCGTGCTGGCGGGGACAACGCGCGCAGTCAGCCCATACTTTGAGGGGGAATTCCTCCTTCTCCGCCATGCGGAAGCCAAGCCGCAGGAAGAACAGCGGCTTGCGCGTGAGGCCGAACACCTCGCTGAGGCCGAGCGCGCGCGCGTCTGCGAGCAGCGCCTCCACGAGGGCTTTGCCCACGCCCTGCCCCTGCTGGTCATCGCGCACGGCGAGACCGCCGACTTCGGCGAGGTCGGTGCTGTAAATCTTGAGACCCGCGGTGCCTACGATCGAGCCGTAGGCCTCCGCCACCACGTATTCCTTGATGTGACGGCACAGGTCGTAGTTCGAGCGCGGCAGCAGATCGCCCGTGGCGACGAACGGCGCCATCAGGTGCTCCATGCCCGCGACGTCGGCGAGGGTCGCGGGACGCAGCGTCGCCCGCGGTCCCCCCCGCCCCCCCCCGGGTGCACGGAGCGGCCGAACGGAGAGGCCGGTCACGCGAGCACCTCCGCGAGGATCGCCGCACCACGCTCCAGCTCCTCGCGCGTGATGGTCAGCGGCGGAACGATTCGGATTACCGTCGGTCCGGCGGTGAGCACGAGCAGATGGCGATCGCGGGCAGCCGCGACGAACGGCGCGGCGACCTCCCCGTCCGCCAGCTCGAGCCCCCACATCATCCCGCGGCCCCGAATCTGGCGCACGCGCGATCCCGGCCGCGCCAGCGCGCCCAGGCGCTCGCCGAGCCACGTTCCCTTCGCCCGCACGTCCGCGAGAAAGTCGGGCTCGGCAATCGTCCGCACCACGTCGAGCGCTACGGTCGCGACCAGCGGCCCACCCCCGAACGTCGTGGCGTGATCACCCGGCGCGAGCGCCTCGGCGATGCGATCGGTCAGGAGGACCGCGCCCATCGGCAGCCCGCCGGCGAGCGGCTTGGCGAGGGTGATCATGTCGGGCACGACGCCGGCCGGCTCGCAGGCGAAGAACGTTCCGGTGCGGCCCAGGCCGCACTGTACTTCATCGAAGATGAGGGCGGCACCACGCTCGTCGCACAGCTCGCGCAGCAACGCCAGGAAGTCGGCGGGCACCGTGCGCACGCCACCCTCGCCCTGCACCGGCTCGATGATGACCGCGGCGGTGCGCTCGGCCGTGATCGCGCGGCGCGCCGCATCCCGATCGCCCAGCGGGACGATCTGCACGCCGGCGAGCAGCGGCTCGAACGGCCGGCGATAGTCGGGGCGATCCGTGGCTGCGAGTGACGCGAACAGCCGTCCGTGGAACGAGCCGCTGAACGCCACGATGTCCGTCTTCTGCGACCACTTGCGCGCGAACTTGAACGCGCCCTCGTTCGCCTCGGCGCCGGAGTTGCAGAAGAAGGCCTGCCCGCCACCGGGGAAGGCGCGTGTGCTCAGCTCGGCGGCGAGCCGCTCACCGGGTTCAGTACGGTAGAGGTTCGAGACGTGGAGGAGGCCGGTATCCAGGGCCCGCGTGATCGCGTCGCGGATGACGGGACTGTTGTAGCCGAGCGCGTTGACCGCGATTCCGGCGACGAAGTCGAGGTAGCGGGTGCCGTCTTCGGCAATGAGCTCGGCGCCCTCGCCGGCGACAAACAGCGGGCCCACGCGGGCGTAGACGCCCAACAGCGCCGTCGCGGCGTCCTGCTGTACGGATGGCGCGGTCACGCGGGCTGGACGGCCGGGGGTGCGGCCAGAAGGCGGGTGCCGGCGGTGGTGCGCTCGAACATGTCGAGGTCGCCAATCCGTACGGCCCCGACGCCCGCCCCCACTGCCTGTGCCGCCGCACGCAGCTTGGCCGCCATGCCGCCCGAGGCGATGCCAAGCTCGATCATCGTTTCGATCTCCGCGGCGGCGAGCGTCGGCTGGGCGACTCCGTCCACCGTGACGCCGGGGACATCGGAGACAAAGAGTAGCTCCTGCGCGCCGATCGCGCCCGCGATGGCGGCGGCGGCCTGATCGGCGTTGATGTTGAGCGGCCGAGCGGGAGCGGTGACGGATGGCGCCACCGGCGCCACCACGGGGGTCAGCCCGGCGAGGAGCAAGCTCTGCAGCAACGACGCCCGCACGTTGATGATCTCGCCCACCTCGCCGAGCCCACCGGCCAACGGCCGCGCCGTGAGGAGGCCGCCGTCTACGCCGCAGAGTCCGATCGCGTCGAGTCCGGCGGCGCGCAGCGCCCCCACAAGCAGACGGTTCATCGGTCCGCCGAGGACCATCTCGACCAATTCGGCGACTTCGGGCGTGGTCACGCGCAGCCCGTCGCGCTGTTCGATCGGCAGGCCCAAGCGGCGCGACCAGGCGCTGACGGCCTGGCCGCCGCCGTGGACCACCACGGCAGGCCCCGCGGCTTTGATCGCGCGGGCGCACTCGGCGACCCACTCGGGACGGTCGAGCTCATTGCCGCCGATCTTCACGACGCGGACCGCTAGCATGCCAATCCCGCGGTTTCGGGGAACCCGAGCATGACGTTCATGTTCTGGATCGCCTGCCCGGCGGCACCCTTCACGAGGTTATCGATCGCGGCGATGACGGTCAGGCGGGGCCGGCGCACGTCGGCGACCTGCGCGACGCCGAGCGCCACGCGGTTGCGATACACGACGTCCTTGAGCGAGGGCAGCGCTCCCTGCAGCACCTGCACGCAGGGCTCGCCGTCGTAGGCGGCCGTGTACAAGCCTTCGGCCGTCGCCTGGTCGAGCACGCGGGTCAGCGGCACGTGGATCGTTTCGAGAATGCCGCGCTTCACCGGGAGCAGATGCGGGGTGAAGACCACGTCACCGGTGAACCCGCCTTCGCGAGCGAGCGATTGCTTCAGCTCGGCGAGGTGGCGGTGCGTGTTGCCGACCGCGTACGCGCGGAAATCCTCGGACACTTCGCCGAACAACAGCTCGCGCTTGGGATTGCGGCCCGCGCCCGTCACGCCGGACGCGGCATCGATGATGATCTCGCGCGACGGATCGATGAGTCCCAGCTGGGCGAGCGGGATCAGGGCGAGAAGCGCGGCGGTCGGATAGCAGCCGGGGTTGGCCACGAGGTCGGCATCCGCCACCCGCGGCCGCATGAATTCGGTGAGCCCGTACACCGCGTCGGGCGAGAGCCGGAAGTCGGCGGAGAGGTCCACGGCGCGCTTGCCGCCGGCCCGCGCCTCATGGATGTAGCGAGCCGAGATCCCATGGGGCAGCGCGGACAGCACGATCTCCGCTGCCGCGAGCGGCGCGTCGTCGGCCTTGATGAGCTGATGTCCGTCGACCCACTCGCCGGCGGCCGTCTCGGCCGTGGCGAACGCGACGGTCGCGGCCGGATGCCGGCTCAGCAGCCGCAACAGCTCCTGCCCGACGTATCCGGAGGCGCCCAGCACGCCCACCGGGACGGATGCATGATTATTCATTTGAGCGGAATATTATGCATGGCCTCAGAAGGGCGCAAGTAGGGGCCACGGCATGCGGCGCCCCTACAACACGCGCTCCAGCCGGGAGTTGGGCCGATAGGACCGGCCCACTTTGGCGCACGGCTTCCCCTCCAGCATTACCACGTCGGCGGTGAAATCGAAGCGGCCCTGGAACAGGCTGGATCCCACGCCGTATGCGTCGACGGGCACCCGCTGCTCCTCGAAGTGGCGGATCTTCTCCACGGTGAAGCCACCCGACACCACGATCTTCACGTGGTTGAACCCCTCGGCGTCCAACGCCCGGCGCACGTTCCAGGCGAGCTGGGGGTTCACGCCGGTGGATTTGAACGTCCCCATCTGCGGGATGACCGACCGGTCCACCAGCGTCTCCGACGTGTCGAGCCTGACCCCGTACAGCCGGTCGCCGATAGCGCGGGCGACCTTGAGCGATGTGCCCACGCAGTCGTTGTCGAAGTCCACCAGGGTGATGAGCCGGACGTTGGCATCGGTGTGCTCCGCGAACTTGCGCGAGGCGAGCACGGTGTCGCCCCCGTAGGCCGCGATCAGGGCATGGGGGACGGTCCCGATTCCTTCGGATCCCCACCAGGATGCCTGCGCGTCGGTGGACACGCCGATCGCGCCCGCGATGTGGGCCGCGTAGCCGTCACCGGTCTGGACCAGCCAGTGATCGTGGCGCGCGGGGAAGAACATGACCTCTTTCGGCTTTGCGGCCTCGACCACGAGGCGGGTGTTGGTGCCGACCCGCGTGCGGCGGGCGAGCACGCCGAGGTACAGCGTCTCGATCACCGCGAAGGCGTCATACGGCCCTTCGATCAGGAGCACGGTCTCCCAGGGATGGATCTCGTCTCCGTCATAGAGGGCGTGCACGACCAGCTCGTCCCATCGCTCGGCACAGAGCTTCAGGATCGCGATCGCCTCATCGATGCCGCCCAGATACGCGTGGACTTTTCCGAAGATCTGCATGGTGACCCGCGGCCGGTGGTGGTCCTTGCGCAGGAGGTCACGGGCGCGGACGAAGTATTTGTCCGAGTAATAGCCCTCCCGCATCTTGTCGACCGGCAGGTGGAAGATGGCGGGATCGAGCCGTGGCTTGCGTGGCATCGGACTAGCGGGGTCCCGGCCAGGCGAGAGTGGCCACGAGCGTGTCGCCCGTGGGCAGCGGCAGCCGCCGCGCGACGTTCGTGAGACGCCCGCACAAGACGCCGACCGGCCGGCTGCCGTCGGGCGGCGCGACGCGCAGGCAGACGACGTCCGCATCGAGGGCGAGCACGCGGTCGCGCACCGACCGGGCGGGCGCCGGCCGGACCAGGCTCACCTCGAGTGTCGTCACCCGCCGCCCCAGCACCAGTTGGACGAGCCGGGCCGGCTCCTCGCGCACCAGATCCATGGGCCGGGGGCCGCTCACCGTGTCGCCCCGCACCAGGTTCAGCGTCACCCGCGCCCGGCGCGGGCGCACCACCGCCTCGAGGCGGAAGTCGTGCAAAGAATCGGCGAGCTGCTCTTCTGCCGGCCGAGTCTCGCCGCCCGTGAAGTCGCGCTCGAGCACGAGCTCGATCCAGGACGCGCGCGACGCGCTCGAGCGCGGCGGCGATCCGAACGGATACACTCGCGCGGTATCGCTCCACGTCAACCGCACGAGGCGGCGGTAGGTGTCCTGCTCCCACAACGCCAGACCCCGTCGCGATCGGGCGACGCGCCGCCGCGTGAAGAACTCGGCGCCGAGATTCACGGTATCGCCCACAGGCGCGACCTGGAACAACGCCTCGATCTCGGCCGAATCGCTGCGCAGCGTGAGCCGCATCTCCGTGTCGAGCGAGCCGCTCACCGAGCCGCTCGCGAGCATACGCGGCCCCGTGGCCGCAGGCTCCATGATCCGTATCCGGTACGTGAGGCGGGTTCCCGGCCCTTGGAGCAGCGTGGTTGGGAGAAAAAAACCGAGGAACAGCGCCGCGAAGGCGGCGAGCGCGCTACTGAACGACGATAGCTGCACGCGTATCCTCGAGCGATCCTCCGGGCCCGCCCCACCGGCTATACGCCAGCCACCCGGCGAGGAGGCCGGATCCGAGCGCCACCGCCACCCATAAGGCGAGCGTGCCCGCACGGATCGTGGGACGGGGCACGACGAACGCGTGGGGATTCCCTGCCGACCGCGCCAGCGCCACCCGCACTTCGAGCTGGCTCGCGCGCGCCCCCGCGCAATGCGAGCAGGTCGCGAGGTGCTTCGCCAGCGCGGCCCGCTCCACCAACGACAGCTCGCCGTCCAGCTCAGCATCGATCTGGACGAGCCAGGATTCGTGGGTCCCCCCCGCGCCCCCGCCCGTCACGTCGGTCATCAGTGCTCCTCCCGCACGCGATAGTGCAGCGCGCGCCGTTGCATCCAGCGGACGGCGAAAGCATCGATCAGGGAGCGGAGCACGCGATTCCACATCCCGTACTTCGTCACGCCGTAGCGCCGCGGCCGGTGACCGACCGGGACCTCCGTCACCGTGCCCCCCTGCATCTTGATCAGCGTCGGCAGGAAGCGGTGCATGCCGCCGAACATAGGCACCGCCCGCACGGCCTCGGTTCGGAACGCCTTGAGAGAGCAGCCGGTGTCGCGGATCACCTCGCCGTTGAGCAGGTTGCGCACGCCATTCGCGATCCGGCTCTGCAAGCGCTTCCACGGCGTGTCGCGGCGCGTGACCCGATAGCCCGCCACCGCCGTCGCCCCCGTGCGCTCCAGGGTCTCGACGAGCTTGGGGATATCGGCGGGGTCATTCTGGAGGTCCGCGTCCAGCGTGATCACGACGGGGGCGCGGGCCGCGCGGAACCCGGCCGCAAACGCGGCCGTCTGTCCCGCGTTGCGCTCGAAGGCGACGATGCGCAACTGGGGATGGTCGCGCCGCAGCGCCTTGAGCGCCTCGAGCGAGCCGTCGGTCGAGCCGTCGTCCACCACGATCACCTCATAGCTCCGCGCCGTCAGGGCGGTCCTGATCTCAGCGAGCAGGGGCGCGAGGTTCTCCCGTTCGTTGTACGCGGGGATAACGAGCGAAAGCTCCACGAGGGAAGAACGTAGATAGACGCGGGACGGCGAGCAAGTTGACAGGGGCAAGGCCAATGGGTAAAACCCTAGCACTTCCTCAACTTCGGGGGCCGTCCGTGTCCGATTCTCTGTCGCGTCGGGAGTTCGTGCGCTCCGCAGCCGCCGGCCTGGCGGCGAGCGCTGCCGTGGACATTCCGCACCCGATGCGACCAGTGCGGCCGCTGCCGCCGCCATCCCGTTGGGCGGCGAAACCCGTCGCGGTGGCGAGCGCCAACGGGCTGCGCGCCGTGCAGAAGGCGTTCGATCTGCTGATGCAAGGCGCCGACACGCTCGATGCCGTGGTCGAAGGCGTGAAGATCCAGGAGCTCGACCCGGCCGACGATTCGGTCGGCTACGGGGGACTGCCCAACGCCGACGGCGTGGTCCAGCTCGATGCGTCGTGCATGCATGGACCCACCAAACGGGCGGGCGCGGTGGGCTGCCTGGAGAACATCAAGACCCCCTCGGAGGTCGCGAAGCTGATTCTCAAGTACACGAACCACATCTTCCTGGTCGGCGAAGGGGCGAAGCGGTTCGCCCTCTCCTACGGGTTCAAGGAAGAAGATCTCCTCACCGAGCATTCCCGCGAGGCGTGGCTCCGGTGGCGGGCCAATCTCAATCCCAACGACAACTTTCTCGACGTTCCCGATACTGACCACATGACGATTCCGAAAACGGGAACGATCAACTGCGACGCCGTGACGCCGGGAGGGGACATCTCCTCCGTGACGACCACCAGCGGTCTCTCGTGGAAGATCCCCGGGCGGGTCGGCGACTCCCCCATCATCGGCGCAGGCCAGTATTGCGACAACGACGTGGGGGCCGCCGGGTCCACTGGTCGCGGCGAATCCAACATCAAGGTGTGCGGCGGATTCCTCACGGTGGAGCACATGCGCCGTGGCATGAAGCCCACGGACGCGTGCCTCGAGACCCTGAAGCGCGTCGTCGCCGCGACCGAACCGCGGCTGCTCGATGCGCGCGGCCGGCCCAAATTCAGCCTGAACTTCTACGCCGTGAACAAGCGGGGCGAGTTTGGCGCCGCTTCCATCTATCCCAGCCGCTACGCGGCGCACGACGGCACCGACGCCAAGATTCGCGACACGGCGCACCTGTTGGAGCGTTCCTGAGCGGATGCGGCGACCGGGCCTAGCCCTTCTCCTGGGAGTGCTGCTCGCTCCCGCGCTGGTGGCTCAGGAGGAGGTCCCGTCCGATCCGCGACGTCATTGGGTGGATCACCTCTACCCATACCCGTACTACAGCTCTATCGACGGCTTCTGGTTCGGCGGCCATTACGACTGGTCCAGCCCGATGGGCTTCACCGAGCGCCCCGAGCCGAACTTCGGACGCATCGCCCTCGACGCCGGAGCAAGCACACAGGGCAGCTACTCCCTCGTCCTCGACGCGCAAGCGCCCGCGTACTGGGACGGCTGGCGCTTCGCGCTGACGCTCGGCGCCGCCCGCGCCAACCGGCTCGGCTACTACGGGCAGGGCAACGACACCCGGTACGATAAGGACAGCATCACCGCCGGCCGTCCTTATTTCTACCGGGTGAGCCGGACGACGCGGGCCGCGCGGTTCACCGTGCAGCGCCGCGTGGTCGGGCGGATGCGCGTACTCGCGGGCGGGACGCTCGAGCGCACCGATTTTCGCGAGCTCCCGGGGGAAAGCTGGTTCCAGCGCGACCACGCGGCCGGCATCGTGCGGCCGGCCGAGGTGCCGTTCAATGACCGCATCGTGCGCGGGGGGATCGTTTTCGACTGGCGCGATCAGGAAGTCGATCCGCACCGGGGGGTGTTTGTCGAAGGGTTGGTCGGCCGCGGGCGCGGGTACACGCGCACGACCGCCGCGCTGCGCGTCTACGCGCATCCGCTCGAGCGGCTGGTACTCGCTGCCCGCGTGGCGGGCGAGGGAATGACGGGCACACCGCCCGTAGCGGCACAGCTGACCATGGAATCGAGCGACGGTCCCTTTATCGCGCTGGGCGGCTACCGCTCGCTGCGGGGCTACCACGACGCCCGATTCGTGGGACCGGGCAAGCTGCTGGCCGGGGTCGAGGCGCGGTATGGGATCGTGTGGGCTCCGCGGCTGCTGGAGGTCAAGCTGGTGGCGTTCTACGACATCGGGCGGGTGTTCGACCCGGGCGAATCCGTGCGCCTCACACGCGAGGGCCTGCATTCGAGCATCGGTGCGGGTGTGGCGTTCGCCCTGATGCGGAATACGCTGGTCACGTTCAGCGGCGGGAAAGGCTCGGAAGGCGCGGAGCTGGCGTTCGCGACGACATGGAGCTACTGAGTACGCACTTCCTGGATTTTCACTCCACGCACCGCCAGCTCATTCACGTACTGTGCGAAGGGCACCGCTTCATCAGGGGTGTGTACGCCCGTCGCGGTGATGCGGCCATCCGCCTGCATGACGCCGGTGATGGCCAGCGAGTAGCCGGTCGTGCGCATCATCGCGCTGATCCCGGTGGCCTCGTCGTAATAGTCGAGCAGCTGCCAGGCGACTCGCCGTCCGCTGCGCCCCGTGACCTCGACCCGCAGCGCCACGAGATCGCGTCCGTTGGGCTTCGTGAGCTGCGGTGACACGGTGGCGATGAACGCGTCGCGCGGCACCACCTTGGCACCCTTCACCATCACGGCGTCCAACGCCAGCAACCCGAGCTCGCGGATCGGCCGCATAATGGCCACGTGCCCGGGATAGCGGAGCGTCTTGTACTCCATCGTCTGGACCTTGCCGCTGTACGCCCACGGCATCGTGGAAATGCCGCCGCCGGTGTGGAATGCCTCCAGCGTGCCCACCGGGCTCGGAAACTCCACGCTCTCGAGCTCGGAAAGCGCGTCCACCTGCTCCGGCCGCCCGCCACGCAGCACCCACGACGGCGTCGTATAGTAGTCGAGCGCGCCTTCGAGAGAATAGACGATCTGATAGTTGAGGGGGGGCTCGGGTCGCTGTGGCAGGCCGCCGACGAAGATCTTCACCATCTCGGCGTCGCCCACGCGGCGGATGCCCTCCGCCGCGATGATGTTGACCATGCCCGGGGCGAGTCCGCAATCCGGGATCACCGAAACCCGCTTCTTCTGCGCGGCGCCATGCAATGTCCTCTGTTTCTGCACGATCTCGGTGTTGCCGCCCAGATCGGCGCAGTGCAGGCCCGCCGCCACCGCCGCCTTGGCCACTGGATAATTGAAGTAGTACGGCAGCGCGTTCATGACCGCGTCGTGGCCCCGTATCAGCTGGCGCAGCTGCGCCGACTGCTTGACGTCAAGGCGCGCCGTGACGAGCCGCTTGCTCTTCATTCTCGTCAGGAACGCCGGCAACCGGCCGGGATTCAAGTCGGTGAGCGTGACGCGCTCCACCTGCGGCCGCTGCAGCAGGTCGTACGCGCAGGCGGAGCCCTGCAACCCAGCGCCCAGTACCAGCATGCGCATTGCGACTCACGCCTCCGACGTTGACGGGGAGATGAAGCGGCGGGAAAACTAGTGGACCGCTTGGGCGGCGGGAAGCGCCAGCGGAAGCCGTTGCAGCACAGTAGATTCGCGGCCGATGTCCCCGCCCGCCGCCGATCTCACCCGCCAACGCCTCATCCGGGCCGCGCTCGAGCTGTTCACCACCCGCGGCTATCACGACACCACCACGGCGCAGATCGCCAAGAAGGCCGGCGTCGCCGAAGGCACGATCTACCGCCACTTCGCCAGCAAACAGCAGCTCGTGAACGAGCTCTACCGGGCGGCGCAACGGTGGGCGAGCAAGGTCGTCCAGGATACGGCCAAAGGGACGGAGGGCGGCGGCGCACGCACGCAGCTGGCGGCCGTCGCCCATGGGCTCGCGGACGGGGCGGTCCGCGACCCGGCCGTCGTCAAACTCGGACTGCTCGAGCCGCTCGGCCCAGTCCTGGACGAGGAGAGCCGCAAGGTCGAACGGGAGTTCCACGCTGCCATCGAGCGGCTGATCGCCGAGGGGAAGGCGCAGGGAACGGTGCGGCCGGGGGCGGTCGAGGTGTGGGCCGGCGTGTGGCTCGCCGCCATCCGGCTCGCGATCGATAAGGTCGTCAGGGAGGAGTGGAAGCCCAGCGACGCGACGATCAAGCTCGTGATCGACGCCGCATGGCGAGCAATGAGCGCGTAGCCGGCGAGGCTCGCTCCGCGTGCCACGCCGGCCACGCGCTCAACAGTCCGTCAGTCCGACTGTCCGTCCGCCCGTCGCAGTTCAAAGAGCACAATCTCCGGCGGCGCGAAGACCCGCAGCGGCACACCGACAACGCCGATTCCCCGACTCACGTAGAGCTGGCTCGCACCCTGCCGGAAGTGTCCCATCACGTATTTGGTGATCAGCCGTCCCGGCGACCAGCCGATCACCGGCAAATAGAACTGGCCGCCATGGATATGTCCGGCGAGGGTGAGGGGGATTGCGCGGGGTGCCGAGCCGTCG
>Ga0184634_10000155_pt1 | contig 15310 bp, 16 predicted proteins | sample PLM31_200_b1_FD_133016 | JGI IMG/M metagenome (GOLD analysis project Ga0184634, IMG submission 133016) | Groundwater sediment microbial communities from an aquifer in East River, Colorado, USA - PLM3-1_200_b1 | ecosystem: Environmental > Terrestrial > Soil > Riparian zone | place: USA: East... | reverse complement strand
TCCCTTTACTTTGATTGTCATTCTGAGCGAAGCGAAGAATCTCGTCTTTCCAAATACATGAGACCCTTCACTTCGTTCAGGGTGACATTGCTTAAGTAAAGAAGTGTTAGACTCACTACACTAATACAAACGCATTAAGTCATGTTACTTTATCGTCGATCCAGTGTGAGATGCTTCACTGCGTTCAGCATGACAAAAAGAGCGTCATTCTGAGCGCAAGCGAAGAATCTCATTCTTTTTAATGTCACTCTGTTTATTTCGTTTGTATTAGTTCATCATGGAAAGCGCTATTTCAGCGACCCGATCCGCCGCCCCTGGAGAACCGAGTTTCTCCCGGACCTCGGCCAGTCTCTGCGCCGTCCAGGTGCGCAGCGCCGCATCCTGCAAGATCCTCTCGCTCTCCATGAAAATCCTTTCACCGGTCACATCTCTTTGAATCAGCTCCGGCACCACCCTCTCTCCGGCGATGATGTTGACCATGCCGATGTGATTCACCCGCACCAGCAGGCGCGCGAGGAAGTAGGTCAGCCATGCCAGACGATAGACGATGACCATCGGTCTCTGGAGCAGGGCGGTCTCAAGCGTGGCGGTGCCTGAAGCTACCCAGGCGAGATCCGAGGCATGTAAGACATTATAGACATCTCCATCGGCAATGGAAACTGGCAGCGAGGTCCGGGCGAGCGCCTCCTCGATCTGCCGGCGCTCCACGGTGCTGGCGCGGACGACAATGAACTGTGCCCCCATTTGCTGGTGCATCCGCTCCGCGGCCTGAAGCATGAGAGGGAGGTGATAGGCGACCTCGCGCCTGCGGCTCCCGGGCAGGAGGGCGATGGTTCGCTTGGCCGGCTCCAATCCATGCCGGCCGAGCGTCGCCTCCCGCGGCCGGGTCGGGCGAACGACATCCAGCAGGGGGTGGCCGACAAAGTCGGCCCGCACCCCGGCCCTCTCATAAAGCTGGACCTCGAAAGGGAAGACCACTGCCATCCGATCCACCAGACGGGCTATCTTATGAATCCGACCTGGCCGCCAGGCCCACACCTGGGGGCTGATGTAATAGAGGACAGGTATGCCCAAATCCTTCGCCAGACGGGCCAGGCGCAAGTTAAACTCGGGGAAATCGATCAGGATCAAGAGGTCCGGCCTCTTCTCTCTCAGGACCCCCCGCAGCAGCCGATAGGCCCGGCAGAGGGTGCGGAGATTCCCCACCAGCTCGATGAGGCCCATCCCCGTGAGTTGAGACACGTCGATAACGACCCCGAGCCCTGCTTCTCTCAGCCGCTCTCCCGCGACACCAAAGATCTCCAGGTCCGGATCGCGCTGGTAGAGAGACTGAACCAGCCGAGCCCCGTGGAGGTCGCCCGACGCCTCTCCTACAACCAGCATGATGCGCTTGCCTCTTGCGGACATGGCCACGTCCCCAGACAGAGACCGGGACAGAGATAGAGAGATCTGTCTCAAATCTCTGTCTCTATCTCCTTTGCCCCAGACTCTCTTGGATCATGGAGGTAATCTGCGCAGCTATCTCCACAGCCCGCAATCCCTCCACGCCGCTCACCAGGGGTAGGCCGCGGGTCCGGACCGAGTCCAAGAAGGAGTCGATCTCGTCTGCCAGGGCATCTCCCTCTTTGATCTCGATAGTCTCCGCCCGAATATCCTGCCACCCCTTTCCCTGCTCTGGCCGGCGGTAAATCTGGGCCCGCCTCTGGTCATAATCAATGGATATGTAGGCATCCCACTGGAAAAAGCGGATCTTCCTTTCCCGCTTCATGGAAACCCGGCTCGAGGTCAGATTGGCAATGCAGCCATTGGAAAAACGGATGCGCGCGTTGGCAATATCGACCTTGTCGGTCAAGATCGGGACGCCTATCGCCTCGACCCGATCCACGGGCGAGCGCACCAGGCTGGCGATCACATCGATGTCGTGAATCATGAGATCCAGCACCACGTCGACGTCCGTCCCCCGCTCCACGAAAGGGGCGAGGCGGTGGCATTCGATAAATCTGGGATCCCGAACCGCCCCCTCCAACCTGCGCAACGCGGGGTTAAAGCGCTCCAGATGGCCGACCTGGAGCACGAGCCCCTGCTGCTGGGCCAAATTCACCAACTCCCTCCCCTCCTCTACGGTCGCGGTCATAGGCTTCTCGACCAGGACATCTATCCCGGCCGCGAGAAAATCCCGGGCGACCTCACAGTGGAGCTGCGTGGGAACGGCAACGCTCACACAGCGGACCTGGCCGAAGAGCTCCCGATAATCCGTGAGGGGCGCGACCCCCAGCTTCTCACCCACCTCGGCGGCCCGATCCTGATGGATGTCCACCACGGCCACCAGGTTGGCCTTGGGAGAGGCGGCATACTTCTCCGCGTGACGCCGGCCGGCGTATCCCACGCCTACCACCGCAACCGGAATCTTTTCCGCCATCGTCATCTCTCCTGCTCGGTCACAGCGACCACTGCGATGGCCGACCGATCCGCCTCTTGAAGCGTTTCTTCCTTCTCCAGGACTATCGTCTTACCCGCCTCCACCGCCAAGACCGCGCCCCCCACCTCCCGCAAAACCCTGACCGTCTCCACCCCTACTGCCGGCACGTCAAAGCGGAGGTCCTGGTGGGGCTTGCTGACCTTGACCACCACGACCCCATCTTTTCCCAGGGCCCCCCCCCGACGGATGACCTCATCTGTTCCCTCTATGGCCTCCACGGCTAAAATCACCCCCTCCTTGATGACGACGCTCTGCCCGATCCCCAATCGCCCCACCCCTTTAGCGATCTGGAATCCAAGGCGCACATCCTCCCACTGAGCCGGGGTCGGCGAACGGCGCGTGAGCACGCCCTCCGAGGGAATGATGCGCGACAGAAACAGAGTCGATTCCAAGACCCGGATGCCTTCGCCCTCCAGCTCCCTGGCCACACCCTGGAGTAACTGATCGTCCTCCCTGCTCCTCATTCGGGCCAAAAAAGCGACACCTCTAAGATCCGGCCTGAAGTTGGAAAAGAGCCTGGCCTTGCCAACCCCACCGGCCATAACCGCCTCTTTGACCCCGGCCTGGTGGAAGGTGCGAAGGATCTTGCCCAGCTCTCCGACATAGACCCAGGTGATCTCATCCACGAGCTTTTCAATCGCCTCTGAGGTCTCTCCCCGATGGGCCACGGTCACCAGGGAGACCCCTTCCTGCCGCGCCTGCTGGGCAAAGATCAAGGGAAATTTTCCATTTCCGGCAATCAGCCCAAGCCTTCTCATAGAAGAGCTACCGGCTCCCAGCCTGCGGCATCAAAGCTGACCGCTGAGGGTTGAACATTACCGGCAAATCCCCCTTCGAGAGCTTTCGATAAAACTGGCCAGCCGCTCCACCTCTGGCGAGTGAGGGATCTCCCGCCTCGCCTTTTCCAATGCCTCTTTGGTCTTCAAGCCCGATCGAAAGATGACGCGGTAGGCCTTTTTCAAAGCCTCGATCTGCTCCCGGCTGAAACCCCTGCGCCTGAGCCCTTCGACATTAAGACCCCGGAGCCTGGCCCGATCCCCGGTCGCATTGCAATAAGGAGGGATATCTTTAGAAACCATCGAACCCGCTCCCAGGATGGCGTGCGACCCTACCTTGACGAACTGGTGAACCCCCACCAGCCCACCCACAACCACACAGTCCTCAATCACCACATGACCGCCGAGGGTGGCGCCGTTGGCGATGATGTTCTGATGACCCAGGATGCAGTCGTGGGCGATGTGACAATACATCATCAGGAGGTTGCGATCCCCGATGCGCGTCACCATCCCGCCGCCGGTCGTCCCCGGGTTCAGCGAGGCAAACTCCCGAATCGTGTTGTGGTTGCCGATGATGAGCTGGCTCTCTTCTCCCCGGTACTTGAGGTCCTGGGGGACAGAGCCCACCGTGGCGAATTGGAAGATCAGGTTCCCTTCGCCGAGGGTGGTATTCCCTTCAATGGCGGCATGGGATTGGATGCGCGTCCCTTTGCCGATCCTGACCTTTGGTCCGATGATGCAATAGGGACCCACCACCACTTCCGTGTCTAGCTCGGCACGCGGATCGACCAAGGCGGTCTCATGGATCGTGGCCATTTTCGTCTTCCGCACCTGCAAAACCTATCCCAGAGGCACTTCCATGGCGGATATCTCTGCCTGGGCCACGAGCTTCCCGTCCACGGTTGCCGTGCCGTGCATCTTCCAGAAAGAACCGCGGCGCTTGAGGGAGGTCAACTCCAGGCGCAGTTGGTCGCCGGGTTCCACCGTGCGCTTGAACTTCACCCGATCCAGACCGGTCAAGACAAAGACCTTATCGCTGTCGGCGCCGCCTCTCGAGGCGTGAGCCAGGATCGCGCCTACCTGGGCCATGGCCTCGCAGATCAACACCCCAGGCATCACCGGCTGATGGGGGAAATGGCCCTGAAAAAAGGCCTCATTACAAGTGACGTTCTTAATGCCGACAATGCGCTGGCCGGTCTCCACCTCGAGGATCCGATCCACCAAAAGAAAAGGATAACGATGGGGGATGCGCTTAAAGATCTCTTTTACGTCGAGCATGGCCTTTGACTCCCTTTCTCCTCCTGCGGGTCAACCGAGTGACCTCCTCTTCCAGACGACGCACCTGAGCCCACAGTTCTGCCAGGCGCGGGAGGAGCGTCATGACCTTGATCCACTCCTTATGGGGCGCGGCCGCTATCCCGCTTGAGAGCACCGCCCCTGGAGGGACCGATCGGGGCACCCCGGATTGCGGGCCGATCCTGGCCCGATCCCCGATCTCGACGTGGTTCACCACCCCTACCTGACCGGCCAGGACCACCTCCCTGCCAATCCGACTACTGCCCGCAATCCCCGCCTGGGCCACAATGATCGAATCTTCTCCCACAACCACATTATGGGCGATCTGGACCAAATTATCTATCTTGGTCCCCCGGCCGATGACGGTCCGCCCCAGGGTCGCGCGATCGACCGTCGTGTTGGCGCCGATCTCCACATCATCTTCGATCTCCACGATCCCCACCTGGGGGATCTTGATCCGCCCTTTCCCTTCCCCTGCATACCCGAACCCATCGGCTCCGATCACCGCGCCGGCATGGAGAATGACCCGATTGCCGATGCGACAGCCCTCGCGGACCGTGACCCCGGGATAGAGCACGCAGTCCTCTCCCACCTCCACTCCATCGCCCAGGAACACGCCCGGGAAGAGAACCGTCCGGCGACGGACCCTGACCCCCTTCCCCATATAAACATAGGGAAAAACCGCCACGCCTTCGCCGATGACCGCCGTAGAGTCGATGGCGGCGTGCGGGCTTATCTGGCCGCGGTACTCAGGGAGTGGGTGAAAAAACTGAAGGACTCTAGCAAAGGCGACATAGGGCTGGGAGACCTGGAGAAAATTCCTTCCCGACCCCGCAAGCGCCTTAACCGCCACGCTGTCGCTCACGATAACGGCGCTGGCCTTGCAGGTGGCAAGATAGGGGCGATAACGCGGGTGCGCGAGAAAGGTGATGTCCCCGGGGCCGGCCTCCTCGATCGAGGCCACGCGCCCTATCTCCACGGCACCGTCGCCGACTACCTTACCGCCGACGAGGCGGGCGAGCTCGGCAAGGGTCTTCCGCGGCATCGTCACTTGGTCTCGCTGCCCTTCCCGCCCGGGCGGCCCTGATAACGGCCGTTATAAAGCTCGATGACCTTGTCCGTGATGTCGATGCCCTGATCGCTGTAGAGAAACTGGGAGCGCTCCAGGATGAGCGTGAATTTTTCCTTCTTGCCGATGCCGGTGACGATCCCTTCCAGATCCTTAAGGATCTCGGCCGTCATCTCGCCTTCCCTCTGCCGCAGCTCCTCCTGGAAGTCGCGCGTGCTGCGCTGGTAACCCATATATCGGCGCTGAAATTCTCTCTCCAGATTCCGCCTCTCCTCTTCCTTGAGGAGGAGGCCCTTCTTTTCTAAGTCGCTCTTCATGCGCTCCACCCCCTGTTTTTCCTTCAGGAGATCCTCCTCGGCCTTTTTCAACTGGGCGGCAAATTTCTCCTTGGCCCTCTTACCGGCCTCAGAGGTGGTGATGGCCTTCTGGATATCGATAAAGCCGATCTTGACCTTTTCCTGAGCCGCAACAGGTAGAGCGAAAATCGCTAACAGGACAACCGCGTAATACTTTTTCACCGAGACCTCCTAATAAATAAAATGAACCGCCGGCCTGTCCGGGGAAGTTAGAACCGCCCTCCCACGGAAAAGCCCACCACCGAAGTTTCATCACCCGGCTTTTTATTCAGCGGGAAGCCGAATTCCAGCCGCAGCGGGCCTAAAGGCGACAACCAGCGGATCCCCACCCCGGTTGACATGCGAAAGTCTGCGATCCTGATCGGATCCGACGCCCCGAAGGCCTGCCCCGCATCAAAAAAGGTCACCCCGCGAAGGCCGTACGGTTCCCAAATGGGAAAGACCAGTTCCGTGCTCAGGAGGAACTGCTTGTCGCCGCCGACCGGGTCATCCCCTTCGAGGGGACCCAGGCTGCGCTCCTTGAATCCGCGGACGGAATTCATGCCGCCGGGAAAATATCTCTCGAAAAGGGGTAGATTCTTTTCACCGTTCGCCCTTTCTTTCAACCCCACACCATAACCCACGCTGCCCCCCAAGGAGAGGGTATAGGCACCGCCCCACTTGGGATTGTTAATCGGGGAATAGTACCAACGGCCGGTGGCGTCGGTCTTAAGGAAACGGCTGTCTCCTCCCAACCCGGCAAACTTGAGGGCCAGGTTGGAATAGGTCCCTTCCGTCGGAGTGAAAAAATGATCCCGGCTATCATAGGAAAGGCCCGGGGTGAGACTGCTGGTCCAGGAGATGCCCTCCTCACTCTGGATGGAGGCGCTGGCATCGGAGTCGATGTTGCCGATTTTCTCCCGGGTCAACTCATAGGTCAGGCCGGCGCGCAGATATTCAACGAGAGAAAAGGACTGAGGCAGCGCTCCCACTCCCTCATGAGTCGAGGTGGAGTCGGCGCGACTGAAGAAGGGGAGGTATTTGAGAGGGTAGCTGGTGCGGGTGCTGAAGCCGGTCCTTCTGGAAGTGAAATCGGTGAATTCGCGGCGGGTATTGAAGGCGTCCATGCCGAGACTCAACCGGCTATCCAGGAGATAGGGCTCCGTGAAGCTCAAAACAAAATCCTGCCTGACGCTCCCAATATCGAAGCTGGCGGACAGGCTCTGGCCGCGACCGAAGAGGTTTCTCTCGGTAACGGAGGTGGCCAAGAAAAACTGGTCCCCGCTGCCGTAGCCGGCGCCCACGCTGAACATCCCCGTCGGCCCTTCCTTGACATCCACCATCAGGTCCAGCGCGTCCGGCAGGTCCGACTTCTGCGTCGATAGCTGGACCTCCTCGAAATAGCCGGTGCGCTGAAGGGCATTGCGGCTCTGTTTGATCTTGCTGGCGGAAAAAAGCTCCTGCTCGGCCACCGTCATCTCTCTCCGAATCACCTTGTCCCGGGTCTTGGTATTGCCCTGAATGACGATGCGGTTGAAATAGACCGGCGGACCGCGGTCAATGATCAGGGCGACGTCCACCTTTTTTTCCCCGGCATCGATCTGGGTCTGGGGGTCCACTTTGGCAAAGGCGAACCCCCTGCTCGCATAGAGCTCTGTGAGGGTGGCGATGTCCTCGCGCAGGCGGCTGCCGCGGAAAATCTGGCCCGTCGTCAACTGCACCTTTTGGAGCAGCTTTTCTCCCTCTTCCAGGAGGTCCCCCCCAACCCCTACCTTCCCCACGCGGTAGGGGTCTCCCTCCTCGATCCGGATCACGACCTCGATCCCCTCCTTCCGCTTGAGGATCACCGGCTCATCGATCTTATGCCTGATATAGCCATGATCATAATAGTGGAAAGAGAGGATCGCCAGGTCGTTGGTCAGGGCATCCTGATCCAGCACTCCCCGATTGGTAAGAAAGGAGAGAAACCACCGCTCCTTTGTCGCCATGAGTCCCTTCAGTTGGCGCTCCGAAAAGGCCCGGTTGCCCTGAAAAGAGATCTTCTGGATCAAAAGCCGCGCGCCCTCCTCGATATGCAGGAGGATGGCAGCCTGATTGTTTTCTGCTAACGAGATGGCAAAATCCACCTGCGCGCTCATGTACCCCTGCTCGGCGTAGAGCCTCCTGACCCGCTCCACACCCTCCCCCACCTTGTCCCGATCCAGGACAGTGCGGGGCTTGATCCCAAAGGCCGTCTCGATCTTGTCCTTGCCGAGTTTATCATATCCCTGGATTTTGATCTCCCGAACGTAAGGCCTCTCCTTCACCTGATAGGTCAACGCCCCGTCCGGGGAGAGATCGACCTTCACATCATCAAAGAATCCCATCTGGTAGATCGCCTTCACATCCCGCTCCACGATAGCTGGGTCAAAGAGGTCTCCGGGCCGCGCCTTAAGGTGGAATCGGATCGCATCCTCTTCCACCCTCAGGTTCCCCTGGACCCTGACCTCCTTAAGCCTCACCCGGCCCTGGGCCTGTGAGGGTGGGCAGAGAAAAAAAAAGTGGGCGAGAGCGACGAGCAGCGCAGCTTGGATAAAGCACAGGACCTTTTTGCCCAGAGACTCCATTGGTGGCTTCCGTCAGAACGGCAACAGTCCGTTTTTTCTAGCAAATCCACCCACTTTTGTAAAGTTAAATAGCGGCCAAAACCTGGGCTGAGCTCGTTCAGATACATAGGAGACAAATTTAGGGTAAAAAGGGAGGGGCTCTGGCAGGAGAGGATGCCTATCGCACCATCGCCGTGAGCGCGGCGCGGAGCCATTCGCGCTCTTCCTGGCTCAGGCTGCGGCCCAAACGCAGCAGCAGCCGGTCGGAGCGCACCACCACTTCCTTAGTCACCGGCGGCTTCCCGAGCGGGAGCGATCTGGATCCCACCGTGACGCACCCTTCGTCCGCAGGCGGGTTGGCCGGCAACTTGATCTCGATCTCTTCGATCTCGCGCTTGGCCATTCGACGGCGCCCCCACGTCACGCCGAAAATCCGCTTGCGGAACACCAGCTCCTCGCGCTCTTCGCGGATCCAGTCCTCCCCGAAAAGCCCCCCCACGAACACGAAAAGCAGGAGCAGCCCGATCAGGAAAAACACCAGGCCCGCCACCACGGCGAGGAGCGAGATCTGCTGATGGACAGACTGGGGGGCCAGTTGCGTCCAGACGAAGAGCCCGCCCATGAGCACAAACCCTGCGGGCAACAGCAACAGGAGCGGAAGCCAGAAGGTAAAGCCAAACGCCGGCAAAACGATCGTCCGGCCGCCGGCCAGGTCGGCGAACTCGATGCGGCTGCCGGCCGGCACCGGCGGAACGGGCATCCCCGTGCCCCAGCCCGATCTTTGCCCCTCGATCTTCTCCGCCAGCGACTGATCGAGCCGGTCCCACGGCGTGACTTTTTCCTGCGGGCCGGTGCGGTCCACTGCCGGCGCGCGCAGCCTTTTCGCCAGCGATTCGAACCTTGCGCAACCCTTTCCTTCGTCCTGCTCTTCGGCCACGCTGATGGGCTTTCCCTCGTTACGGAATTTCAGCCGCACGATCCACACCCGGTCCATGGTGCGCCGAGAAGACGAATCCGAAGAACTGGTGCGCACCTCGGAGTCGAGCGCCACGTGCTCGATTTCGTCGAATGAACCGGTCGTCTCCCGCACGCGCGGCCAGAAGCCCTTGCGTTGCGTGTAGCGGCGCTGCAGCAGGTCGAAGATCAGTTCATGCCGCCAGAACGCGTACCCGATGAAGAGCAGCGCAAAGAGCGCGTTGACAAACAAGATGAGCCATCTGGGCCAACCCGAAAGCTGCACGTAGATCACGGCCATGAGGCCCAGCAGACCCAGCGCGACCGCCAGCCCGACCATCGGACGGTAGGCGTAGATAATCTCGCGCTCGCCTTCCCGTCTGAACGTCACGTCCGGCATGGCCCGCGTCTCTCCTTTCCGAGGGGACCCTTCATCCTAGTCAATGGCCCTCATCATGAGGACCCTCCGTTATTGAGGTACTGGTCATCCAGCACTCCTTCAAAGCCTAATGGTATCAAAAACAATGCCTCACTTTAAGAAGCCTCCGTCAAAGGGGCCTGCCGGTCTCGCACCAGCAATGTTTTCCCTCCGCGACGCGCCTACTTGGTTATCGCATAGCAGTAGCAGTCTCGTAGTTTGTCGCTGCGGTTCGGGTGCATCGTCCAGCGGCGGAGAATAGCTTCACGTTTCATTCCAGATTTTTCCAGCACGCGGGCGGGCGCCTCCATCGAACTGGTCGCAAGCAAGTTCTTAGCCAGCCACTCCTTGCTTATCATCTCAAACAGACAGACGCCCGCAGGCTTGAGGCTGGCGTAGATATTGCGCAGAACCTTGATGTCGTCCTCTCGGTCGTTGAAGTATCCGAAAGAGGTAAAGAAATTGAGCACAAGGTCGTAAGCCGCAGGCCGACTGAAGTCGCGCATGTCCTCGTGGACGAGCTCGATCCGGACTCCTTCCGCTTTCGCCCTCTCCTCGGCCTGCTGCAGAAGGAACCTGCTTCGGTCCACCGCCGTTACGGAACAGCCTCTCTTTGCCAGCACAACCGCGTGCCGTCCCGGCCCGCAACAGAGATCCAACACCGACGTTCCCTGAAAATCCACAAGCGCGATGATCTTGTTGACCTCCTCTTCGGCTATCGCGAAGCGCTGCTCCGAAAACGTGAACGGATACGTCTCGATCCATAACGACTCGTCTTCAAACCATTCGGGCATTTTGACCCTCGCTCACTTCATAAGACAGCCCCCACGGGCACTGCAAAGATTCGGGGCGTAAGAGGAACCAGCTCCTTGCCTCCGTAAAACAACAGGCCGATGCGAGCGTCTTTCGAATATTCGTCGAGAAAGAAGTCGAGAGATCGAATGTCTTCCAGTCTTGCCCGAGAGGTCGTCTTCACCTCGATCGGGAGAAGACCGTGCCGCGATTCGATAACAAAGTCCACCTCTATTCCCGAGGCAGTCCTCCAGTAGTAGACATGGGGGCGTGGAGATTCTGTCTCACGCCATGTTAATATTTGCGTGAGAATAAGGTTTTCCAACATCGCCCCAGCCAAGGTGTGGTTGCGGATGTCGCCGGGACTAAATATTCCAGCCAAAAACGCGGCGAAACCAGTGTCGGTCCAGAAAATCTTAGGCGCTTTGATCAAACGCTTGGATCGGCTGCGCGTGAACGCCGGCAACCGCACGATCTGGTATGAAGCCTCGAGTAAGTTCAGATAGCGATGGACGGTTGCCTGACTCAGGGCTGCGTCGCGGGCAACCTCTGATTGATTCACGATCTGGCCGACGCGCAAAGCAGCCAGTCCCATAAGCCGCCGAAAATCGATCAGAGCACTGATCGAAGCGATATCCTGTAGATCGCGCTCAAGATACGTTCGGACATAGCCTTCAAACCATCTCACTCGCTCGGTTTGAGATTCGGCCAGGACCACAGGAGGGTAACCTCCAACGAGAGCCGAATCCGCCCAATCCTTCTTGTACGCGCCGTGACCCCTGAAACTCGCCACGAAGTCTTTTACCCCCTTGGCGGTCACAAGCTCCGGCCACGGGCCGGGATCGGGAACTCCGCGCTTCTCTCGTTCCGACATCGGCAAGAGGGTAAGATAGATCGCCCGGCCCGCCAGGGACTCTGAGACCTTGCGGAGTAAAAGAAGGTTTGCGGAACCCGTCAGGAGAAAACGGCCCTTGCGCCGCTGCCGGTCGACGGCGCGCTTGATGGCAAGAAGAATTTCAGGCACCCTCTGAACCTCATCCAGAGTTACCTGCTCCGATTGTTCCAAGAGCGTTTCGGGAGATTGCTTGGCCCGAGCCAGGATATCCAAATCGTCAAGCGTCGAGTAGGAACGCGAGCCTGCCGAAGGCAAGTTTTGGACCAGGGTGCTCTTGCCGGTTTGGCGGGCTCCGGTGAGCACCACCACCGGGAACTGCTGAAGCGAATCCTCGACCACCGGCGCCAGCAAGCGTGGCAGGAAGGGGTTGTGCGGATTATTCACGCCCTGAATGATAATCATTCACATGAAGAATAGCAAGACGGGGGGCAGCCCCGCGCCTATTCGAGTCGTAGCGCCATGTGGTGCTCGACAACCGTCTGGCCGTCGTGACGCAGACCCTCCGGTTCGGTGCCCCACAACTCGAACCCGGCCCGTTCGTAAAGTCGCCGCGCCGCCGGCGCAGCAGAGCTGACGCTGAGGTGGATCCACGACACGCCGGGCATAGTCCACGCATGGCGGAGGGCTGCCTGGAGAAGTTCGGCTGCTACACCCTGTCGGCGGTGGCCCGGCGCAACGTACATGCCCCACAAGTGTGCTTTGTGCGAGGACTTGAGATGCCGGTCGCGGTACAGGCCCACGGCGCCGATGAGCTGCGGGCAAAACGCGCCGAAGATGACCGACTCCGGGGCGCGCCGAAGCAGATCGCGAACCGCCTCAGAAGAGGAAGCGAAGTCGTCCGCCGGAGAGGAGGCAAACGCGAGCGGCGACTCCAACAGCGATTCGCGCCGGAGTTCCGTGTAGACCTGAACGTCGTCTTCTCGCAGTTCTCGAATCATACTAACTCTCTAACAGAAAACATTTTTTACTGTGTTCCTTGGTCAGCCTTAGCGAAACCACCACCCGGGCCAAGTTTCAACAATAGCCGCGAACCGCGCATATCCTCCAGCGCTCGGATGGCTGCCATCGTTGCGACTTATTTCTGTCATCCAGACCGAGTCGCGAGACAGCATTTCAAAGACAGACAAGAAGGGAACCTTCTCTTGCTCAGCTACTGCGGCAAACAATGTGGAAATCCGTCCGACTCTAAGATTGTGATCGGCATCCGCAATCGGCGGCGGCCCAATCATGAGCACAGAGTAAAGCCCGTTTGCAGACCGGAGAATGGAACGTGTATTGTCGATGCTCTCCAGCTCCGCCACACGAAGCTTTCCGTCCTCCATCGCTGTGTCATTGATCCCAAAAGAAAAAACGATAAACGGCTTACATGACTCGGGTAGTCTGGGTTTGGCTTCGTTGAGCCATCTTTTTGCGATGTCAGAACTGGTTTCTCTGCGCACGCCGAGGTTGTAACACGTGAGGGGATATCCTCTCCGGCGCGCGCTTGCTGCAAGCCTGCCGGACCAGCCAAGGCACTCCGGATCGTTTGTCCCATGCACGAATGAGTCACCGATAAAGCAGAGCCGCAAATCTTCACTGTTCATGTAAATTTCCACTTAGACCATATTTGCCTAAGCTAGACATCTTCGACCAGGAATAGCTGTACACTTGAGGTAAGAGAACGCGCTTTGTGCCCGCTCTCTGAACCAGAAGGAATGAGGATGCCGGAGCCCTCGGGGTAACGAACCACGCGCCCGCGGAAATCGATCTCGAGTTCGCCCTTAAGCACGAAGCCGGCGTGACTCTTCTCACACCAATGAGGCTCGACGAACTCGGATGTAAACTCGGCCAGGCGTATCTGTTTGGCTCCATATGGAGCTCTCCCAGTTCAAAGAATCGAACATCACTCGATATGGTTCCACAGGTCACTCCTTCCAGAGTCATGTAGGTGACAGGACCCGGTTCACGGTACGAGACGACGCCCTACAATTACCAGGTCACGTTCCACGCCGTCCAGTTCGGCAACTCGCGGCAAAATCCCCCAGCGTTGAAAACCGAAGCCCTCGAACAAGCGCAGACTTGCGTCGTTGTGGCCGAAGATGAAACCAAGGAGCGTCTTTAAGCCAAGCCGAGGCGCTTGCTCGATTGCTCTCGCCAGCAACGCGCGTCCAATGCCGGCGCGTTGCTGACTCGGGAAAACGTACACGCTGATTTCAGCCGTGGCATGATACGCCGGGCGTCCGTAGAAAGATTGAAAACTGAGCCACCCCATAATCGCTCCGTTCTCTACCGCGATCCAGAGCGGGCGTCGTTCCGAATTGTGCTCGCGGAACCAGCCACTACGGCTCTCGACAGATACCGGCTCCGTATCCGCCGTGGCCTTGCGGCTTAGAATCGACGCGTTATAGATTTCGACGATCGCTGGAAGATCAGCTTCTGTTGCGTCGCGGATCGTCATCATAATATCTTCCTCGGTTGGCAGCTAACACCCTGGTTAAGATGTTAGGCATGGGCCTGGAAGTAATCACCGAACGTTATTGCCTCGAATGCACCCTCCGCTCGCATCGGCAAGAACCCCGATTGCGACTCGACTCGCGCGAGCCAGCTATTTATGGCAGGAAAGCTGGCAAGCTTGAAACCTGCCTCGTCGGCAACGCGCGTGTACGGATACAGCGCATAGTCGGCGATGGTGCAAGATGCCGCAGCGATCCATTGATTCGCCTTCAGACACCCTTCCATCACATCAAGGGCATGACGTGCCTTCGGCTCAAGCTCCTTGACCCGAGCAGCGTAACGCTGTGGTTCTTCGACATAGTTCCGCAAGTAGCGGATGACAGCCAGAGACGGCTCGTGGTTGTACTGCTCAAAAAACATCCATCGCAGAACCTCGGTTTGACTCCTTGTGTCCTTTGGCCATAGATCTGTGTTTTTTGCGAAGTAATAGAGAATAGCTCCCGACTCGGACAAGATGTCCCCGTCCTCCAGAAGCAACGTTGGAACTTTGCCGATCGGATTCAACTTCAGGAACTCCGGGCGGCGAGGTTCGCCTCTGGTCTGAGAAACGTCCACCCGGCGAAAAGGGACGCCCACACGCCGAAGGATCATCTGGACTTTGTGAACGTTCCCGGATTCCAGGTTTCCAAAGAGCGTAATCACATCGAAGCTCCGTTTTTATAGGTGCGTTATCACGTCACCTTTCCGCCTGATCCCGTCCTCTGGATAGAGAACCGTATCCTCCGAATCTCGCGTCCCGATCTCAAGATAGATACAGTCCTCTTCGAAATCGTTGCGTAGCTGGTGTGCGGGGCCACCCGGTCTCAATGACACTGCATCTTTCGGTTTGAGTTCATAAGTGGCCTCGCCGTACCGAAGAATGGCGCGACCGCTGACGATAAAGACAAACTCCTCCTCCTGGGTATGGAAGTGAAATTTCGAAGAGACCTGTCCCGGACGAAGCCTGGAGTAGTTTATGCCAAGACGGGCTGCGCCTGTCGCCTTGCCAAGCCGCCGCCGCGAGCGGTAACGATCAGAGGGCTCATCGAGATAATGCAACTCTTCCGGGACTTCTTCGATGTTTTTTACAAACTCGGGTCTTAATGTCATAGCTCCTCCTAGTGTAGTGAGTCTAACACTTCTTTACTTAAGCAATGTCACCCTGAACGAAGTGAAGGGTCTCATGTATTTGGAAAGACGAGATTCTTCGCTTCGCTCAGAATGACAATCAAAGTAAAG
>Ga0184634_10000154_pt1 | contig 15320 bp, 9 predicted proteins | sample PLM31_200_b1_FD_133016 | JGI IMG/M metagenome (GOLD analysis project Ga0184634, IMG submission 133016) | Groundwater sediment microbial communities from an aquifer in East River, Colorado, USA - PLM3-1_200_b1 | ecosystem: Environmental > Terrestrial > Soil > Riparian zone | place: USA: East... | reverse complement strand
GTCGGGTTCGTTGTCCAAGCGCAGCGGTGGTGCATCGCCGGGACGCAGGCAGAGGTCCGGCTTCGTGACCTCGACGGCGAGGTAAATGGCCGCCTCGTCCCACGCGGCAAAGGCGACCGCGGAAAGGTCGTCGGGACCGGGGTACACATCCTCGCTGCGGCGGTACTGATCCTCGAGCGTGAGCTGGAGCGGCTCCGCAACGTCGAACCCGTCCAACGAGCCGTCCAAAGGCGGCACCGTGGCGACGCGGAATGCCGGCGCCACGACGGGGATGGGAGCGTCGAGCTCGAGGAGCGGCGCGAACGGCGGCTGAATCTCCCGGGCGCCGCGCAGCACCCGCGCAACGCCGTCGCCCTGCTCGATAGTCCATTCCGCACCAGCGAACCGGTGCCGGTCGATCCCGGCGGCCGTCTCGATCTCTATGCTGTCGCCGCTCGCGCGGACGGCTCGGACCTGCGCCTCAGCCACGTGCGGCTCGACGACCGTGACGATGCGGACATTGCGCGCGCGCGCGCGTACAACGTAAAACGGCGCTCGCTCTCCCCGCCCCGGCAGGCCTGGCCCTTCCGCACGCAGCAGCTCGCCGTCAAACACGAGGTGCGCAGTGAGCTGTGCGCGCTGCGCAGTGTGCGCGATCGTGATCGGCGTGCGCGCGTCCGGCACGAACAGCTCGGCACGCGTCACGAACTCGTCCGCGACCTCGCCCGTTACCCAGCGGCCTTGGGTCTGCAGATCCACACGACCGGCGAGATGCCACTGCACCTCGAGCACGTGTTCCTCACGCCCCGTGAGCTCCACGATGTCCACCACGTAGGAGGGGCCAGAAACCACCGTCCGCGCGATGTTGCCCCCCCCCTCCCCACAGCGGCCGCGCACCCACGCCCACTCCTCTTGTTCGTCGAAGCACTCGCAGGTTGCGTCGCCCGGCGGCTGCGACTCGCCATCGAGACGTGGCGCGTTATGCGCCAGTGTGGATCGATACCAGAATAGCTCCCGCGCCACGTATGACCCGGTGCCCGGATCCGCGAGCCAATGGACACCGTCGGCGTGCACCGTGAGGTGCAGCCGATCGGGATGCCCGTGACCGCCCCCGTTCGGGCCGCACTCGAGACTCACGTAGCGATTCCCGGCGCGGAGCACCGCCAGTCCCTGACTCTCGAGGAGCACAGTGGGAGGGCTCCACGGCTCCTCGGCCGGCGGAAGCTCGGGCAGCATCTCGAGCAGCGACCACCAGGAGAGCGAACTGCGTGCGCGGTGCGCGGTAGGCGGTGCGCCGACATCGTGGAGATAGGATTCGAAGAACTCCGGTTCGGGCGCCGGCGCTGCGTAGAGAGCGGCAAGCCAGGCCGCGAGCTCAGTCCCGCTCACCGCGGACTGCGCACCGCGCACGAGTTGTGCGAATCCGATTTCCCACAACTCCAGATACATCGGCTGCGTGAGCGAGACGCCGAAGCGAGCATCCTTGCGCGCCGGAAACGTGAAATCGGGGAGGGCGGACAGCGCCGGTGCCCGCAGCGCCGCCTGCAGCCGCGGAACGAGGCGATGGTCGGCGACGAAGTCCACGCCGGCGAGCCTCGCCCATCCCGCGCCGGTGAGCAGCCCGCGCAGAGCGAAGAGGTGGTAGTTCTCGCCCTCATACCACATGCCGTCGCGACCGTACCCGCGGACCAGATGGGCGATAAGACCGGTCGGCCCCTCGATCACGCGTTGGGCCAGTTCCTCGTCCTCGAACCACACGGCGACAGCGGCGAGCGCGGCATTGTTCCACGTTTGGCGGTTGGAGAACGTCTCGTCGTAGTCGCCGATCAACGTCGCTGCTTCCTCCGCGACCTGATTCACGCCCCGCGTCGCGGCGTCGTCCAGCGCACCGGCGGCGCGCAGCATGAAGGCGGCGGCGACGTAGTTGCACACCCACAACGACTCGAGATAGGTCGAGAAAAACAGGCGGCTCGGACCGAGCACGTTGTCGCGGTTGGGATACCGCCAGTAGCACTCCGCGTAAGCGGTCAGGATGTCTCGCGCGCGGGCGGCGGCGCGAGCATCCTCGCTCGTGCCGAGCGCCGCGAGCGCGGCCAGGTGGGCGGCGCGCTCGGCCAGCCAGAGGTGCTGGTAGCGCGCCCAGTGCCGGTCGTGGCGTTCGCCCGTCCACGTCTTGCCGCAGCGCGGACAGCGGTGCGCCGCCGGACTCCACGGATCGAACGTCAGCGCGGTTCCGTCGTCGGGGCACACTCCGCCATCGGTCGAGAGCAGCGCCTTGTGGTCGGGGATGTGCGGCATGCGATCCAGGACGGGGCGTGCGCGCTCGCGCAGATGCGCGAGCAGCGCCTGCAGATCGCGCGACCCGCTGACGACCCGGCGTCTCGCCGCGAGCTCCTCCGCGGTCACCACGCGCGCATTCCTTCCGGGGCCCACCGGAGCGGCAGTACGGTCGCTCCGGCGCTCTCAGCGGCTGCAGCGCCCGCGCGCGCGTCGCCCTTCATCACGAAAAACATCGAGCCTCCCGCCCCGGCGCCCGCCGCCTTGCCGCCGAGCGAGCCCCCCCCCGCCCCCCCCGCCCCGGCCACCGCTTGCTCCAGTCGCGCCATCTCGGCCGTACGAATGCCGGGGTCGAGCACTTGCTGGTGCTTCCAGTTCTCGCTCAGCAGGGCTCCGACCCGGGCGAGATCCGCGCCACGGAGGGCTTCGGCCATCGCCTCGGCCACGTCCTTCAGCGCGCGCAAGGCGCCGGTGACTTTGCCGTCGCCGCGCTCATACGCGCCCATCACGCGGGCGATGGTGTCGCCCGATACCCGGGAGGTGTTGGTATAGCAGAGCAGCGTCTGGCGCTCCAGGGCGGCAGCGAAGGCAGGATCGAGCGTCAGCGGCTCGACCCCCACGTCGGGATCTCGGAAGCTCAAACGATGAAAACCGCCCAACGCCGCCGCGTATTGGTCCTGTCTCCCACCCGGGATCTGCGCCTCCACCGCTTCGACTTGCCACGCCTGCTCGGCGACGTCCCGCTCGCCACGACGCTCCTGGCGCGCATGAGTCAGCGCGCCCACGAGGGCGACGCCGAGCGCCCCCGAGCTGCCGAGCCCCGATCCTGGCGGCGCGTCGGAGCGCGTGGTGAGGGTGAAGCCCCCCAGCACCGGGAACATCCGCAGCGCCGCTTTCACGAGATTCAGCTTGCCGCCCGGGCTGAGGCCACCCGAGTTGGCGCATTCGAGCGTCTCCCCCAGCTCTTCAGACACGAGTCGCAGCAGCGTCCCACCGAGCCGCAGCTCGGCGTGGGCGCGGAGACCGATGGCGCCGTTCACCACGACGCCACCTTCACACGCCGAGAATGGCGGGACATCGGTCCAGGCGCCGGCGAAGTCGAGGCGCAGCGGCGCGTTCGCGTTGAACGCAGTGGGAAGATCTCGCCGCCTCACGGCGTGACCCGCCACGCGGCGACCGTGGGAAGCTCGCCCCGCATATCCATGCGCACGCCGAGTACCCGCTGGTTCATCCCCTGCACTCCCCGCGCGTGGTAGAGCCAGACCACCGGCAGCCGCTCCGCGAAGAGCCGCTGCGCGGCGAGTGGATCGGCCGGCACCGGAATCCCCGTGAGATCGCCAAGGGGTTGGAGAAAGCCGAGCCCGGGATCGCCCGGGACGCCCATCACCGCCGCCATGAAATCATGCCGCGGTCCATACACCCGGTCGAGAAACGCCGACAGCTCGAGTTGGCGGATCGACACGTCGAACCCGACGGCCGCGAGCCGGGCCTGCAGCATCTGCTCCAGCGCCGCTTCCCCGCTGCCGACCGTGAGAATTTCGAATCGCGGGCGCCGGCCGGCGAGGAGCCGGCGGGCGGAATCGGGCGCCACCGGCACAGCGGGCACCGGAAGATATCGGGGGAGGCCGGGAGGAACCGGGCCCTCCGCGACGGCGGCAAAACCGAACAGATAGCCGTCCACGATCTCGCGCCGGTCAATCGCCAGCGCGGCGGCGAGCCGGACCCGCGCATCATCGAATGGCGCGCGCCGCGTGTTGAACACGAGACCGTAGGGGAAGATCAGCGGATAGTCCGCGATGGCGAGGCCGGCGTGACGGCGCACGAACGCCGCATGCTGAGGGCTCACGCCGGCGAAATCGAGCTCGCCCGCCACGAGCGCGGACAACTTGATCATCGGTTCATCCACCACGACCACGATGAGACGCTCGAGCTGGGGCGGGCCACCCAGCGCCGCGGGAAAATCCGGGTTCGCCGCGAACACCCAGCGGCGGTTCGGCTCGTGCGTCACGAACCGAAATGGGCCGTTCCCCACGGGATGGACATTCCAATCCGCTTCGCGAAGACGCGCGCGGGGAACAGTGTCCAAGAGATGCGCGGGCAGGATCGCGAGGTCGGTGAGCACGTCGGGAAAGGCATCCGGCGCGAACGGCCTGGTGAAACGCAGGACGACCGTCGCATCATTCGGCGCGGCGACGGACGCCAGCGCGCCAAAATCGTTGAGGCGCGGATAGCCGGTCGCCGGATCGCGGGCCGCGTCCAGGGTCCAGGCGACGTCTCGCGCGGTCGTCGGCGTCCCATCATGCCAGCGAACGTCGGTGCGCAACGAGAACGTCAGCGTGCGGCCGCCATCGGACCAGCGCCAGGCACGCGCGAGATAGGGGCGCGGCACCAGCGCCGAATCGTAGCGCGCGAGCGTCGTCAACAGGACGTAGCGTTGGACTTGGCGGGCGAGCGGATGAACGGTGAGGAGCGGATTGATGCTTTGCAGATCCGCCCCCGACGCGAACAGCACGGTGCGGCCGCGGCGAGGGGCGGCCCCGCACGCGGGCAGCATCGCCACGGCGAGCAGGATCGAAAGCAGCGCTCGCGGCACGCCCGCATTCTAGCGGCGCCGGGTGGGCCGCGCGAGATTCCCGCCGATGCTCGCCAGGCTGGGACGCCGCCTGCTCGCCGGTCTCGCCGTCGTGTGCGGCGTGGTGATCCTCACGTTTCTCCTGCTGCACCTCGCTCCCGGCGATCCGGTGGACCTGATGCTCGGCCCCACGGCGACGCCCGAGCAGCTCGCGGCGCAGCGGCAGGCCCTGGGCCTGGACCAGTCGATTCCTGCGCAGTTCGTGACCTGGCTGGGACGGTTCGCGCGCGGCGACTGGGGAACGAGCATCGCCAAGGGACGCCCGGTGCGCGCGGTGCTGGGCGCCGCCTGGCCCGCGACCGTGCGGCTCGTCGCGCTGTCGCTCGTGCTCAGCTATCTGCTCGGCATCGCGGTCGGCGCCGTGCAGGCGGCGCGTAGCGCCTCCCGGCTCGACACCGTCTTGTCGGTCATCACCGTTACGCTATTCGCGCTGCCCGGGTACTGGCTGGGTCTCATCCTGGTGCTCGTGTTCACATACTGGGCGCGGCTCCTCCCCGCGTTCGGCGCGGCCGGGCTCGACGCTGATTACCTGACTGGGGGGGCGTGGCTCATCGATCGCCTCCGCCATCTCGCCCTACCGCTTGCCACCCTCACGCTGATCGGCGTCGGCGGCGCCGCGCGCTTTGTGCGCGGCGCCATGCTCGAAACGCTCGCCCAGCCGTTCATCACGACCGCGCGGGCAAAGGGCCTGTCCCCGGTCCAGGTCGTGGGGCGGCACGCGCTGCGCAACGCCCTGATGCCGGTGGTTACGCTGCTCGGGTTGTCGCTGCCGGCCCTGTTCTCGGGCGCCGTCTTCGTCGAGGCGGTGTTCGCCTGGCCGGGCGTGGGTCGCGTCCTCGTGGAAGCAGTGCAAGGGCGGGATTATCCCGTGGTGATGGCCGCGACAGCCGTGAGCGCCGCTCTCGTGGTCGCGGGCAATCTGCTCGCGGACGTGCTGGCCGCCTGGGTCGATCCCCGCATCCGGACGCGAGAAACGTGACACGCGTGCTGCGGGATCGCCGCGGGGCGTTCGGCGCGCTCGTGCTGCTGGTCGTGATTACCTGCGCGATCGCGGCGCCGCTCGTCACGAGCGGCGATCCGACCACGCAACGCGACATCGTGGCGACACGGTTCGTCCCTCCCCTCGCGACCGACGCGCATGGAACGTTCCACCCCCTGGGAACGGATCGGTTCGGACGCGACGTATGGACGCGCCTCGTGTACGGCGCACGCGTCTCGATGGGCGTGGGGGTGCTGGCGGTGCTCGTCTCGATCGCGGTGGGCCTCGCGGTCGGCGCCGTCGCGGGCTATTGGCGCGGACCGCTGTCGACCACGCTGCTCGGGCTGACGGACTTCGCTCTCGCACTACCGCGCGTCGTCCTGCTGCTCCTGCTCGCGGCGCTGTGGCGGCCCAGCACCGCACTCGTCGTGGTGGTGCTCGGCCTCACCGGATGGATGAGCATCGCCCGGCTCGTGCACGGCGAGGTGCGCGCGCTGGCGGTGCGGCCGTTCGTCGAAGGTGCCGTGGCCATGGGCGCCCGGCGCTTGCACGTCCTGGCACGACACATCCTGCCGAACGCGCTCACGCCCGTCATCGTCGCAGCCGCCCTCGGCGTGGGCAACGCCATCATGCTGGAGGCCGGTCTCTCCTATCTCGGCCTGGGCGTGCAGCCGCCCACGCCCTCGTGGGGGAACATGATCGCCTCCGGGCGCGATACGCTCGTCAATGCTCCCTGGGTGGCGACGGCGCCGGGAGTAGCGCTCGTCCTCGTGGTCGTGGCGTGTACGCTGCTGGGTGACGCGTTGAGGGACACTCTGGATCCGAATGTGCGCAGTGCGCGGTAAGCGGTGAGCGGGAAAGCATTCCCGCGCACGGCGCACCGCTCAACGCGCACGGTTGTCTATCAGCTTCGTAAGGGTTGGTTCATGCATCTCGTGTCCGCCGTCGAACGGGATCAACTCGTAGAGAATGTCGTGCTCGCGGAGCCGTGACTCCGTTGCAGCGACGATCTTCGGCGTGAAGAATTCGTCGCGCGTCCCGTACACGAGCGTCAGATGCGAGGTCCGCAGCCGTTCCGCCGCGCGATCCTCCGTGAGATCGAGATCGGGGGGGATCTCTCCGCCCCAGACGATCAGCCGATCGACCCGCGCGGATCCCATCGCCACCCAGCGACAGACAGTGGCCGCTCCCTGGGAGAACCCGAGCGCCGTGACCCTGGCACGAGGCGGCACGACCTTGCCGTACACCGCGTCCAGATACCACACGTGGTCCGCGATCTCGTGCAGCCGGTCTTCGCGCGTCATCCAGCTCGCGCCAACGCGCCGCTCGGTGGGACTTTCCGTCAGATAGAACCGTGAGAGCCCTTCGGGAGCCACGATGCAGCGGTGCTTCGCCTCCAGCGGGCGAAAACGCTCGAGAAACCGAGCCGCCAGCTGCCCGTAGCCGTGACAGCAGAACCAGACGTCCTGGGCGCGCTCGGGCGAGCCGAGGGTGAAGTAACGCGCCGTGCGTGAGACTGGCAGATGATGCTCTTCCATCACGTGACCAGGATCGTGACGATCTGGTGCGGCTCGGCGACGAAGCGTACGGTGCGGCCGCGCTGCTCGAGTACGAGAGCCAGTGCTTCCCGCTCATCCGCGCGTACGCGATGCGCCGTCTTCACGCCCTCCCCGAACCGCCAGGCGCCTGCCGCCTTGCGTCCCGTGGCGTTGTAGCAGCGCAGCACCATGGGGGACCCTACCTGGGCCGGTTTCACCGCTGAGAGCACCAGGCCCGTTCCCTCGAGCGTGATGTCCACGGGTACGAGCGCGAGCGCACTCGCATCGCGCAGCCACATGCCCTTGAGTGGAAGAAACGCGTCTTCCCACAGCTCCGGCACAGTATCACCGCGGTCCACATCGGCTGCGGAGACCGGGGCGAGCGCCAGCTCGATGCGGCTCCGCCCGAGACACTGAGCGCCGGGAATCGCGGCAGGCCACGCGGCGTGTCCCGGACGTGTGGAAAGATCTCCGCGCGACAAGTCACCCACCGCCCGGAGCAGGGTGATGAGCAGATCGCCATGCGGGGTCCACTCGTATTCGAAGAACGCCGGCGCGAGGACCGCGAGCCCGCGCCCACCGCGCGCCGCGGTCACGAAGCGATGCGCCGGCGCGGTGCGGACGGGCGTTTCGCGCGGGTAGGCCGCGGGATCCACCGTCACCGCCGGCCGTTCCACGGCCCCGAACGCGGCGCCCGCCACCGCCGCGGCGCCGGCGAGCCCCGTGGGCAGCCGCGCGCGCAGCCGATGGCTCAGCTTGCGGTTGTCGATCTCCAGAGTGCAGCGAACCAGCGGACTGTCGGCATAGAGCTGCACGAGCAGGCGGGCATCGATTCCGCGTGTCACCGCCCAGCGCGCCTCCAGCGCTGCGACGAGCGGTCCCGCCGCGAGACGTCGCACGGTGATCGGCCCCCGGCTACGCGTCACGCGCTCGCGAACCGGCGGACAATACGTGTAGGCGTCGCCGGCGTCCCCTCCGTCCTCGAGCCGCAAGAGGCCCGCGTAGCGCTCGCCGCGGCGCCGATCGACGAGCGTCACCGCGCCGGTTGGCTCGAGCGCGACCTCGATGAAGCGGTTCTCCAGCGAGCGGCCCCGCACGCGCGCATCCTCGCCCCGGGGTGACGGAACGGGAGGGCCCGCCGTCAGCGCGGTCAGTCCCAGGCCGGGCACGGGCGGCGCGCGAAATGCGATGCGCACCTGATCCACTTCGTCCTGGTCGGGATAGTGCCGGGTGGCGTCAATTCGCTCCTGCGCAACGCGCTGCGCCAGGACCTGAACGGGGAGGGCGCGGCCATCGCGGCTCGCGAGAGCGAAGGGCCGGTACCCCGGCCCGATACGTGGCGCGCGATCACCCGGTGGTCCAACCAGCACGTCGCGTCGAAAGAAGGTGACGTCGGCCACGGTCACTCCGCCGCGCGCCCGGGCCGCGGGGTTCCAAAGCAGAAGTGTCGGCGCGGCCGCTTCCGTGCGCTCGCGGGCCGCATCGGGATCGTGGCCGGCGAGATCGTGCAGGGCACCGCGCGTGATCTCGCCGGCGTATGCCGCGACCTCGACGAGGCGGCGTTCCGCCGCGGCCGAGACTTCATCCACCGTACAGCCGGCGATCGTGTCGTGAAACTGCGTGCGCACCAGCGTGCGCCAGGCGGACTCGAGCAAGGGCCGCCGGTCGTGCGCTCTTCGTGCGAGCGCGGCCAGAGGCTCCGCCATCCGCTCGAGCCACAGCTCGACATCGCCATGGCGGCGCTTGAGCGGTGCGCGCGTCGCGTGGACTCCCTGCAGCGTCCAGGTGTAGCCGTACGACCAGCGCAGCTCGCCCGCGACCGGTCGGGCGGTGGTACCCTCCACGGCGAGGAAGAACTCGTCGAGCCGGGAAATCCGGAACGAGCTGGTAGGCTCGAGATCGGCGAGTACGTCGCGCAGCCGCACCAGTCCCGGGTGGGGCGCATGGTGATCGGCGCCGATGAAGACCGGGACGTGCTTCCCTGCCGCCCGTTCCACCAGCGCCGCGCGGACGCGGGGCCACACCTCCGGAAGCCGCGCCCCGGCACCCGGTAATGCCGCGCCGATCTCGTACCCATCCGGGGGCAGGTGCCACAGGAGGAGGTCGCGTCCGTCTGGTCCGCTCCAACGGTACAAGTCGCGCTCCTGCCCTGGCGCGCCCCCCGCGCCCCCCGCGCCCCCCCCCAGTCCCCGCCACAAGACCCCGAACTTGATGCCGAAATCCCGCCCCAGACTGGGCAACGCGCCAGGATGTCCAAACGCGTCAGGCGAGTAGAGGACATCGAGCCGGGCCCCCACCCCGAGGCGCTCGGCGTCCGCGGCGCCGAGCAGCAGGTTTCGGATCAACGATTCGCCGGAGGGGATCAATTCATCAGCCAACACATACCACGGCCCAACCTGAAGCCGGCCGCTCTTCACGAGGGTCTTTACGTCGGTCTCGCGCTCCGGCCGCGCACGCAGGTAGTCCTCGACGATGACCGTCTGCCCGTCGAGCAAGAAGCTCCGGAACGCCGCATCCGCATGCAGCCGCTCGATGACATCATCGAGCATCGGGACGAGACGCGCGTGAAACGCCGCGCGGGGAAGGTACCACTCCCGGTCCCAATGCGTGTGGGCGATGAGGTGAAAGATGTGCGCGGTCATGGAGGGGGCTGCAGCTGCTCGAGCTGCGTGAGGTCGGAGAGATGGACGTGCGCCACGCGTCTCCCGCGCGCCAGCAGCGCGCGCACGTCCCCGCGCGCCTGCGCATGGTGCAGCTCGCCGAACGTGCGACCCATCTCCGGGATCTCGATGTCCTCGCCGACGTCCGTCGTTATCACGAGGAACAGTCCCGTATTGGGCCCGCCTTTGTGCAGCTGTCCCGTGGAGTGGAGATAGCGGGGGCCGATGCCGAGCGTACTGGCACAGCCGGTGGTCCGACTCCACGCCGCACGCAATCGCTGCAGTCGCGCGATCACGTCCGGCACGGGCGGCACGTAGGCCAGGATCGCGAAATAATTTCCTGGCCGGGCCTGGCGGCGGAGATCGCGAAGCGTCACGGTTTGTAGGGGTTCGGCATGCCGAGCCCCTACAGATCGACCCTGTTCCAGTTCCAGCCGCGCGAGCCGTTTGGCCTCTTCCACATCGGGCTGATCGAAGGGGTGGACGCCGAGCTGCTCGCACAGCTCGACGGTAGCGTACTCCCACCGCAGGAACTCGGCGCCGAGATCGAGTGGATCGGACGAGAAACCGTTCGGGACATGCACGTCGCGTAGCATCACGTCCTTGGGATGATCGACGAGCGGGATGACCCCGCGGCCGTCCTTCCCCGAGCTTTCGGCGACGAGCTGCTCGATCCACTGCGCGAGCGTGACGACTGGAGCGGGGGGAGCCAGCAGCAGCTTGTCACGCCCGAGACGCGCAGCCGCGGCCATCGCGCTGCCGAGCGCTTTCGCCTCTTGGACATCGAGACGGCGTGCCCGCTCAAGCAGTGTACGGCCATCCAGACCGATGAGCGCGGCGGGCAGCATGCCGACGGCGGTAAGCGCCGCGTAGCGTCCACCCACATCGGGGGGATGCGGGACGATCGCCCGAAAACGGCGCTCGCGGGCGAGTACCTCGAGCGGCGTGCCTGGATCGGTGATGGCGATGAATTGCTCGGGACGGGCCCGCAGCGCGAAGTGCCGGTAGAGGGCGAGCGTCTCGACCGTCGTGCCCGACTTGCTGACGATGAGAAAGAGGGTCCGGGCGACATCATGGGCCCGCTCGGCCGCGCGCACCGCCGCGGGATTGGTGCTGTCCAGCACCTGGAGGCCGGTCGCCCCCACGCTGGCAGCCAGCACGTGGGCCGCCAGGCTCGATCCCCCCATTCCGCACACCAGCGTGCGCTCGAGGCCATCGGCGCGGGCGGCGGCCGCGAGCGCGGTATAGCCGTCCCACTGCGCCAGCGACAGCTCCGGGGCGCGCGTCCAGCCGAGCCGATTCATTGGCGGCAAAACATAATGCGGTTAGGTTAGGCCGGCATGACGAGCCTGGCGATCGTCGCAGTCATCGTCGTCATCGCGCTGGGAATCATCGGCGCGCGCGTGCTCTATTCGCTACGCGCCGACCGGCGGTACGCCCAGCTCCTCGAAGACGAAGTCGCCAATCAGACGCGCTCCCTGATGAGCTCGCTCGCCGCCACGGCATCGGCCGAGCGCAGCCTGCGTCTCGTGATGGAGTCGGTCCCCGACGCGATCGCGGTGCTCGACCGCGAGGGCCGCGTCCTCGACGCCAATGCCGCCGGGCGCAGCCTGGTGACGGTACCGGGCGATGGTGGACAGCCGCGGTCCGGATTCGAGTGGCTGGACTCCACGGCCGCCCGGATTGCCCGCGAGAACCTCGCGGCCGCCTTCGAGGGCGCGCTGCGGCGGTTCGAGGTGCCGTTTCAGCGGCCCGACGGCACCGAAGGCACGAGCCAGGTGCTATACGCGCCCGTTCGCGAAGGCGAACGCATTCCCAAGGTGCTGGCGCTCGCCCGCGACGTCACGGAGCAGCGCCGCACCCAGGCGCAGCTGCAGCAGGCGGAGAAACTCGCCGCGATGGGGCAGCTCGTGAGCGGGGTCGCGCACGAGATCAACAACCCCGCGGCCATCATCTCCGGGTTCGCGCAGACGCTGCTGCTCGACCAGCTCACGCCGGAGCAGCGCGAGACGATGCAGATGATGTACGATGAGGCGACCCGCATCGGGCGGATCACCTCGAACCTGCTGGCGTTCGCGCGCGCGGGCAGCAAAGAGCGGACGCTCGTAGATCTGAACGACATCGTGCGCCGCACGTTCGCCCTGCGCTCCTACCATCTCACGACGCTGAACATCACCGTGAACCTGGAGCTCGACGAGAGCGATCCAAAGGCGTGGGCCAACGGGTCGGAGATGCAGCAGATGCTGCTCAACCTCCTGATCAACGCCGAGCAGGCGTTGACGGGGGTGACCGGCCGTCGCGCGATCACGATCCGTACCTCGGCGGCCGACGATCGCGTGCGGCTGCAGGTGGCCGACACGGGGCCTGGCGTGGCGGCCGACATCCAGGGGAAGATCTTTGACCCGTTCTTCACGACGAAGCCCGAAGGGGCGGCCACCGGGCTCGGCCTGTCCATCTGCTACGGGATCGTACACGATCACGGCGGGCGTATCTGGCTCGACTCGGAGGCCGGACAAGGGGCGGTCTTCACCATCGAGCTGCTGCGCGACGCACGCACCCGCCAGCGGATCACGCCCCCGCCGATGCCGGCGCCCCAGACTCCCCCGGTGCCGGAGGGCCGGCTGTCGGTTTTGCTGATCGACGATGAGGAGGGCCTGCGGCGCGCGGTGCTGAGCTTCCTGAAGCGCCGGGGCATGCACGCGGTCGCGGTGGGCGATGGGGCCGATGCGCTGAAGGCGCTGCGGCACGAGCGCTTCGACGTGATCGTCTCGGACGTCCGCATGCCGGGCATGAGCGGGCGGGAGTTTCTCGAGCGGCTGCGCCAGGAGCATCCGGCGATGGTGAGCCGGCTCGTGTTCTCGACCGGCGACACGTTCGCCACCGACACGTCCTCGCTGCTGCAGGAGGCGGGCGTGCCGTCGCTGGTGAAGCCCTACGATTTCGCGAAGCTGGAAGCGCTGCTGCACGAGGTCGTCGGCAGGACCGCTAAAACCTCGGCCTGAGCCGCACTTCCAGGTCCGACCGCCCCACGCCGTTGGGCGTCGGGGCCAGCGTGAACCGCAGCGGCCCTCGTCGTCACGATCGACTACTCCCGCAACTAGCTACAGGCCGAGCCGCTGGCGGAGCGCCGGCGGCATCAACGGAATGGCGTACTTCACCGGGACGGACAGCGCGAATCCCGGTCCTTGCCGCAGCCCCGCCCGATGCACTGAAATCACATCCCCATCCGCATTGAACACCGGACTGCCTGACGAACCGCCCGTCGTCATGCCGTCGAACTGAATCAGGTCCGGCGTCACCCGTGAGAGGATCCCGGCGGTCATCGAGGTGCGCACCACGGACGCGCGATCCCGCGCGAACCCCGAACCCGCCGGATAACCGATCAGCGCGGCCGGCTCACCCTGGCGGGCCTTGGTTCCGGTCCAGTCGACGGCCGTCAGGTAGGACCCCTGATACCCGCGAACCTTGATGAGCGCGACGTCGCGCTCCCGCGAGGTGGCGATCACGTCGGCATAGCGGCCGAGTGACTGGTCGGCCATCGTCACCCAGACGGTGTCCGGCTCGCTGTGCGCGGAATCGGCCACGACGTGCCAGCTGGTGAGCATGTAGCCCTCGGGGCTGATCACGAAGCCGGTCCCGTCGTAGCGATCCCCGCCGAGAGCCACGGTAATCAGTCCCACAGCGGCCTGGTTCTGTTGCGCCAGGCCCGCGAAATCGGTTCCCCGAATCGCCCGCATCTTCGCGTCGAGGCTTGCCGTCTGGGTCTCCGCGGCAGCGACCGCGCGGCGCAGGCTGTCGATCAGCCCCTGCGACGGCGCGCGGCGCTCAGCGGCGGCGAGCTGCTCGCGCATCCGCTGCAGATCGCGCTGGGCCTCCTCCCGGCGCGCTTCGCCAACCGCCAGCTGCTGCCCCAGCGCCTGCTGCGCCCGGTCCAAGGCCGCCTGCAGCTCTGTGGTGCGGGACTGGGCCGCCTCGAGCTGCGTCCGGAGGAGCTCCACCTGCGCCGCGGGGGCCGCGGCGGCGCGGGCGTCCGCCAGCTCGCGACGCAGCCGCTCGCTCTCCGCACGGGCCGAGTCCTCGGCCGTGCGCAGCGCCTGCTCGGTGTGCTCGACTTGGCGAGACAGCAGCCAGTACACGCCATACACGCCCCCGCCGAGCAACAGGACGAGCACGATCACAAGCGCCATCAGCCAGCGGATCTTGTGGCGGGCATCCTTCCCGACCTCGTCGGCTACGGCTTTCATGAATCCCGTCGAACGCCGCTTGGCCTTCGCGAGCGCGTGACCGATCAACCCGATCACCGTTTTCTGGCCGAGACCTCCGCCCACCGGCCGTGGGACGACCTTCTGCGGCGCCGTACCCATGCCCTCGACGAGCAGCACCGGGCCTCCGGTCCCCAGCATGATCTTGTCGCCAAGGCGAACCGGCATCGGCTTCGTGATGCGCTCTCCGTTCAGGAACGTGCCGTTCTTGCTGTCGGCATCGCGCACCATGAGGCCGCCGCTCGGACCCACCGTCAATTCCGCATGCACGCGTGAGACGATCGTGTCGCTCGTGTCGACCGGCTGCACCTCGCATTCCCTGCCCCGCCCCAGGCGGATGCGGGTGCCGCGGGCCTCATACCGCTTCCCACTGCTCGTCGCCAACAGCGTGACACCGTAGGCGCGAACCTCCGCGGGCCTGTCGGCGGGAGGACGGGGAGCCTGGAGGCCGGGATGCTCCGCGAGCGTCGCCGCGGGTGTCTCCGTGACCGCCGAGACGTGGTATTCCGGGCCCGACTCCCCCAGACGGATCACGTCACCCGCCTTGAGGGGGCTGGGGGCAGTCAGTTGGCGGCCATTCAGGTACGTACCGTTGCGGCTTCCAAGGTCCGTCAGGACCCATGCGCCGCCCTTGAAGCCGATCTCGGCGTGACGCGTCGACACGACCTTCGCCGCATCGCCGCGCACCACGATCGTCGAGTCGGGATCGCGGCCAATCCGCACGGGAGCGGTGCGCGCTTCGGTGACCGCGTGACTGGCGGCGTCGGTGAGTTTCAGGTAAGGCACGGGTCCAAACTACGGCGGCCCTGGACGCGCCGCGAGATCACACCGCATCGTGTACGCATGGACAACCTCGCCCACGCGTTGGTCGGTGCGGCGCTCGGCCGCGCCGTCGCCGACCGGCACGTCGCCCGCGCCGGGCTGATCGGTATGGTCGCGGCGAACGCCCCCGATTGGACGGAGGCCTTCATCGGGCTCCGCCTCGACGGCGAT
>Ga0184634_10000153_pt1 | contig 15335 bp, 15 predicted proteins | sample PLM31_200_b1_FD_133016 | JGI IMG/M metagenome (GOLD analysis project Ga0184634, IMG submission 133016) | Groundwater sediment microbial communities from an aquifer in East River, Colorado, USA - PLM3-1_200_b1 | ecosystem: Environmental > Terrestrial > Soil > Riparian zone | place: USA: East... | reverse complement strand
GGCCTGGACGCGGATCTCGCGGGATTGCCAGAGGGGCTGAAGCGTCTAGTCCAACTCGCGACCGCCGTGCCCGAACGCGAGGGTGCGCGCAGCAAACCAGCGCGGCACTGGTTCGTCGCGCGCATCGGCGACTCCACGCTGGCGTGGCTGGATTCGGCGGTGGCGTTCCTCGCGTTTTTCGGCGAGGTCGTGCGCGCGCTTGGACGATTCTCCACTGGACGCGCTCGCTACCGGCGCATCGACTTGGGCGTGGTTATTCAGGAATGCGGCGCTGACGCGTTCCCCATCGTCACCCTCATCTCGTTTCTAGTCGGGACCATCCTCGCGTTCATGGGCGCCGTGCAGCTTCAGCGCTTCGGCGCGTCGATCTACATCGCCGACCTGGTCGGCATCGCGGTGGTGCGCGACATGGGCGCGATGATGACGGCGATCATCATGGCCGGCCGTACCGGCGCCGCATTCGCCGCGCAACTCGGTAGCATGAAAGTGACGCAGGAAATCGACGCGCTCGCCACCATGGGCCTCTCGCCGATGGAGTACCTCGTCCTCCCGCGAGTCATCGCTTTGGTCACGATGATGCCGCTGCTATGCCTCTACTCCGACTTCATCGGAATTCTGGGCGGCGCGTTCGTAGGCTGGTCGATGCTCGATATTTCGTGGGTCTCCTATCTGCGCCAGACCGAGGGCGCCGTGCAACTGGGTGACGTGGTGGGCGGCCTCGTCAAGGCAACCGTGTACGGCATCATCATCGCTGTTGCGGGGTGTCTGCGCGGCCTGCAGTGCGGCAACAGTTCTTCGGCGGTCGGCGAAGCGGCGACGCGAGCCGTGGTGACAGGCATTGTTTACATCGTGGTCGCTTGTGGCCTGTTCGCGTTCATCTTCAACGCTCTTGGGATCTAGGGAACTACCTTTGGCTGCATCGACCGACCAGCGCAGCGCGGCACGCCCGAACGGACCGCGGGCCGCCGCCGGCGTGCACATCACGGTGCGCGACCTCACGATGGCCTACGGCAGCTTTGTTGTGATGCACGACCTCAGTTTCACCGTGCGCCGCGGCGACGTGTTCATCATCATGGGCGGCAGCGGCTGCGGAAAGAGCACGTTGCTGCGCCATCTCATCGGTCTCAATGAGCCCGCCAAGGGCGAGATCTTCTATGACGCCGTCAACTTCACCACCACCGCACCCCAGGGGCGCCAGGCGCTGTTGCGCCGCTTCGGTGTGCTCTACCAGGGCGGCGCGCTGTGGAGTTCGATGACGCTGGCCGAGAATGTGGGAATTCCGCTCGGTGAGTTCACCGATTTGAACCCCGCGGAGATTCGTGAGATTGCGGCGCTCAAGCTCGCGCTGGTCGGGCTCAAGGGATTCGAGGACTACTTTCCCAGCCAGATAAGCGGCGGAATGCAAAAGCGCGCCGGCATCGCGCGCGCGATCGCGCTCGACCCCGAAATTATGTTCTTCGATGAGCCGTCGTCGGGACTCGACCCCATCAGCTCGCGCCTCATCGACGACTTGATTCTCGATCTGCGCGACAACCTCGGCTCTACGGTGATCGTGGTGACCCACGAACTCGCAAGCATTCTCACGATCGGCAACAACAGCGTGTTCCTCGATGCCGAGGATCGTACGATCATCGCGCGCGGCGATCCCAAGGAGATGCTCGCGCACTGCGATATCCCGCGCGTACGCCAATTCCTGACCCGCGGCGACGGCGCGGCCAGCACAGCGAGGAGCCATGGGTAAACGCATCAGTTCGACTTTGGTGGGAGCATTTGTGCTTGGCGCTGTCGCGCTGGCCGTCGTTGCGATCGTCATGTTCGGCCGCGGCGACTGGTTCAACCGCTCACGAATCTTCGCGCTCTACTTTGAGAGCAACGTGAACGGCCTCAAGATCGGCGCACCGGTAAAGTTCCGCGGTGTCGAGGTGGGTTCGGTCAAGGACATACGCCTCTCCCTCGCCTCGCTGGTCTCGCCCACCGGGCAGACTCCGATGCGAGTCGGAATCCCCGTCCTCATCGAAATCGATGCATCCAAAATTACCGGTCCCGGCGGCCGGGCGAACCTGGAGACCATCGAGGCGCTCGACCTCGCGATCAAAAATGGGTTGCGCGCCCAACTCGCCCTCGAGAGTTTCGTGACCGGTATGCTCTACGTCGATCTCGACATGAAGCCTGAGACCAGGGCGAAAATCGTGCTCGGTCGCGACTCGCCGTATCCCGAGATTCCTACCGTCCCGACAGCCCTCGAGCAGGCGTCGCTGACCGCACAAAAGATAATCGCGGCGCTCGACAAAGTGAACTGGAACGAACTCACCCAAAATCTGGCCAAAACTGCGGAGGGCATCGGCAAGTTCGTGCAATCGCCCGAACTCAAGGAGAGCCTCGCGTCACTCCAGGTCGCGGTCGCCAACTTGAACGAAACCTCCGACAGCCTAAGGCGCGTAGCGAACCGCGTAGATGCCGAGGTTGGACCGCTCGCTCAGAGCCTGCGCACCAGCTCCGCGAGCGCGAATGCGGCGTTGATCGAGATGCGCACCACGTTGAAGTCCGTGCAGGACACGATCGAACCCGGCTCGCCGCTCAACTATCAACTCGGGCAGGCGCTCGAGGAACTCACCGCCGCGGCGCGCTCGGTGCGCGAATTGAGCGACTTCGTAGAGCGCGAGCCCGGCGCGCTGTTGCGCGGCCGCTACGTATCAGGAGACCAGCAATGACGCGCCTGTTCACCCAGATGGGTGTCGGCGCGTGGTGTGCGCTGGCGCTTGCGGCCACCGGCTGCACGTTTCTCGCGCCGCAACCCGACCACGCGCGGTTCTATGTCCTGACTTCCGCGGGCGCGGGCGCCTCAGGCGCCGCCACACTGGCGAGCGGCGCCAACCCGGGCCAACTGACCGTTGGAGTCGGCCCTGTGACGCTTCCCGCGTACCTCGACCGCGCCCAAGTGGTCACCCGCGTTTCGGCCAATCGCCTCGAACTCTCAGGACAGAACCGGTGGGCCGAGCCGCTCAAATCGAGCTTCACTCGAATCCTCGCCCAAAATCTCAGCGCGATGCTCGGCACTCAGCAGGTCGTCGTCTATCCGTGGTTGCGGCCCCCGCGCATCGACTACCAGGTGAAGGTCGATGTGGAACGCTTCGAGGCGAATACCAACGGCACCGCCGACTTGGTGGCGCGATGGGAAATCCGCGATCCGTCATCCGACGCCGTGCTCGCATCGAACACAACCAACTTGAGCGATCCGATCGATTCCAAGAACGAGGGCGCACAGGCGCAATCGTTGAGCCGGGCTCTTGCAGCCTTCAGCCGCGAGATCGCTTCGGCGATCGAGCGCATCGCTGCCTCGCGAAATTCCACCAAATCATCGACATAGCTTGCTTGAAAGAACGCGCCCCGACGGCGTGCCACCGTCCCTTCTCGCCGCCTATTTCGTTCCGTCCACTGGCGGCGCCTTTGACGCTGCCCGCGCCGCCGCCGTAGCATGGTCCTACGTTCGCTCGGGTCCGAAGCAGAGGAGACCGAATATGAAATTCACCTGGGTCGTGGCGTTCGCGCTCGCCGTGATGTTCGCGGCGACGAGTGCTGATGCTGAAGAAAAAATATCGGGTTGCCTAAGCGGGCCCAACTCTGAGGGAGCATACGATCTCAAGCGCAAGGAAGCCCCGCATCAGGTCGAGGTCGGCGGCATCGAGGACCTCGCGAAGCACGTCGGCCATGCGGTGATGCTAACCGGCGAGTGGGTCAAGAGCGGCGCCGAGATCGGCGAGAAGGAAATGTCGGGCGAGCGCGAGGAGCATGAGCACCACGACGGCGCTGACAAGCACTTCAAAGTGTCCGCCGTCCAGCACGTCTCGACTGATTGTTCCAAATAGCGGCGGGCTGTCGGTTGCTCGCGCTTCCTACGGCTTGGACTGCAGGTCCGCCTTGCCGGTCAACACGTCCACGGGCACTGAGAGGTGTTCGTGTGCGATAAGCCATTTGCCGCCGATTCTTCGATAGACGTCAGTCACTCTCCATGTCAGATTGAGCAGCTTGCCCTTGGTGTCGGTGCCGGAGACCTGCTGGATGCAGCGGCTGTACGCGAGGCCACGGCGCGCGACGATGTTGAGATCCGTGATCTCGAACTTTATCGGCCCCTGGAAATTCGCCAGGAAATTCTCATAGCTCTTTCGGTACGCTGCCGCACCGACATACTGACGCGGTGGAACGACATCGAACACAACCAGACTATCGTCGGTCGCATAGCCTTTCATGATCGCGTCGAGGTCCTTGCGGCGTAACCCGTCCGACAACTGATCAAGAAGCGCCTTGATTTCGGTCTCGCTGTCCACCTGGGTCTGGGCAAATACGGTTTCACCCGCCCATACCAGCACGATGGCGAGCGCCAGTGTCACTAATCCGAGTTTTCTCATCACAGTGTCCTTGCGCGACCTCGTTATCGGACTTGAACAGCTCGCCTGACGTTTTTCCACGGCGCCGATGCGCGGACCCTCGCAGCCGTCACCGCGTCGATTATGCCGCGTCTCGCGCGAAAGGCAACCGCGCGAGAATGACGTTGCGGCGTCTGTAACGCTGGGCGGTTTACCATTGGGTACGATCTCCCGGAGCATTGTTCACGCGCGTTGCATGAATGCGATCGCGACCCCGTCGAGCGGCGCGACGATTCGCGCTATCCGCCCGCCCTGCACCGCGGTCTTCGGCTCCGTCGCCTCCAAGCCGTTGCCGCGCGCGGTCGCGACTGCTCTGGCAATGTCGCCGCACATGAACGCGAGTCCCCACACGCCCAATTCGCGCTCGCTCGGCCCGACGACTTCCAGCACCGTGTCCTCCAACTTGAAGAATGCCTGTCGAATCCCGCGGCCGGCATCGCGGATCCGCCGGCAGGGGAGGCCACCAGCCTCGTAAACCGCAATCGCGTCGTCCAGCACCGGCGCCATTACGACGATATGCTCGAGGAACTCGACCGTGTTCGCGTTCTTGCCGAACTGTCGACCGAGGTCGTCGCTGCGCGCCTGTTTGCCGCTCGCGACCGCGACGCGCGCCGTAAAGACACCCTCGAGTCCGGAGCCGTCAACCGCCGCGTCGATCCGCGCACCGCTTAGACCCGGAAATTTGATCGTGCGCCCGCCCGGACTGTCGCCGTCGGGCGCGATTCCCCACGACCATCCCGCGACGCCGCCAACGTCGGCCGCTTTTCGCGCGACCGCATCCGCAAGCGCTCCCTTCGCCGAATTGCCTTCGGCATGGCAGAGATCAATCTCGATCGCGCCGGCCGCGAACCTTGCGAAGCTGACTCCATCGATCGAGATCCGCTCCGCTCCGATGCCAAACCCGGCCCGTTGCCATCGCTCGCGAGCCGCATCGAGATCCCTGACAGCGACCACTACCCGCTCTATACATTTGATCTGCACGCGGCTTGCTCCTTCGACGCGAGCCTAACGCATCAGGCTCGCCCGCTTAATCGCCCGCGCATCGTAGGGTCCCCTGGCAGGGTGTTGAGAAAGCCTCGGAGTCCAGAATGGCATCGACCTCATCCTCAACACCCTGCGTAAGAACTGTCTGCCTTCCTAATCTTCTCCCCCTGACCAGGGGGAGATGAGAGAGAGGGAGCAGGCGGTTGAAAATGCCTTTTTCTACAGCCTGCTAGACAGCTCTCACTGACCAGAGGTGGGGTAAAAGTCATTCCGTGCACCGCCTATCGCTGCGTGCAATCTGCTAGCTTTCGGTGGCGAGGGGCTACCAATCCGATGCGACAATATGTAGACTTTTCGTGCTAATTGAAGCCCAGGGAGGAAACGGGGGATCGTATGGCTCTAGAGTGGGCAGCCGTCGAGCGCGAAGCGCTTTCAAGCCTGCGCGATCTTGTGCGACTCGATACCAGCAACCCGCCCGGCAACGAGCGCATCGCCGCCGACTATCTCAGCTCTGCGTTGGGACGGCACGGAATCGACGCGATCGTACGCGAAGGCAAGCCGACTCGCGCCAATCTCATCGCGCGCATCAAGGGCCGCGACGCGGCCAAGCCGCCGCTGTTGTTGTCATCCCACACCGACGTCGTTCCGGTCGAAACCGAGGGCTGGTCGCATCCGCCATTCAGCGGCGACCTCGCCGACGGCTGTGTATGGGGCCGGGGATCGATCGACATGAAGTCCAAGTGCGCGATGGATCTTGCGCTGGTCACCGCAATCCACCGCTCCGGCCGTATGCCCGATCGCGACCTGATTCTCGCCGCGGTTGCAGATGAGGAAGCTGGCTCGGAGCATGGAGCCAAGTACATGGTCGAGCGCCATCCCGAATTGGTCCGGGCCGGTTACGTACTTAATGAGGTTGGCGGCTTCACGGTCCACTTGGGCGAGCGCCGGTTCTATCCAATTCAGGTCGCCGAAAAAGGATTCGTCACGGTCAAGATGACCGTCACCGGGATGCCCGGCCACGGCTCGATGCCGCGGCCCGATGCCGCCATCGTGCGCCTTTCCGAGCTCAGTACGCGCATCGACAGCACGCCGATGCGCAAGAAGGTCACGCCGCTCATGCAGGCGACGCTTACCGAAATTGGCGTTCCCATCGACGCGGCCGGTCCGCTGTTCCGCCCGATGCTCGAGAACACGGTCAACCCGACGATCATCCGCGGTGGCTACAAGGACAACGTGGTGCCCGGCGAGGCGTGGGTGGTGCTCGACGGACGCACGCTCCCCGGCGAAGACCCGGAAAGCTTCATGGCGGAACTGCGCGCGATCGTGGGCCCCGAGCCGTCGTTCGAGCTGCTCAAGACTGCGCCACCGGCAGAAACTTCGCCCGACACTCCGCTGTTCGAACTAATCAAGGAACGAATCGAGTCAGCGGACCCCGGCGCCCGCGCAATCCCCTGGATGATTCCTGGCGCCACCGACAACAAGTTCTACTCGAAGCTCGGAGCGGCGTGCTACGGATTCGCGCCCGTGAAGCTCGAACCGCACATGCCGTTCGGTGCGCTCTACCACGGCAACGATGAGCGCCTCCCGGTGGACGGCTTCTTTTGGGGATTGAGAGTTTACGCGGACGTGGTCCTGAGCTTCCTGGGGCTCAAGTGCGACCAGGTCTTCGCGTAATCGACCCGCGCGCCTAGAACGCGCTGTGGGCCGGCGCGCTCATCGCCGCGGACTCGCGCGGCGTGAACGTAATCAGCAGGCGGGGCGGACTCGTCAGTGGCACCACCGCATAGTCCGCGACCGGCGTCGTAGTCAGCGTAACGATGGTCTCGTTGCCGGCGTTGGTAATCTCGCAGTCGCGGAAAATCGATCGGTCGAACACGATCCGGTTTTGCAAGCCGACCTGCGGCTTCACGTCCTTTAAGCTTATCGTCACTGTCGAACCGCTCATCGCATTTTCGATCTGTTTGTCGAATTCGACCGGCCCGGTCAAATCGAGCACCACGCTAAGCGGCGGGTCAGTCGTCGAGAGTCGCACCCTGGTCAGTGTCGCCGGACCGCCTTTGTCAGCCGTGCGCGTCGCCACGGCCGCCTCATTCGCGGCGGGCGGCAGAATTGGCAACCCGTCCGCGCCGTAACCCGCCGTCGAGTCCCGCGACGCCACCTCGGTCCCGCGCGCCATGCCGGAGCGCTGCCGCACGATTACTCGCGAGTCCTCGTTTCTGTCGTTGTAGCCCATCTGCGCGAGCACCAGCTTGAGCGGATCTTCTTCAGTGTCGATCGGCTGGTTCAGTTTCTTGAGCTTCTCGCGCGCGTCCTTGGCGTACGAAGTATTCGGATAGTGCATGTCCACCGCTGCGAACGCCTGCGCCGCGGAGTATTTCTTGCCTTCTTTCTCCAGCGCCACGCCGAGCTGGTACAGCGCTTCAGGCGCGACCGGCGTGTCCGCGTACTTCTGCATCAGTTCCGCCATCCGCGACTCGACCGCGCGGAAGTTGGCGCGCTTGAAATAGAAGTCGCCGATCACCATGTGATGTCGCGCCAGCATCTCGCGGCATACTTCCGCATGCTCGTGCGCAAGCTGGGCGAACGGCCCTTCAGGGAACCGCTGCTCGATAATCTGGAAATTCCTCAGCGCGCTCTCAGTCTTGGACTGGTCCTGGTCTTCGCGCCCGATCTGATCGTAATAGCTCAGCGCGATGTAGTAGCTGGCCAGGTCGAGCTGCTTGCTGGTCGGATGCATCCGCTGGAAGTCGTCCAGTGAAGCGACCGCTTCCGCGTACTGGTCCATCATGAAATGCGCCAGACCAATCTTGATCTCGGCGTCTTCGGCATAGGGGCTGAACGGAAACTGGTCGATCAGCTTCTGGTAGTTCTCGATCGACGCCCGGTACTCACCCTCGGCGAAATTCAGCTGTCCCTGGGCGTAATAGTCCTCATGAGTGGGGGCCTTGCGCAGTGCACACCCACCTACCAGCAAAAGCGCGATGCCTGCAAATATCGGCAGCAAATGCCGCATAGGGAAAGCCGCAGTCAGGTTAGACAACGCGCGAACCCATTGCAAACCACGGTCCTGGCAGGGTGTTGAGAAAAGCCTCGAATACCAAATTGGCATCGGCATTATTCTCAACACCCTGCGGAAAAAATTGGCTTCGTTCCTAAACTTCTCTCCCGCCTCGGGAGAGACAAGAGTGAGGGCGCAGGCGGTTGAAATAGTTTTCAACAGCCCACTGGGGCTTGTCACCATCCGGTCGGACGGCATTTCTCGCCCGAACTCCGCTACCTCACCGCAGTTTGCCGAAACTCGCGGTATAAACGCGCTTACCCTCCGCCAGATATTTGCGCGCAAAGCCGGTCGCATACCCGCCCGGCGAATCCTCCTGCACCCGCACCAGCCCCGCCGCATCGAGCATCGGCACAATGGCATCGGCGTAGCCGCGAACGTCGGTCGCGACGTGCACCGAACCGCCCGGCTCGAGCGTGCGGACCAGGTTGCGCGCGAACCTCGGAGAAAAAAGCCGGTGCTTGACGTGGCGCACCTTCGGCCACGGGTCGGGAAAGTAGATGTGGTATGCAGCCACGCTCGAGTCCCGCAGCATCAGATTCACCAGCGTTCGCGCGTCCATCTGGACTACCCGCAGATTTGCCAACTCCGCGCGCGCGCAGCGTACCGCCAGCAGTTGCGCCACCGGTCCCGACAACTCTACGGCGAGAAAATTGCGTTGCCGATGTGCGGCCGCTCTCTCCACGATGAACTCGCCCTTGCCCGCTCCCAGTTCGACCTCCAGCGGCGCGCGCCTCGTGAAAATCCTTTCCGGCTCGACCTCGAAGACCCCGCCGTCGCACCCAGCCATTACCCTTGCCGCCAAATCCCTGAGCGCCGGGCTGCGGCGCAGGCGCGACGCTTTCCTTAGCCGCGTCATTGCTCGATGCGCGATGGCTATTGATTCGCCAGCGCCGCCAGCACCTTTAGCCCGTCGGCAAGCGCGCGAACTTCGTGCGTGCGGATAAAGTCCACCCCCTGCGACGCGGCGTAAAGCTCTGCGGCAAGCGCCGCCGCGCCGCGTTCGTCGTGAGCGCGTCCGGTCAGCGTGCCAAGAAACGACTTCCGCGACACCGACACGTGGATTGGCAAGCCGAACGTTTTCTTGAGCCTCCCAATCTCCGCAAGTGCGTGCAGCGAAGGTTCGACGTTGGCGCCCAAAAAAAACCCCATGCCGGGGTCGAGCACCAGCCGATCACGCCTGACGCCCGCGCGCTCGAGCGCCGCGATTCGCTCTTCAAAGAACCGCAGCACGCCGTCGATCACCGTGGCCGCGTCGGTCTCGACGCGCGTCGCGCGGCTGCCGCGCTGTACCGAATGCATCACGATTAATTTGCATTCGGCGTGCGCCAGGTCGGCATAGACCGCGGCATCCGCAAAGCCGCCGATATCGTTGATGTACGCGACGCGCCGCCGCGCCGCCCATCGTTGTACTTCCGGCTTGAACGTGTCGATCGACACCGTGATGCCACGCTCCGCCAGCGCCAGAGCCACCGGGTCGAGCCGCCGGATCTCTTCGTCAGGCGCAACCTGCTTTGCCTCTGGATTGCTCGACGCCGCTCCCAAATCGACGCCATGTGCGCCGTCATCGGCCAGCTCCAATGCACGCGCGATGGCGCTCTTCGGCTCCAAGTACTTTCCGCCGTCGGAGAACGAGTCCTCCGTGATGTTGACGATGCCCAGTATCTTCGGCGCTCCGCCGCGCATCGAAGCTGTCCTCGCGCTCACGTCCGCGGCGCGCTCAATCGGTCCGGGCAAGAAACGCCTTGACGCGCTCGATCAGGGGTTTGAGGTCGGTGTTGTCCACCAGCCCCAGCGCCATCCGGACCGGATCGCCGAAGAAAAAACGCTCGTACAGCACCTGACGGCCGCCGAACGAGCTGCATGCGACTTCCCACGCAAGCCGATACAACGCAACCCGCTCTCGCGACGGCGCGTCCGCCGCCGCGAAGTATTTTTCGATGTCGGCACGCTCGGGGCCTTCAAAGTCTCCTTCGGTCGGCGTCGCCATCAAACTCGATGAACTGTTGAGCGCAATGATCTCGACCAACCGCGGGTACAGCCGCGGGAAAAGATTTCGCGCGGTGTCGAGCGGAGCCCGAGCCGGTGTGCACACGCCCCAGCGGTCCACGGCCGCGTCGGCCTCCGCAGCGCGTAGGCATGAGCGCATCACCTCGGTCGTCATGATCATTTCGGCCAGCCGCTCGCCAACGTGCTGCAAGCTCATCGCGTCGCTCGCCTCGGCGATCCGCCCGGCAAGTCCGAGCAGAAACTCGCTCTTTGCGACGTTCTTGACCACCACCTGATGCATCAGGTGCACCACCGCGTTGGTCGCGCCGAACAGAGCGTTGCAGCGCTCCATGTCACCGCACAGGAAAACTCTTTCCCATGGCACTTTCACCTTCTCAAAGATCACTACGCAATCCATCTCGTCGAAGCGCGATGAGAGTGGATGGTCGATGCGCGACCGTCCGGTGTCGTACGGATCTCGGCAGATGAACTTCAGACCCGGCGCGTTGCAGGGGATCGCGAATGCGAGCGCGAACGGCTGCGCCTCGGGCGACGCCTTGAGAACTGTCGATGGGAAAACCAGCAACTCCTCCGACAGCGGCGCGAGCGTCGCGAGCATCCGGCATCCGCTCACAACCATCCCGTCGTTCTGCCGCTCCACCAGCTTGAGCGCGAGGTCGGCATCGGTGCCGCCGGCCCAACCCTGCGCACGGCTGGCGCGCGGATTAACCAGCGTGTGCGTCGAACACCAGTCGTGGTGGCGCGCCTCGCGGTAGTACTGCTGTATGTGCGCGCCGAAGCGCGGGTCGCTTTCGGCGAAAAAATCGTGCGCCGCCGCCATCGCCGCGACGCTCGAATTGAGGTAGTCGGGGGTGCGGCCAAGCATTCCGCCGCTGAAATCCGCCCACCGCTTCATCATGCGGCTGCGCTTGACCAAGTCCTGCTGCGTCTTCGGCTGAATCCACGAAAGCCCGGCGCGACCGCCATCGTCGGTGCGAAACGTCATTTGCTCGGGATGTTCGAGCTGCATGTCGTACAGTGACGCGATAGAGCGCGCGCAGTGGACGAAGGCGGGATGGGTCGTGACATCCTTGACGCGCTCGCCGCTGAGCCACACTTCCGCGCCCAGCTTCTTGAGCGCACTCAGATAGTTGCTGCCGGACCGCGCGCCCATCTCAGAGCGCCTCATTGAGCGCGAGCAGCCGCTTTCCAAGCCGGACAGCGGCGCCATCGGGGGCAGGGTAGGGTGGCCGTGCGGCGCCCATTTCGACTCCCGTCGTCACCGTTGCCGCGACTTTCGTCATCCCGTCGTCGGTGGAATTCGCGATGCGCGCGAATTTCCGCTTGGTTGCCGGCTTGACGTCAGCGAACGTCTCACCGCTCTCGCGGTTGAGGTAGTTCCCGGCGATGCACAGCCCCGTTCCGACTCCTTCCGCCATCAGTGTCAGCTTCGCGCCGCCAACCAGGTGCATGCAATCGCCACAGTCGCGACGTTATTCAGTGGGCGCCAGTATATCGCAATTAAACGTTCGCGCAGTCTTCGACTGACGACTGGGGCCAACGTCGCTCGACGTCTCGCCGCGGACCTCTCCTTGACCGCCGATTCCATCGGCCCTAGTCTCAGCCTCAACGGACTCGCTACGTGGCCGATCTTCCGCGCGTCATCCCGATCTTCCCGCTGCCGAACCTTGTGCTCTTCCCTGGCATCAAGGTTCCGCTGCACATCTTCGAGCCCCGCTACCGCGAAATGGTTGCCGACGTCGCGGAGTCGCACGGCGTGATCGGCATGATGCTGCTCAAGGGCGATTGGCAGCGCGACTATCACGCCTATCCCGACATCTTCGAAATTGGATGCGCCGGGCGTGTCGACGGCCTCGTCCAGCTCGACGACGGCCGCTACAACATCGTACTCGAGGGGCTCAGCGAGTTTCGCATCGTCAACGAAGTTCACCGCCGTTCGTTCCGCGAGGCCCAGGTTGAATGGCGCCCGGTCGCAGGTAGTGATCTGGAGGTCGACGACGAGGGGATGGAGGCGCTGCGCGAGCTGCTGCTCGGCTACCTCGGCGAGCCCGCCCATCATGCCTGGCGAACTCTGGTTGGCGAACGTGGACTGCACGGCGGCGGACTCGTAAACTTCCTATCCTTCCATCTCGATCTCACGCCGCTCGAAAAACAGACGTTGCTCGAGGCGATGTCGCGCCGCGTTGACTGTCTGTTCGACGTGCTCACTTTCAAGCTCCAGGAGCGCAAGCTCGGCGGCAGTGGCGGATCGCGTGGCGGCTCCGAGACGATTCAGTAGCATCGCGCTGACTCCGTTCGGCTCGTGGCAGGGTGTTGAGAAACGCCGAACATCTCGACGCGGTCCCGGCGGTGCGCTCAACACCCTGCGTGAAAGACTTGACCTGAACTAGGGGCGAAGGAACGGGCTTCCTTCCTCATCTTCTCCCCCTCTGGGGGAGACGCGAGAGAGGGAGCAGGCGGTTGAAAATGACTTTTTCAACAGCCGGCTACTGTTCCCTGTTGCGCGCAACACTTTTCAACCGCGCCTGATCGTCCAACTCAGCCTACCCGCCGCACCGCGACAATCGCGTCGGCGAGCTGCGGTGTTTCAACTCAGGCCGCGTGGAGATCACCGATGCCGCATTTCGGTTGTTCCTGATGAACCTCTTCAACGGCTTGCAAACTGCGGAACTGTTCGCGAATCGCGAAGCGATTTCCAAATCTCCCTGAAAGTAGAAGAGCTAATCCATCACCAAATCTGCCACCATCTGTATCAGCATTAGGATTGACCCATCGCGGCGAACACACGGCATAAACATTGCTTACCTTCGTCTGCCAAGAGGAGACGAAAAAGGTTGCCAGTGCGCGCGGCGTCAGTTCAAGCGTCGGCGCGAGGCTCCGAAGGCTCAAAGCCATGGAATGGGAAAACACTTCACTAGGTTCGTTATTTGTACCTGACGTTCTGACGCCCGAGCAGTATTACGACAGCCGGCGCGACGACAGCGCGATTCGACCCGTCAAAAAACTCATGATGGCGATCCTCGAAGACGCCCTCAGGTGCTTCCAGAATTACGCAGACGTGAAGGGTGGTCCACGTAAGCGCCTCTTCGAGGACGCCGAGCAATGGCTCTGCGGCGACGGCGGCGAAGGCCCGTTCTCGTTTGAGACCGTCTGCGAGACCTTGGGCATCGAGCCCGGCTTTCTGCGCAACGGCCTCCGGGAGTGGCGCACTCAACAGCTCGCCGGTGTCGCATCGCGAAGACTCGCACGTCGGTCGCCCGTCGTACGTGCCGGACGCATCAGCGTTCCGTCGCGACGCGAGGGCAAGCGCGTCAGCGCCGCGGGCTAGACACCCGGCAACATTCGGGCGCCATCTAGCTTCGACAAGGAAATAAATTAAGGCGGCGCGGCGTGACGACTGTCACGCCGCGCCGCCTTTGTAAGTCTGAAATGAGTCGAAAGCCGCGCCCAGCAGTCTCGTTCCGCTGCGCGCGAGCCGCGCCAGCCCGTCGCCTCGAGCTGGTCGCTACGACTTCTGCTCAGCGGGTGCGGCCTTTTCACCCGCTGCTGGTGCAGCGCCACCCGGCGGCGGAGGCACGAAGCCTTTCGGCTGGCTCTCCACCCACTGGATGCATGCCGGGATCTGATCAGCTTGCATGCTTAGCTGCGCTACAATTTGCTCGTCGCTCCATCCCTGTTTCTTGAGATAGGCGACACCTGGGCACTTGACCTCAATGTTGAAGTCTCTGACGCTGCCCGCGCCGGTTGCTGCGGCAACCGTAGCGCCCGCGCCCTTACTGGCGGCCGACTGCGGTTCGCTGCCGGTCATAGCAGCGCATCCAGCCATTAGCAGCACCACTGCCGAGGCTACTGCGACTTCAAACGCGCGTTTCATGGCATCCTCCTTCGATCTGGGGACCACCCCCCGCGGAACCGCATCCACTTGCAATCATCCGCATCGCTAAAGCAGCGTCAAAATACACCAACGAGAAAATTTAGCAAACCCTGCATCCACGCTCAAACGGCCTGGAACAAGACTCGGCCGTTTTTCTCTGTCCTTCGCGCCCGACCGTTGAGACGCGAGTATTCCAAGTGCGCGAGCGTCTCAAAGGTCGCGGCCATGACGTGAAAGATCGGGCGTTCCTCGCCGCCGAACACCTGGCTCGCCACCTCAAACGCCGTCTGCGGCTTGTGCTTTACCAAGTCCAGCATCTCAGCTTCGCGATAACGGTGATGCTCGATTATCTGATTCGCGCGATACCGGTGGTCCTTATACACCCCGCCGTGCGCCGGCAGCACCAGCTCGACGTCGAACTTCTGCACCTTCTGCTGTGAATCGAGGAAATCTCCCAGCGGGTCGCCGGGACTGTCCGGGTAGATTCCCACGTGCGGCGTGATCTTGGGCAGCAGATGATCGCCCACGATCATCACCTTTTCCTTGCGCAGGTAGATCACATTGTGGCCCGGTGTATGCCCCGGCGTCCACACAACTTCGAACTTGCGATCGCCAATCTCCAGCACGTCGCCGTCGTTGATCGTGTGATCTGGATTGGTCACCGGATTGTACATCGACGTCCCCATCCAGGCCGGCCGCATGCCTGCGGTGGGAAACTGATCGACCGGGAAGCCGTGGCTCTCGAAAAACGGGCGCGATTCGGGACGGTCGGCCGGACCCATCCGCCCGAACGTCATCATCCGGCTGGCGCGCTCCGCCTCCAGCGGATGCAGATATGTGGTAGCTCCGCTGCGCCGGCGAATCTCTCCCGATGCGCCGAAGTGATCGATGTGATGGTGCGTGCCGATCAGAACGTCGAGGTTCTCAATCTTGAGCCCGACCTGCGCGAATGCCTCCTCGAGCGCCGCGACGCTCTCAGGCGAGT
>Ga0184634_10000152_pt1 | contig 15389 bp, 20 predicted proteins | sample PLM31_200_b1_FD_133016 | JGI IMG/M metagenome (GOLD analysis project Ga0184634, IMG submission 133016) | Groundwater sediment microbial communities from an aquifer in East River, Colorado, USA - PLM3-1_200_b1 | ecosystem: Environmental > Terrestrial > Soil > Riparian zone | place: USA: East... | reverse complement strand
CCCGGCAACACCATCGATTACGAGCGCGTGCGCGCCGAGCTGCAGCAGTGGGATGCCGAGAGCGCCGGCATCCGCGAAATTGCGTTCGACCGCTTCAACGCGACCGACCTGGTGCAGCGGCTGAAGGACGCCGACGGGTTTACCGTCGTCCCGATGCATCAGGGGTTTGCGGCGATGAGCGCGCCGAGCAAGGCGCTCGAGCAGGTCATCCTCGCGAAGACGCTGCGCCATGACGGCGACCCCGTGCTGCGCTGGTGCGTCGGCAACGTGGCGGTCGAAACCGACCCGGCCGGCAACATCAAGCCCAGTAAGCGCGTCTCGACCGAGCGCATCGACAGCGTCGTCGCGCTCGTGATGGCGCTCGACCGACTGCAGCGCAACTGCGTCCCGGCGCCGACGCCGACCTACCACGTCTATGTCTTTGGGGGGACTGCATGACACCGACGAAACGCCGCGGCCGGCCGCCGCTCGACCCCGACGATCCGAGCGTCAACCTGCACATCCGGCTCGTGTCGAAACAGTACGACGCGCTCTGCGCCCGGGCCGGACAGGATCGGCGCACGCTGCCCGAGATGATTCGCCGGGCCGTGCAGGATTTAGTCGCCAAAAATAGACGGGACGCCTGAGGCTGCCGCACAGTCGTGCGCACCGATGCACGACCGCGCCTACGCGTACCTCGAGATCAAATCGTTCGACGCCGAGGCGCGCACGTTTGAAGGCATTGCGACGACGCCGACGCCCGACCGCAGCGGCGACGTCATGGACCCGGCCGGCGCCGTGTTTACCCTGCCGATGCCGCTGCTCTGGCAGCATGACCAGGGGCAGCCGGTCGGCGAGGTGACCGAGGCGCGCGTCACGCCCGACGGCATCTGGGTCAAGGGGCGGGTCGCGACCGTGCTCGACGTTGGGCCGCTGCGCGACCGGCTCGAGGCGGCCTGGCAACATCTGAAGGCCCGGCTCGTGCGCGGGTTGTCGATCGGCTGGAAACCCATCAAGGCGGTCGCGCGCAAGGGCGGCGGCCATCACGTCTCGAGCTGGCACTGGGCCGAGCTCTCGCTGGTCACGATTCCGCTCAATCAGACCGCGACCATCCTCTCGATTAAATCGGCCGCGTTTGGCCCGCACCCGTCCAGCGCTCTGGACCCGTTCCCCGTCGTGCGCCTCAAGGGGGCGCGAGCCATGAAAAAGACATTTACCGAACAGCGGGCCGAGTACGAGGGCGCCCGCGCCCAGAAGGCGCAGCATCTGGTCGACCTCATGAACGGCGTCGACGACGGCGCCACCCTGGACGCGAAAGCCCAGGAGGCGTACGACACCACGGCGCTCGAGATCAAGTCGCTCGACAGCCACATTACCCGGCTCAAGGAATGCGAGGCGCTGAACGTCGCGCAAGCGACGGCCGTCGTGACCACGCCGGCGTCCCCGTTCCAGACGACCCCCGTGGTCCAGGTGCGGTCGCGCGTGGCGCCGGGCACGGCGTTTACGCGCTACGCCATGTGTTTGCTACGCGCCAAGGGCGATAGCTCGCGCGCGGTGCACTTCGCGTCGCAGTGGCGGGACAGTACGCCGGAAGTCGAGCTGATGGTCAAGGCCGCGGTCGAGCCCGGCAACACCACCAACCCGTCCTGGGCCGGCGTCCTGGTGCAAATCCGCAACGCCGAGAACGAGTTTCTCGAGCTGCTACGGCCGGCGACGATCCTCGGCAAGGTCAACGGCCTGCGGAAGGTGCCGTTCAATACACAAGTCCCGGCGCAGACGGGCGGCGGGACCTACGGGTGGGTCGGCCAAGGCGCCCCGAAGCCGGTCGGGAAGCTGGCGCTGACCACCGTGGCCCTGCAATTCTCGAAAGCCGCGGGCATTATCGTCATCACGGAGGAACTGGCGAAGCTGTCGAGCCCGTCGGCCGAACTGATTGTGCGGAACGACATGATCGCGGGGATGACGCAATTCCTCGATCAGCAGTTTATCGATCCGCTGGTCGCCGAAGTCGCGAACGTCAGCCCAGGGTCGATCACGAACGGCGCGACGACGGCGGCCTCGACCGATTCGGCGATGTCGGACCTAGCGCTCATCCTGGCGCATTTCTCGACGGCGAACATGGGCCTCGCGGGCGTAAACCTGATCATGAGCGAGACCAACGCGCTCGCGATGGGCATGCTCCAGAACGCCGGCGGCGGGAAGGTGTTCCCGGGGATGTCGTCGACCGGCGGCTCGGCGGAAGGCTTTACCGTCATCGCCTCGAATGCCGCGGGCACGAACGTCATCGGGCTCAAGGCGGATCAGATCCTGTACGCCGACGATGGCGGGATTGCGATCGACGTCTCGCGCGAAGCCTCGGTGCTGATGGATTCGGCGCCGGTGTCGGATGCGACGGCGGTCTATACCTCGCTGTGGCAGAACAACCTGGTCGGGCTGCGCGCCGAGCGCATGATCAACTGGAAGCGGGCGCGCCCGCAGGCCGTCTACTACCTGACCGATGCCGTCTATCCGGCGGTCCCGCCGCCGGCCGGCACGTTCGCGGCGCCGCCGACGAGCGGCCGCAGCAAATCCGCCTGAGGCCCATGCGGCTGTTTGGGCTGGACATCACGCGCGCGGGGCGCGCCGTTACCGGGTCGCCGGTCCCTGCCAAGGGGACCGGCGGCTGGTATCCCGTCGTCCGCGAGCCGTATACCGGGGCGTGGCAGCGCAATGATGAAATCGCGTTGCCGTCGACCCTGAGCTATGCGGCGGTGTTCGCGTGTACCACGCTCATCGCCTCCGACATCGGCAAGCTGCGGCTGCGCCTGGTCGAGCGCGATGACGAAGGCATCTGGAACGAGCTGACGTCGCCGGCCTTCTCGCCGGTCCTGCGCAAGCCGAACCGCTATCAGCTGATTAACAAGTTCCTCGAGCAGTGGATCGTCTCGAAGCTGATGCACGGCAACGCCTATGTGCTGAAGCAGCGCGACGAGCGCAACGTGGTTGTCGCGCTCTACGTGCTCGACGCGCAGAAGGTCGCGGTGTTGATTGCGCCCGACGGCGCCGTCTACTACGAGCTCAAGGCCGACGACCTGGTCGGCGTGCCGAAGAACCCCGACACCGACCGCGGCGTCGTGGTGCCGGCGTCCGAAATCATTCACGACCCGATGGTGCCGCTGTTCCATCCGCTGATCGGCGTCACGCCGATCTATGCGTGCGGCCTCGTCGCACTGCAAGGCCTGAAGATTCAAGCCAACTCGACGTCGTTTTTCGCGAACGGGTCGTCGCCCGGCGGCACGCTCGAGGCGCCCGGGGATATCGACCAGACGGCGGCCGACAAAATCAAAGAACACTGGGAGCGGAACTACACCGGCGAGAACGTCGGCAAGGTCGCGATCCTCTCGGGCGGCATGAAGTACAACCCGCTGTCCGTGAACGCCGCCGACGCGCAGCTGATTGAACAGCTCAAATGGACGACGGAAACGATCTGCGCGTGCTATCACGTCCCAGCCGCGCTCGTCGACAGTTCGCACGCGCCGCCCTACGCCAACAGCGAACCGCTGGTGCAGCAGTACTACAGCCAGTGCTTGCAGACCCTGATCGTGTCGCTCGAGAACAGCCTCGATGAAGGGCTCGCGCTGCCGTCGACCTATGGCACCGAGTTTGATGTCGACGATTTAATTTGGATGGACGCCAAGACGCGCACCGACACGGCGACGCGCCTGGTCACCGGCGGCGTCATGAAGCCGAACGAGGCGCGCAAGAACTTTTTCGGCCTGGGCGCGGTCGCCGGCGGCGATGCCGTCTACATGCAGCAACAACAATTTAGTCTTGAGGCGCTGGCGAAGCGCGACGCGCTCGCGGACCCGTTTGCGCCCTCGCCGTCGACGCCCGACCCGGCGCCCGACGAGGACGACGACGAGCTCGACGAGGCGGCGTTTGTCGCGGCGAAAGCGCTGGGCCTCGACATGGAAGGGCTACACCTCAATGGCTGATCCTGCCCGACAAGGGGCCCTGATGGCGCTGCTGATTAAGGCGACGATCGCGCCGTTGCAGGCGCAGTGCGCCGCGCTCGAGTCGCGGTGCACGGCCTACGAGACGCAGCTGTCCGAGATGGGCGCGCTGCGCGAGCGCGTGGCCGTCGCCGAGTCCCGCGCGCCGCTGCCGGGGCCGCCGGGGCCGCCTGGCGCCGACGGCTGGTCGCCGGACGACCTCGTGGCGACCCAGGATGCCGCCGACGACCGGCTGGTGACGCTCGCCTATCGGCGCGGCGACCAGGTCAAGACGTTTGGCACGCTGCGCCTGACGACCCCGCGCTATTGCGGCGTCTGGGACGAGGCCAAGGGCTACCACGTCGGCGACCAGGTGACCTATCAGGGCTCGCAGTGGCACTGCCATACGGCGACGAGCGCGCGTCCCGGCGAGGGCGCGAGCGGCTGGACGCTGCAGGTCAAGTGCGGGCGCGACGGGAGGAACGTCCGGTGATGGTGACCCTGGCGCAGGCGAAGGCGCACCTGCGCATCACGACGCCCGACGGGCATCCTGACGACGCCGATCTGCAAGAGAAGCTCGCCGGCGCCGAGGCCGCGATTGCGCGGTTTGTCGCACGGTCCGAGATGGGGGCGGCGCTCGTGGCGGGGTGGACGGCGCCCGAGGTGACGCCGCCCGATGCGCGGTACGCCGTCCTGCTGCAGCTGGGCGAGGCGTGGCGGTTCCGCGGCGATGACCTGGGCGCCGCGACGGCGCCGCGGGTCGGGGACGGCGATTTCTCGCCGACCGTGCTGGGGCTGTTGCGGCGGTTCTCCCATTCGGTGCTGGCATGATCGCGACGGGCCGCCGCAACAAGCGCGTGACGCTCGAGAACCCCGGCGAGGGGCAGCCCGACGGCGAGGGCGGCTGGACCGAGGGCTGGGACCCGCTCGACCCGGCCGAAATGTATGTCTCGATCGACCCGGCGACGCAGAGCGACCTCGAGCGCGTGACGTCGGGGACCGTCATTTCGACCGCGACGCATGTGATTTCCCTGCTCTATCACCCGGGCGTCACCATCGAGTCGCGGTTGCGGTATCAGGAACCGGGGAAGGCCGAGCGCATCTTTGCCGTGACGGCGATTCGCAACCCCGAGGAAGCGGACCGCGAGCTCGTGCTCGTGGCCGTGGAGCAGCTGTAGTGCCGAATCAATTGACGTTCACGCTCGCCGGGCTGCCCGAGACGATGGTCGCGCTCGAGCAGTTGACGCCCGAACTCGTGAACGACGTCGAGCGGATGCAGCGCGATATCGCCGAGGCCGCGGCGTCGAACATCCGCGCGCAGTACGTCTACAAGACCGGCGCCCTGGTCAAAGGCGTCAAGACCCGGCGCCTGCTCAAGGGGCGCGTCGTCGCGGCGATGGTCGTCGAGAATACGCACTGGCTCGCGGGCGTCTACGACCACGGCAGCATGACCGTGCGCGAAACGAAAGCCGGCTACAACCGCGGCACCATGCCGGCGCGCCCGATTTTCACGCGCACGATGAACGAAGCCAAGCGCGTCGTCGCGCTCGGCACGGTGGAAATTTTGCGCCGGCATGGATTGACGGTGGTCCGTGCTGCCTGACAGTGGCGAAATTGATAACGCGCTCATTGATGCGCTGAACGCGGACGCCGAGCTGCGGGCGCTCGCGCCCGACGGCGTCTACTTTGGCGCGGCGCCGCCCGGGCGCGAGAACTTTGTGATTGTGTCGCTGGTCGAAGGGCTGTCGCTGGCGCAGATGGGCGCGCCGACTGCGCGCCGCGCCGCCGAGACGTGTCAGTACATCGTCAAGGCCGTGATGTTGAACGGCGCCGACGGCGACGCGCGCGAAGCCGGCGCCCGCATCGATGCGCTGCTCGAGGACCAGACGATTCCGATTGACGGGTATACCTGCCTGTCGATCGCGCGCACCGATCGCATCCGCGCCTCGGAACCGGACGCCGTCGAACCGTCGACCGTGTGGAAACATCGCGGCGGCTACTACCGCATCACCGCCGCACCTGGAGGGACACCGTGATTAAGAGTGGACGCAACGGCTCGGTGAAATGGGACCCGACAGGCGCGGGCGGCGTGACCGCGGTCGCGCTGATGTCGATCAAGTCGTTCCAGCTGTCGCTGGCGACCGAGAAAATCAACGTCTCGTGTTTCGGCGACCAGAACCGGGTCTATATCCCGGGCCTGCGCGATATCAGCGGGACCATGGGCGGATTCTGGAACAGCGAGGATATGAGTCTCGTCGAGGCGACCGAGCTCACGGCGCCCGGGTACCTCGAGCTCATTCCCGACACGACCGACGGCACGCCGACGCCCTACAGCTTCAGCGGCCTGGCCTACATGGACGCCGAAATCAACACCGACGTCGAGGGCGCGCCCGAGATGACCGGCAACTTCATGGCCGCCGGGTCCTGGACGATGCCGGCGGCGGGCGTGCTGGCGGCGGACGGGACGCGCAAGGCGCGACGCTGACCCGAGGCGCCCGTGTTCCAGGGGATTACCTTGCGCGGCAAGCGCGGCGAAATCAACTACGGATTTCGCCGCGCGGCCGCGCTCGTGTCCTGGGTCATCACGCGCGACAAAGAGTCGAAGCAGTGGACCCTGTTCGCCGGCGTCGAGCGCGCCGACACGTTTCAACTCTCGCGGCGCCCGCTGCAGTTCACGGCGCACCGCTACGCGAAACCGGCGGGCCTCTGGTGCTTTGACGTCCAGACGCTCGACGTGAAGGGCGACACCTTAACGGCAACCCTCGGGCCGCCGGCCCACCAGTGAGGACCGATGCTGCGATTCGCGACGGCTGACACGCGCACCTTAACCCTGAGCGACGGCGAGACGCTGACCGTCAAGGCGCGCCTGACGCACGGCGAAGTGCAGGCGATGTTCGCGCGCATGTATGCCATCCAAGACGGGCAGTCGATCCTGTTGCCGTCGTCGGGCGACGCGCTCATCGTGGCGTATCTCGTCGACTGGTCGGCGAAAGACGAACAGGGCCGCCCGGTCCCGCTGCGCGGGCTGACGCCGTCCGAAGTGCAGGACCGGCTCGACGCGCTCGAGCATGACGGCGTCCTCGAGATTCGCAACGCCATCAAAGAACACGAACAGGCCATGCGCGACGAAACCGCGGCGCTAAAAAAAACGGCTGGTGGCGCGACCGCATCAGTACCGACCTTGCAATCTGTCGGCTGATGCACTGGAGCTATCCCGACGTGCTCGCGCTGCCGGCGGATGTGTATGACGTGCTGGTCGAGGATTTGACGACGAAACACTAATGGCGATTGCCTCCACCCTCCAGGCCGACTTTTCCGAATTCGTCACCGAGACGCGGAAGGCGAATGCTGCCTTGCAGGATATGGCGGGCGAAGCCGTCATCACGACCAATGCGATGGGGGGCGTCGCCGGCTCGATGGACAAGGCCGGCGAGGCCGCCAAGGCCGGCGAGGGCAGCACGCTGAAACTGGTGAAGGGGTTTGGCGCCGCCGAGGGCGCGCTCGCGGCGTTTGGCGTGCAGGGCGTCTCGCAAATCAGCAACCTTGGACAGCTGGCGACGTCGGCCTCGGGTGCGGCGGCCTCGTTTGGCATCGCTGGCGGCGCCGCGGCCGTCTTTGCGACGGCGCTCGCGAGCTGGAAACTCGGGCGCTACATTGCCGAAGTCAACGGCCTCGATGCCGCCATCGGCGATTTGGCGTCGACGTTTATGGGCTGGGGCAGCGCGTCGGGGCAAGCGGCGGCGGCACAACAAGACACGATCGACCGCGTGCGCACCCTGACGGGGCACACCTACGACATTGCGACCGCGACGCAACTCTGGACCGATCACATCAAGGACCAGCAAGCGCAGCTGCTGACCAACAGCAATTTGGTGAAGTCCTGGGAAGACGACCTCAAGGGGGCGCGCGGCGGGTTAGCGAATCTGCGATCGGAACTCGACGCGGGCAACATGTCGCACGACCAGCTGGCCGCGAAATATCAGGTGTCGACCGAGGCCATCAAATACCTGACCCGCGAGATGGGCAAGGAAAAGACCGAGCGCAAAGAGCTCGAGGCGGCGGCCAAGAAGCAAACGGAGGAGATGCAGAAAGAGGCCGAGGAGCGGGTCAAGAACGCCGACCGCGCGCAGAAGATTGCCGGCGACGCCAACCGCGCCTGGAACACGGAAGTGATGACGCTGTCGGGCACGACGACGCAGGCGCTCATCGCGAATATCGACAAATGGCAGGACGAGCAGATCGCCGCGCTCAATGCGACCAAAGAGGCGAGCGAGGCCGACTATGCCACCATCGCGCAGGTCGCCGGCGAGAAGCTCGCGCTCGTGAAGCTCAATTGGGACGTGTTGAAAGAGGGGTCGATTGCGACCTTTGCCGACCAGGCCGCCCGCGCCGAGGCGACCTATCAGCGCATGCTGGCGAGCTCGAGCAAGTACACCACCGAGGCCATCGCGAACGCGCTGAAGCTGCGCGACGAAACCCTCGCCGCCTATGACGCGGTGAGCGGCGCGCACAGCGCCGCCTATGCCGAATTTCTCAAGCGCGACCAGGCCTATGCCGCTGCGCTCAAGGGGTTCCAGGCCGACGCCACGACCGGCGCCCAGGCGCAATGGGATGCCGAGCTCGCCGCGATGGACAAGGCGATCGCCTATTCGCAAACCTACGGGGTCACGATCGACGCCGCGAAACAGGCGCTCGGGATGATGGGCGAGACGGGCAAGAAGGCCGGCGACGACACGGGGGCGGCCATGGCCGGCGCGGCGCAGCAAGTCAGCCAACTGACCGCCGTCGTGCAGCAGAGCGCCGCGCAGATGCAGACGCTCGCGCGGGTCTACGACCAGATGGCGCAGCGCAACATCGAATCGGGCAGCGCGCTCGGCACCCAGATCGGGATGAACTACGAGGAGAGCGCCCGCAAGTTGCGCGCGAAGGCCGGACGGGTCGCGCAGTACGAGGAGGCGCTGACCCCGACGACCTGGGGCCGCGGCGGGATGACCTCGACGACGACGACGCTCAACGTCAACGTCAACAACCCGCAAGCGCAGGGCGTGGCGAACGCGCTCGTCACGGAACTGCGGCACAGCGGGGTGCGCTTTGGCTAGCCTCTCGCCCGTCCACGTCCCCGGCTGCGCCCGGCTCGGCATCGCGCGCCTGAACGCCTTTCGCCTGAACGTCTACGAGGCGACGGTCCCGGTGTGGATTGACGGCGCGCCCCTGCCCGGCGGCGCCGGCATCGGCCTCCTCATCGAGGGCGCGACGATTCAGCATGTGCTGAACGACCAGGCTGATACCGCGGCCTTTACCGCGCGCGGCTGGTCGCCCGTCGCCGGGCAGCGCATCGACGTCTACAGCGGCGAGGTCGATCCGACGAAGCAGTTGTTCGGCGGGCGCATCCTCGAGACGACGGGCAAGTATCTGAGCAAGGCCACCAATCAAAACGTCGTCACGGATATCCAGTGCATCGACCCGGCGTGGCTCTTGTCGCGCACGAAGGTCCTGCAGCTGTACCTCGGCCTATCGGCGTCGGTCGTCATTTACGACCTGATGGATCGGTTTACGCGCGGGTTCACGCGCAAGAACGTGCAGGCCAATCTGCCCGTCATTGACGTGCTCACGTTTACCAATGAGGACGTCGCGACCTGCCTCACGCAGGTGTGTCAACAGGTCGGCGCCTATTGGTTTGTCGACTATGCCAACGACCTGCATGTATTCACGGTCGGCGACCTGTCGGCGACGCCGATCACGCAGGACGCGCCGGGCGAGACGAACGACGTCGCCATCACCGAGGACCTGTCGCAGATCGCGACCCGCATCATCGGCCTCGGCGGGGGCGTGAGTGCGAGTGTCGACCTGCTCGCCGGCGCGACCGAGCTCCCGGTCGATCTGGGTGTCGCGCTCGGGCAGCAGTGGTACCCGTCGGAAGGCGGCCTCGTGCAGATCGGCACGCAGCGCGTGACCTATACCAAGGTGCGCGGCAACACGGGGCGCGGGTCCATCCTCGGCACGGGCAATGCGCCGAGTGTGGCGCCGGGTCTGTCCCCCACCGCGGGCGCGGGCCTGGGGACCGGGACGTATCAATATGCGGTCACGTTCAAAACCCCATCGGGCGAAACGCTGATCGGGCCTGCCGCGGCGGTGCAGACGGGGGCCGCTAGTTACCCGACGATCACTGCGTTTAGCGTGCGCGCCAGTGCGTATAACGCGAGCACCACGTACTACCCCGCGAACGCGAACATCCAGTGGCGCATTGCCATCTACTATCAAGGCGGCGGCTATTCGCTCGGACCGCAGAGCGGTTTTGTCAATGTGGGAACCAAGTGGCCGGAGATTTATGTCGGCCCTATCGCCATCGATCCAGTGAGTGGGCAGCAGTACCCATCAGCCCTGCTGTCGTCGTGCCCCGCAGCGATTACGCAGATCGTGTTCTTTCGCACGTCCAACGGGGCGACGACGGTGCATTTCTGGGATGCGCTGAACGGGGTGAGCAGCGGGGTGAACGGCTGGCTGATGTTGACGGGCGACATCATCGATGCTGACCTCAACGTGCAGGCGACCTACCCGCCCCCGTTAGCCGGCGGCACGCTCAACCGCGTCACGGTCACAATCCCTAAATCCTCGTCCCCGACCGTCAACGGTCGCAACCTGTTTCGCACCGTCGTCAACGGCAGCGCGCTGAAACTGCTGGCGACCGTCGCGGACAATACGACGACCAGTTATCTGGATGCGATCGCGGACGGGTCGCTTGGCGCGGCGCCACCCGCGAGCGATACCTCACTGCTGCGCGAGGACGGGCAAGTCGCGGTCGGCGCGACGTCGGTCCTGGTCACCGATACGACGCCGTTTGTGAACGACGGCGGCGCCTCGGGCGGCTGGGCCAGCGTCGGCAATTTGACGGTGCGCTATACCGGCATCAGCGGCAGCAATCTGGTCGGCATTCCTGCGAGCGGCTCGGGCAGTGTGACGTCGACCGTGCGCTACGGGTCGCAGGTCCTGGTGCAGCCGCGCCTCGTCGGCATTCCCGCGTCCGGCGTCGGCGCTCTGACGACGGGCGTACGCAAGGGCGACACGGTCGCGTTGCGCCTCGAGCTCGAGGACCCGCAGGCGGCGCAAGTGCTGGCGTCACGGCTCGGGTTTCCCGCCGACTGGACGCAGGGCCTCGTCGAGTTTGTGGTGTCCGATAGTCGGTTCGGGCCGACCGAGCTGCTGCGCCACATGCAGGCGACGCTCGCCGAACGGAAGGACCCGCGGCAGACGGTCACCTATTGGACGCGCGACACGACGCACGAAGTCGGCGCCTTGGTGCGCATCAATACGAATACGCCGCCGATTCCGAACCTCACGTTTCGCATTCAGCGCGTGACCTTGTCCGAGATTGCGATCGCCGGCGCGGGCACGACGATCCGGCCGAAGCGCACGGTCGAGGCGACCAACAAGCTGTACACGTTTGCCGACCTCCTGCGCCAGCTGCGCGGGCGCGCGGCGGGGATTCAGTAATGGCACTCGATCGCACTTGGTACAACACGCTCGTCGACGACGACGGCTCGGGCCTGACCGGCAGCGTCTGGGATAAGGCCGACGTCAACTCGCTGATGACGGCGGTCGACAACGAACTCGGGCGGATTGATGCGCCGGATTCGTGCAGTGTGAGCGCGAATACGATTACGACCGGCGTGCCGTCTGGGGCGTGGACGGCCGTGCAGTTCGATTTGCTGCATTGGCAAACGTCGGCCGGCATGTTTGTCTCGCCGAGCAATCAGATCGTGATGCCGCGCACCGGGTACTACCTGGTGACGGGCGTCGTGACCTTCCCGCAAGGCGACGGCATTCGCGGCATTTCTATCTTTGCGAACGGCGCGGCGGCGCCGGGCCTCGGCGGGCAACAGGTCCTGCAAGTCGCGACACAGGCGACCTACAACATCCTGAAAACGCAAGCGATTATTTATATGGGGCCGGGCGTCTACGTGCAGCTCGCGGTGTTTCAAAACACGGCCGGCGGCATCACGATCGGCGGCCTGCATATTCAGACCACCAATCATTTGCAAGTGCATCGGTTGAAGTAGAGAGGGCAAAGCTATGGCTATTGTGCAGGCGGGGCGACCCGTCACCGTCGACGACGTCAAGATGACCGCCGGCCGGCTCGCGACCATGATTCGCGACGCGGTGCAGGACGGCGGCGATTTTCGGGTGCAGCTCGAGTCGTGGCCCGACCCGGACTTGATTGCGCTCGGCTTGTCGCAGGACGAAATCAACGCCATCAAAGGGTTCTATGTCGGCGACGTGCCCGGGATCGCGGCGCTGCTGTCGGCGTCGACCTGGATTAAACAGTTACTCGGCACGGGCGTCTGAGACGACGCGAAGGGGGTTCTATGCGATATCGCCGCCCGCTGCTTCTCGTCGTCGCCCTGGCGCTCGCCGCCTGCGATATCGAACTCACGATGCCGACGATTAACAATACGAACACCAACACGAACACCGTCGACGTGCATGACATTGTGAGCTTTGCGCCGGTGCCCAATCCGTCGACGCCGGTGCCGGCGCCGGGCGGCGGGACCGAGACGCCGGTGCCGCTGCCGGCCAGTTCGCAGGGCATCGCCAACGCCTACGCCGCCGGGCACCCGACGCAGCTCGCGCAGTCGTGCCAGTTGGTGTACGGGCAGGCGGCGTGGCAGTTTATCGACGGCCTCGTGCTCGCGCTCAAGGCGAGCGACCAGCGGTGGGGTTACATGGTGAAGCCGACCGACGGCACCATCTCGCGCGACGTGATTGCCTACCGCGGGACCTCGGATAACTCCGGCGCCTGGGGCGTCGACGTGATTGTGGATTTATGCGGCACCCCGTCCTATGCGTGGAATGTGCTGGGCTTCGACCCGGCGGCGCAGTGGGCGGCGAATCGGTTCTAAGGGAGAGACTTCAATGCCACGCAGCTGGGATGCCATTGTCACGGACTACGAATCACTCGCCGCGGACCTGACCGCGCTCAACTGCGAAGCGCGCGCGCTCGCCGGCGGCGAGGTCCCGCCCGAGCCCCCGCCGACCGGCGATGTGATTTACGTCGAGGAGAATCTGCCGCAGGCCATCAAGGATGCCCCCGCCGGCGCCGTGCTCGACCTGGGCGGCCTGACGTTCCTGGCGACCATCGTCATCGACAAACCGCTGACCATCCAGAACGGCGAAATCTGCGCGCCCGGGCCGAACGTCAACGACCTCGTCACCCTCAAGCACGGCACGAGCGGCGTGACGCTGCGCGACCTCATCCTGCGCGGCGAGGGCTCGACTAAGCGTGGCATCAGCAACCAGGCCGCGGGCACCGTGCTCGAGCGCGTCGAGGTGCGGAATATCTGCCGCGAAGGGCAAGAGACGCAGGCGATGGCGATGTGGGACTCGCCCGGGCCGCTGACCGCGACCGACTGCTACTTTGAGGGCGGCGCGCTGGCGTTTCTCGCCGGCGGGTCGACGCCGACGATTCCGAACACCATCGCGACCGGGCTCACCTTCACGCGGTGCACCTTTACGCGGCCGCTCGAGTGGCGCGACAAAGCCTACGCCTGCAAAAACTCATTCGAGCTCAAATGCGCGAAGGACGTCCTGGTCGAGGATTGCGAAATCAGCAACGTCTGGGCGCAGGGGCAGGCCGGCTACGCCATCCAGTTGACGCCGTCGCAGTACGGCGGGTCGCCCGAGACGACCGTCGACAACGTGACGTTTCGCCGCTGTCACATTCACGACGCCGGCAACGGCGTCAACATGCTCGGGTTTACCCAGCACGACGAGGACGATCGGCAAACCCAGCGCGGCGGCAACTACACCTTCGAGGAATGCACCTTCGAGAACATCCTGCTCGCCTACGAGGGTCAGGGCGCGGCGGTGACCTGCGCGCATACGCCGTTCAACATCCGCATCCTCGACTGCACCATCCACGAGGACGGCGGCGCCTTCCTGCGCGTCTCGGATAAGCAGCCGGTCGAGGGGCTCGAGTGGCGCGGCGGCCGGGTGAATGTCGCTGGCACCTATGGCGTGTTCTCGCCGCTCGGTAGTCGCGGCGTCGCCTGGGAGACGATTGCGCCCGGCGGCATCATCGCCGGCGTGACGTTCGTCAATGCCCACTCGTCGTTCAAGGCGAACTTTCCGGATAACACCTACGAATCGGCGTGACGGTGCTGGTGGTCCTCGCCGCCGCGGCCGTCGTGCTGCTCGTGCTCGAGTGCTGGGATGCGCTTAGAAAGGACTAGCCCATGATTGGCCTGCTGCTGCTCATCGTCCTCATCGGCGTCGGGCTGTACCTCATCGAAACCTACGTGCCGATGGCGGCGCCGCTGCGCACGATTCTGCGCGTCGCCGTCGTCATCATCGTGCTGCTGTACCTCTGGCGCGTGCTGTTCGGCGGGGCCGATATCCCGCTGCCGCGGGTCTAGGGTCGAGTCACCGGCCGCCGCGCCTGGGGCGTTTCACGTTTCCTTGCCGCCACGGTGCGCAGGGTCCGTGTGGCCTGTTGGTGGGCGAGCTGGTCTTGCTGAAACGAGAACAGGTATTCAAGTACCGCCATCCACCCGTGGCGCACGGTATCGGGCACGCTTCGGAAGTACATCAATAGGCGGGACTCAAGCATCGTGCATTCTTCGTAGTTGTGGTGGTAATCCCGCACCAGCCATCCGGGCGCGACCTGCATGTGGCGTGCGATGTAATCCAGTTCTTCCAGCGTAATCGGCTGGGGGAACTTGTCGCGCAGCACATCGCTGACCCACTGGTCCCCTCGAGGCTTGCCGTGTTTGCCGGTCGGGACGTCCCTCGCTAACGCTCGCGCGGCCCCCCGTCCGCGCGTGTGCAGAAACTCCTTCACCCGGACCCGCACCCGTTCGTGCGCCGGTACATCAGCCATACAAACCTTCCCGTTAGTTCTGTGGCGTATTGCTGGAGAGCATACGTAAACAGTAGGCGCGGCGCAAGTTACGGACTATTTGTAAGTTGACCCTGATTACGGCTTGACTTACTCCGTAATTCCCGTAGCATTGCTGCTATGCATGTTCGTCGCGGGAAGGCCATCGCGGGCCGACGAGGCACGCGGCCTTATCCCAGTTTGCAGGCGTGGATGGAGGCGACTGGCACGACGCAAGCGCAACTGGCGAAACGGCTTGGCGTGGGGCAGCCGCACATCTCCAACGTGCTCCGCCATACCCGCAAGGCGTCGTTCGCGCTGGCGTTGCGACTCAGCCGGATGACCAACGTGCCGATCGAAGCCATCGCCGGTGACGACTTGATGTCCGAGATTTCCGTAAGATGACACCCCTGAGCCCTGCGCGACTGGCGGAAATTGGCCTGAAACGTCTCGGGTCTGATAATGAGTGGTTTGTTGTCTATGGCGATCGCGGAACTTGGACTGCGCTGTGGGAGGGACTGGCGGGCGGGTCTGCAACAGCAGATGCCGACACCATAGCACGCTTCCGT
>Ga0184634_10000148_pt1 | contig 15587 bp, 11 predicted proteins | sample PLM31_200_b1_FD_133016 | JGI IMG/M metagenome (GOLD analysis project Ga0184634, IMG submission 133016) | Groundwater sediment microbial communities from an aquifer in East River, Colorado, USA - PLM3-1_200_b1 | ecosystem: Environmental > Terrestrial > Soil > Riparian zone | place: USA: East... | reverse complement strand
TAAGAAATACTTTCGTATTACGGAGGTCACGCAAGTCTGCGACGTCAGTGAACAGTTTGTGCTTTCCCTGGAGCGGGAAAACTTGATCACTTGCGTCAGACGCAAACGGGTGAAGTTTTACCCGATGGATCAAGTGGACCGCATTCGAGTCGCGAATGTTCTGATCAAACAAATGGGCGTCAACTTACAGGGCGTCGAGGTGGCCTTGCATCTGCGTCAACAAGTGATCGACATGCGGCGCGAGGTCGCGACTTTATTCCGCCGAATCCGGCAGCGAGATTAGTATATCTTTTCGCCAATCTTTTGAATCTCAGCCGCCGGTTAAGCGACTATCGATGATTGAAGCATGAATCTTTTTATTGGCACTGCCGCGTCGATGAACAATTGTTTTGTTGATAATTTCACATTGGACCGCGTTGCACGCAAGCGGACGTCCCCGGGCGCGTTCTGACTTTGGCAATCTACTGGTGAAATGATATGAGGATCCAATGTTTCTTAATGTCGATTGGCCTCTGATTGAGTGTACGAAAGTCTAGCAGGCTGCTGAAAAACCCTCGAAGAGTCCTTCGACAAGCTCAGGACGAGCGGAGAGAGATTGGAAAAGATTAAGAAATTTCCGCTCATGCTGAGCTTGTCGAAGCATGTACCACCTTTTTTCAGCAGCCTGCTAGATCTCGAATCGGCACATAACGATTAAGGTTAGCGAGAATGCCAGAGACAAATTTCGGATCGAAACGCCGGTCGATTGGGGTTTACCTATGGGCGACGGTGGCGCTCTGCGTGCTTGCGGTTTTGCTTTACAAACAGCCCTGGGTCGGCAGCGCTTCGCTCAACGATCCGCGGGCCGCCCCTCGGACGATTACTTCCAGAGGCGAACTCCTAGCCGACGAAAAATCCACCATCACGCTGTTTCGCCAAGCATCGCCTGCCGTCGTGAACATTACCGCGATCGGCGTACAGCGCGATTTTTTCACTCTGAACCTGTACCAGATTCCCCAAGGTATGGGCTCCGGTTTTGTCTGGGACACTACCGGAAACATCATCACTAACTTTCACGTCATTCAAAGCGCCGACGTCGCTCAAGTGACGTTAGCGGACCAATCTGATTGGAAGGCACGGGTCGTCGGCGTCGCGCCAGACAAAGACATCGCCGTGTTGCGCATCGACGCGCCGGCTAAGCGGCTTCACCCGATTCCAATCGGAACGTCAAAAGACTTGCAGGTCGGCCAAAGCGTGTTTGCCATCGGCAACCCGTTCGGTTTGGATCAAACTTTGACGACCGGCGTAATCAGCGCTCTCAATCGGGAGATTGAATCGGTAACGCGACGGCCTATTCAAGGGGTGATCCAGTCCGATGCGGCGATCAATCCGGGAAATTCGGGCGGGCCTTTGCTTGACAGCGCGGGCCGCTTGATCGGCGTCAACACAGCTATCTATAGTCCATCCGGAGCGTCCGCCGGTATCGGTTTCGCCATACCCGTCGATACGGTCAATCGGATTGTGCCGGAGTTGATCCGCAGCGGCAAGATAGTCCGTCCGGGATTGGGAGTTCAGGTTGCAGACGAGCAGATCACGAAAAGACTGGGCGTGGCGGGATTACTAGTCGTGGACGTTACCCGCGGCGGCGCGGGCGCGAAAGCTGGAATTCAACCGACCCGCAGGGACGCCGAAGGACGTTTGCGGTTGGGCGATATCATCACCGCCGTCGACGGCAAAAAAGTCGAGACACCGAATGATCTTTATTTAATGCTGGAGAAATACAAGATCGGAGACGTTGTCAATCTCACGCTTTTGCGCGATGGCAAAACCGTTCAAGCAAGAGTAAATCTGGAAGGGGTTCAGTAAGATTTACACGGGCGCGCGGCGCGTCACCGTCCACGACAAATTGATCGCCTAAGCTTTTTCGAGTAGCTCTCGGGCGATGTTTTGATTGTCGTCACGCTCGTAGGCGGCAATAATCTCCTGTACCAAGTGATGTCGCGCCACATCTTTTTCGGTGAATGTGATAAAGCGGATGCCGTGCACGCCCTTCAAAATTCGTGACGCTTCTTTCAGCCCCGACGGCTTTCCCGCAGGCAAATCGATTTGCGTGGCATCACCGGTGATTACGGCTTTTGAGCCGTAACCCAACCGGGTTAAGAACATTTTCATTTGCTCCGGCGTGGTATTCTGCGCCTCATCGAGAATTACGAAGGAATCATTGAGAGTTCGGCCGCGCATGAAGGCGAGCGGCGCGACCTCGATGGTGCCGCGTTCGACCAGCTTGTGTGCGCGGTCGAAGTCCACCATATCGTGCAGCGCGTCATAAAGCGGGCGCAAATAGGGATTGACCTTTTCGGCTAGATCGCCGGGCAAGAATCCCAGCTTTTCGCCGGCCTCCACCGCAGGGCGCGTGAGGATGATTCGCACGTAATTGTTTTTCATCAGCTCGGCCACTGCCATCGCCATCGCGAGATAGGTCTTTCCCGTGCCGGCAGGACCGATACCAAAAACGATGTCGTAACGGCGGATCGCGTCGATATAGGCTTTCTGGGCGACGCTTTTGGGTGTGATCGTGCGCTTGTGCGCTGAAATGTAAATCGTATCGAGAAAAATGTCCTGGAGCTTGGCGCGGCTATCGCCGCTCAGGATGCGAATCGCGTAATCGACATCGCTGGCATAAACCGGATAGCCCTTTTCCAGCAGGCCATAAAGTTGGCGAAGAAGTTGGCTGGCGAGCTCGACTTGAATCGGGTCGCCTTCGATTTCCAACGCCGCCCCGCGAACTCGGATCTTCACGCTAAGGGTCTGCTGGACAATTTTTATGTGTTGATCATGCTGGCCGAGCAAATCGCGCAACAAGTGAGGATCATGGAATTCAAGCAGGTTTACGCCAATTTCAGTGACGGCTTCAGCGATCTGTTTCTTTTCGTCTTTCACTCGCTTTCTCCTACGACCTGAACGATGATTTCGCGCGTGCGCGGCCGATTGTCGAAGTCCAATAAAATGACTTGCTGCCAGGTCCCAAGTAGCGGGCGGCCATCTTCGATAGGAATGCTTACGGAAGGGCCGAAGAGGGATGCGCGTAGGTGGGAAAATCCGTTATCGTCGCCCCATCGGTCGTCATGATGATAGCGGCGGTTCGACGGAATCAGCTTTTCGACGAGCTCTTTTAAATCTTGAACCAGGCCGGATTCGTTCTCGATGGTTGTGATCCCAGCGGTGGAACCCGAGACAAAAACGCTGACGAGTCCCTGGCGTATTTTTGCCTGCTCGATGTGCTCGGTGATCTTGGCAGTGAGGTCGACGATGTCGCAGAAACCGGCCGTCTTCTCGGTGATTTTTTTGGTGCGAATCGTGACCACGCTAATGATCTACCCGCTGGAGGTCACTCAAACGGCTGGAGGCAATGAACGCCGCCAGCTTGGGAAACGGAGAAATTCGAATCCAATCATCTCGCCTCATTTTGCTTGCCGGATAAGCTCCTCGGCTCTTTTGAGTGCTGCGTCGAGTTTGGCCGGATCCTTGCCGCCGGCTTGAGCGAAGTCGGGACGCCCCCCGCCACCGCCTCCGACCATGCCCGCCAATTCTTTGATGATGTTACCGGCGTGATACTTCTTGGTTAAGTCTTTGCTCACCGAAGCAACCAAATTGACGTTGGCCTCGCCGGCGCTCGCCAAGACGACGACTCCGGAGCCGAGTTTTTCTTTCAACTGATCGGCGATGTCGCGCAACTGCTTACCGTCGACAGCTTCGACTTGGCTCACCAGCATGCTGGTACCGTCGACCGATTGTTTCTTGGCAAGCAAGTTTGGTATCTGATCTTTCTCCAACTCGCCGCGCAGTTTTTCGATTTCTTTCTCCAACTCTCGCTGACGGTCGAGGAGTTTTTTGACCTTGTCGACGGCATCCTCCGTGCCGCCGCGTAGCAGATCGCCGATGTCCTTGAGCCGTTGCTCATAAATTTGGATCAGATCCAGAGCGCCTTGGCCGGTAAAGGCTTCGACGCGGCGCACGCCGGCCGCCACGCCGCCTTCGAAGTGAAGCTTGAAAAGTCCGATTTCGCCGGATGCGCGCACGTGTGTGCCGCCGCACAGCTCGGTGGAAAAGTCGCCGATCCGCACAACGCGCACGCGATCGCCGTACTTGTCGCCGAAGAAAGCGAGCGCTCCGTGACGGATTGCTTCGTCGTAATTCAGCTCCTGAATCGATACGCCGGCGTCCTCGCGGATATGCTGATTTACTTCGGTCTCGATGAGCGCGAGCTTCTCGTCGGGAATCGCGCCGGTATGGCTAAAGTCGAAGCGCAAGCGGTCAGGAGTCACCAGCGATCCGGCCTGACGCACATGCTGTCCCAATTCCCTGCGCAATACCGAGTGCAAAATATGCGTCGCCGAGTGGTTCAGCATGGTTTTTTGACGATGCTGACGGTCAACCACAAGCTGCACTTTGTCGCCGACTTGAACGCGGCCTTTTACTACCTTGCCGCGGTGGGAGGTGAGCTGCGGCGTGGGGTGTTGCGTGTCGCTGATTTCGATCACATCGCCGCGCGCTGTCGTGATTGTGCCACGGTCGCCCACCTGGCCGCCGGACTCACCATAAAAAGGCGTTTCTGACGTCAGTAGATCGATTTCTTCGCCTTCCACTGCCTCGGACTTACCACTACCGTTGGCGTAGATCGCGAGTACAGCGGATTCCCCTTCGAGACGGTCGTAGCCGATGAAGCACACCGGTTGGTCGAGCTGGATCTTCGATTCCATGCTGGCGACTTCGCGCGCTTCGCGGCCGCGATTTCGCTGTTCCTCCATGAGTCTCTCGAAGCCGGCTTGATCGACATTGATATTCTCGGCGCGCAGAATATCTTCGGTCAAATCGAGCGGAAAACCGTAAGTGTCATAGAGACGAAAGGCGACGTCGCCGGACAAGACTTTGCTTTGTTCCGCTTTTAGTTTCGCAGTCGCGTTTTCGAGTAATACCAGCCCCTTTTCCAGCGTTTCACCGAAGCGTTCCTCTTCGCTGCGAATGACCTCGCGGATGCGCTCTGTTTCCGTGCGCAGCTCCGGATAGGCGTCGCCCATGACCGCAGATACAGTTTTCGCGACTTCGTAAAGGAATGGTTTCTCCAAGCCGAGCAATCGCCCGTGGCGGGCGGCGCGCCGCAGCAGTCGCCGCAGGACGTAGCCGCGCCCTTCGTTGCTCGGCATGACGCCGTCGGCGATCAAGAAGCTGACGGCGCGCGCGTGATCGTCAATAACGCGAAAGGAAATGTCGGCTGTCGGATCGGTACCGTATTTCATGCCGGTGAGTTTCTCCGTCGTTGCGGTGAGTTCGCGCATAAAATCGATATCGTAATTGGACAGGACTTTCTGCAGGACTGCGGTAATGCGTTCGAGCCCCATGCCCGTGTCGACATGTTTCGACGGCAACTCTTCGAGCTCGCGGTTTTCCTTGCGGTTGTATTGTATGAAAACTAAATTCCACAGCTCGATGTAGCGCGCGCAATCACCGTTTACCCGGCATTCATGACCCGGCACACCTTTCATGTCACAGGCTTCGGGGCCGCGGTCGAGATGGATCTCGCTGCACGGGCCGCAAGGACCGATCTCGCCCATCTCCCAAAAATTTTCTTTCGCGCCGAAGCGGTTTATCCGTTCCGCTGGCAGACCGCTGATCTTGTACCAAAGTTTCTCCGCGTCCTCGTCGTCGAGGTAGACGGTGGCGTAAAGCTTGTCCTTCGGCAAACCCCACTCTCGGGTCAAAAGCTGCCAGGCCCATTCGATCGCTTCCGCCTTGTAGTAATCGCCGAAGGACCAGTTGCCGAGCATTTCAAATAGTGTGTGGTGATAGGTGTCGCGTCCGACGGCTTCGAGATCGTTATGCTTGCCGCTTATGCGCAGGCATTTTTGCGCGCTGGCGGCGCGCACGTAGGGGCGACGCTCTTGACCGAGAAAGACGTTTTTGAACTGGACCATGCCGGCGTTGGTAAAAAGCAGCGTCGGGTCTTTATCCGGCACGAGCGACGAGCTCTTTACCACGGTGTGGCCCTGTTTGACGAAGTATTCCAAAAAAGATTTGCGTGTCTCGTTTCCAGTGATCATGGGACAATTATTCTTCTTCGTGCGAAATCCGCAGCAAGTCCGAGATAACCCGGCTGCTGTAACCGCGGCGCTGCAGAAAGGCGACGGCGCGGCGTAAAGTTCTCGGTTCGCGAAAATTCTCGCTGTGAAATTGTTTTGCCAAAAGTCGCTCGGCTTGGGTCGTTTCGTCACACTGATCGAGGGTCTCGCGGATGACCTCACGAATCACCGACTGGACGATGCCTTTGTTTCTGAGCTCCTGCTCGATTCGGCGCGGGCCGTAGCCGTGGCTCTGGGCCCTGGAGAGCGCCCAGTTGCGCGCGAAGGATTCATCATTGACGTAGTTTAACGAGCGGAGCTTCTCGATCACGTGGTCGCTGACGATGGAAGGGTAGCCGAATCGGCGCAGATAAGTTCGAATTTCCGCTTCACTGCGCGGCCGATAACCGAGATAGCGTAGCGCGCGCTGTAGTGCGTCTGCTGGTGAGGTAGCTTGATCCGACTTAATCCGAGTTTTCTTCAGAGCTAGCGTTGACGTATCGTGGCTACCTGCCTTTAACTTTTTCCTTCTTGTCCACCGCGGACGCTACCGCCGGAGCTTCGGGCTCGGACCGCTTCACGCCGGACTTTTCCATCACCTTCGCCATGATCTGTTGGGCCGTTTCGGGATGGTCTTTGAGGAACTGCTTGGCCGCTTCGCGCCCCTGGCCGATGCGCTCGCCGCCGTAGGAATACCAAGCGCCGCTCTTTTCGACCACGCCCATGTCACTGCCGAGATCGACGATCTCGCCATCGCGGGAAATGCCGGTGCCATAGAGCAGGTCGAATTCCGCTTCCTTGAACGGTGGCGCCATTTTGTTCTTCACCACTTTGACCCGCGCCCGACCGCCGATGACATTGTCGCCGTCCTTGAGTGCGCCGATGCGGCGGATATCCATTCGAACTGAGGCGTAGAACTTAAGCGCGTTCCCACCGGTGGTGGTTTCGGGGTTGCCGAACATCACGCCGATCTTCATGCGAATTTGGTTAATGAAGATCACCACGGTATGAGACCTTGCAATTGTCGCGGTCAATTTTCTCAAGGCCTGGGACATCAGTCGTGCTTGCAAACCCATGTGAGAATCGCCCATTTCACCTTCGATTTCCGCCTTCGGGACCAGGGCTGCCACCGAGTCGATGACCAAGACATCGATGGCGCCGCTGCGCACCAGAGTTTCGGCGATTTCCAAGGCCTGTTCGCCGTGGTCCGGCTGAGAGACTAGAAGATCATCGGTCTTAACACCGAGTTTCTTTGCGTAACCCAAGTCCAGGGCATGCTCGGCATCGACGAAGGCGCCCATGCCGTCGAGTTTCTGTGCTTCTGCGACAATTTGCAGTGCCAGCGTAGTTTTGCCGGAAGATTCAGGGCCGTAGATTTCCACCACTCGGCCGCGCGGCACGCCACCGATGCCGAGAGCGATATCGAGTCCGAGGGAGCCGGTCGAGACCACCAGGACGTCTTTCACTACGCCCCCCTCGCCGAGCCTCATGATCGCTCCTTTGCCGAATTGCCTTTCGATCTGGCTTACGGCTAAGTCAATCGCCTTCTCTCGGTTCGCATCCATCTCCTGCCTCCTTCACATGGCCGGTCCATTATCCAAATGATCGTTCCCAAGCGTCACTGCTTTCGCTCGGGTATAGATTGCCCCTTCGGGTTTGAGAACGCTCTGAAATAGGATCACCTCGTCAACTCTCGTCGCGCCGAATTCGTAATCCTTCCAGCTCTCCAGTTCTTGTCCGAGAGTTTTAGACGGCCGGTCAGTTTGGCGCCAGCGACCAATGGTCAAATGCGGCGTAAAATTTCTTTTCTCCGGCGCAAAACCAAGGGGCAGCAGAGCCAATTCCACCTGCGCGGCCAGCGTTGCCAATTCATTTCCCGCCAACCCGATCCACATGATTCTCGGCCGTCGCAAATTCGGAAATGCCCCTAAACCTTTAGCATTTATGGTGAAGCGCGGAAAGGGGCGGAGCCGCTCTTCGAGGGCGGCGCTGATGGCTTCGATCTGGGCTTGTTCGACGTCGCCGAGGAACTTGAGCGTCAGATGAAAATTAGCGGGAGCTATCCAGCGAACTCCGAGAACTCGGGAGCTAAGCTGACCGATTGCGCGAGAGATATTTTCTCTGACTTGTGGATCGATATCGATGGCGATGAAAGCTCGAATCACGGTTCTAGCTCGCAAGGACTGTGCGTAGCCAGTTCAGCGCAGCTTGCGAGCTGGCGAGAATGATTCGCTCGCGTTCGCCGTGAAATTGATAAAGGCGGGCCTCGTGGTGGCTTTCTTGGGCTATGCTGATCCAGACTGTTCCGACCGGTTTCTCTTTGCTGCCACCGGATGGTCCTGCAACACCGGTGACACTGACGCCTATGCTCGCGCCGGTGCGTTCCTTGATGCCGCGGGACATTTCCAATGCGGTCTCGCGGCTGACAGCGCCATGTTTTTCTAACGTCGCGCTATTAACTCCCAGGAACTTAACTTTGGCCTCGTTGGAATAGGTAACCGCACCGCCGTAGAAATAGGCCGAGCTGCCTGGTATCCGAGTTATGCGATGACTTATCAAGCCGCCGGTGCACGATTCGGCGAGTGCCAGTGTTTGCTTCTTCTCAGCCAGGAGTTGTCCGACGACTTCTTCCATGGTGAAATCGCCTTCCGTGTAAATATTCGATCCGAGCAGGCCGCGAATTTCCTCACACAAACTATCAAACGTCTGTTGCCGTGCTTCGCCGCCGCTCACGGTTAGACGCAAGGTTAAATCCGGAAAGTGAGCGCGAAAGGAGAGTTTGGCGTTGGAACCGAGCTTGATCGGCTTTACTAAATCGTCCAGCTTCGATTCGGTCAAGCCGTAGATCTTAAAGGCGCGCGCGAGAATTTCCGTGTCTTTGCCTTGTTGCTCTGCGATCCAGGGCAGCACCGCTTCGTTGAACATCACCATCATTTCCTGGGGTACGCCGGAAAGCCAGACAAGATGCTTACCGTCGCCCAGTACGAGGCGAAAACCCGGGGCAGTGCCGACGGGGTTAGGAAGAATCGTTGCTCCTTCGGGGAAAAGCGCTTGTTTGAGGTTGTTATCGGTCCAGGGAATGCCGCGCGCGGCAAAGCGTTTTGTTAAGCCGGCTGCCACGGATTCATCCAAAATCAGCTTGCGGCCGAGAAATTCGCCGACTAGTTCGGTAGTCAAGTCATCCGCGGTGGGTCCTAGACCGCCGGTGCCGATTGCGAGGTCGCCATGCTCCCGCGCCGTAGCGAACGCCCAAAGCAGTCTTCGCCGATCGTCGCCGACTTTTAACACCGCGACGACTTTGACACCGATAGAGAACAGCCGGTCGGCAATAAATGTCGAGTTGGTATCGACGACCTTACCGGTGGTGAGCTCATCGCCCGTGCTGAGAATGACGGCGCTCTCGATCATACCATTGCCCACGCGCCCAAAAGCCGCAAGGCTACGAAGGTATAAACGCCGGCCATGAGATCGTCGGCGACGATGCCGGTTCCGCCCGGCAGACGTTCCAGTCGAGACGCAGGAAAAACTTTGGTGATATCGAAAAACCGAAACAGAAAAAAACTCATGAGCAGCGTAGATGCCGATGTCTGTGCCGCAAAGTTGGCCAGCAAAAAACCGACAATCTCATCGATGACGATCATTCCAGGATCCTTTTTTTGAAGGATCTCGGCAGCTTTACCGGCAAGACATATAGCACAGACGATGGCGACAACCAAAGTTACGCTTGCTGCGAGGAGGGAGATATCCGCAAGTTGATTTAAACAGATGGAAAACGGGATGGCGACAAGCGTGGCGACTGTGCCTGGAATCGGGGCATATCCTACACCTGCGCCGGTAGCGCACAAAAGAATCATCTTTCGCCGTAAGCCGGTGGCAGGCGTGGCGGTTCGATCAATAGAAGGCAAAATTACTTTCCAGCAATGACGATGCTGACCTTTGCCGGAGACTAGCCAATTATGCGTGAAACTTAAATGCTGGGACGGGGTTCGGATTAGGATTGGGGCGATGAAGTGAGCTCGACCAGATACGTGCGCATCTGGTTCTCAAACAACTTTTGCAGGGCGGGTTCGATGTTTTCCTCGGCGGGGAAGTCAACGCTCAGGGGGTTGACATATTGTTGGTCTTTGTAGAGCTCGAAATGAAGATGCGGACCCGTGGCTCGCCCGGTGGATCCTACGTAGCCGATCAACTGGCCTTTGGTAACTGCGATACCGGGGTGAATTCCTTCAGCGAAGCTTTCCAGGTGGGCATAGCGGCTCGTATAGGTAGTGTCATGCTTCAAATCGATCGCCTTGCCGTACGCGCCATTCCAGCCGGCTTCCGCGATGATGCCATCACCGACGGCACGAACCGGCGTGCCTCTTTGCGCCGCGAAATCGATCCCTGGATGGGGTAAATTGGTTCTAAGGACGGGGTGAAATCGCGATTCGTTGAAATGAGAGGTGATGGATGTGAACTCGAGTGGGAAACGGAGGAACGCGCGCGCCAGGCTCTTACCTTCCAGGTTATAGTAGTTACCCTGGCCTTTTTGTTTTTCAAAATAGATCGCGTTCAACTTCTGCCCGGCGCTGATCAGCTCGGCGGCGAGAATGCGCAGTCCCGGCTTTGTCTCCTGGCCCTTTCGAACTCGTTGTTCGTAGAGAATCTTGAAACTATCTCCCTTGCGGATGTCGTTTTCAATGTCGAGATCCCAGGTGAAAATTTCAGCTAGCTGGGTGAGTAAGGCGGGCTGGACGCCGGCGTTCATGCCGTCTTCGAATAGAGAATTCTCGACGGACCTGCTCACCGCCTTCAGCTCGACATCGAAAGGTCTTTCACGTTTCTGAAACAGGATTCCACGAATGCCTTTTTCCCAGGTCAAGGCAAACGTGTCGCTTTGGTCGTACTCGATGGCCTTTAGCTGTCCGAAAGTCGCCCGGCTCGGGCGTTGAATCATTGGCTTGGCGAAGTAGAGATGAACTTCTTTGCCGCTGGGTAAAACATGGCTGCCGCCATTGCGCGTGATCGAGCGGACCCAGAACTGCTTCTCAGCATCTGGAACGTAATAACGGGCCAAAATTTGTGAGAGTGTCTCGCCTGGCCGGACCCGGTGTACGATATGCTCCCGTTTCTCCATGGCATCGACCGGCGCGAACATTGACTGCCGGAGCGATACTCGCTGGGCTTGCCCGCCGGTCGGTTTTTGAGATTGTGGGACGGTGGAAGTTGGCTTGCCTTTGGCCGTGTCCTTGCGGACGGTCTTTTGCTTGGCAGCGTGCGCTCCGAACGAAGTGAGCCCGAGTGTTGCAATAAAAGATACAATGAAAGCTAAAGTGTTAGCATAACCCGGAAATCCCTTGCGACGCCCAATCCGCATGTGAGCTAAAAACGTACCGGGTCCCGCTGTCGTTGCGATAGGCATGGTTAACAAAGATTACATCTAATAGTCCGTTTGGCTGACCCTGTCAATCAAAAAATAGTTAATAGTTAAAGGGTTTTAGATAGTACGGGACCGAGTGAGCTAAAGGAAGGCGCCGTTTAGTTAGTCCGGCTCGGCGAAGGCAAGCTTTCTGAGCGCTACTTCTAGTAGAAAAAAACAAAACGCCAGGATGATAAAAGGCTGTCTGAGCGGCTGGTAATATTTCGAAACGATGTCAGTTCTTTCCGTTCCCGCAGATTTGGGGTTAATTTCGCCACCTGTAGCTTGAGCCAGACGGGCCAGCAGACGTGTGTTAAATTCGGGCAGTGGCACTTCGCTGCTCTTGTCGTACGCGAGCGTGTAGCCGATCGGCGGAAATGGGATCTTGCGCCCGCTTCGTTGTTCCAGGAGGTCAATGCGATAATCGCCGGGGTCGGAGATCGGCAGAGCGACCTGGTAGTGCCCTGGGGCTAGTTTGTCGAGTGTTCCCTCCGACTTACCTCCCTTTCCGCTAATGGTGAACCGATATTGGCTGTTGGCGCTTCCTTCCTCGTAAATCGACAAATCCAAAATCGAACGGTTCTCGGCAAAGCTCACCCGCGCTTCGTGGGCCGGGACGAGATTTTCTTCGGGAGGACTCAACCACTCCAAAATTCGCCCCCAAAAATCCTGCAAGCCGCCCCACGCAATCCAATTTCGACTCCAACGACCCTCCAGATCGATAGTAAACGCGACGGATTTACCGCGCCCGTAGCGCCAGGATGCCAGCAACGGCAGCCGGCGTTCTTGTTTTTGCACCAAAAGATCCTGCTGGGCTCCCCTTTTGAGCTCGGTTTCCATAATACCCAAGACGGATGGATAAGCCCTTTGCCCGAAACCAGCTAGCAGTTCCGAGCCTCGTTCCTGAAAAGGAATTAACGGGCCTTCATTTTGTGGCTCGTCTTTCGGCTTGTCCTGGAGCTGCTCCAAAACGATCTGAGGCAGCGACGACGGATCGACGACGTGATGGAAAAGGCCGCCACCATATTGGGCAAGCCGTTTCATGATCCGCACATCGGCCTCGCCGCTGATCGCCACGGCGGACACGGTGATCTTTGAATCGGTCTTCATCATGCTGACCAGATCCACCAGCTCGCCCTGACTCCCTCGGGTGACGCCGTCGCTCAGTAGTATGAGATGCTTGCGCGACGCGTTCACCCGCTCCAGTTGACGCTTGGCTTCCAGCATTGCCGGTAGAAAATAGGTCTGACCGCCGGGTTTAAGCCGGTCGATTTGAGCGTTGATGACGCCGCGGAGCCGTGACATGGTTTCCAGGTAAACGACTACGAACGGGCTGTCATCGAAACCGACCACGCCGAGCAGATCGATATCTTTCAGTTGCCGCGCTACTGCCTTAGCGGCCTCCTTGGCATAGACGATGCGGTTGTCGTCGCGCATGCTGCCCGACTTGTCGATGACCAAGACCACCGCGCGGTTTTTTTCCTCGGGCTTGGGCGGTTCTTTGGGTTCCACCGGCAGGAGTTTTTCGATCGGCGTCTGGCGATAACTCGCCGAGGCGAAGCTCGCGTCGGTGCCGAGCATGATAAATCCATTGCCCTCGGAGACATTCCGTTCAACCGCGGCCAGGTAGTTGGTGGTAAATCGTTCGCGCTCGGCATTGTTGAAAATCACGACCTTGTAGCCGGTGGGCGCGGGGGCGCTGTCCGCCGTGCGCACAGTGACTTCGAGACCTTGGCGTTTGAGAATCTCTTCGAGGTGGCGGCCGGCGCCGCTGCGACCATTGATGAGCAAAACCTTTGCTTTGGCGCGAACGGTCACCCACGCAAGGGCGCGGTTATCGATCGGGTAACGATCCGATGCCCGATCGCGTGCGCTGAAGGTCGCTTGATACGACGTCAGTACTCCCTCGGTCGGCGTCGTCTGGTAGGTGAAAGTTTGGTTGCCCGGTTTTAACTTTACTGTGTCGGTTTTGAGCGGTTGGCCATTGCGCGTGATCGCCAACGTGCCTTCGACGACCTGATCGTTTTGGTTGTCGATTACGACTTTGAGATTCAGACTCTCGCCGCTATTGCCCTGGCTCGGTGCCAAAAGTTTCGTCACCGCAACATTGGCGGTCGCCGGACGCTGCGGCGGCAGGATCGGGTAAATTTTTATCCCCGCGGCCGCGACCGCCGGTAACAGCCGTTCAATATTTCCCTGGGTTTCCCAGCCGTCGGTAAATAGGTAAAGATTTCTCGGCGCGGCGGGGAGCGCCAGCAGCGAGTTGAAAAGATTTTCCAGATTGGTCTTCTGCGGCTCGATCCCGGCCAGTTTTGCCGGGTCCCGATCCAATAGTTCGCGCCAGTTGGAAGACTCCATCGCTGACGAGCCGAAGACATAAACACGATCAGTGCGGTTTGGCGCCGGCAACCCATTCGTCGAGCTTTTCATCCACTGACGCATGCCGGGAGGAATGCTCTGCGATAGATCATAGGCGAAAATCCGCTCCTGCCTGCGTGACTGCTCACTGGTGGATTGCGGATCGGCAAGAGTCAAAATCACCAGAGCGAGGATCACCGTGCGGGCAATCAGTACGGCCAGACGGCGATCGCGAAAACGAAACCAAAGCAGCGGCAGTGCGAGCAAGAGCCAGAGAAAATACGGTTTGGCAAACTCGAAATTAGCAAAAAGTGTCTTCATGATTCCCTAAAAATTGGCCCAATAAGGAACAAGCCTCCGGCCTGTCAAAAACTGTCCAGTCTTACGTCTTTGGTCTCCGGTCTTCTGTCCCCGGTCATTAAAAACTTTCATGGTCATTCTCACACGGGTTGCCGCACCCCGCGGCGAAACCTTAGCGACGCCATGCGCGGATTGATGAACCACTCGAGCAGCAAGAGCAGCAGCGAAGCAAGAAGCAAATAGGGCCAAAACGAAAACAGCACTGAGCCGCTGCTCGGCGTTGGCGCCCCGCTCTGAATTTCAATCGTCGTTGGATTGCGCAAATCGGATTCGCCGGCGTCCTGGAGATTGCGCGCGTAGGTTTCACTCCGACCGCCACGCTGACGCTGGTAAATTCCTTGATAGAACGTGGCGGAAAAGTTACCGAGCTGCGGTTTCAGTGAGACTTTGTCGCCCACCGGCGTGGTGAGAATATCGCCCGTCTGAACCGAGCCGAGCCGAATGGGCTCGCCGGTCGCCTGGCCCCGGGAACCTCCGCTGTCAAAAAACCAATCGAGAAAATTGAGGGTAAAGATCGACATCGGCAAGTTATCGCGGCCAAGATACGGCAGCGGATCAAAACCGAGAGCGAGATAACGAACGCCTTGTTGTTCAGTTGCAAAGGCAATGACGCCGTTTGGGCTTTCGATCAACACGTCACCCGCCGTCTGCGGTTTCAACGGACGAGCATATGTCGGACGAAATAGACTAAAATTAATATAACGCGTGAGCGTGTGTGCTTCACGCCAACTCGAGACGCCCGGGTTCGCCGTCGGCGCGCCGAGTTTGGCCAGAGCGTTGTTTTCCGGCGGGAGAATGAATAGCGCGGGATTCTGCGGCAGCGCCGCCGGAGCGGAGAAATGAAAAATTTCCAAACCGTAACCCGTGCGCTCGGACCTTGCGTATTCGTCCGGTGAGATTACGTCGACGTTGATTCCGGCAATCGACTTGAGGCTAAGCACGGCTTGCGGGCGCGGTGTGACGGCCAGGATTTGCAGATTGCGTGATACCGGAGTGACGGCGAAGCGACGATTGTCGAGGGGCAGGGCGTCGCGCGCGTCGATCTCGGCCTGATAGCTCGGCTGGTCGGGCACTCCCTCAAAGTTCACGTTGACGGTCTTCTCCGCGGCGACGACGAGATCGCGGCTGGCTAGCGTCGTGCCGTTGCCCTTGAGCACGACTTTTATCTTCTGCTCCTTGTCGGAAAAATTGATCACCTGGGCGCTCGCCTCCAGGCGCGCGTTCACCAGCGACGATCGGTGAACGTCGAATCCAGTCAAAGCCAGATTCGCTTGCGCGCGTCCTATGGTCGACACGCGGATGGTCGTGGTTTGTCCGCGCGACGGATGGTCGGTGATCAAATGGACGCGCTGATATTTTTGCTCGCGCGCCAACCG
>Ga0184634_10000147_pt1 | contig 15673 bp, 15 predicted proteins | sample PLM31_200_b1_FD_133016 | JGI IMG/M metagenome (GOLD analysis project Ga0184634, IMG submission 133016) | Groundwater sediment microbial communities from an aquifer in East River, Colorado, USA - PLM3-1_200_b1 | ecosystem: Environmental > Terrestrial > Soil > Riparian zone | place: USA: East... | reverse complement strand
TTGCGAGCCCCCGCATAGCGAATGTTGGTTACGTCGAATGGTCCTCGGTATTTCCCAATCCAAAGGCTTTCGCCAATAGTTCGTAGGAGCGACGGCGCGGCGCCGGATCGTAAGTCCATGTAACCACGACGAGCTCGTCGAGTTCGAGACCCTTCGCGAGTTCTTTCAGTCGCGCGGCGACCTGTTCTGAAGATCCGACAATCGCCTTGCGGCGCAGCTTCTCGACAGCATAGTCGCGTCGTTCAACACTTGGTTCCTGGCGGACATCCGATTTCTACTAAGCGGCTCTTCGAGTGGTTATCAACTTGGAAAGTTCGCAGTCGGTTAAACCAAGAAGGATGAGGGAGCGAATCAATAGGGCGAGAGACACTGATGGTTCACCCGCCTCGATCGTTACAACGCTTCGGCGTGCAATCGAACGCCGAGCGCCTTAGCAACTCGTAAGACTGTGGCAAAACTTGGATTACCTTTATCGCTCAGTGCCTTGTATAAACTTTCGCGACTAAGACCCGCTTCGCGCGCCACGCTAGACATTCCTTTGGCACGAGCGATATCGCCGAGCGCTCTAGCGATACCGGCCGCGTCGTCTGGCGCCTCGTTCAGCCACGCATCGAGGTACGCAGCCCTTTCATCCGGTGTGCGCAGCTGTTCGGCTACGTCGTACAGCACAGTCTTTGTTTTTCCGGTGAGTTTAGCTTTTTTCTTGCGCATGATAGTCCTCTTACAGATTTTGCGCCAATGAAATGGCGGTTTGTATGTCTCGCTGTTGAGTTGATTTGTCCCCTCCTGCTAGCAGAATGATGATCTCGCCTCCCCGCTCCTTGTAGTAGACGCGATACCCAGGACCAAAATCGATTTTCAGCTCGCAGACGCCTTCGGTGAGCCGCCGATGTTGCCCGGGGTTTCCGTGAACGAGTCGATCGACCCGCACCTGGATGCGCGCGCGGCCTGTACGGTCTCTGAGGGAATTGATCCAGTCCCGATAGACCTCGGTCATCCGGACGCGCATGAATGTATTGTAGTCTATAGACTACATATGTCAAGCGGAATGGCTTAGTGATTCAGAGCGGGAAAACGGTGAGCAAAGGGTGAGGCTGCGGCGGTCAGAAACGAAGGGCCGTTGCGGGGCCAGTTTTTAGGATCACCCTTCAACGATACGGGGCGCCAAAAAGCCTTGCGTCTTCTTGACTAATTTCCCGTTCAGCTACGATTCATGTTCGACGTAGCATCCGCCTCCGCTAGCGAATAACTGGTGCTCCGCCCGCCGCCGGGGTCTTTCTTGAGAGCTGCTTGTTCAATGAGGTTGAGTATGTCGCGCAACGCCGTATCCTGCGAACACTTAGCGATCTTCGCCCATTTCGATGAGGTTAGTTTGCCTTCGAAACCGTCGAGCAATTTGTTTAGCATCAAACGTTGGCGATCGTTCAACGGTTTGTGCGCGTGAATTTCCCAGAAACGGGCTTTGCGCAAGACGCTGCCGAGGTTTTTTTCGGTTTGGTCAAAGGCGCGGTCGAGACAGCCCAAAAACCATTCCAGCCAGGGGGTAATGTCAAGGCCAGTTTCCTGCGTCTTCTCGAGCCTATCGTAGTAGGTGTTTCGTTCGATCCTGATTTGCGCCGACATGCTGTAAAAACGTTGCGGGCTTTTTTCGGAGCGTGCCAGCGCCATATCGGCGATGGCGCGTGCGATGCGCCCGTTGCCATCGGCGAAAGGATGGATGGTGACAAACCATAAATGAGCAAGACCGGCTCGCAGGACGGGATCGGTGGCATCTTCGGCTTCGAACCATTGGAGAAACGCCGACATCTCTTGATCAAGACGCGCTGCCGCCAGCGCTTCGAAATGCACGCGCTGTTGTCCTATGGGTCCGGAAAGCACCTGCATCGGGCCGCGGGAATCGTCACGCCAACGCGCGACGGCGATCTTGTGCATGCCGCTGTAGCCTGTCGGAAAGAGCGCGGCATGCCAGCCAAACAAGCGTGCGGCGGTCAGCGGTGCACTATAATTCTGCGTAGCGTCGAGCGTCATTTCGACCACGCCTTCGACATTGCGATCGGCGGGCGCGAGCGCTCCGATGTCCATTCCCAACCGCCGTGCGATCGAAGAACGAACCGAGTCGTGATCCAATATTTCGCCTTCGATCTCCGATGATTTGATAATTTCAGTTGTCAGGGTTTGGAGGGTCGCTTCAGCTCTGAGGGAGAATCCTAGATTTTCCATGCGACCGATCAACCTCCCTTGCCGGTGGCGTAATGCCGCCAGGGGGCCTGCCAACCTAGTCGAGTCCCAACGAAACGCCGGCCAATCTGGCAATTGATAAATATACGGATTCATTCTCCGTGCCTTGTGCGGAGAATCTAGCAATTATTCACTGCATTATCAATTTATACACCGCTTTATATGCGGAGAATAGGGGCGTCAATCACCGCATCTGGCTAGTAAGTAGATTGAGGACGTATGGGATGGCGCAGCAGCAAATAGGTATCCTGGTTGCCGCAAACCGAATATCGATTAGGCAGAATGGGCCTCAGTTTTTTTCAATCCAAAAGCTTCCGCTATTAGTTCGTAGGATCGATGGCGCGGCGCAGGATCGTAAGTCCATGTGACCACTACCAGCTCGTCGAGTTCGAGACTTTTCGCGAGTTCTTGCAATCGCGCGGCGACCTGATCTGAAGATCCGACAATCGCCTTGCGGCGCAGCCTCTCGGCAGTCGCGATCTCCGCGGGAGAATACGGGCGCTCTGCTTCCTCGGGCGGCATGAGCGGCAGACGGATACCTTGTCTACGATCGACGATTGCGCGCTCGCGGGTTTTGAACTGGTGCAGCGCCTCTTCTTCCGTATCGGCCGCTAGCGCCCAGACGCAAATCGTGGCGATCGGTTTGGGATTATTTTCGCTAGGGCGATAGTTCTTGCGGTAAAGATCCAGCGCCTGCTCCACACCGGTACCCTCGCTGAAAAAATATGCGAACGCGTATGGCAAGCCAAAATGGGCCGCGAGTTGAGCGCCGTAGTCTGAACTGCCGAGAATCCATATATCCGGGCTGCTCGGCCCCGTCGGCTGAGCAACGACTGTCCTGAAGGGGTGGCCCTCAGGCAGGGGAGACCCCGACACCCAGTGTTGCAGCTCCTGGACTTGCTGGGGAAATTGGTCAAGGACGTTCTGCGGATTTGGATTGAGGGCGTATGAAGTCATCTGGTCCGATCCGGGAGCCCGTCCTATTCCCAGGTCGATTCGGCCCGGCGCGATGGCCTCCAGGACGCGGAACTGCTCGGCAACTTTCAGCGCCGAATAGTGGGGCAGCATGACGCCCGCGCTGCCGATACGGATACGCGGCGTGGTGGCCGCGATCGCAGCCATGAGCACCTCGGGCGCGGTGCCGACGATACTGCCGGAATTGTGGTGCTCCGAGACCCAGTAGCGATGATAACCCAGTGAGTCGCAATGGCGGGCGAGTTCGAGCGTTTCACGTATCGCAGCGCCCTGCGCTCTACCCTTGGACGCCGTCGATTGATCGAGTACCGACAATCTCATGGGTGCTGCATCTCGGGTACAGTTTATTGTGGATTTATTGGGAATAGAATTCACCACGAAGGATACACTGCGGCAAGGCCGCAACCAAACACCGGAATATCTCGCGCAAAGCTCGCAAAGACCGCCAAGTTAAGAGATCAAATCTCCTTGGGGCCTCGGGTTGGGCGGCCTTTGCGTGCTTGGCGTACTTGGCGCGAGAAATCCCTCTGTCAGCCAAGCCGACCGCCGACTTTCAAATCAACCTGCTTTGCGAACTCCGCGCCGCTGATTTTGGCGCCTTCGGCGCGAAACTTCTTCGCCGTCAGTGCGCCGCCGTTGAGCGCGATGGTGATTTCTTCTCCACCGATTCCCGTTACCTGTCCCGTTGGGGCTGAACTATTTCCTGTTTGTAGCCGCGCGTCGAAAATCCGCACCATTTTGCCCTGCCAGGTTGAATGCGCGCCGGGTTGAGGGTCGCAGCCGCGAATTAAGTTATAAACTTCCTGCGCTGGCTTCGACCAATCGATCTTCGCATGCTCGTCGCCGCAGGGCGGATCGTAGGTCGCTTTCGATTCGTCCTGCACGATGCGCGGCGGGTTGCCGGCTTTGATCAAATCGACGGCTTCGCTGATGGCTTCGATGCCAAGGGGAAAGATTTTATTGAAATAGAGCGAACCCGTTGTGTCGTCCCGGTCGACGACGACTTCTTTCTGCAAAAGGATCGGCCCGGTATCGATACCTTTGTCGACCCAAAAGAGCGTAAGGCCGGTTACGGATTCGCCTTTGATCAAAGCCCAGTTGATCGCGCTGGCGCCGCGATATTTGGGCAGGAGCGAAGGATGAAAACAGATGCTGCCCAAGCGCGGCACGCTGAACACTTGCGGCGGGACGATTTGGGTGACGAAGGCGAGGATGGCGAGATCTGAGTTGAGCGCGAGAAACTCTTCACGTACTTCCGGTGCCTTCAACGACTTGTGCTGGCGCACCAAAATACCGAGATCGATCGCCTTCTGCTTCAACGGATCGAACTTGCCGCTTGGCGGATCGAGCGGGCAGTAGACCGCGGCGATCTCTTCGCCATTGCCGACGAGTTTTTCCAGAGTCTTTTCGGCAAATGCCGCCTGACCGAGGAGTATGATACGCATGCTGTCAATCACCTTTCATGACTAGCAAATTGTGAAATGTTTTTTCGGAGTCCTTCGACAGGCTCAGGACGAACGGACAGAAATTTGCAATGATTTAGAAAATTCCGTTCATGCTGAGCTTGTCGAAGCATGTACAACTTTTTTTCAGCAACCTGCCTGAATACTAACCGATGACTTTGTAATCGCCGCCCATATAGCTCTTGCACAGATTCACATAGGTGGACGATCCCATTTTGATCCAGTGCAGGGCCTCGCCGGCCAATTCCTTTTTGACCTTGGCGGGAGCGCCGGCGGCGAGGACTCGCGGCGGGATTTTCGTGTGCGGCACGACGACGCTGCCGGCGGCAATCAACGCTTCTTCACCGATCTCGACGTTTTCCAGAAGCGTTACATTCATGCCGATGATCGCGCCGCGCTTGATCAGCGGGCCTTCCATGATAGCCCCGTGGCCGATGGTGCAGTCCTCTTCGATGATCGTCGGCGCTTCTCCGGAGTGGATCACGCAGTTGTCTTGCACGCTGGTGCGCGCGCCGATGATGATCGGGTTGGCGTTCTGATCCGACCTCAACACCGCACCCCACCAGATGCTCGCTTCGTCGCCGATGGTAACGTCGCCGATAATCACGGCGGTGGGCGCGATAAATGCCGTGGGTGAAATGTTCGGTCTCTTGCCTTTGTATTCGATGATCATCGAAAAGCTACCTCCAAATGTTTTTTCACGATATTTGACGCGATAAGGGAAATCAAGTTTGATGTCGTTCGAGCGGTCAGTGCCATACCGGTCGTGCGCCAATCGTAGACGAACCGTATTTACTCCGCGTAGAGTTCGTCAACCCGAGGCCGGCGTTATGCAATGCGTCTCGTTGCAATCAACCCGGAGGTAATCTTATGCTAACGGACCAAGGGCTCCCCAAGCGACAGCAACCGGTGACGAATAGAAGTGAAAGGAGTGTGACATCATGACTTTCCCCTATTTCATGGAAGCGTACCAGTGGAATTACCGGCCGCAGCATCCCAGGCGACCCGAATGGTTCACGGAGTGGCCTGGCGGCGCTAGGATGGCGGTGATGCTCATCTTGCTGCACGAATGGGAGTCCGTGCCCACAATCGCCAGGCCGATGCCCAAAGGAGCGCATCATACATTTGACTACCTGGCGCTGGGCGGGCGCGAATATGGCGCCAGGTTCGGCATCTGGCGTCTCCTGGACGTACTGGACCGGCACCATGTCAAGGCCACGGTCGTCACAAGCGGGCTGGTCGCCGAGCTATTCCCGGAAAGCGTGCGCGAAGTCAAAACGCGGGGGCACGAGCTCGCCACCCACGGGTGGGACCAATCGATGCACCCTCCGGTCTTCAAGACAAAAGAGGATGAACGAAACTCCGTCATTAAATCCATTGCCGCACTGGAAGAGGCCGCGAAACAGCGAATCGTCGGGTACATGTCCCCGGGACCGCGGCCGACGCCGAACACGCTGGAGATCTGTGCGGAGCTAGGGTTTGTTTGGACCGCCGACTATTCCGACTCGGATGTCCCGTACGTCATCAACGTGAATGAAAAGAAAATCGTGTCGGTGGGCTATGTCATGCCGAATTACACTGACAACGATCTCGTGTCGCTAGGTCTGGAAGCCGGTCTCAGGCAATTGCAGGCAGCCTTCGATGCCAGTTACGAGGAGTCTCGCAGGCATCCGATGAAATTTTGCTACGCCTGCCACGTGCACATTAGCGGTAGACCCGGAATGAGCAAGCTGCTCGATCATTTCATCGAGTATGTCCAACGTCACGACGGCGTGCGGTTTTACCCTTGCATCGACATTGCAAACTTCTGGCTCGAACGAGAAGGAACTAAGGTTCCGTAGGATTCGTTCAGTGTTTCAGTTGGAAATTTTTCTCCGCCATCTCACAGATTTGCTGACCGATGGCGAGCGACGCGGTGGCGCCGGGCGAAGGGGCGTTGAGCACGTGAATGGCGTTGCGGCTTTGCTTGATGACAAAATCGTCGACCAGCGCGCCGCTCGCCGATACCGCCTGAGCGCGCACGCCGGCGCCGCCGGGTACTAGATCACTTTGCCGGATTTCCGGCAGTAGTTTTTGCAGCGCGTGAACGAAAGCTGACTTACTGAGGGAACGATAAAGTTCGCCAAAGCCGGTCTGCCAGTATTTTCCGGTCATCGCCCAAAATCCTTTGAATGAAACCGTGCGCCAGAGATCGCCTAGGTTGATATCCGTGTGGCGGTAACCTTCGCGGGCGTAGGCGAATACGGCGTTGGGCCCGGCTTCAACGCCGCCCTTGGCCATACGCGTGAAGTGGACGCCGAGGAATGGAAAAGTCGGATCAGGCACGGGATAGATCAGATTGCGCACGAGAAATTGCCGCTCCGGTGTGATCTTGTAGTACTCGCCGCGAAACGGAATGATGCGGTGCTCTTCTTCGTTGCCGTTAGCGCTTGCCCCTCCGATCATTTTGGCAACGATGTCCGAATGGAGACCGCAGCAGTTGATTAAATATTTCGTGCGATAGTCGCCGCCGGATGTTTGCAAAACAACTTCATTGGGGCGATCGAGGATGCCGACGACTCGTTGCGACAAGCGAATATCACCGTTGGCGTCGCGAACCTTGTTGGCGTAAGCTTCAGCGACTTTTCGATAATCGACGATGCCGGTCTCCGGCACGTAAAGTCCTTTGACTCCGATCGCGTGCGGTTCGATTTCCTTCAGCCGTTGCGGTCCGATAATTTCCAGATTTTGCAGTCCGTTCGATATGCCTCTGCGGTGGAGATCCTCTAACCGCGGCATTTCTTCTTGGTTTGTGGCGACGACGACTTTACCGCAGATTTCATACGGCACCGAGTTTTTGTCGCAGAAGGCGATCAGCTCTTTGCGTCCGGTGACGCACGAGCGTGCTTTAAGCGAACCCGGGCGATAATACAGTCCCGAATGAATGACACCACTATTATTGCCGGTTTGATGGCGCGCGATCTCGGCTTCTTTCTCCAGGATCAGCAGCCGAATATTCGGGTGTGCCGCCGTGACTTTGAGCGCGGTCGCCAGGCCGAGGATGCCGCCGCCGATGATTGTAAGATCGTACTGGGAGGCCATGGGCGATCCGAGCGCGTCAGATATGCAGAAGCTTGCGTGAGTTTTGTTCGGTGAAGCTCTTTATGTGCTCCGGGTTCTTCTGCGCCGATATCGCTGTGAGAGCCTTGCTAAGCGGACCTAGGCCGCCACAGTAGTCCGACCCGAAGACCATATTGCTCTCGCCCATCTTGTCGATCAAAAATGCCAGCGTGCGCGCGTCCGAGCTGGCGCAGTCGATTAAAAAGTGTTCGAGAAAAATATCCGAATAGCGCTGCTCGCCATCGGGACCCTTGTGTTTCCAGAAAAAGCGATGGAGCAAAAGTGGTAGGCCGCCGCCGGAGCTGCGAATGACGATCTTGAGATTCGGGTAGCGATCGAATAGGCCGCTGGCGATCATGCGCAGACAGCACTCGGCCACTTCGCCGTCGGAAAGCACCGCATATGCCACGCCGGCGCCACCGTCCTCGAGCCGTTGCAGCGACGGGTCCTGCGCCGTGCCGGCGCCGTGCAAGAATATCGGCAAGTTCAATTGAGAAATCTTGGCGAATATCGGATCCATCGCCGGGGTATCCACGAGCATTTCGCCGTTCACATGCGGATAGAGCAGCACGGCGCGAAAGCCTTGTGCGGCTGTGCGCTCGATCTCTGTTACCGATTCGTCGATATTTTTGAGCGACAGCGCCGTAACGCCTAGCAAACGATTTTTGTGCGGTGCGATGCGCTTGGCCAGAACGGAATTTGACTGGCGGACGATTTCCAATGCTTGGTCGGCGGGGAGCTGATCGGCGTACACGCCGGCGCCCTGGCAAATCAGTTGTAAATCCACTCCCGCCTCGTCCATCTCCTTGATCCGCTTTGAAAAGTCGGGCGAATCGTAGGCGTCGATGTGGGGCGCTTTGCCGGTCAATTGTTTGATTCGGTCGGCGATTTCCGGCGCGGTATGGTGCGAGTGCCAATCAATAAAGGTTGCCATAATTCGTCCCCTTCGCGGTTAACAATTAACTTCCGCATACTGCGGACGTTGGGGCGAGTCAAGAGAAGTCTTAGCATTTCTCTGAAACGGCGATGAAATCCGGCGGCGCTGCAAGGAGCCTAGGAATGAAGAGTTACAAGTTACGGTTGCCCAAAACTTTTACGATCCGAAGGTAATCAGCGATAAGTAATGGCATTTGCCGCATTATGGCTTTGGCGCGGCAAATGCGGCCTTGTCTCTCAAGCGCCGGATCAACTCTTCGTACGATGAGTTGGCGATGACGCGATTGAACTGAGATCGATAGTTGTTGACGAGGCTGATATTCTCAGCGACCACGTCATACACCTTCCATTCGTTACTCACCAAATGGGCCTTGTAGTAGATGGAGTACTCTTCACCCTTACTGGTAAGAATCTTACTGCCGACATCGGCATAGGTGCCGTCGACGCGCTCGTTGAAGTAAATAATTTTTTCATCCGCGTAGCCCTCGATGATATCGGCGTAGGCGCGTTCAAGGATATCGGTAAAGAGCCGGACGAATTCTTCCTGTTCCTGGGGCGTACGGCGCCGCCAGTTGGCGCCGAGCGCGCGGCGGGCCATTTCGGTGAAATCGAAGCGCGCATAGAGAATCTGTTTCAGTTGATCACGGCGTTCCTTTGTCTTAGCCGACGGTTTTAGGCGGGGATCTTTGAGGACTATTATCGCCTTATCCACCGTGGACTTGATCTGGTCCGTCGCTACTCCGGCAGCGGCGATTTCCGCGCCCAAAGCCAGCGCCAAAAACAGTAATCCGATTGCAACGATTCTACTTCTGCGCATCATGTTTCTTTTCACTCTTATTACTCTTAGACGTCAAATCCCCACCGACAATTTTGCCGATCAAATCGGGAATATCCGGAGGGGACTCGGTTTCCCTGATTTTCCCGCCCGGCGGAATGATCTTATCGGAGGCGCCGGGAGAGACCAAAACAAATTTATCACCGATTAAGCCCCGGGCTCGGACTGAAGCGATGGCATCTTCCTGGAGCTTGATCTCATCGTTAAGCCGTAGGGTTAGACGTGCCTTGTCGTCGGCTAAGCCAAGGCCTTCCACCTTACCGACTCGGACCCCAGCAATTTCTACTGGGTCACCGGGTTTTAGTCCGGCGACGGAAGGAAAATCGGCAAAAACAACGTATCCTTGAGCGCCGAACAATTCAAGTTTTCCAAGACGTATGGCGAGATAGCCCAGGCAAGCGAGCCCCAAGAGAACGAAGAGGCCGACAAGGATGTCAGTACGTGAATGGTTCACTGTTGCAACTCCTACAGGACTTGTATCGGGCCCTCGGTTTTTCCGTGAATGAATTGTTGCACGACCGGATTCTCAGAGGTACGAAAAGCTGCCGGCGGAGAAACAGCCTCGATGACACCGTTGGCGAGCATAGCAACGTAGTCGGAGATGTCAAAGACCTGGGGAATGGTATGACTAACCAGGACTCCGGTGAAACCAAACTCTGCATGGGTTCGGGCAATGAGTTGGTGGATGCCTGTCGCCAGGATGGGATCCAAGCCTGTCGTCGGTTCGTCGAACAGAACAATCTCTGGATCCATGATGAGCGCGCGCGCTAGCCCGGCCCGTTTTTTCATTCCACCGCTAAGTTCCGCCGGAAATTTGCCGCCCATTCCCCCCAACCCTACCTGCTCTAAGCGTCCCTCGACTTTATTCTTGATGTCACCTTCGCTGGTCTTGGTTTTTTCTCGTAGCGGAAAGGCGACATTGTCGAATACGGTCATGGAGTCAAGTAGAGCGGCACCTTGGAAAAGCACGCCAAATTTACCGCGAATCTCGTACAGTTCATTTAGCGGGAGTTTCGTGATGTCCACGCCATCCACGAAAATTTCTCCTTCATCGGGAAGAAGGAGCGCGTTCAGATGTTTCAATAATACCGTTTTGCCGCATCCGCTGGTCCCGACAATCGTGGTAATCTTACCAGACGGAAACTCCAAGTTTGCGCCTTTGAGGACTTTTTGAGCACGAAAGCTCTTGTGCAGATTAACGACCCTGATCATGGCACTACAGCATGATGGAAGTCAGAAAATAGTCCCACACGAGAATCATAACAAAAGAGAGCACCACGGACTCGGTCGTTGCCTGGCTCACTCCGGTCGCCATGGGGGGGGCATGAAATCCCTTGTAGCAACAAATCCAGGTGATGATCAGACCGAAGGAGAGCGATTTGACAAATCCGCTGTAGACGTCGTGGAAGACGACGCTCTTTTCCATTCCGGCGAAAAAGCTTCCAGAGCTAACGCCCAAGAGAGTGACGCCGACTAAGTAAGAACCAAAAATTCCTATAACATCAAAAATAGCAGTCAGCAGAGGCATTGCGAATAGGCTCGCTATGATGCGTGGTGAGACGAGATACTTGACCGGGTTGATCGCCATGGAGTCGAGCGCATCGATTTGTTCGGTAGCCCTCATGGTTCCCAGTTCCGCCGCCATGGCTGAACCCGTTCGTCCGGTGACCATGAATGCTGAGAGAACCGGACCCAGCTCGCGCAATAGGCCTAAGGCTGCAGCCGATCCGAGCCAGCTTTCAGCATTGAATTTCCTCAAGCTATAGTAGCCTTGAAAGCCCAGCACCATGCCGGTAAAGAACCCTGACAAGGCGACCACCGAGAGTGAGTCCACGCCAATTGTTTTAATGTGATGGATGATGAGATAAATCTTGGCTGGGCGACGGAAGGCTAAGAATATCGCGAATATAAGAAAGGAGAACATTCTCCCCATCGCGGCGATCTGTTCCAACGCAAAATGGCCGGTTTGGCCGAGAAACGAAACCATTTGTTGTTAGTGTGAAGCGAAACGAAGTTCTCGGATTCAAATTAAAGAAATCTGCGCCACATTGCAAGATATATGAACAATCACGATGCTTACCGGCACTCATCGGGTCCGGCGTCGATGGCGGATACGTCGAAGCGGCTGCACGACAACAGCGCATCGACGCCAGCGCTGAAGAGCGGCGAAACCTTGGACGCGCTTTTTGATGGTAAGCTGAAATTTTTCCAAAGCCGTAGCGGCTATCGCTTTTCACTCGATGCGCTGTTACTGGCCCACTTCGCGACCGTGAAGCGGCGCGAGAAGGTGATCGATCTCGGGACGGGAAACGGGGTCATTCCGCTGGTCTTGGCGAGTCTACATTCAAGCGTTTCAATTACCGGCGTGGAGTTTCAGACGGCGATGGCTGAGCGGGCGGCGCTCAACGTCAAGCTCAACCAGCTCGATAAACAGATTCAAATTCGCCAAGGCGACGTTCGCTCCGTCGCTTCCGTCGGACCGGCCAATAGCTTCGATGTCGTGGTTTGTAACCCGCCATATCGTCGAGCGGGCAGTGGCCGGGTAAGTCCTAACGACGAGAAACAGATCGCCCGCCATGAAATCCAGGGCGGGCTCAGCGATTTTCTCGACGCTGCCGCGTTCCTGTTGCGCGCCAAAGGCCGCTTGGCGCTGGTCTATTTAGCCGGCCGAGCCATCGACTTGTTGGCGTCAATGCGCCAGATGGGGCTCGAACCTAAGCGGCTGCGCATGGTCCATTCGTTCGCCGACGGCGAAGCATCGCTCGTCTTAGTCGAAGGAGTCAAAGGTGGCCGAAGTGGCGTGGAGATCCAGCCGCCGCTGGTCGTGTATCGACGGGGCGAGGAGTATGGCGATGAAGTCGCGGCAATGATCGCGGGGAGCGATTAGTTTGGCAATTTCGTCCAGGTGAAATGACCCACTGAACTGTTAGCCCTTCGGTTTGCGGTGCGCGAAGCTTCTCAGCAGCTTCTTAAATGCATCGCGAATTTCCGGGTCATCGATCGATTCCAAAAAATCCTCATTGGCGCGGCGCTCCGATATTACATCGGCGGGGCTTGCGGAAGATTCCGTCTCTGATACCTGTTCAGCCGCCTCGATTCGACCGACCATAAAGAAAATATTCTTGACGACTTCGCGCTCCAAGCGATGATTGAGCTTGTCGGCGATCATCTCTTTCATGAACTGTAATTGCTGCATCCACACCGGGCTCGAAACTTTCACGAAGAGCGTGCCATTACGAATTTTTTCCGGCTGGGCGTTGCGCGCGATGGTCTGACCGACGATCTCGTTCCAAATGGGCCAGACGCCGTAGTCGTCCAGTCGTGGCGCCAGGTCGAGCCTTTTTAGCGACTTGTCGAGTACCTCACCGACACGCTCCAACTGTGGACTTTTCTTAGCCATATTCGCGGCAATTGGCAGACTAGCAGATGGCGCATTACGACGCCACTTGGTTTGACGTGCCACTCTGGTTAGTATTTTAGTTGCCAAAAGTGGCGAAAAATCTCGCTAATTCGAAGACCATAAAATTTTTATTGACAAAGTTTTGGTGGGTCTGTACAAGTACCAAATCTAGTGCACTCCAGTTTCAAACACACAATATATTGCGAGTTAGTACGGTAGAAGGGAGAAAGAAGACCATGGCAGGAATTACGCCTCAAGCGGCCGATTTAGGCGCCTCTCAAGGCACCGTCCGGGGCAACGGCCTTAAGCTAGCGCGGTATTTTACCCGTCCCGGAGTGAGCCCCTATGACGAAGTCGAATGGGAGCTACGCACCGCGTCCATTACCAACGAAAAGGGCAAAGTTGTTTTTGAACAGTCAAATGTCGAAATTCCCAAAGCCTGGTCTCTTATGGCGACCCAAGTAGTTGTTTCCAAGTATTTTCGTGGTCCCCTCGGTACACCGCAAAGAGAGCACAGCGTGCGCCAGATGATCAGCCGGGTGGCCGATACGATAACCGGCTGGGGCAGAAAAGACGGTTACTTCGCCACCGAGGAAGACGCCCAGACCTTCGCCGACGAACTCACCCATATTTTGCTTAATCAAAAAGCTTGTTTTAACAGTCCGGTTTGGTTCAATTGCGGCATCGAAGAAAAGCCGCAGTGCTCCGCCTGTTTCATACTTGCCGTCGACGACACGATGGATTCGATCCTCGATTGGTACCGCAAGGAAGGCGTTATCTTCAAAGGCGGCTCCGGCTCCGGCGTCAATCTTTCCAAGATTCGCTCTTCCAAGGAGCAATTGGCCGGCGGCGGTACGGCATCCGGGCCGGTGTCGTTTATGAAGGCCGCCGATGCCTCTGCCGGCGTGATTAAATCGGGCGGTAAAACGCGGCGCGCGGCGAAGATGGTTGTGCTAAACGTCGACCACCCGGACATCGAAGAGTTCGTCAAGTGCAAAGTCGAAGAGGAGAAAAAGGCCTGGGCGCTGATCGAAGCCGGTTACGATTCCAGCCTTGACGGGCCGGCCTATGGCAGTGTGTTTTTCCAAAACGCCAACAATTCGGTGCGTGTGACCGATGAGTTCATGCAGGCGGTGCAGGAGGACCAGGAGTGGGAAACCAAATACGTTAAGAGCGGTCAAACTTGCGACACCTACAAGGCGCGAGATGTCCTACGCATGATCGCCGAGAGCACTTATTTCTGCGGCGATCCGGGCATGCAGTACGATACCACGATCAACGATTGGCATACCTGTTCGAATACCGCGCGTATCAACGCCTCCAATCCGTGCTCCGAGTACATGCACTTGGACAACTCGGCCTGCAATTTGGCGTCGCTGAATCTGCTTAAGTATCTGCGCGAAGACGGCGTGTTCGATACCGAGTCGTTCCGGCGCGCCGTGGACATCGTGATCTTGGCGCAGGACATTCTCGTCGATAATTCTTCCTATCCGACGGCTGAGATCACCGCTAACGCTCACGCCTTTCGCGAGCTAGGTTTGGGCTACGCCAATCTCGGCGCTTTGCTGATGGCGCTGGGGCTTCCATATGATTCCGACGGTGGTCGCGCTTACGCCTCAGCCGTAACCGCTTTGATGTCCGGCGAAGGTTATTTGCAATCGGCTCGCGTCGCGGCGGCTACGCAGCCGTTCGCGGGATACGAGGTAAATCGCCAGCCGATGCTGCGTGTTTTAAGCAAGCATCGCTCGCATGCTTACAAGATTTCGCCGTCGCACGTGCCCCTCGATCTTCTGACAGCCGCCCGGGACGCGTGGGATCAGACTTGTGCTGAAGCCGAGAATTACGGCGCAAAAAACTCGCAAATTTCCGTGCTGGCGCCGACGGGAACGATCGCCTTCATGATGGATTGCGATACGACCGGCGTCGAGCCTGATATCGCGCTCATCAAGTACAAGAAACTGGTCGGCGGCGGTCTGCTAAAGATCGTCAACAATACCGTGCCGCGCGCGCTGCGACGCTTGGGCTACGATGTCAAACAAATTCAGGACATCGTCGAATATATCGAGGAGCACGAAACCATCGAAGGCGCGCCGCACCTGAAGGATGACGACCTGGCGGTATTCGACTGCGCTTTCAAGCCCGTAAACGGCAGCCGATCGATCCACTACATGGGCCATGTGAAAATGATGGGAGCCGTGCAGCCGTTTATTTCCGGCGCGATCTCGAAGACGATCAACATGCCGAGCGACGCCACCGTGGATGAAATCATGCACGCCTTTACGGAGTCGTGGAAACTTGGACTCAAGGCTGTGGCAATCTATCGTGACGGTTCGAAACGCACTCAGCCGCTTAACACGGCCAGAGACAAAGAGGAAAAGAAAATCGAGGTGGCCGAGACTAAGGAACCGCGCCCGCCCCGGCATAAACTGCCCGACGAGCGCCGGTCGATCACGCACAAGTTCGATATCGCCGGGCATGAGGGCTATATCATTGCCGGTATGTACGAAGACGGCCAGCCGGGAGAAATTTTCATCACCATGTCCAAAGAGGGTTCGACCATCTCTGGTCTTATGGATTCCTTCGCCACGGCGATTTCCATTGCGCTGCAGTATGGGGTGCCGCTACGAGGGTTGGTCGACAAGTTCAGCCACATGCGCTTCGAGCCGTCGGGCTTCACCAAGAACCCGGACATCCCGATGGCCAAATCGATCATGGACTATATTTTTC